>Ga0272444_10000044_pt1 | contig 162787 bp, 108 predicted proteins | sample SSMForm13_FD_201033 | JGI IMG/M metagenome (GOLD analysis project Ga0272444, IMG submission 201033) | Marine sediment archaeal communities from Little Sippewissett salt marsh, Falmouth, MA, United States - SSM-Form-13 | ecosystem: Environmental > Aquatic > Marine > Wetlands > Sediment ...
TAGTTCCGATGCCGACATTGCCCGTGGTATTAATCGCAATACGAGTTGCGCCGGCGGTTTCGTCGGTGATTCTGAACTGGTAATTCGGCGCGACGGTTGTTCCAAGTTGCCCGATAGACCAGCTTCTTCCGGAATTCACGAACCAATGTTTGATAATCCTGCCGGCGTCGGTCTGAGAATAAACGTCCGCGGCGTTGTTCGATGTTCCGTAAAGGTGAAGCTTATGTCCGGGAGTTGTTGTGCCGATACCCACATAACCCGTCCTGCCGATATTCGATGACGTATTTGCGGTTCCACTCCATGTCGGATCGACCTCCGAAGTCAAATACCCCGCCGTCGAATGGTCGCCCCATCCGAAAGCCGTGTTCCAGTTAGAAATATTCGTCGATGTAATCCCGCTGGCGACATGGCCGGAGAAAATCGGGTCGGTCTCGGTGTATGATGTTAAATACCCCGCCGTCGAATGATCGCCCCACCCGAAAGCCGTGTTCCAATTGGAAATATCCCCCGCGGAAAAATCCGAACTGCTCCAGTAGTCCGATAAATCCGCCGCGGTCAAATATCTGCCGTCCAAACTCTCAGTGATGTCCGACAAGCCCACCCTGCTGAGCGTCAGATCGCCCGTAGTCGAGTTGAAACTCACGCCATCGACATAGTTGTTGTCGCTTCCCGGAGGCACAGCCCATACGCCGTCCGCGCGAAGGAAATCGTCCGTGCCGCCTGCGCTCGAAGGCGCCATTCCGGGATTCGCGCCGAAAACCGGAAGAACCACGCCCGAGCCGCCGGAGATATCCAGCTCCCGAGTCGCGCTGTTGTATGCCAAACTCTGGTTGTCCGTGCCGGAATCGTCGAGGAGGGAGAGGTCGATATCCCAGTCGGCGCCGGCTTCGGTAATAGTCAGGGTGTGGGTGCCATGAGCATATCCCGCGGCGGTGATAAGCTCGTTTGCCGGGTCGCTGTCGGCGTCGTCAACGTCGTCGATGCCGTCGGCGAAACCTGCGGGCATGTCGTCGATGGAATCCCAGTTCACCGAACCGGCGGAAACCGCGCTGTCGGATGTTCCCGCGCGGAAGGCGTAGGGCACGGTATTCAAAGCCTGACGCGGTGCCATCGTCTCGCCCTCGACCACTATCTCCACCCAATATGGTTCGTCGAAGGGAAGATTCAAAGGCGTTATCGTCCCGAGGGGCACATCGAAAAGCCCGTGGGATATGGCTACCGCCGGATGACTCTCGCTCCATAACGCAGTCCCGCCAGTCTCGACATTGTAAATTCTGAACTCCACGGCACGATCCCCGCTGATAGCCACGCCGTCGGGGTCAGTGAGTTTGCCCTGATAATTGAGCGTTCCGGGAATATCCGCGAAACATGCTATCGCAATAATTATAACCAGAACCAGTCTTTTCATCTTCAAGCTCCTTATTTGCGCGGCACGCGATACTTTCGAACGATACCGCTCGTTCCAATCGCAACAATATACCCGCCGAAGACCGATAGTCAAGGGCAAACGATTTTTGTTTTCCAGATCGACACGATGGACCACTTCCTCAACGGAATTTTCCTCCACTCACAACTATTTCCCAATTTCTCTTCACAAAAGAAGGGTTCCCCCCCAAGAAAATAGACTTACCCTCGAGCCTGATATAGTCTCTCTGCAACCTGAATAGTTATCTCTGCAAAATAAATTAGTATCCCTGCAAACTAAATTAGTATCCCTGCAAAAGAATTATGTTCCTAAGCAATCCAATATTGTTGCTCTACATAGCTATTTAGTATCCCTGCAAAATAATATTGAATCCCTGCAAACTGATATTGCCTCTCCGCAATATTATTTTGAATTCCTGCAACCCAGAATCATTTCTGTCGAGGAATCTATTCGTTCTCTTCCAGATCAATTGCGCGAACTAAGCGATGTTCCTTGAAATCGTCATCCTTTAGCGCTTTCTTGACCAGCTGAACATCGTAACCGCAGGCATTGGCCACCGCGACAAAGGTATTCAGCCGAATATTCGGATGCCTGTATTTCGATATTCGAATGATAGTCGCCGGATCGACCCCCGAGAAATCGGACATCTGAGTCGGAGTCAGATGAGAACCGACCATCTTCGACCGCAGACTGGCTATAAGCCTGTTAGTTTTGTCGCCGGCCTTTTTCCTTTCGTCCGCCCGTATTTTTTTATGTCTCGCGATACGCGCCTTTTTCGCGGCCTTTCTTTCCTCGTAACTCTTTTTGCTCCCATAATTGCTCATAACAGCCTCCCTTCGGTTTGTTTTCTAAAGAACAACCCAAACCCCCATATCTATCTGTTCTTTTCCAGTGCTTCGATACGGCGTCTGAATTCATTCATCTCTTCGGCCTGTGTCTTTATCTGCTCCTGTTGAGCTTCTATTAAGGCCTGCTGTTCCTGCACCGCCTTGATTAGAATAGCGGTTAGCGGGATATAATCGACGCCCTGGTATTCGATGAACCGGTCGCGGCTGTCTCCTATGGGATGTGCCCCGGGCTTTACCAGTTCGGGGAACACGGTCTGGAGTTCCTGCGCGATCAGGCCGTATTTCGTGCCTTCGCTGAAACCCATGTAGTCGAACTCATCGGTGCGCATCTCGAATGTAACCGGGTTGAGCGCCATGATTCTTGGCAGAATTCCGTCCATCGATTCGATATTCTTCTTGAACTTGCGGTCGGAGACATCCGTCCAGGAGCCGGTATAAGCACCATCGCCGGAACAATAGACGCCGTAGTTTGTGGTTGCGCCTGTAGCAAAGCCGTAAACACCATAGTTTATCATTCCATCGCCTGAAGCGTAACCGGACACGCCGCGCCCGCCGCCTCCGCTGGTTCTTCCGCTTACGCCAAATCCATTGGGTATGGTGGTCGAAGCATAGAGGCCGTCATAGCCATCAAAACCTGCTAAAACCCCAGTTATTGTATTGGAGCCGTCTGTAACCCTGGCATATATTGTTGGGGATTCAGAGGAAGAATGGGATGTAACTTCGTTTTCAACGTGAAGCTTATAATCGGGGTCTGTTGTGCCGATTCCAACATCGCCGCTGAAGTAGCCATCACCAGCGAAGCAACCAGCCAAATTTCTCCCAGTTCCACCATATGCGGCGCCATATATAGCGTAGTTATTTACGCCTCCGCTAGCCGTAGCATGCACGCCATACTGTTCTGTTCCGCCACTGACTACTGAATACACGCCAAAACCATAACCGGATCCATCAAGCTGCACAGAACCAATAACACCCGAACCGCCATCTACCTTTGAAATCCCAATAACTCCATCCTCGCCGCCAAAAAAACCGCCAGGAGTATAGCCAGCTGTCCAGTCATCCTCGTCATAGCCTTCCTGAAAACCGCAGACAGGGAATTGATTGTCGGCGTAGTCTCCGGTGGTGGCATATACGCCGAAAGCATTCTCGCCACAATCAGCTTTGGCCCTAACTCCATAGGTGTCGCCATTAGTTGATGTCGTAATCCTGTTGGCATAGAAATAGCCCCCATATGCCGGGCCTGTGCTCGATGAATTGGTCATGCCCACTACCGAAGAGATTCCATATGTGCCCGAAGAAGAAACACTACTATTATTTTCAACGTAAGACTTCAAACCAAATGCAGGAGTTGTTGAGCTGTAGTGAATGACTTGAGATTCTATACCATAAGAGGAACTTGAGCCGGAATTAAGCACGTCGAAAAACCCTCCGGTTGAATGCCCGGAGACAGTATTACGAACGAGGGCTTTTAGGCCGTATGCTTCCATAGTAGTGGATCGCGCTTCAAAATGGCCGCCATAAACTGCGCCATCGAGAGCCGAACCGGTGTATTCGACCTCGCCGGACACTCCACCGTGGCCTAAATGTTCGTCGGTTGTGTTTTTAAAATAACCGCTGTAATAGGCATCCTCCATGTCTGCATAAAAACCGTATGTTGCATCGGGAACTGTGGAAACGCGGATGCTGTCGCCGACCGGGCCGTCGGGAATAAGGTAGTCGCCGTCGATTACCCAATCGCCATCGGTTATAGCATAGGGCGCGGCGTTGAGTTTATATCTCGGAGAGATCTCAGCTCCGCCGCTCACGCTGAAAGTCAACCAATATTGATCGGAGAAATCCAGCCCCTCGCTCTCGAAAGACGTAGCTCCGCCCAATTCAACATTGAACAATCCGTCTGCGACTGTCACACCGATATGGTTCTCATCCCAGATGGACGATCCGCCGGTTTCGACGTCGTATAGGTAGAAGTGGATGTTGCGCGTGCCATCAACGAGAACACCACCCTCTAAAAGTTTGCCTTGAAATGAAATAGTCTTAGGAGTTGCAAATACAATAACCACAAACAACAGCAAAGCCGAGATAATTTTTACTTTCATCACGCCCTCCTTGGGAGACAAGTTTTCAAACACCGTTTTCAATTTAAGCTGTAATATCATAGCTGTCAAATGAAAAAGGGCGACCGAGGCCGCCCTAATCCGATTGAGTCGATTTATATTTGGTTATTTGTTTTCCAGCGCTTCGATGCGCGCGCGCAGGGAGTTGTTCTCCGCTTTGAGTTTTTCCATACTTTCGATTAGTTGCTGAATAGCGCGGGTGTTTATCGAAACAACGCCGTTGACCGATCTGCCGTAAACGATAGAATTCTCGCCATCATGGGTGTATTCTGCGTCATTCGGCAGATAAACCGTCGTGTCGTTGCTGTCGAGGGGGACTCTGTCTCGCGGGCGCTCTTATTGAGCGAAGCATATCCGAAACCAGCGAAACCATCCGGTCGTGCTTCGCCAGATTATTATTGGCTTTCGATGTAATGACTATTCCCGCTTTACGATTATATTGCCGGATAATAGGCATTTGAATACTCCCTTTCGATACGATAGCCAATCTTACGTGCAACCGCAATGGACGCAGGATGGTCCGCGCTACAACCCCAGTAAGTCAAGTAATCTCTTTCTTCACATGCACGAACCAGATGAGCCGAAACAATCGACGCATAACCCGAACTACGATAACCATCCGCCGTAATAACTCCTATTTCGACCATTGTATCGCCCCAGAAAAAGGCGTGTGCCTCCGAGAGTATTCTATTCCCATCCAGAAGCAAATATCCGATGGAGTGTTCTAAATAGTTTTCGGTTGTTCCATAGATCGATACCAATCGATTTCGCCAAAGACAACGCTCGAATGTGTTACGTGTAATTCTTTCAACCCTTAAATTCGAAGGAACCGCAGTTATTAATTTATCGAAAGCCGGGTCATTCGGCTGACGGTTGTAAAATGCGATACGTCGCTCTATTTTTGTATAATCGGATGGGTAAATCGAAGCGAAATTATCCGATAAACTCAGGAGAATCTCTCCCTTTTCGCGTAGTTTTAGGATGGCCGTTTCTAATTCCTCCCGATTTATCTCCCCTCCGATATAAGTGCAACCGAACCAACTCGAACGGATTACGCACCATCGAGGATTATTGTCGCTATCCACTAAAGCGGCCGCCTTATGTTGTCGTTTCAGTGCGGAAAATAGCCGAGGACTATCTATAACCGATTCATCGAATAACGGGCGGACTATTTCGGAAGATATATTAAGATCGATTTCGATCATTTCGCGGAATCCTCCATGATTGCGATTTCCTCGTCCGTCAGGCCGTAGAGGTCGTAAACGAGTTCGTCTATTTTGCGTTCGGTGTGGTCCGATTTGCGCCACGATGGATTTGCGCGTTGAGGGGGACTCGGTCTCGTGCAGGCGTTTGTTGAGCGCAAGCATATCCTAAACCAGCGAAACCATCCGGTCGTGCTTCGCCAGGTTATTATAGGCTTTCGATGCTGAACCTTCTTGCCCGAGGCCTTTTCAACGGCTTCGACATTCTGGATGAAAACTCCTGGAATATCTCGTTGCCCTGATATTCTATGGCATCGAGCAGGGGGATAATGAATTTTGTTTCGACTTCGCGTTCGCTATGGAAGTCCGTCTTTTTGATTTCGTAAAGGTTCGGCATTTATTTCTCCTATAAAGTTTTGTCTTGGACAATATAAAACGGGTTCCGCCCGTGCGCAAGAATATTTGCGGGCTTTTTGAAAAAACTGCCAGCCTCCTGCAGGTGAGTCCTGCGTCTGCTCTCCCTCGCCGCCCATCCCCCATTCCCATTCCCACGCAACGGGAAGGCATCCGTCGGATTTCCCTTCGCTCATCAGCGGTCAGGGAGTGAGCCCGAGGTTATCAACCGGCGGATTCGCTTCGGTTATTCAACGCTTAGCCAGCTGTGTCTCTTTTCTGTCAAATACGATTTACGGGGCATTCGCATCTCGCCACACGTGCCGCGGAAGAGGGTTTCATTCAAGTCGCTCATAGTTCGGTTCCGTTTCAATAGTCGCTTTTTTTTAACTCGACCGTCAGCTCTCCGATGATGCCTTTGAGTTTCTTGTTTTCGGCACGGAGACGCTCTTGCTCTTTGTCCATACCGCCTCTGACAAACAGCTTGTCGCCCTCTGAGAGTAACTTATCTCTCCACCTGTAAAACTGGCTATGAGTAATTTGTTGATGCCAGACATCGACAAGGTTAACATCGTCCCTTATGCTATCAAATAAGATGTTGAACTTTTCTTTGCTTGACCAGGAACGCTTTTTCTTTCTCTGCTCTTTAGGGAAAATGCTCATATTTTACTCTTAAAAAACCTTTCTAAATGAGCGCAGTATCAGTATGTGTTCGTATCTATTCGCACATTAAATTAACTTGTCAATTAGTGTGGTTTCCATCAACATTAGATATCTATGATGTGCTCATACATGCAAAACCTGGATTAGCGACAAGGAGGGGATCGGTGTAATCCCATCCCTTACGACACAATTTATCAAATATCGTGATTTTTGTTTTTCTCCTCTTCAAAAACTTGCTTTCTCTGTAGTTCTCTCTTTTCCTTTTCAGCAAGGTGTTCCTTATAATCTGCTATTTTTTCTGGAGAAAGATATTGAAGATAGTCCCCCCATTCTTCTGTATTTAGCATCGTTATCCAAGCTTCATGATACTCCTTCGGAACATCGTCTATATTTGGGTAGAGGAAGTGGTCTGTCCATGCTGAAGTTATCAACGGCATACGAAGTTCTTCGAAGTCCTTCCGTTTTGCAATGATACGGTAATCGAAGGTGATTTCCGTTGGTGTCGATTTTTCGTTGCCAATTGCAATCCAGTTTATCGAGATATTGCTGCGGCCTCCGTTTGCCTCGACAATCGTGAATCCGTTCTCGTCGATTTCCGATATATAGACGTGGTTGCAGCATCCGATGGGTGTGATGTTTACAATCGGCTCCTCGGCGAACAGTGTCTCGAACTCGACGCGCATCGTGCCATCGACAAGTTTGCCCTTGCCGGAAAGGGTCATTTCCGAATCTTTTTCTGACATAATTACATCGAAACTGGTTTGATAGGTTTCAATTGAGACGGGGACGGGTTTTCCGCCTTTAATCGAGACAAAGACTTTCATCGGGTGTTCTTCGTCGATTGTGACTGAAGAGAGAAAGTCCTGCGCGATTTCAATGTGCGCGAAACCGTCGCTGAGTGTAGCGGTTCCGAAATCCTCGAACCAGTTTTCCGGGGATTCCTGACAATATACTGCTTTTGGGCCTTCATCTGTTCGGACGATTGCGCTTTTTGTTCCGGAAGTCGCGAGATTGCCTGAAGAATAAACGCCAAAGGAGTTTAGTATCTCCGATTCAGTAGGGCGAGAACGAGCTGAAGGATATAAACCTCCACTGAAGTAACCTCCATATGTGGCGGTTCTTCCACTAGAGCCATAGCCGTAAATACCATATACATATTCGGAACCAGCGCTTGCATAACCATATGCCCAGCCACGAGCGCCATATGCCCTTGCAGTTCCTTGATCATAATAGTTATTACTTGTGAAAGCTCCGCCGTATACGTTGTAATTAGACGATGTTGTGCCGGCTAAATTTTCTGAAATACCTCGAACAGCGTAATTAGAAACGGAGTTACCATAACCTAAATACCCCTCGCAGAAATCATCAGTGTCGTAATCATAGCGTCCGTATACAGCTTCACCACCGTTACTAATATATCCATATGATTTTTTAGTGGAACTGACATCACATTGGCCATAAACAGCATAATTGTAATGTCCAAGATAACCGGTTTTTGTATAGAAATAGCTATTCTTGCCACAAATGGCTTTTGTTCCGGAATATTGATCGTAACCATAGATCCTGCAGTCATCATACCCGTCACTTACACCAACAGTTAAAGGTGAAATGGGAGTTCTATTTCCGATACCCACATTGCCAGCTCCTGTTATTACTAATTGTGATACCGACGCATCTCCTTTTCCAGAAATGCCGAAAAAGGAATTATCATCAGTAGAGTCTGCATCGTAATATTTAAACAGGGCATGTCGGTTTGTTGTAGTTTCGCCAAGACGCATTAATGTAATATATCCACTGGGAGTTTCTTGGTGTATAGTGAGTTTAGCAGTTGGGCTTGTGGTTCCAATTCCGACGAAGCCGTTGTAATTTATCGTCATTCTCTCATATAGATCGTCGTCAGAATTATTATTAACACAGAATCTCAAATCGGTTTTGTCGTAAGATGTGCTTGAATTATCGGCGTGTCGAACTGCTTTTATTGCAGCACCAATTTGGTCGGTATCAGTTGATGGATCTGTTGTATTTGACAAGAATGCGATGCCCGCAAACGCATTTACTGTGGCATTATCATTGTGTATTACGAGTCCAAAATCGTCGTAAGTATTATACGTTGAACTGAGACTAGAAGAATTATTTTTGATCTCTAATTTTGTTGTTGGTGTTGTTGTTCCGATACCGACGTTATCGGAGAAATAACCTCTGCCGTCGAAATAGCCGGCATATCCTGAAGTGTTAGAGCTTGCGATATAACCATAAACACCTATACCATTTCGATACGTTGTTTCAGCGTTGTTGTTGACACCAGCGACGGATGCACGGTCAACAGGGGCTAAAGGACCGTAGAGGGTGCTAACACTATGCAGTTTAGAAGTTGGGCTGTTTGTCCCTATACCGACGTTACCGGAGACACCAGAGTATTGATCCGACCCGCTGATTATCCAGTCAGTATCGCCGTCTGAAGGCCAGGTGGTTCTGTATGTTCCACCCAGTTCGATACCACCTTCGACCTCAAGATCGTTTTTTACGAAAACATCGCCGTCACTGTCAGCTCTGGAAGCCGTCCCGCCGTCGCCAATCCAGACTTCCCCTCCGAGAAAATATCCAGCGTATCCGCCGGTATTATCTGCATTCGCGAATAAGGCGGCATCATCGGGAGGAGAGTTGGTATACGAACCATCGTGAAGAATGCCAGTTATCGCGCTTCGTCTGTATCCCTGGGTAATATTGACATCCGAAAATACTCCCGTAAGATAGCCATTGGGGCTTGTGCTCATCACGCTTACGTCAAGACCTCTAATATGATGGTTAGTTGTGCCGCCGTAATAAACCGTCCCATAAAAGGCCGTCTGCGGATTGCTCGACCCTGAACTGTAGGCGCGAGAACCTACTCTGGTCGAACCTGATGCTGTTCCAAGCTCACCGTAACAGTTGCCGTCGTATTCTCCTCGTATCGCGGTGGAACTGCCGCCCTCGACTTCGAGTTTCACAGCTGGAGTAGTCGTCCCAATACCGACATCGCCTGCAGAGGTTATTCTCATCTGCTCAGATGTGTTCGTGGAGAACTTCATTGCATTGTCGTTATTGTCATATATCAGCTTGCCGACATCCGGGTCGCCGGCATCTCCGAAAAGGATTCCAGCCTGATCATCCGTAGAAAGAACATTGAGAAAACAAGAACCGTCTATTGTGAAAGCCGCCGCAACTTCGGCCGCCTTTGGAATTCCCATTCCATCTTCATCGATATCCAAAGCAACATCCGGCGATGTCGTCCCTATTCCCACATTACCAGCGGATGTTACGACTAAATTGCTCGTAGCCTCCCAGTCGGAGGCGTTGCGGCGAATTGTCTGATCCTCTGTTCCAGAGGGTAAAACTCCACCGACTACGAACTCTGCGGTATCGGCATAAACCGCCCGGTGAGCATAACATACTGCCGCGAGTTTTTCCCGTGGGGTTAATGTTTCTCCGCCAACAACCAATTCAATCCAATACTGGTCGCCAAAATCCAGAGTTAATGGAGTGCTTTCGCCGAGGATAACGTCGAAAAGGCCGTTGGTTACAGCAAGTGAAGCATGAGTTTCTGACCATAGGGCAGTTCCACCTGAAGCAACATTGTAGAGTCTAAATGTGATGTTCACTGGTCCGGTAATGGCCGAGCCTCCTCCATCTGTTAGTTTTCCCTGATAATTGATTGTCCGGGGCATATCGGCAAAGACTGTCGATGTAAGAACGACGGCAAACATAAGGAAAACTTTTATTTTAAGGGTCATTTTAGCAACTCCATCTTTAAAACTTTGAATTTTGCCCAATAGAATACATTTCTCAGTGGAGTTTTCAAGAATTTTTTAAAAATAAAGCCACTCAGATGAGCACTGTAGAGCAGAAATCAAGAATAACAAAGCGTAAGTTATGATTGACTATAGGAGAATTATATTTAATTGATTTGATGCAGAGTTCTATCCCCAATACAACTTTTTCTTAATCGGAGTAGTATAGGTTAGATTTATTCTTGCTTTTTGTTTGGTTTCTGTCTGAATATATAGATTAAGACTAATTGAAACGCAACAACAAACGACGCCCAGATTTTGCCCAGAATGAAAACAAGCTCGTTGATATATATTGCTCTGGCAAGGTATAGCAAATCAACAGCAAGAAGAAGAAAATATGTTGCTTTAGAAAGATCCGCGGAACTCTTTCGCTTTATTAATTTAATTATCTGAGGAATACACGTGATATAGCTAATCAGAACTGCTGTAAAGCCCATGGCTTCAGTTATCATATCCATATTTGGTTCATTAAGGATATCCATGAACACTCATTCCGACTCTAAAAGAACCTCACCTGTTTCCTTGTGAAGATATTGGAGCTTACCATTGTCTCCAATTCGTAAAACAGGGTTAAGCTTATAATCAGGATATTTACTGACAAGTTCATCCCACAATTTTCTTGGAACTTGATACCACTTTCCATCATACCAAACTATTTTTACAAAAAGTGGTTTATTATCCGGTCTTCCGTAAATTTTATCTTCTGTCAAAGAATAATAAACATAATCAGGATTATCTAACTGTAAGTTAGTTGAATCATCAATTAATATATCTATATTAAGTTCACTTTTTAAGTCTTTCTGTAGCATATCTTCTCTATTAGCCGCGCCTTGAAATAACATAACTCGTAAATCGCTCGGCAATTCAGAGATGTCCGCAACCTTTAAATGAATCACAATATCTATATCAGAAGGATCGGGATCACTCGGTGGCCGAGCACAGCCATAAGCGAAAGAACCCACAATACCAATGCTTTTAACATATTCAGAAATTCCGGTTTCATCGATGAATTCATTCATTAATCCCAATGCCATTTCCTTCCATTCCTCCGGCATCTTCAGAATATCGGCATATTGTTGCCCCTCCGGGAACAGCTCGAATGATACACTGTCCGGTTTCGTCGATTCTTCCGCGGTTTTATCTTCGACCGCGAAAACCGATCCGGCAAGAAACAACAGAAACGAAAGGAAAAAGATATTCAGATTGTCTTGCTTCATTTTTTCTCCAATAATCATTCAAATAATCAAATGTCTCCTTTGAGACGAATTGTTCCTATATATTATGGTTCTATTAGTTATAACGCAAGCTTAAAATGGGCGGCCCTCCTCGCCGCCCTTGATTGTTCAACAACTTTAATCTCCAAAGCGAATCCCGAAGGGTTGAGCAAGTTATCACCGGCATTGCCGGCCAAAGCGAATCCGCCGAAGACGGTTGAGCAAGTCGCCTGCGGCGCACGCCGCTACCTAACCGTAACCTCGACCAACGCCGGCGTTCCAGGATTTCCGACTTCGTCAAACGGCGTCAGCTTGTAGGTGTATTTCTTCTTGTCGAGATGATTGTCGTCGAAGGGCATGACCTCCTCCGGATCGTCGAGGGGAAGGCCATCGGTAACAGGAACATAATCCGCGTCGCCCTGTTTGAGCCTATCTATACGCAACGTCTTCCCGCCATTGAGACCCGAATATGTGAGTCGCACAAGCCCCTCGTCGATTTGCTCTGCCGACGCCACCACAGGCCCCGGCCAGTCCGGCCAATCCAGCGGGGGATCCCCCGGCGTCCAGATTCCGCTCTTGGTCTGGAAACCAAGCTCAACCAGACGCGGGTCCTCATCGCCCCAAACCAGTTGTGCGGCAGTCAGGATAAAACGAAGGAGGCGAGTATGCAGTGCAAACAGCTCCTGAAGTGCATCGTAGGCAAATGCCGACTCCCGTTTTTCCGCGTGAGCGACAGCCCTCAGCGAAACCATATTATCGCGCTGATTTACGAGTTCCGTCATCACGGCATCCGGTATCACGCGCGGATCTCCGGCGGCAACGAGAGTATCGTGATTCTCCTTCCATTGCTCGATTTTCGAAACCAAACCGCTGGCCCATGTAGGCGATTTGCCCTCGAAACCGTAGCCATGAACGAAATCGTCCGGCTTGTCGAAATCCCAGATAATTTCCTGAAGATGGGCGCGAACCCTCGAATAATACTTCGCCAGCGCGTCCACGGCCTGCTGGAGGGTTTCGAAAGCCTCGTCCATCTGGCCATCCTCGACCCCAGCATGGGCAATCGCGGCGAGATAATCGGCATATGCCGCCTCCGCTGACGCGATTTTGGGCGCCGGCACGCCAATCATCGGGCCGTAAACCCCGATATTAGCGGAAAGCAGGATAAGCCTCTCGATCCGTTCGTCCTGAGTGTCCCTCGCGACATTATTATTCTTTATCATTTTCTAAAATCTCCTCTTTGATTAGTTGATTTTATTGTTCGATGAGTCGAGTGCCTGCGAAGACTTGGCAAGTGCTATATCCGATTAAATCGAACGTGCCACTTGCCGAATCAATCGACGCACTTGCCGAATCGCATATGCCACTTACCGAATCAATCGTCGCACTTGCCGGATCATTCGAGCCACTTGCCATGTCAATTATAACACTTGCCGAATCGATCATAGCACTTCTTCTATCGATTGTGCCCCTTGCCGAATCGTCCATGCGACTTGCTGAATCGTCTATGCCGCTTGCCCTTGGTTTCCGGCCTGCAAGCCTATCCATGAGGCATTTTGCCCTCGAACTCACGTAAATTTATTAAAGAACGACGATTAGGTTAAGGTTGATTTACGACATCTTTTTCAATCTATCGAAAATCCGCATAGCGGCAATTATTTTTGACCACTTGAATCCTAAAGAATCCCCCTAAATCCCCCTTTAAAAAGCCCGTGGGCTCTGTAGGAGGGGACTTTTCGCCTCTTCCTCCCCCCTTGCGAAAGGGGGGCCGGCGCTTGTTGAGCGAAGCGAAATCCGTAGGGAGCCCGTCTGCGGGGTGGATTCGGGATGATATTTTGGTCGTGTTCGGTCATATTATTGTGGGCGGGGATATTCCCCGCCCCGATGAATGCTATTTTTGGTTAGAAGCTTTCCGTTCTTCATCCTCTTTCCGTCTTCTTTCTCTGTCTTTAACTACTTGTTCTTCTATTCTCATGTGTTCTTCATATTCAGCCTTCTGTCCTTCGGAGAGGTATTGCATGTAATTAACCCATTCTTCCATCGGTAGGGTTGCTACCCATGCGTTTCTGTGTTCCTGAGGAATATCCTCTACATTTGGGTAAAGGAAATGGTCCGTCCAAGCATTCGAAATCACCGGCATACGAAGTTCCTCGAAGTCCTTGCGTTTGGCAATGATGCGATAGGTGAAGCCCGCACCATCAGGAGCTTCAGGTGCATGAAGAACGAACTCGTCATGCTTCTCTTCGACCCACCATCTGCCGCCCAGGTCTGCATTTGGGGTTATGAAGACATTCATGGGATATTCGTCATTGATTGTCACAGTTTGCATGAAGTCCTTTGCAACGCTCACAACCGCCTTGCCGCCGGCGATTTTGGATTTGCCCACATCCTCGAACCAGTTTTCGGGGGATTCCTGGCAATATAGGGCTTTCGGGCCTTCCTCCGTTCGGACTATTGCGCTCTTGGTGCCGGAAGACGCGAAGTTGCCTGCTGAATAGACGCCAAAAGTTTCGTTATAACCACTACCGTCGGGGCGCATTCGTGCATGTCCGCCCTGAAAATAACCGCCATAGCTTCCAGTTCTTCCACCGAGACCATAGCCATAAACACCATAAGTATATTCAGTTCCCGCAGCTGCAAGCCCATAGCCGTAGGCATATATTCCATACCCGTTTGTTGTGCCAGAATAATCTGAATAATTTCTACCTTCGAAGTAACCACCATATTGAGAACCTGTAGAAGTTGCATCGTCAGGATTTCTCGAATAAGCATCAACGCCTCTGTTATCGTATCCTAAGCGTCCACGTGAATAATCCGTTAAAGCTTCTTTATGTTCTCCGGTAGCACCGATAGAAGAATAACCTAATTTACCTTCAGTATAATTAGTGCTACTCGTATAAGTTTCGCCTATAACACCGGCAGAGTTATAGCCAAGAGCTCCTCTTTCTTCAGCACCAGTATAGCTGTTAATAGCATAAACGCCATAGGAACCAATTGCGGATGCTTCCGCGTATATTTGTTGGTCAAATGCACCACTACCATTAACAGCCAGAGGCGAATACGGGTAGTCAGTTCCGATACCTAAATGGCCACCTTGGAGAGATATCCTATCATAACTTAGGCTTGTGTTGTTGAAGAAAACGAATCTTCCGTCAGAAGCACTTAAACCAATATAATCAGTGCTTCCAATATAAATATCGTTACCGGCATATATGTCTGAATTTGCATATAATGTACCTGTAAATCTTCCTGTTCCGTCAACATCGAGTTTGTATGTTGGGCTTGTTGTTCCGATGCCGACGTTGCCGTCATACTTAATCGTCATTCTCTCGAAAAGGTCGTCACTGTAATAATTGTTCACGCAGAACCTTAAATCCGTTCTGTCGTATGATGTGCTTGAATTATCTTCATGACGAACTGCTTTTATCGCCGCTCCTATTCGGTCGGTATCTGCAGATGGGTCTGTTGTATTAGATTTGAAAGCAATACCCGCGAAGGCGTTTTCCGTGGCATTGTCATTGTGTATCACAAGTCCAAAATCGGAGAAAGTATTAGTATTTGAGGTAGTTGTCGATGAGTTGTTTCGGATTTCGAGTTTCGTCGATGGGTTTGTCGCTCCGATGCCGACGTCATAGGTTGTGCTGTTAGGGTAAAGGTCTGTGCCCGAAAGTGTCCAGTTGCTACTGCTCAGTCCACCTCCGGTTAGATTTCCCGTAATATGGACGTCACCGACGAAATAGCCGGCGTAGTTGCCAGCTTGAAGCGTGCCGTCCCATGAATTATCGATGGCGTCGTAACCGAGTATCGCCGTGCCCTGCCTGCCTCCGACATCCTGAAGCTCGCCGTAAACAGCGTAATTATAACGGCTCGTTCCTCCGCCGGCGTAGCCTTTAACGCCGTATGTTCTGCCGCCGTCGGTGCCAGTGCCGATAGAACGTCCAAGAACGCCCGTCGAATAAGCCGTCGTAACGTTGGCCATATTGCCGTAAATCGCAGAGGGATGATAGACCGCAGATGTCGCGGGTTCCTGATTGACGTAGATGCCGTAATACTTGTTGTAAGTGTCTGGTGGGTCACTACTGAAAGGGTTGGAGTGAATGTAGAGCGCCGCCTGATTATCGACATTGGTCGAGGGACCTTCGATGAACATGCCGTAATTCGAAGAGCCGCTACCATTAATGCTGAGTTTAGAGAGTGGGCTTGTCGTTTCGATGCCGACGTTAGTTCCGTTGTTATAGAGAGTGCTGTTCGCTATCCAGGAAGTTCCGTTGTGCCTCAGGGTTTGGCCGGAAGAGCCCGAGGGCAGAGAGGGGGCTGCTATCCAGTTAGTTCCGCTCCCGGTGCTTGAGAGGATTTGGCCGGAGCTTCCTGCGTCGCCGGAGGAGTCGAGGTATTTTCCGGTGACGCGAAGGTCGCCGTTAAAGTAACCGGCATAGCCATAATCCGTGCTACACTCTCCATAAACGCCTATACCATCTGGGTTGTCTGAATCGTCATTATCATTTACCCCCGCAATGGATGCATTAGTAAGAGCGCTTCCAGTTCCGGAGTAAGAACTAACGGAGTGTAGTTTTGCATCAGGGCTCGTGGTTCCGACACCGACGTTGCCACTTTGGGTTGCTGTGAGAATATCCTCGTTATCTACTTCTATACTGACCAACCTATCCCCGCTGACCGGTGTATAGACTATGATACCATCATTAAATTCTGTAGATAGTTCGTCAGATCCACCAGGGGTATTGGATCCAAAGTAGATATTGTTGTTGTTACGGATAACTCCATTAACATCTAGTTTGTAACCCGGACTCGTAGTTCCGATTCCGACGTTGCCGGAGGATTCATCGAGGAAGAGCATCTGGACTGGGGTAGTCTCGTCGTTTTGAAATTGAATATCACCGGTGGCATCCAACGTAACTACGTTTCCACCCTCATTGTAAACTTCGTTGAGCGTTTGATCGTCGGTTGTAGCGCCGACCTGAGCGTCCACATAAGCCTTAATCGACTGCTGGGTTGCGAGTGCGTCCGCGTCGTTCGAGGCCATATTATCCTCGTCTCGAATCGCATCGGCATTTACACCGTATTGGAGCAAAATATCGCCATTTACATCGAGCTTCGCGCCGGGGGAAGTTTCGCCGATACCGACGTTGCCGGAATTATCGACGTAAACGCCCTCAGAACCGCCGTCGCCGGAAAGGAAATTGCCTGTAAGGGCGATATTTCCCCCCATAGTCAATCCTTGCGGTTCAGCATTTTTGTAAGGAACATCGACAACGTTCGTGCTTGGGGCGGCCGCATCGGTAATATCCCAACCTTCGAAATGGGCATCCGTATCCACAGAACCTATCCAGGATGTTGTGAATACCTCATAGCTCGGGTAATAAACAGTGGTGGACCACCATATTTTTACATAACCACCTTCGTAGGATAGTTTTACGGTTCCCGGATCGTAAGCACCGTAGTTTGTCCAACCATAGGAGCTTAAGCCGGAAGTATAGAGATAGAAGTTAATAACGAAATCGATAGGGTCTTGATTTCCATATGCATAGCCGATGATTCTAACGCTGTGCATACCTCTTTGGGTAGTGCCGTCATAGGGAATAGAGGTTGTGAGTAAATAGCCGTTTGATGCGGTAGAATTGAAACCATCCGAGAGGACATGACGCCAGTTGCCGCCCCTTAAGACGTCTTGGATTTGTACCGAGCCGTTAACATCTAATTGCATATCAGGGGAATTCGTCCCAATTCCGACATCGCCGTCGGTGGCGACAAATATGCCTTCGTCGCCGCCGTCGTTGGAGACCCAACTACCACTCATTTTAAGATTTTCCGTGGCTGTATGGTTTCCGAGGTTATCGCCGGTAATCGAGCCGACCTGCGCGTCCACATAAGCCTTAATCGACTGCTGGGTTGCGAGGGCGTCCGCGTCGTTCGAGGCCATATTATCCTCGTCTCGAATCGCATCGGCTTTTACACCGTATTGGAGCAAAATATCGCCATTTACATCGAGCTTCGCGCCTGGGGAAGTTTCGCCGACGCCGACGTTGCCGTTATCCCTAACGAAAAACTTTCCGGTGCCAACATTGAGCAAGCCTAAATCGGTAGTTGCTCGAACTGTTGATCCTCCAGCAGGAAGAGAGCCCGAATATAATGTTCCCCTGTCATATCCCCCTTCGTTTTGCAGGACTAAATTTCCGTCGACCGAACCGGTGAAGTAAACTTCTAAATAAGAGTTCGAGCCGTCGTCTGTAATTCTTGCTTGGCTCCAATACCCGCCGCCGACCTCTGAGATAATGCTTAATCCCGCCGTAGAACTCCAGTCATGGAAGAATCTTATCGTAGTTGTTCTCGGGGTATAAGAGCCTCCAGTTGTGTATATACTGACCTCCATGTTTCCCCTACCCGACGCACCATCTATGTGCGCAACTCTATACCAACCGGCAGACCCAACAGAGAAAGACTCGTTATATCTTCTCTCAAAGTTTGATGCATGAAGACCATCCAGAAGATCGGCATTAAGATTTGATACGACGGTTTGGGAGGAGACCGCTAACGGCGATGTTCCAGTTCCAACGGTTGAAATAAACTGCGAATTGGTGCGAATTGAACCGGCGACATCAAGCTTAGATCCCGGCAAGGTTGTTCCGACACCGACATTGCCGGTGTTTGCAATCATAAACGGAACGGCATCTACACCTGCGGCGCTGATTATTCCGAACCTCATCTCGTCTCTGAGGAAGCGAATATATGAGGCTCCATAAGTTGTTTCAAGTCGATACGTTACCCCCCTGTATGAGCCGTCGATGTTGTGGCCGATACCGCTTCCATAATAAGTAACCCCCGGTTCGCTTGCCCATAGGCTGAGGGATGATACTCTATCGGCCAGACCGCCGCCATCGTAATATAGACGTGCGCGGGTGTCCGAATGGCCTCTGCTTATATCCAAAGACTGCCCCGGAGTTGTCGTTCCGATGCCTATGTTCGTGCCGTTATTGTATAGAGTGCTGTTCGCTATCCATGATGTTCCGTTGTGGCGTAGAGTTTGTCCGTTGGTGCCAGTGCCGACTCCGCCTCCGATTAAACCATCTACGTATGCTTTGGTTGTGGCGTCCGATGGCACAGTAGGAGTTCCCATGTTCGTTACTTTAGCACCGGAAACATTGACACTTGCAGTTGTTGAGTAGGGGTCCAGAATCATATCGTAGGGAGCACCTTCCTGGACGTATATCTGACCGTAATTCGATGTAGCCGAACCATCCGAAGACCACTGCATACCTTCGCCCAGATCCCCCCAATATATCCAGTTTAGACCAATTATATCTGAATTATTGAGGTTAATTCCATAAACAGAAGAACTCCAGTATCGGGAAGGGGTTGCAGAAAAATATCCTGTGCTGATAAGCCCGTTATTCATATCCAATGTGCCGTGAATATCGACTGTTGTGGAGAAATCTGCCGTGCCGTTCTGATCGAGAGTGCCATCGTTTGTCAGTCCATCGGAGCTTGTTCGACCATAAAAGTCGAAAGTTGGAGTGTTCAGGTTAAAAGAAGCCTGAAGCAATCGTCCGTCGGTCTCGTAAAAATCAATATTGGCATCAGAGCCTATTTCTAACTGACCATTGGAAGCGTTATGTCGAACATATCCCCAGTCGCTACTATGAGCATTGGCATCCTGGTAGGCTTCGCCGAAATATAATCCGTTGTAGTCGGTATCGTCGAATAGAATGTAATTGCTCTGCATCAAGATATCATTGGCCCCCGCTGTATTTCCTTCGATCAGGACTTCAGCTAAGGTCTGATTGTCTTCACTGGCCGCAATAACTGCGTTATCTACATATTCTTTGTGAGCGAAGTCTGCATTGCCTGTTCCCATATCTCCTACAGCCGAATAGCTCGCTTCGCCGCTAACTTCCAGTCTATTTGACGGGCTTGTTGTGCCGATACCGACATTGCCGGAGGATTCATCGAGGAAGAGCATCTGGACGGGGGTAGTCTCGTCGTTTTGAAATTGAATATCACCGGTGGCATCCAACGTAACTACGTTTCCACCCTCATTGTAAACTTCGTTGAGCGTTTGATCGTCGGTTGTAGCGCCGACCTGAGCGTCCACATAAGCCTTAATCGACTGCTGGGTTGCGAGTGCGTCCGCGTCGTTCGAGGTCATATTGTCCTCGTCTCGAATCGCATCGGCTTTTACACCGTATTGGAGCAAAATATCGCCATTTACATCGAGCTTTGCGCCTGGGCTAGTCGTGCCGATTCCCACGTTGCCCGAAGAAAACCAGTGATTACCATTGTTTTCTGCTCTAATAGCCCCATATGGCGAGATTGCCCTATACTTATTTGGCGTTATAGAGGGATCAGGGGAAGATAATGGCCCAACGACATCTGTATATGTGGGGGGGCTATGGATATCTGTATCGGTATAGACAATGGTAGGAGTCCCTAAATCAAATTCTTCGCAAAAAATGTCATACCTTGCACCACCTCCTCTAAGCCAAACAACGAAAGCTTGATAGCTGGCACCTAATCTCATACCTCCAACGATTGTCGAATAAGTTTCTTCCCAAAAATGAGTTTGAATTCCATAGGACATTCCACCCCATCCGCCAAAGTTGGTAGTAATTTCTAAATTCAAACCTCCCTTATGAGTAGGCGTGTTCCAATCATCAGGGGCTGGCCAACTATAAGCGCGGTAAATCTGAATCGTTTTTACAACATTCTGATCAGTTCCCTTCCAATATACAGGATAGTATTTATCGCTATCCCCTCCAACTGTTATTGTTATAGCTCTGACTCTTGGGCCGTTTTGAGTTTCCCAAGAAGCTAATCCTGAAGCATCTGAAGTTAGGACTTTGTTAGCGCCAGGCGATCCTCCTGTAATTTTTATCTGTCCGGCAACATCAAGTTTTGCCCCCGGGCTTGCCGTCCCTATTCCGACTCTATCGGAGAGAAAATGCGCATCCTCACCGGACTTGCCTATTTCTAATCCGACTTCCATGGGTTCCATAGGGCGTTCACGGGAATCGATAGGCAATTCTTCCGAATCAACAAGTTTATCAAACCCGGCTTCGTATTGAATTTGAGTTTCATTTGATGGAATTGTGTCGCGGTTTGATTCATTGCTCTCTGGCATTACAACGGCGTTTGTTCTTTCCAATTGAGAAAAAGCTACTGATACCAGTAAAAGTAGTGCTAACACTTTATTTGTCTTATTATGCTGCATATTATACCTCCAGATTAAAATTAGCACATTTCTAAATTAAAAAAAATATATCATAAGTCAATAATAAAACTTCTTTATCTTATGCGAATGGGACATGGTATCCACCCAGTTTTAAAATATAAGGGGTTATTCTATTTTAGAGAACATTAAAAACGCCAGTTAGTTGATGTACTGCCCCCCAAAAGTCAAGGGTAAATTTAGAGAGTTTTTGTTGACCTTGGTTGTTTTTTTATTTCTCTATGGCGAACTCAAGATATTTCCTTTCGTATTGATATAGGGTTTAGTTTTTCAAAGTTGAGTGCGGGTAATCGTTGTTATAGGCTCTGACCCATTTACCCAGGGCTTTTTGAAAAATTGTCCAGCCTCCTGTCGGGGCGGGCATCTTTTGGCGCGGGTAATTTATGGCTTGACTTTTCGAAGATTGTTATTTAAAATCAGTGTTGCCGTAAGCGGCCCTCCTTTTGCTCGCTTAGGGGTGTAGCCGCGGCGTTCATTAAAGCATTGCCGGAGTGGTGGAATTGGTAGACGCGCCGGACTCAAAATCCGGTGGTGGCAACACCGTGGGGGTTCAAGTCCCCCCTCCGGCAAATAATGTTTGAAGATTTTTTACGCAATACCTTTATTAGATAACAATCGTATTGTCCTTTCACAAATTCAATCCTTCTACAGTTATAGCCCAAATCCAAAACGCAGAGGCATCACAAAACCCATTTCTGCCAGGTTGTGTTCTATATCAGACATAGGAATATATTGAAGCAGAAACGCATTTCTTTCAGCAAAAGAATCCGTCGGCTCAGTCGTTGTAGATTCTGAACGCGATCTATTGAGCGCCGTGGATTGCCACACCGTCTGAATCGTCGAGTTTCGCTTGATAATTAATGTTTTTGGGGACTTGCGTTATCAGAGTAAACTGAAAAGCAGAAATATTACTCGAAACTTTATTAAGTTTGAACGTCGCACCTAATCCTCCGATTTATGTCGATGTTATAATCAATTGCAGAATATAATTTAACTATATAGTTTAATATTAGTATGTTTTATATCTATATAGTCTGGATTATTAAGCAATGATATCTACCATCAATCAGCGTTGCTTGGGTAATTGGCTTCGGGACTACAGATGTATTCCCAGATTACTCGAACCGCGCCGTGCTGGCCATCAGCGGCATACTCCGCACCATGATTCCCGCCGTCGCCGACTATAACGGTGAATGTATCCCCGGGGGCAACTTCTACGTCGTTAATCCATGCAAGGCCTCCGCCAGCGCCTCCTCCCCCTCCGCCGGCATTGACACTCGAACCGCCTCCGCCACCTCCATAGTTTCCGCCAATGCTGTATTGGCCTGCTTCGCCGGTATTAGGTAGTCCGGTGAGATAAATACCTCCTCCTGAACCCCCTCTTCCGTAAGATCCTGGTCGACCTGCACCGCCGGAATCACCGCCATCAGCGCCATCAACACCATCGACAGGTGATCCTGTGCCGCCGTCTCCGCCATCGGCAGAGAAAGTTCCAGCGCCTCCACCACCGCCGCCGTAGAGAGTTCCGCCATCTCCGCCGTGGAAACCGAAAGGAGCATCGAAACCACCACCGAGGGCGGCAGGGTCGTATTGACGTCCTCCGCCTTCACCGCCATAGGCGCTAATCAGAGTGTCGAAGGAAGAAACGCCGCCGGAATCCCCTGGAACAGCATCAGGGTCGCCACCCATTCCTCCGAGATGACCGCATCCGCCGCCGCCGCCGCCGACAGCCGCGACGCTAAGCGTAACTGCGCCTTCCGGCACTATAAACTCGTATATTCCGGGGGTTGTATAGTATTGCACACCGATAGGCCGAGTTGAGGGAACGTTTATCGTAATACTTCTGCAGATTGTAGTATTGCATATCCCTTCCGCGCGGACATAATATGTCGTATTCGATGTCGGCCAGACCTCGATGGTGTCTCCTGTAGCGACATATGTTCCGCCACAACTTCCGGAATACCATTTCCAGCTTGCGCTTGTTCCGAGGGAGCCGCCTTCTACCCATAATATTGCGCTTTCGGTAGCGCAAATCGTTGTTACGTTGGCTTCTGCAGATATAGGATTCGTCGATTCGGTATAAACCGTAAGAACCGCGGTTTCCGAAATTGCATCGGGCCCGGAGGAGCCGCTTACGATGCATCGGTATTGGAAGCCGTCCATTGGGTAAGTAACCGGCGTGAACGACATCGTGGGGGTTTCGATACCGGAATAGATGCTTCCGGTGGGAAGATCGATCCAACCGGTTCCTGTGTTCTCCTGCCATTGGTATGTGAGGTCTTCCCCTTCGGCGGTAACGTAAAATTCTGCTGTGAGTCCCTCGCAAATGGCCAAATCCGAGGGATGGCCGAGAATCGTTGGTTCGCTGTTGAAGCACCATATATCGAACCAGCCGTCGTGACTGTTGATTTGTAAACAACTCGATGTAGTGTTGAAGATGAGAAGAGCTTCGGCGGGTGCAGATATAGCGTCCCGTTCGGTTTGGGTCATTCTCGGAAGGAGAAAACCGGACGTTGAACTTGCGACTTCGAGTTTCGCGGTGGCATCGGGTGTGGAAATTCCGATTCCGACGTTGCCTGAGGGCATGGAATACATATCGTCGCCGTCTAACTGCCAGTCGGCGTCTGTTCCGCCGATGTCGCCGGGAATGCCGTCGATGCTGTCCCAGTGGACATAGCCGGCCCAGTGAGCGGAGTCTGCCCAAAGAGTATGCCCGACCCATCCGATTGAATCGATATAGCCTATGGAATCGATGAAGGTGATTGAATCGATATGACTTATTGAAGAAGCTCCTTCTATACTGTCCGCCCAGATAGCACGGAATGCGTAGGGCACAGATGAGAGTTTTTGCCGGGGCTCGAGTATCTCACCATCGACTTCGATTTCCAGCCAATATTCTTCGGAGAAATCGAGGTTTATAGCTGAAATGGAACCGAGCTGGACATCGAAAAGGCCGTTGATAATTGACACTGCGGTATGAGATTCGTTCCAGAGTAACGATCCAGCAGAGGGATCATCGTATATTCTGAAAGTCATGTCCCGCGGCCCAATTACTGCAACGCCGTCGATCTCTGTAACTTTGCCTTGATAATTTATAATTCTTGGAACTTCGGCCACCAACGAGAGGGAGTTAAGGACTAAAATTGCCGCTATTAATACTGTTAATTTGCTTTTCATGTTCACCTCAAGAACTTATATTTTTGTTAAGGGTCGCGATTTCTTTTAATGTTACCGGATTAGCCTCTTCCCAGAGAGAATCGAAAGCTCGGTTAAGAAGCCCAACGAGGTCTTGATTGTTTATAAGAATAGCTAGCTGTTTCTCTGGGTTGTCGTTGTATCTCATCGCCAAAAGGGCGAATTTTTCGTCGAAAATCTCCATTTTGCCCGGGAAAGTCGGCAGATGTCTAACCTCATGGCCTATTTCGAGATACATCTTTGCTTTCTTGAGGCCTTGTTCGGTTTTCAAAAGATCGGATTCGATAAGTAATGATATCGGAATGTTTTCTTCTTTATATTGCTTTACCCATTCGTATTGAAACTCAAGAGTCGAAGGGAAAAATAAAGGCTCTCTATACAACGATTTGCGGGTTTCGTGGATTACAAACCTCATCTCGTTTCTGATAGTCTCTTTGCCATGAAGGACAACGAAATCCCTGCCGAGATTGGAGTTTTCTGACGGCTCGCTGTAAGCGGCAAGCGCTTCTTCAATGAGTTTTTCAAACTGACGGGGGATAATCGCCTTTTTGGCTTCTATCTCATCCATTTTTTTCTGTAGGATTACACCGAAACCCTCTTTTGAAGAAACAGGGAAGTATCGAAGCGGTTTGCCAGTGATTTCACCGATAAGGCCCTTTTCCAAAAGGTCCTGAATCGCTCGGTATGTTGTGGCCCGCGGAAGATCAGCATCTTTGGCGCAATCATCGACAGTTACTTCGCCAATCTGTATTAGTGATGCATATACTCTCGCTTCTCTTTCGCTGAAACCGGCTTCCATCATTGTTCTTCTCATATCATTCTGTCCTTTTAATATTTGCCCGCTCAAATGAACGGACATTACTAAGATTAATAAAAAATATGTTACTAATCAAGAGTTTTTTCAATTTGGATTAATCTTTTTTTTGTCCATATTTGGCCCAATGTTAGTTGTGAGTCGAGTTATAACAGATATATTATCATTATATCATGTTATACTCTTGGTGGTTAGTTATGTTCTCTAATGTATATTATTAAGCTATAAGCATTATTATGCGCATATTCAATAAGTTATAATAAATCAAACTCACTCGTTATTTCAAACAGGAACTGCTTTTTTTTAAAAAAAAAGCGAACTTCGCTAAACCTTTTCCTATGATTTGCGGTCAGAATAATTGCAGTGCTTAGAAAGAAGAAAGACTTAGTAAATAAGGAGACAATATGGGAACTCAAAGACAAGCTGTTCAAATATCCTATGCTTTATTGTTGGCTGTGGCTGTAACTTTTGGAGCTTATCCTATAGTGGATACCGAGCAGGAAGAGTGTTACAACACAACCGTATCCATAACACCCCCTTCCCCCGGCGACCCATTTTACGGTCAGGACGCTCAGTTCGACGGCAACATCCCCAGCTATACCCTCAGCGGGGACGGTTTGACGGTTTTTGATAACATTACCGGCCTGACATGGCAGAGATCCCCAGACTCTAACGGCGACGGCGTAATCCTTGCGGAAGACAAGTTCTCATATTCGGAGGCCCTGGATTATCCTGCCACCCTGAACTCGGAAAGTTTTGGCGGCTACAGCGATTGGCGAGTTCCGACCATCAAGGAGCTTTATTCCCTTATCAAATTCAACGGCCAGGATATCAGCGGATATACGGGGCCGATGGACGAAGTTCAACCTTTCATCGACACGGATTATTTCGTTTTCGCCTATGGCGATACTCTCGCCGGAGAGCGGCTTATCGATATGCAGTATGCGACGACCACAGTTTACAACGAAACTTCTATTCCAGGAGTTCCCAAAATGTTCGGTGTCAATTTCGCCGATGGCCGAATCAAGGGCTACGATACTGAATTGATGGGCACCGAGAAGCTTTTTGGGCTTATATGTGTGCGTGGAAATCCTGAATACGGCGTGAATGATTTCCTCGATAATAGCGACGGCACAATAACCGACAGTGCGACTAATCTTATGTGGCAGAAGGGGCATTCAGCTGGAAGTCTGAGCTGGCAGGATGCCCTCGAATACGCCGAGACGCTGACGGTGGGCGGCTACGACGACTGGCGACTTCCAAATGCGAAAGAGCTTCAGAGTATCGTCGATTATACTCGCTCCCCCGGAACCACCGGTGCGGCGATAGATCCTATCTTCGATTGCACTTCAATTTTAAACGAAGCTGGCGGAGTCGATTATCCCTGGTTCTGGACTGGGACGACCCATGGCTCGGTTTACGGTGGGAATGCTGGGGTTTATGTCGCATTCGGAAGGGCTTCCGGATGGATGCAAAGGCCCGGACACACTTATTATTCCTACATCGATGTCCACGGCGCGGGGGCGCAGAGGAGCGATCCGAAAAGCGGTTCGCCAACTGATTATTATCTCGGGGTGGATTCACTTGGGAATCCGGTTTACGGTCATGGGCCTCAGGGGGATATCATTCGAGTGAACAACTATGTCCGTTGTGTTCGAGATGTCGAATCAGTGGGAGTCGGCGAAATAAAGGAGCTTCCGAATCACTATAAAATCGATATCTTGCCAAATCCTTTTAATTCCTCGGTGGAAATTCACGTGCAGGGCGTCGAATCGAATTTAGAAAGACTTGAGATTTATGACGTTACGAGCGCTCTGGTCGATTATGCTCCCGTAGAGCCGGGGAAAACCGGTCATTTCAGATGGCAACCGGACAACACTTTAGGGTCAGGTGTTTATTTAGTGCGAGCTCGAATCGAGAATTATTGCCTTTCTACGAGAATAATCTATCTGAAATAGTCTGCAAGTCCGATAGATTCCCTTCAAAAATTCAATCTGTGATATTGTCTGCAAGAGATTTTAAAAAGTCTCCTTGTTTTTCCTCTTTTTCATTCCACGAAAGAAATCGCCTCAGCTTTAAATAATTCGCATCTAAGTTCTATGGCATCGTAAAGGATATCTTTCGACAATATTATTTACCACCCTATAGAAATTAGCATCTGCAAATTAGAAGGTCAAATTTTTTTTACGAAATGAATTTTTATTCTTGACATATAAAATATGATAAGTTACTTTGCATAAGATTAGGTAATTGGTTACTGGAGTTTCAATTATGGACAATGGCAAGGATTTTGAAAAAGATTTATCGTGCAATGTGTTGAATAGTATAAATTTATCTCATACTGAAGTGGAGACAAAATGAAAAAGATCACGTTGGTTGTTACGGCAGTTATGCTCCTGGTTCTTGGCGGCATAGCAGACGATGTCCCCCGGATTATTTCCTATCAGGGGAAAGTAACCCACATGGACGGTGTAGGTGTCAATGACACCCTGCCTGTTGAATTCCGCCTTTTCGAGGACGCAACAGGCGGAACGGCGATCTGGACGGAAAACCATCCGGCGGTGCCTATTTTTAAAGGCCTCTTCGATGTTTTCCTAGGTGCCGATACCCCCCTCGACCTCGAATTCGACGCCATGTATTACCTCGAAATCGACATCGACGGGCATACTATGGCTCCCAGGGTAACTTTCAGCGCATCGCCCTATTCTTTCCGGGCGATTTATGCCGATACGGCGATGTTCGCTCACTATGCCGACTCGGCGGCAGGCGGCGGCAGTGGGATAATGCAGAACGACGTCGATGTGCCTCTGACAAGCACTAGCGAGTTCGGTGTAATCCTCGGCGAAACGGAAGTCCACGGTGCATTGACTGATTTGGACTGGGCTATTCGCGCAAACCGCACTGATATCAATAATAACGAAACGAATATCCTAACTCATATGGGCGCAGATCATGACCTTTCCACCTTCAACGAATGCGTTACCTGGTTCCATTACGACGACCTGACGGACTCCCTCTGGATATTCGACGGCGCATTTCCGATGGCTACCCATATTCCAAACGGCCCGGTCGCCTTCGATACCCTTTACACTTTAGATAGCCTCACAAGCGACACGATGCTTATTATGGCGAATTTCCAGATTTACGGGATGCTCATTGCGGACTCGATAGCCGCTATGGGAGATTTCGTCCATATTCACGATTCCCTCATTGTTCACGGCAGTCAGTGGATCGAAGGGGACCTCTACGTAGACGGCAACCTATTCTTCGGCGACAGCTTATCTGCGAATGCAATCGGAGTGGATACACTCTGGAGCCAGGAATACGATATTACTGATACAATCGTCAATATGGCAAATGTGAAAATCCACGGCGAACTTATAGCGGACAGTATTCAGGCGGTTCTCGATACAATCTGGCTGGATGATAATATATATGTTGACGGTAACGCGATAGTCGTCGATTCCATGGGTATCGGCACCGAAACCCCTACTGCGCGTCTTCATGTCGAGGGCGAACCCGAATCTTGGGGCGAAGCTGTCGGATATTTCCAGAATAACTTTGTCGGCACCGGAGACGGCGCGGCTGTTTACGGCGTTAGCGTTCCCGAGGATTATTGGGGAATCGGTGTCGTCGGTGAGGGCGGATATATCGGCGTCGAAGGCGATGTCTACCCGATTGGTAGCAATTATTATTACGGCGTTTATGGTTATGTCGAAGGCGGCGACGGCTCCAATTTCGGTGTTTACGGGGACGTATATGGCGACGGTGAGAACTACGGCCTTTACGGTTACGCCGAAGATTATGGTTCCGGAACAAGCATTAATTACGGCGCATTTACCGAAGCATATAACGGCGACGAGAACTACGGTATCTATGCCGCCGCCGATGGTGGTTCGATCAACTGGGCCGGTTATTTCGGCGACGGCGATGTCAATGTCGATAATGATATCTATCTGAACTCCGGTCTCTACGACGGCGCCAGTTTCGGCGCTCATGACCAGTATCTCCGCTCCGACGGCTCCGATGTATTCTGGGATTTCCTCTACGGCTCCCTCATTCGAGTCGATACACTGCGCACTCTAAGCGCAAGCGATAGCGATACAATTTGGACTATGGCTCAACTCTACGTCAACGGCGAACTTATTGCCGATTCGATGCAAGCTGTCGGCGACACAATCCATTTCGACGACAATATCATAGTTCACGGTTCTAATGTTGTCGATGACGATCTTATCGTTTACAACGACGCCTGGATCGGCGACAGCTTGATGGTGGTTGGCAATACTTACTTACAGAGCGAACTCGAGGTTGATCTCGACGCCTATTTCCACGACAATCTGACCAACGATGATTCGATTTTCGCGAATGTCATCACCGCGGACAGCATCACAGCGAATTATCTGCTGGCCACCGATGTCGATGTCCTCGAAAGCCTCTACGTCGACGGCCCGGCGAACTTCGATTCCACAGTGGTTATCGGCGACGATACCCTTTATGTCAATGGCCCGGCGATGTTCGACAGCACCGTCGTCGTAAATCCCGGCCACGCGATTTGGGTCGATATGATTCACGGCACGGTCGCGGGATCCCTCTTTGTGGATACTGTGCTGGTTACTCCCGAAGTAGCTCTTGATTCTATCGAATCGTGGAATTCCACTTCCATCGTCGTTAAAGACACGACCTACTTCCGCGAATATGTGAACATCTGGGAAGACCTCGAGGTTGACGGCGACGGCTTGTTCAATCAGGATGTGTGGATTGGCGACAGCCTTATGGTTGTGGGCAATACTTATCTCATGAGCGAGCTCGAAGTCGATCTCGACGCATACTTCCACGATAATCTGACCAACGACGACTCTATTTTTGCGAATGTCATCGTGGCTGACAGCATCACCACCCATTATCTTCTCGCTACCGATGTTGATGTTATGGAAAGCCTCTTTGTCGATGGCCCTGCCAATTTCGACAGCACGGTTTATATCGATGACGATACCCTGTATGTCGATGGCCCGGCGCAGTTCGACAGTATGGTTGTCATAACCCCTGGACATCAGCTTTGGGTCGATAAAATCTACGGAACGGTTGCGGGATCGCTATTTGTGGATACCGTGCTAGTTACTCCAGAAGTGGCTCTGGACTCGATTGAATCGTGGAACAACACTTCCATCGTCGTTAAAGACACGACCTACTTCCGCGAATATGTGAATATCTGGGAAGACCTCGAGGTTGACGGCGACGGCTTGTTCAATCAGGATGTATGGATAGGCGACAGCCTTATGGTAGTCGGCAATACATATCTCATGAGCGAGCTCGAAGTCGATCTGGACGCTTATTTCCACGACAATCTAACCAACGATGATTCGATTTTCGCAAATGTGATAACTGCGGACAGCATCACCGCTAATTATTTGCTGGCCACCGATGTCGATGTCCTCGAAAGTCTCTACGTTGACGGCCCCTCGGACTTCGACTCTACTGTAGTGGTCGGCGACGATACCCTTTATGTCAATGGCCCGGCGATGTTCGACAGCACTGTCGTCGTAAATCCCGGCCATGCGATATGGGTGGACATGATTCACGGCACAGTTGCGGGATCCCTCTTTGTGGATACAGTTCTTGTAACTCCCGAAGTCGCTCTTGATTCAATCGAATCGTGGAATAACACTTCCATCGTCGTCAAAGACACTACCTACTTCCGCGAGTATGTGAATATTTGGGAAGATCTCGAGGTTGACGGCGACGGCTTGTTCAATCAGGATGTCGAAATTACAGACAGCCTAATAGTGGGCGGCAATACCTACCTGCAAAGCGAACTTGAGGTCGATCTCGACGCCTATTTCCACGATAATCTGACCAACGACGATACTATCTTCGCGAATGTCATCACTGCGGACAGCATAACGGCAAATTATCTATTAGCCACCGATGTCGATGTCCTCGAAAGCCTGTATGTTGACGGCCCATCGAACTTCGATTCGACTACAGTAATCGGCGACGATACTCTTTACGTCAATGGCCCCGCGATGTTCGACAGCACGGTAGTTGTCAATCCCGGACATGCGATTTGGGTCGATAGAATTTACGGCACGGTTGCAGGTTCGCTCTTTGTGGACTCGGTTCTGGTTACTCCGGAAGTAGCACTGGATTCTATCGAGGCATGGAACAGCGGAACTATTCTCATAAAAGATTCTGTGCTCATCAATGCCGGCCTTACTGTGGACGGAGACGTCTTCGTTATCAACGGCCACCGCTACTACGGCATCGACGCCTCCGGCGCGGACAGTTTCTGGATTTACGACGACGGCGACACAACCCGTTTCAATTCGGACAATCCTATCAAAATCGGCAACGCTTCGTTAGTAGTTGAAACCGACGGGGATGTCGTCGCCACTCAGGACTTCTATGTCCTCGGCGACGCCTTCTTCGACAACGACATCGATGTTGCCGGAGATGTTTACGCAACAAAGGTATATACCACTGACAGCATTATTGTCGGAACGAGTATGTTCGTAAGCCGCAACCTCGAAGTCGATCGAGACCTTTATGTTCGCGATGACGCTTTCTTCAGCGATTCGATCACAGTTCAGGGCGATGCCTATTTCGATGAAGACGTCTTCATCAACGACAACCTCACCGTCCGAGACAGCATAGTTGTCCTCGGCGATGGCGTATTCCAGAACGATATCGAAATTGGCGATTCATTATTCGTAAATGAGTATGCAAGAGTCGCCGGTGATGTATGGATTGGCGATAATCTCGATATCATGGACTCCCTGATGATATGGGGACCCATCGTTATCGCAGGCGCTCAGCCCCTTTACGCCGACACAATCTACACCAGCCTTATTCGCGGTGATGTCGCGGGATCGCTCTTCGTAAGAGATTATCTCGTGGGCCCTGAAGTCGTCATTGACTCCATCGAGGCATGGCATGGTTCTTCGATACTTATGAAGGACGATCTCGTCCTCGACGCCGATTTAACGGTCAACGGCGATGCAACTTTCCAATCTGATATCTATGTTACCGACACTCTTCATGGAAATATCATCGATGCCGATTCCGCGCTATTCAACACAACAGTAACTAACGATCTTATCGTTGGAGATTCATCCTTCTTCGGCAATATCAGCTATTTCAATGGCGTTGCGCTTTTCGACAGCTCGGTTGTATTCAACGACAATATCCTGATCGATAACGGCAATCGTATCGTAGGCGTGGACGCCTCTCAGGCCGATTCCTTCTGGATTTACGACGACGGCGACACAACCCGCTTCAATTCGGATAATCCAATCAAGGTCGGCAATGCTTCGCTAATCGTGGAAACCGACGGCGATGTGGTCGCCACAGAAGACCTTACAATTGGCGGTGTGCTCTATGGAGACGGTTCCGGGCTTACATCGGTTCCATCCAATTCGCACACCCATTTCTCCCTCGATTCGCGCGACGGAACTCCCGATAGCATCCTCTACATCACCGATGCCGGCAAAGTGGGAATCGGAACTAAGAATGCGGCCGAAGAGCTTCAAATTCTAATTGGAGATACACCCACAATACGGTTAGAGCAAGACAATTCTGTTGGATTTGCACCCCAGACATGGGACGTTGCAGGCAATGAAGCCAATTTCTTCATCCGCGATATAACCAACGGTTCGACCCTCCCCTTCCGCATTCAACCCGGTTCCCCATCGAGCGCACTTACTGTGAAATCTACTGGTGTCGGTATCGGGACATGGAGTGTTCAAGCCCAGCTCCACATCGATGGCGGCAATGTCTTCCTCGATAACGGCGGCAGATACATCGGCACAGATGCTTCGAGCGCCGATTCCTTCTGGATTTACGACGACGGCGACACCACCCGCTTCGATGCCGACAACCCCATCAAGATCGGCGATGGTTCCATGATTGTCGAAACCGACGGCGACGTTAATGTAACAGGCGATCTCGCGGTCGGCGGAACTATTACCGGCGATGGTTCGGGATTGACAAACCTCGACCCGAATAGCCACTGGCACAATTTCCTCAACGCCTCCGACGGCGATCCCGACAGCGCGTTATACATCGATGCCGTGGGTAATGTCGGTATCGGAACAACGGCACCTGGAGCAATGCTGGATATCGATGCCGGTGGAGCGTTCGGAGACGGAACGCCAATCAAGATGGGTGATTTTACAACATTTGTTCTCGATCCCAACGGTTTAACAATAAATAGCCTAAGAGGTAGCTGTGGTTTTCAGATTAATGGTTGTGGTGGCGATGTTTTTCTGCTCGATGGCGCAACTGGCTTTTTTGGTATGGGAACGACTACCCCTGCAGCTCTTCTCGATGTTGGCGATGGAACTCCTAATTTCATAGACGGAGTCGACGATGTCCTAATCGCTGACGATCTCGAAGTCGATGGCACAATCTATGGCGATGGTTCGGGATTGACAAACCTCGACCCGAATAGCCACTGGCACAATTTCCTGAACGCATCGGACGGCGACCCCGACAGCGCGTTGTTTATTGATGCCGTGGGTAATGTCGGTATCGGAACAACTATGCCCGGAGAGAGATTAACAGTTAGCCAGAGGGACGCTGGGACAAATAATATCTCGGAAATGATGAAGTTCAACAGATTCTCTTCAGGAGCTGTCACTCCGGGATTCGGCATAGCCATAGCATTGTCAGGCGATAACCCGGGCGGTGGATACTCCAACTATTCCCGTGTCGTTGGACTATACGATAACCAGGCTGGCGGCGGAGGAGCATTGGCATTTGAAACCGACGGTTTTATCGGCAGTATGACGGAAAGAATGCGAATCGCCAGCGACGGCAACGTCGGTATCGGAACCACAACGCCCGGAGCAAAATTGCATGTAGCAGGCGGCAATATCTTCCTCGATAACGGAGGACGCTACTGGGGCACCGACGCCACACAGGCCGACTCTTTCTGGATATACGACGACGGCGACACAACCCGCTTCGACGCCGATAACCCCATCAAAATTGGCGACGGCTCGCTCATCGTCGAAACCGACGGCGACGTGAACATCACCGGCGACCTCACATTCGGCGGAACTCTCTCCGGCGACGGTTCCGGACTTACAGGTATTGTCGACGCCGATTGGGACACCGCGGGCAATTACCTCTACCCGATGAACCTCACCGATTCGGTCGGTATCGGAATTGTCGCCCCGCGTGCAAATCTGCATGTCTATAGCTCAGACAATAGCATGACATACCCGTTGATTGTCGAAAACTATGGTGCAAATGCCGTTAATGAAGGCGTCGGAATGAAATTCATGGGCTTCCAGGGCGCTGGCATGGGCAGAGATATGGCAATTATCGAAGCGGAGAGTTATAACACCGGATTGGGTAATTTCGGTTCGGACTTGATCTTCACTCTCGAAGATGCCGCGGGTGCGCATGCTATGGTCGAGAGAATGCGTATTATGGCCGACGGCAACGTAGGTATCGGAACCGCGAATCCGCAAAGCCACCTCGAACTCTACCAACAAGAAGACTTTGCAGGTAGCGGTGTCTTCGGCCCGATTCTCACCCTGACTTCGCCAAGTGCCGTTGCGGGTGTTACAGGCGGCGCGATAGACTTCAACGGCTGGGCTTCTGGAGCTGGATATGCTGGCGAACCCACAGCACGCATCCGCTCCCTCGATAACAACTACTCGTCGCACCTCGTTTTCCAGACCAGAGTCGAAGGCGCAGTGCCATGGGCGATTCATTCACGCATGACGATTAGAAGCTCCGGACAGGTAGGTATCGGCCAGGATTACTTCGCCGATCCTGCGTATATGCTCGATGTCAACGGCGACGCCCGCTTTGTCGGCAATGTCTTCCTCGATAACGGCAACCGCTACATCGGCGTGGACGCATCTCAGGCCGACTCCTTCTGGATTTACGACGACGGCGACACAACCCGTTTCGACGCCGACAATCCAATCAAGATTGGACACAATTCACTGGTGGTCAATACTACCGGCGATGTCGATGTTACCGCAAACCTCAATGTCGGAGGAACGATACAGGGCGCATCTATGGCGATGCCCATAATTACGGTGCCGGTTTGGCCGTATATCCCGACCCATTCGGATTACACCCTCCTCTGTAACTCGACAGTTGTCGGCGGCCCTGTTTGCGTAGCCCTTCCCCCGGCTGGAACCCGCCCGGGTATGATATATGTCGTGAAGGCGGTAGATGTTTCCCTCGGTTCCACAACGATAACGCCCGCGGTTGGGGAAACTATCGACGGCAACCCCATGGTTGTCCTCGGCACCGCCAACTACGCCGTTACAATCCAATCCGACGGCGCGAACTGGTGGATCATATCCGAAAAGAAGACACCGTAAGCATTCGGCCAAAATCCCCGTCGGCAAAACCGGCGGGGATTTTCTTTGAAGATATTCTCTCGTAGTTTTTTTTCCTGTTCAACGTTTTTCTCCTTGACAACACGACCGCGATGACCTTTATTATCAATAGGCAAAGGCAAAGCATTGTTATAAGTAAAGAAAGATGATGTTTCCGTGACCGAATATTTAACCGAAATAAACAACCTCTTCGTTGAGTTATCGAATTCAAAAGGCCTCGCGACCACAAACGCGGGGCTTTTTGATTATTTTGAATCCTTTTTAACTCCTTCCCCCCCCCTCGCACCCGCCCACATTGTTCAAGGCGGCTCCCAATCCGCCGACCCTATGCAGTATGCGACTGCCGACTCCGCGCTCAATGTTGCATTGACAATCACACAAAATCCCACAGCCAACCTCTGGCGCATTTCTTTCTGTGGCGCGGAGTCTTTTGACAGATTTTTTTCCGTCCCCGATATTTCCACGGTCGATAATTATGCTCCTGAAGGATTGTTCGCCTTATATCGAGGGGCGAAAGACGAACTTTCATCGTCAATCGATGGAAGGACAATATGGAACCCTTCACGCACGGCCATAGAAGCCTATAGCTCAACGGCCATCCCCTCGCGCACGGCCATAAAAACTTCGTGCACAATGTCGAAAACTTCGTGCACAATGTCAATCCCCTCGTGCACAACGTCGAAAACTTCGCGCACGGCGTCGATCCCCTCACGCCCGGCCATCGTCCCCAAAAGCGATGATAGCCGGACGTGGAGCGATAACCATCTAACAAAAATTTTTAGCAGGGGAGTTTGAAATGATCAAGAATAATAATGTTTCTCATGACACTCAGGGAGAGAGAATAGAGCGTTTGACGCTGTTGGCGGCCAATATCGACGGAGTCGCAGTAGAAATCGGTGTGTCGGGGAGCAAACTGGCATCGGCGCAGACCTCCGATACCGACTACCTCGCCGCGATTTCCCTGGCGGAGATGGAGGATGGCCAGATGGACGAGGCATTCGAGGAATATCATGAGATTATTGTCGAGCTGACCGAGCTCTACTCCATGTCAAAAGCCCATTTGCTCAACATTATATGGGAAACGGAAAAGCCGGATGATTTTATGAACGCATATGGTTTCAACGGACGTTCGCCCTATCGTTACGACGGTCTCCTTTCGAAAATAACGACATGGAAGGACAACCATGATCGTCTGGTCGCGGAGGGTGATCCGCGGGTATTAGCCGATGTCGCGATGAACAATCTCGTCGAAAAACGGGATGAGATGAGGGATATGAGGTTATTGGCCTACACTGAAAAAGAGGAATCGAAACAGGCATACATCGCCCTGCACGAGTTGTTCGATTTCCACACTAAGCTTTTGCAATTCATCTACACAGCGGCGGTTCTTGCCTGGGGCAATGAAGATCCTCGGCTTGAACTTTTGGGATTCCTTCCTGCCAGTGCGGTTTGGACTGAGGGTGGTGGGGCTTCGCCGGGAATTGGCGTGCCGGAGAATTTGACTGCCGTTTTCGGCGATGAAGATGTTCGAATCACGTGGGATGCGGTCGAGGGCGCGGATGGGTATTATCTTTCGCATACTCAGTTCCCGCCGCTCTTTTTGCGCCTTTACGAGGGCGAGGCGACGGAATTTCTGCATGAGATGCCCGATAACGGGACGCATTATTATCGTGTTCGCGCGAAGGTTGGGGATGAATCCGGGGAATACTGCGATGCTGTTTCGGTGGATGTTGTAGTGGAAGCGCCTCCTGCTCCAACAAAATTGAAAATCTCTTTGGGCGGAGACAATCGGACTAAGGTAACGTGGGACAGTCCTTCGGGCGTGGTTTACAACGGATGCAGTCTCTATTCCGTGGATGTTCCGACGGGAAGTCCTGTGCCTGCGAGGCCGTCTGATCCAATCTGGGACGAGTTAATCGTTTATTCTATCACCATGGGCGAGCTTGCTCCGGGAATGACGCGTTATGTCTGGGTAACCGGCACGTTAAGGGGCGCTGAGAGCGAGGCTACGGGGCCGGAGAGCGTCAGTTTGTAATCCTCACCTGATTCGGGCGGGGAATATTCCCCGCCCGATTTATTTTGAAACCAAATTTCCAGGACTTTATAGCTCGGAGGAAAAATGAAGAAGCTGATTCTTGTTTCACTGATTATTGCGGCGGCGGTGGCTTATTCAGCGCCGGTGGAGAATGTCATTTCGTTTCAGGGGAAGATCGTCGAGGGCGGAACCCCGGTCGATGGGACTCGCAATATCGAATTCAAGATATACAACGTAGCCTCCGGAGGGGCGGCTTTATGGGCGGAGAACCATCTCGGCGTGGCGGTAACGGGCGGCCTTTTCAATGTGGAACTCGGCGGGACGACGCCGTTGACCGCGATCGATTTCGACGAGCAATACTGGGTCGGCATCTCCGTCGGCGGCGGCGCGGAGCTTACGCCGCGCTACAAGCTGACGTCTTCGCCGTATTCGATGGCCGATGGCGATTGGACTATCGACGGCACGGATATGTATTCGGGCGTTACCGGCAACGTGGGCATCGGGACGACGACACCGGGCTCCGGCTTTACCACTAAATTTGATGTTGTAGGAAGAACATCTTTAAGAACGAACTCAAGCGACGTGAACAAAGCTTTAGTCCTCGATGTTACGGGAACGTCGCACAGAATTTATACCGATGCTTCAAGCGGAACGCCGTATGACCTGATATTGGGAACATATCCAAACGGCCATTTGAACCAATTAGTTCTGAGGCAAAGCAACGGCTACGTCGGTATCGGAACATCGACGCCCTCATATCAGCTCGATGTCGTAACCGATGGGCAGGTAGGCATTAAAAGCACCAGTAGCAATGCATCCTTCTCGAGTATTTACGTCTCCGCTACCGCCGGCACCGCCAAACCCGGTTATGGCTATGTTCGAGGGTCATTGAAGGCGCATTCCTATGTCGATGCATCCGAAAATTGGATTCTCAAGGTCGGTTCGACCGAAAATGCACTCGCGGTAACGCACGACGGCTTTGTCGGAATCGGAACAGCTGACCCGTCAGGCCAATTGACAATAAACGACAATATAACAAGTTTGTACCCTATGGTGCCCGGAATAGTAATTGGCAACCCAACAGGAGGAACCGCGGCAATGTGGATTGGCAAGAATTCAGGAAACTACCTTCAAATAGGGTGGATCGATCCACTCTACGGTAGAATAAGTTGTAGCAGCACGATGCCTCTTATCTTACAGGAATACGGCGGCAACGTCGGCATCGGAACGACAAGCCCGGACGATCCTCTCCACGTTGAACACACCGTTATTAGCCATAGCTCTTCCAACTCCCCTACGATAAAAGCTGAGGTTACAGACGGCGTTTACACTATGACGGCTATATTGGCGGGGGAAAACGCATATCAGGGGACATATGCGGCAACTGATAAGCCCGGCGGCTATGGAGTTAAATCATATTCAACCGGAGGTAATTGCCGTGGCGTATATGCTGTAGCAATCGGTTCCGGAACAACGAATTACGGCGTTTACGGTTCCGCATTCGACGCGACTTATAATTACGGCGTTTACTGCGAAGGCGACGGCGCTTACACCGGCACATGGACCGACGTCTCCGACCGCAAATTCAAGAAGAACATCGCGCCCATGACCGGCATTCTCGATAAAGTGCTCGAACTCAACCCGGTTACCTACGAGATGCGCGCAGACGAGTTCGATTTTATGGGATTCAGCGAGGGCACCGAATACGGCCTCATCGCGCAGGAGCTTAACGACGTCTTCCCCGAATTGGTTCACCACGGCGTCTTCCCGGGCGAACAGGACGGCAGTCGCGACCCGGTCGAATACGAGGGCATCGACTACATTTCCCTGACATCGATACTCGTGCGAGCCGTGCAGGAGCAACAAGCCCAGATTGAGGGACTTGAGACCGAGAACGCGGAGCTGCGCGCGCGCATCGAGCGGCTGGAGAGGCTTATCGAAACTAAATAGGTTTAGTGCGAAGAAACTGACTAATAAAACAGGGCGGCCTCGGTCGCCCTTTTTTTGTTTGACAGATGAGAAATCTCCGTTTAAGTTAAGTTAGATAGTTGAAAACTCGTTTCCCAAGGAGGGCGAGATGAAAGCTCGAGTCGCTGTTTTTATGATATTTTTCTCCGTTATTGCGATGGCCGCTATTCCCCAGATAATTCAGTATCAGGGGAAATTGACCGACATATCCGGCGTCGGCGAGAACGACACGCTGGATATGCGTTTCAATCTATACGACGTCGAGACCGCCGGCGATTCTATATGGACGGCGACGGTTACGGACGTTCCTATCGTCCACGGCTTGTTCGACGTCGATCTCGGGCCGATAGATTTGACCTTCGACCAGCAATACTGGCTGGAGATCATCGTCGCCGATAACGTCCTCGCCCCGCGAATTAAACTGGCATCCTCACCCTACGCATTCCGAGCGGCCGTGGCGGATTCGTTGACCGGAAGTGGCATTTCGCTCTGGGCGGATAGCACTACATTTATTATGGTTAACGGGCAAAAAGGGGTTTTCGGTTACGGCAATGTCGCTTACGGAGTCCACGACTCGACGCATGTCAATCTCGGAGTTAACTGTGAAACAGGGCAAGCCGGTTTGAATAATAAATACTGCTCTGTTGGTGGTGGTCTTAATAATATTGCTGGCGGCGAAGCATCCTATATAGGCGGCGGAAACAGTAACCTTGCCAACGGAGAGAATGCTGTAATCGTGGGCGGTTTGGCCAACGAAGCACCGGCTTATCTTTCCTTCGTCGGAGGCGGTCAAACTAATTTCGTCAACGGTAGTCTATCGGCGATTGTGAACGGGGCTAATAATGTTATCACTCACGATGCCTCATTCATTGGGAGCGGGGACGATAATATCATATCGGGAAGATATTCCTTCATTCCCACGGGATACTCCAACAATGTAGCTGGCGATTATTCCTTCGCTTTCGGAAGGGATTGCGTAACAACGAGCGATTATATCGCACGGTTTTTCACATCCACTTATCCCGGAACGCTGTTCGTGGGCGGCGACGTTGTAATCGAGAATACGTTATACATAGAAAATGTCCCTGAAGAAACTATGTTAAACAACCTTCTGACATACGATCACGGCCACGTTCGAAGACTTCCCATCGAGGATATACCAGCGGATAGTGACTGGGTTGTTTCAAGCGAAAACGTGTATCGTGCATCCGGCAACGTCGGCATAGGAACGACTACGCCGATGGAAAAGCTGGATATCGAGGGCAATTTCCGTATCTCCGGGCTAATTCTCGCTGATACAATTCAAGCCTCATTTGATACGGTATACATTCCCGATAGATTGTGGGTGGACGAACTCGTGACCGATTCAATTGAATCGCGAGGAAATATCCTCACCGTGCACGACGCGCTTTATCTCACCGACAGCCTTTATTTTGGAGGTGAATGGTATCGAGGTTTTGCTGATAACCACTCACTCGATGCCGCCGACGGCGACCCGATCGACGCCTTATATGTAGATAATAGCGGAAATGTTGGAATTGGGAGGGTATCGCCCGACGAAAGACTGCATATATTCGGTTCCGGCTCTCAAATAGTAATATGTGAGACCGAACGCAGCCATAAAAGCGGTTATTATGTTATGGCAGATAGCATCGACTCGGAGTTCGGCAATGAAAATGGTTGGGGTATGATTCAAAAAAGTAGCGGCGATTACGCAATCGTCGAGACAAATTTCTTTGGGATGCCAGAAGAATCTGACCGGTTTGTTATCAAGAACAATGTTGGTTATATAGGCATCGGGACGTCTGATCCATCTTGCGAATTGGAAGTGGATGGACACACGAAACTTGAAAACCTCGAAGTGGGAAATAACATCACTCTGGGTGGCGAAGCAAGATCTTCATGGGGGGAGTACTGGGCACTCAAGGGCAACACCGGAACAGACCCGGATTCCAATTTTTTAGGTACTACCGACGATAACCCGATTGTGTTCAAACTAAACAATACTGAAAAAATCCGTTTCACAACCAAAGGCCAGATAGAGATATCGAATACCGGCGGATCGATATACCTCGGTTCGAATAACGGAGATAGTGACGACCTATCGGATAATCACAACATTGGTTTTGGTACCGATGTCCTTTCTAACCTAACAACGGGAGAGAATAACATAGCCATAGGCCATTCGGTTCTTTGTAGCCTGACCACCGGTAGCGGATGTATTGCGATAGGCAACAACGCTCTTCGCGACCGCGAAATGGGAGGTAGTATAGCGATTGGAGACGGCGCATTGAAGGAGAGTGCGGAGGGAATGTCGAATATTGCTGTTGGTATAAACGCTTTAACAAGATTAAATTTTACATTCGGTTCATATAATGTAGCAATAGGAAATGCAGCACTCGCGAACAGCGGAACAGGCGAATGGAATACCGCGGTCGGGCATAATGCCCTTCTTAGCAATCAATACGGTTTGGATAATACTGCGGTTGGAAGTAAATGTCTTTATGAACTTGGTTACGACGGTTCGAATAACACCGGCCTGGGGTCATCTGCGGGATATAATCTTGAAAGCGGCGATTATAACATAATGATTGGCAGAGCAGTAGCCGCGCCCGATCCCTACGGCGATTATCAACTCAATATCGGCAACACGATCTATGGCGTTCTCGATTCCGGTTTCGTAGGTATAGGTGTTACCGTGCCCGAAAGGAAACTGCACATCTCGGATGTTATGCGCCTCGAGCCTCGCGACACCGCGCCTTCGGATGCATCTGAGGGCGATATTTATATGGATTCGACAACCCATAAACTCAAGGTCTTCGATGGGGTTGCCTGGCAGGCTTGCTGGTAAGTCACTGTCGAGAATTTGCAATAGTAAAGGTCGCCTTTTTTGATTTGACAAAAGCGATTTATTGTTTTATTTTACCGCTGGTATTTGACAACTTGAACTAAAAGGAGGGCGCGATGAAAGCCCGAATCGTCGTTTTTATGATATTTTTCGCCATTGTTGCGATGGCCGCTGTTCCCCAGAGAATTCAGTATCAGGGGAAACTCACCGATATGTCCGGTGTCGGGGAGAACGACACGCTGGATATTCGCTTCAAGATATTCGATGTCGAAACCGGCGGGGATTCGCTATGGGCGATGACTATCGCGGATGTGCCGGTCGTGCATGGGATGTTCGATGTCAACATCGGGCCGATAGACCTGCCCTTCGACGAGCAGTATTGGCTGGAGATTGTGGTCGATGGCGAAGTTCTCGCGCCGAGAGTTCAGTTAACCTCCTCCCCCTACGCCTTCCGTGCGGCAGTAGCTGATTCTTTCACCGGAGGAGTCCCCCCATGGACACAGGATACAATGGTCGCGTATTGGGATTCGATCCGCGGTGTGCCCGATTTGGACGACGGCGACTGGACTCGTAGTGGCGACCATCTTTACCCATTCAACACGAGCGATTCAGTCGTTATCGGTGGAACTACGGCTTATGACAAGCTCGACGTTAATGGTTCGATGACCATTCGCGGCGACGGCGGAAGTCTTCCCCACGGAAGCGGTTTGACAAGCAATGAGGAGCATATCCGGCTTCCCGGAAGCCACTCCGACTATATCGTTTCCGTTCAGGACGGCTCCGGCAGAATCCAGCATTATTGGAACTCCACGACGGCTTCGCCTGAAAATCTATATCTCGAAAGCGACGAGCGTGCATGGATGTGGGACATTTCCGTCGCAACACATCCCTATATGGAATTCAAATACGCTCCGACGGGAGTAGCGGGAGACCCGATTACCTGGACAACTCACATGGCTTTCGACACCCTCGGCAACGTCGATATTCTTGGGGACGTTACCGCGAACGCCTTTATCGGCGACGGTTCCGGACTAACGGGAATCTCGGACGGCAGTTGGACAGTCTCCGGCGACGATATGTATTCAGCAGTCTCCGGCAACGTGGGAGTCGGGTTAGACGACCCCGATGTAAAATTCCAGGTCTGCGGAGATTTTGAGGTTCTCTCCGAAGATTACTACATGTATATAACTGACGGCTCAAATGTAATAGGTTCTGCAGAACCAAGGTTACCATGCGATGTTACAGATGGATTTGACTGCCCCGATACTGTTATTACAACGACAGATTTAGGTCCGGTTGCATATGATTATTTCTTTTATGGTTTAGGTTGGGCCAGCCTCATCTATAACAGAACATCTTTTATTCGTCCTTCCATCATGAAGGCCAACACTGCCGATCGTTCAGTCGATATCGATGCGGACGTTGAAATAACTGGCGAAATGAATGTCACAGGTAAAGTCGGAATCGGCACGGCAAACCCCGTCGATTTGCTCCATGTCGAAGCTTATGACGACACCGTAGGCGACGACGACAGCGTCTTTATCAGCATTCGCAACAGTTGTAATTCCGACAGTGCTATTGCCGGAATCCGCTTCAAAAGCCATTCTACCGACGGCAATAGCTTCTACAAATCAGCCATCGCCTTCCAGAGGACGAAAACATGGGGCAGAGGGAATTTGCATTTTTTAATGAATGATCAGGAGAACAACTCGAATGTGGTTATATCCGCGACGAAAATGACCCTTACAAGTGCCGGGCAACTCGGCATCGGAACGACAACGCCTCAAAACAAACTCGATGTTTCTGGAGGCGCAGTGATAGGTGCAAGTTATTCAGGAACAAACACAGCGCCCTCTAACGGCCTATTGGTGGAGGGCAATGTCGGCATCGGAATAACATCTCCTGCTTCTAAGCTGGATGTTTCAGGCAAAACGAGAACTACAAACTTTCAATTAACCAGTGGCGCATCCAATGGTCATATATTAAAATCCGACGCATCCGGTAACGCGAGCTGGGTCAATCCGACAACGATAAACGACGGAGATTGGACTATTTCGGGGGATTACATGTATGCCGCCCCATATTATGTCGGAATTGGAACGACGACTCCCGACGCGGCCCTTGAAATAAACTTCAATAGCAGTAGTGCACTGCCGCATTTGCTAATTAATGAAATTGGTGCCGACTACGCCCGTCTATATCTCCAGAACACAGACACTACTGCTTTCTGGGCAATAGCCGCCCTGCCCGCTGACAATCCCGCAAATGCGATAATGAACTTCTACTATCCCACAGGCGGGAATATACTGTCGATTCTTGGCGACGGCAAGGTAGGGATAAGCAATACCAATCCATCGGTGAAACTGGACGTCGCCGGGAATGTCCGCGCGGACGATTTCATCGAGTATTCCCGCGATTTCGTCGGGGACGCGGTTTCGATATTGAAGGACGTCCGTGTTCGAGACGGCGAAAGCGATTGGCGGCCGGTCGATCACAAATCATGGCCGTCTGAGGTAATCGAAGAATATACATTCGATAGCAACGACACGACGGTTTACCTGCCGAGGGACGCAGAATACACCCATGATGGCGAGAATTCTATCGTTTACGGCAGATCGGTCAACGGCGTAGTCTCGATAAACACCCGCGCTATTCAGCAACTAATCGACAGGATGGAAAAACTCGAAGCGGAGAACGACTCCCTGCGCGCCCGCATCGAAGCGCTGGAAACAAATAACCAAATATAAATCGACTCAATCTGATTAGGGCGGCCTCGGTCGCCCTTTTTCATTTGACAGCTATGATATTACAGCTTAAATTGAAAACGGTGTTTGAAAACTTGTCTCCCAAGGAGGGCGTGATGAAAGTAAAAATTATCTCGGCTTTGCTGTTGTTTGTGGTTATTGTATTTGCAACTCCTAAGACTATTTCATTTCAAGGCAAACTTTTAGAGGGTGGTGTTCTCGTTGATGGCACGCGCAACATCCACTTCTACCTATACGACGTCGAAACCGGCGGATCGTCCATCTGGGATGAGAACCATATCGGTGTGACAGTCGCAGACGGATTGTTCAATGTTGAATTGGGCGGAGCTACGTCTTTCGAGAGCGAGGGGCTGGATTTCTCCGATCAATATTGGTTGACTTTCAGCGTGAGCGGCGGAGCTGAGATCTCTCCGAGATATAAGCTTAACGCCTCGCCCTATGCTATAACCGACGGCGACTGGACAATCAGCGGCAGCGATATGTATTCCGCGGTAAGTGGCAATGTCGGAATCGGGACGACAAGCCCCACCGGTAAGTTGCATATTGAAAGTGCATCAGCTAACGCAATCGAAATTGATTCTCCCGTTTCTGATGGTTTGAATATCCGAAATGTGGGTGATGATGGCATTGAAATCGACAGCGCCTATTACTATGGGTTGTGGGTTAAACACTCAGGATCTTACGGTGTATATATCCAAAGTCCTCATTCTGACGGTATCCGTATTACATATCCTGATGGCGATGGAATAGACGTATGGGGTGCCGAACGAGGGATAAATATTATCTCGCCAGATACCGGCATAGTAGTTAGCAACTCGGTATCGCACGGAATTAGTGTTAATTCCGCTGGCACAAATGGTCTGCAAGTTTATGAACCTGGCAATGATGGTGTTCATATTGTGAATCCGGAAAATGACGGCGTAAGTATAACTATTCCCGATGTGGACGGAGTGGATGTAGCCGGTGGAGTGCGCGGGATGTATATTCACCCTCCATTGGGCACGGGATCACCAGATACGGGTATTGTGATTCGTGCGCCGGGAACCCATGGTATGTATATAGATTCGCCGTTAGAATATGGTATGTATATAGATTCGCCGGGTTCTTACGGATTATTTATAGATTCACCCCTCGATGACGGCATCAATATAGCGTGGCCCACCGGTGACGGAATCGAAATTAGGGGCGGTGGGGACACCGAATACGGCATTGTTATACATGATAACTTCGGCGTAGGTGACCCGGATAGAGGAATCCTGATTGAAGATGTAGCGGATTGCGGCATTCTTATAAATTCGCCGGGGACACATGGCATGGTCATAAATAATGCCGATAGCCACGGCGTCCAAATAGGCCATCCTGAACATAGTGGTATAGAGGTTCTCTATGCAGGCTATGCTGGCGCTTTTATTCAATATCCAACATACAAAGGTGTAGTTGTTCTATATCCTGGAGTTGATTGTTACGGTTGCACCTCTTCGCGATATAGGCGATTCCGAGTTAACAGCGAATGCGAGGTCTTCGGGCGCAGTTACAATCAATATATCGTGGATGAGGAAGGGCTGGGAATTGCCACTCCGGTTTCGGCTACCACGGAACGCTGGTTGGTACATATTGGCGAATCTCAATTATCCGATGGCGAGTGCAGAGTCGATTTGCCGCAGGATTTCCTCGAGGGCGTTACAATAACAAAAGACTTTCCTATGCAGGTTTTCGTGACTCCCTACGGCGATTTGGGAAGATATACTATCGAGCGCCACACGACATATTTCATCGTCCGTCAAATCGAGGGCGACCCGAACGCGAGTTTCGCATACAAGGTTCATGCGAAAGTGCGCGGCGGCGAAAATGACGCAATCTTGCATGTTGACCTCAAAGCCGAGCAAGAGGAAGAAGAAAGGCTAATGGGAGGTAATTGAAGAATATTCATTCGATAGCAACGATACGACGGTTTACCTGCCGAGGGACGCAGAATACACCCGTGATGGCGAGAATTCTATCGTTTACGGCAGATCGGTCAAAGGCGTGGTTTCGATAAACACCCGCGCTATTCAGCAACTAATCGACAGGATGGAAAAACTCGAAGCGGAGAACGACTCCCTGCGCGCCCGCATCGAAGTGCTGGAAAAATAAACAGAATCTGTCAAATCAATCGAAAAGGTCTACCTCGGTCGACTTTTTTACTTTGACTATAAGGCTATCTTTTCTTAAGTTACCATAGAGAATAATTTTTAGGAGGTTCAATGAAGTTCTATCTAATTCTAATTCTGATTATCGCAACAGCGCTCTTCGCCCAATCAAACTATGAGGTTCTTCTCTCCCGCCCCGACATCACCGGACTCACAGGCGGAACCGCGACAGACCTCGACGGAATACCTACAGTCGGACTCGCGGAAGGCACTATGGTCGCCGTGTTCGACGGCACCGAGACGCGAATCTATCGTCTCACCACCGGCACCAATGCCGAGTCCTCCCCTGGCGTCATCCGCCCGGACGATTTCGCCGACCCCGGCAACGCTAAGGTCTGGATAGCCAGCCTCTCCTCCGACCCGGAGGAAATCGGATATACCCCAACCGGCGGCGGCGTAGGTGTAACGACATACTCCGTAGGCGACTTCGCCCAGGGTGGTGTTGTATTCTGGGTTGACGAAACAGGACAACACGGACTGGTTTGTGCCAAAGTGGATCAAAGTTCTGGAGTAAGGTGGCATGCCGGAACCGTCGGCAATACCCAAGCTAAAGGAGATGGGCCTTTTGCAGGTGAGGCTAACACTTCAATTATAATTGCCGCTCATGTAGCTATTGGTGATGATGGCAATACCTATGCGGCACGTATTTGCAACGAATTGCAAATTACCGAAGGTGGCAAAACTTATGGCGATTGGTATTTGCCCTCGTTAGAAGAACTAAACCTGATGTATCAGAACAAAGCAACAATTGCTATTACTGCAATTACGAATGGAGGTGGCGTTTTTGCTGGTGACTGGTATTGGAGTTCTACTGAACTCTTTAGTCTCGACGCTTGGCAACAGAACTTCCTCGATGGCCTCCAGATCTTCTCAGATAAATCTGATGCTTGCAGGGTTCGTGCTGTTCGACGCTTTTAGAGTTCGGCCAATTGGATAGACATCATTTCCAGCAAGGGCGGCCTCGGTCGCCCTTTGTCATTCCCCATACTCTGGACGCTTGAAATCCCTTGCGAAACATCCCGCAGAATCGTATATTTGAAATGACAAAAGGAGATTATAATGAAATCCACGATAATCATTGCCCTTTTACTTCTCGCAACCCTCTCCACATATCCCAACCCCTTCAATTCCTCGGTAACCATCGCCCTCGATTGTCATTCCCGTGAAAACGGAAATCCAGAAGGCGTTTCGGTGGAAATTTACGATGTGAATGGGCGTTGTGTCGATGTCATTGCGAGGAGGGCAACGCCCGACGAAGCAATCTCACAGACGACAGGAACAGATTGCCGCGCCCTTCGGGCTCGCAATGACAATGCAGGCGTATTCGTCTGGCAACCCGCCCCCTCCCTCGGTTCAGGCGTTTATCTCATCCGAACAACAAGCGATGATAAGTCAGTATCCAGGCGGGTGGTTTATCTGAAATGAAGATATTCTTTTTATTCGTTGTCTTAGCTGGAATTCTCTTCCTCGGTTGTTCGACTGAGCCTGAGCCGGACAATCATGAGCCGGTGGAATTAACGCCTCTGGATTTACCCATCACGCGATTAAATGTCTGGGATATCGCCGTGAGAGACACGCTTCTCTTCGTTTCGTCTTATGGCGATTATAGCGATTACCACAACCGTTGCGGCCTTTATATCTGCAACATCTCCGACCCGACGGAACCGGTAATTATCGAAACTCTCGCTGTTGTTACAAACAGCCTTGAACTGAACGACAGCGCTATTTTCATCGGAGGAAGAAGTTCCAGAATATATTCGGTCGATATACGGGAGATCCTCGACATAGGGGTGTTAGACACGCTCACGGATTTCTATTACCCCTCTGTGGTCGATTACGCCGACAGCTACCTCTACGCAGTCGATAGACTTCACGGATTTTTCGTCATCGATGCAAACGATCCTTCCGACATGTCAATTGTCTCGGTAACAGTTACTCCGGGGGGATACGCTCGGGGTGCCGATGTTTCCGGCAATTACGCCTATGTCGCCTCAGGAGCGGCTGGCGTTTATGTCTTCGATATTTCGAGTCCCGATTCTCCCGAACAAATCGGGCATTACGATACTCCGGGCTACTGCTGGTCGGTGGTTCTGGAGGAGGGCACAGACGTCCTGTTCGTGGCGGATGAATTGGAAGGAGCTCTCGCACTGGATGTTTCCGACCCAACATCGCCGGAGAAGGTTGGCGAATGGACGCTTTCGGGGAGCAAGCTGATATACGTCGGAATGCATGGCGATCTGCCCGTCTTCATCGATGAGGGTTACGGTTTGCGAGCTTCTACTTCGGCGGAGTCTATTTCGTCCTCGCGCGCGTCAGCAACGATTTTATCTTAAAACAGGTGGTGTATCTGAAATGAAGATATTCATATTACTCTCGCTACTCGCCACCCTCGCCCTCGCGCAACCGGGGCTTTGCCCGGAGGAACGCGTGCCTTATGCGGTGCCGGAAGACCTCTTCTGGGATTTAACATTTACGGAACTTTCGGTTACAGATTGGGATATACCATCCAGCGTTGCCACATTCGTATTGCCAGACTCAGATTATCTTTACGTATCATGTGGCAGATGGGGCCTAATGATATGGAATATCTCCGATCCAACCGATCCATATATGGTCTCTCATGCTGACGGTGATGGTGGGGAAGATTCTACAATCTACGGAACTTTAAGAGAATTCGATCTTTATCAAGACACTTTGCTTGTTGGAGTAACTCCTATCCACACATATTCATGGTCTGGAATAGTAATCGTTAATGTTGCCGATGAAACCAATCCCGAAGTAGTTTCTTTTTGTGAGCTTCGGGGCCATCCAAACCGTGCATTTGCCGAAGACGGCTACGCATATACCGTTTGGCATGAAAACAGCGGTGCCAGCATATTAGGCCCCAACGGCCTCGTGATATTCGACATTCACGACCCCGAGCATCCTTTTATCGTGGATACTATCGAGACGACTATAGGAGACTTCTCGATTGGCTTGTGGTATTCGGACGGATATGCATATGTTGTTGAAGCGCAAGCTTCTACGGCGAGTTTTTACATCATAGACGTCCGGGATCCCTACGATGCGGAAATAGTCTATTGGCAAACATATAGTGGTTGCAGAAGTGCGGTCGCCGTGGGAGACTATTTATGGGTATTAGGCATTCATGATTTCACGGTTTATGACATTACGGATCGCACGGCACCTGTGGAGATAATGACCGACGACTTCTACCCTCATTACTGCACCACTCTTGACTATCCCTATATCTATTGTTCAACTGGGGCAGGAGTTGTCGTCCTGGATATCTCCGTTCCTGCAAGTAGTTATATCGCGGGTTTTCAGGCAGTCGAAGCCTGCTACAACGCCGCCGCCTCGGACAGCATCCTCTACGCCAGCGGCTGGTATGACCTTTACATTTACAAAATGACGGACACCGGCATCGAAGAGGAGCCGACAAAACCGGATGATTATTCTATTTCGGCATATCCGAATCCGTTTAATTCGGCGGTAACAAACTTTTTTGATTGTCAGTCCCGAAACATCGGGAATCCAGAAATAGAAATATTCGATATAAACGGCCGTATGGTCGAAAGAATCCCCCCCAGACGGGTTCAAGTACCTGCCCCCCTTATTAAGCCGAAGGGCGGGGGGATCATATAATTGGCAGCCCGACGCCGCCCTCGGTTCCGGCGTCTATCTCGTCCGCGCAACAATCGGCGAACAAACAACAACCGCGCGGGTGGTCTATCTCAAATAAAAATCCATTCGCTAATCCGCTAATCCCATAAGCGAAAACTCTCCGGTGGGAGGAAAGATTATCCCCTAAAAAACTCCATCCACGAGGGCGGAAGGCGTATCCGTATTATCGAAAAGGTAAGCCTTTCCGGCGAAAAGTGCGAACATTTCGTCGAATATAACAACAATAAAAGATATAATAACAATCATAATAGAGTTAATAATAATATAATTAGAGTTAATAATATTCATCATAGATTATCTAACTACTGAAATAGATAATATAATAATAATATTGAAGATAATTATTATAATATTAGAAATTTTTATTGCAATTACATATTTTTAAATGTATTCTATAGATGTAATATTAATGTTAATATAGAATATAACAACTATTATATATATAGCAATAATCAAAATAGAGAGAGTAACAAAATGAAAAGACATAATATTTCATATGCAGACCTAATCACTCAGGGCGAATTGATACGGAAAGTTGACGACAAATATTCCGGCGAAGCCTGGCACTTGCCCGCAAACCTCCGCGACGATTTCGACAACGCCTTCGAGGCTTTCCGCGAGGCTTTCGCGCTATGCTCTAACATCCGCATCGATAAGGAAGCATCCGCAAAAGAATCCCACGACAGCTATTTCGCGTTGAGAAAATCCCTCAACCGCCTGAAAAGATACTTTTTCGTTGTGGCCGATAAAGACACGGCGAAAAAAATCTTCGAGGAACTGCAAATCGCCGACGATTACCCGACCAAACAGGAGGATATGCAATTTCTCGCCAAAGAACATATCCCGCCGAAGCTCGATGACTGGGACGGCACGCCCCAGGAGATTTCGCCCGCGATGAAAACCGAGGTCGGAACGGCCTGCGAGGATTTCTTCATAAAGTCCATGGCGAACAGCCGATTGCAGGCGCAATCGCAAGTCGCCACCGCCGAACGCAATACGAAGCTACGCGAATATAAGGCCGTTCTCACGAAAATCCGCAACTGGCTTTACCTCATGCTCCCGAAGGAAAAATCCGACAAACGCATCGAGGAATACGGCTTCGAGGCCTACAAAAAGCCGTATTCCAACAAACCGCGCCCCCCGAAAAACTTCGCCTATGACCCGAAGACCGGAGTCTGGCGCTGGGACACCGTCGATGGCGAGGGTGTTGTCTATGAGCTGGTTTTCCGCCGCCGCTACAAGACCGGCAAATGGACTTCCCTTTACGAAGGTTCCGACACGCAAACCGCAAATATGCCGGGGGCGCAGTTTTTCGGCAAATTCGATTTTCGTGTCCGCGCGAACGAGGGCGATTACCGCGGCATCTGGAGCGAGGTCGTCGTCGCAAAACTGCCTTTGTAGGAAAAATCAGTCATCCACAAAATCCGACTGGGAGCGAATTCCGGCACTCAGCCATCCGTAGGATCGTTGAATAGCCGCGCGGCTTATTGACAATACTTTGCCCGGCGGTAGAAGGCGACCCTCTCCCCCCTATCCCAAAATCCACGACTAAAACTCCCCTTGCTTTTCGGCGGGACTTATCTATCTTTTTTGCAGAAAAAGGATGATGATTATGGACAACGAGAAGAAAATGATTTTGATTACGGACGTCGGAAGCACTACAACCAAGGGCCTTCTTATCGGCGAGAGGGACGGCGGCTACGTTTTCCTCGAGCAGTTCGACACGCCTACAACGGTAGAAAAGCCCTACGAGGACGTCTGCGTAGGCTTCCGGGCGATTATCGAGGAGCTGGAAAAGCGAACCGGCCAGGATTTCGGCTATGACGGTTCCAGCCTAAGAATCCCCTATCTCACGACCAGTTCCGCTGGCGGAGGCCTTCAGATACTGGTCTTCGGCCTGTCGTCGGTGGAGACGGGCACTATCGCCGAGATGACCGCTTACGGCGCGGGCGGCGTCGTCCTCAAAACATTCACCGTGGACGACAAGATTAGCCCCGTCAAAAAGATGCGGCTGATGCAGGAGCTTCACCCGGATATGATCCTTATGGCCGGCGGCATCGACGGCGGAGCTATCGCGCCGATTGTCGAACTGGCGGAAATTCTCAGCCTCGCCAAACCGACCCCCAAATTCCGCGTCGGAGATAAAATCCCGCTGGTCTTCTGCGGCAACACAGATGCCCGCGAGTTCGTGTTCGATCTCCTCGAAGACAATTTCGAGGTGCGGTTCACAAACAATGTCCGCCCGGATATGGAACGCCTGAATACCGAACCGGCCAAGCGCGAGATCCATAATCTCTTCATGGACAATGTGATGGAACGAGCGCCGGGATATTCCGGCCTGAAAAAAATCGTTTCGGCGGATATACTGCCCACTCCGGCGGGAGTGGAGGCTATTCTGCTAAAATATGCCGCCAAACGCGGAGGCAATATTGCCATGGTGGATATGGGCGGCGCGACAACGGACATCTTCACGGTGGTCAAAGGGAAACACAGTCGAACTGTGGCGGCGAATATCGGAATGAGCTACTCCCTGTCGAATATCCTCGCCGATGCCGGTATCGAATCCATCGCATCTCGAATCGAGAACCTCGGCAACGATGAGATTCGCAATTACATCGTCAACAAAACGCTTAACCCCACCTATGTTCCGCGTTATAAAAATGAGATAAACATCGAACATTCCTGTGCTATAGAAGGAATTCGAATCGCGTGGGAGATGCACAGGGATATGAATTTCCGATCTGCCCGCGTCGGTTTCCTCGACCGCAGAAAAAAATGGCTCAAAAATGCCAATAAATGGGAGCAGGTTTTATATCTGCACAGAAAAGAGGAGTTTTTCCAGCTTTCGGATATCTCATTGATAATAGCCGCGGGAGGGGTGTTTTCCCACTCTTCGCCCGAGGAATCCCTACTCATCGCGGCGGATTCCTTCCTTCCCTCGGGAATCACAGAAATCGCCGTGGACGAGGATTTCAAATGCCCCCACATGGGGGTTTTATCGAAAACAGATTCGGAAAATGCCCTGAAACTTTTCGAAGAGGAATGCCTTCGTAGTATAGGCTGGGTAATAGCTCCTTTCGGAAGGATAAAGCCGGGCAAAGACGCCCTCGAAGTCTTCGATTATGCCACCGGCGAGACTTTTTCGATGAAATCCGGCGCGACTAATATTTTATGGAGCGGCGGAAAATTCCGATTCGACTGCAAGAGCAAACTCACTTTCGGAACCGACGGCGAATCTTTCGAGCTGGAAACTGAATTGCCCATAATAATCGACTGCAGAGGTCGAGGAGACTACTTCGCCGGAAAAAATCTCGCGGTCTTCACCGGAGAAAAGAACGGCGTCCCCCAGTTTCCCCTTTCGACGCGAATTCCCGAGTTCGGCGAGAAAATTATTGTGCGCAAACTGCCATACAGCGGAGATATACTGGTCTCCCCCGGCGACGAGGTGAACCCCAACGATATAGTTGGGGAAAACCGTTTCGGGCCGCCGAGGTTGTATATCATCGACCTTAACAAAATCACCGGTTATGAGAGCATGCAGACCCCCCAAGAAATCGCCGAAGGACTGCTGTTCAAGGAAGGGGACACGGTCAAGGTCGGGCAGACTATTTTCGAAAACCATAGCGGCATTCTCGGCTCCATGATTCGAATAAAATCGCCAGTGCGCGGCAGAATCACTAAGATAGAGGATTCAGGCCTGCTAATCCTCCGCGAGATTCAGGATTACGACGGCAGACCGCGCAAGGTCAATATAGCAAAAAAACTTGACATTAAACCGGCGCATCTTCCCGGATATTTCAAATACAAGGTCGGCGATTTCGTCGAAAAAGACCAGCTTCTGGTCTCCGATCCCAAGCGGATGATCCTCATCCAATCCCCAACCACAGGCACCATAAAGAAAATCGACAACACCACCGGCGAGGTTACTATTCAATACGATGTCGAGCCGACCCCCCTCTACGCCTTCGCCCGCGGAACCGTCTCCGAGGTCAGAGAAGAGTATTCGGTAACCATCAATACGAAAGCCGTCCGGCTCTACGGCAGTGTGGGTTTCGGCGGGGAGGCTTCCGGAAATCTCGCGATCGTACAAAATCAGAGCGATATTTCGGAGGATGTTCGCGGCAAAATCGTAGCATGCCTCTCCCCCGTAAATGGAGATTTCCTCCGCAAATGCGCGGACTATGGCGCGTCGGGAGCGGTCATTCCATCGATTTCTAACGCCGACTGGGTGGAATTCCACGGCAAAGAGATGGGCGTGGCAGTAACCGGCGACGAGAAACTGCCCTTCCCGATTATCATAACAGAGGGATTTGGCGATTATTCGATGCCGGAATCTTACCGGAATATCCTCGCGGAATCGGAAAACAAAATCGCGGGCCTGACAGGCCGAACTCAGATTCGCGCCGGCGTCATCAGACCCGCATTGTTCATATATGATTGAGACGTAACGGCTTTTATATTATCGTCTTCCGCCGTTCTGCCCCGACCGATGTCTCGACCTATTTGGTATTGAAGAGGAACTTTAAAGTGGTCGCGAAACCCAAGTCGCGGGAATTCGATAGCCCCTTAGCAAGCTCGTTCTGAATATAGAAGTTTTTCCCGAGCATGGCTCCGAAGAAAAGACTCGTCGCGGCTTCGCCCTCGACCAGTCTATCCCCGAAAACCGGGCCGGACTGACCGCTCATGTATTCCAAACCCACGCCGAAAACTGCCCCCCTGTCGAAACTCTTGAATATTCCGCCATGAGCGCCGAAGCCGATTTCAAATTCGTCGCCGGAAACCATCTCCATAACAGGATGGGCGACCATCGTGAACCCGCCGACATGGAAAAGATTTGGAGCTGAGATTTCAAACGCCAGCTCGTCCCCGCCGAAATCGTTGACACATGCCGCTATGGCGTCGAGGGTGTAAGCTCCATTATTCCGAGATAGGATGTTATAGCTTCCGCTGAAGGAAATCTCGTCGATGGCGAAATCGCCTCTGCCCTTCTCCGCGGAACCCCCGCCGACATGGACGGAAAACCGGTCGGTGATGCCGTAATATACATTGGCGTTCATCAATAGGGCGTCGTTTTCGGGCGCGTCCATCTCGTTGAAGGAATACTCACCGAAGCCTTCGACTGCGAGGGTGTTCCTCGGATAAACCATAGGCCTCTCCGATAGGAACAAATATGTATCGAAACAGGCCGCAAGGGAACCGACCAGCAAGAGCGCAACAAGGACAAACAGACTCAATCTAATAATACACCTTTCTTCAGGGATGTCTTCCATTCATCTTCGGTGCCCATCCCTTTTCGCAAACCGAAGAAAGGCGAAGATAAACTTTGGGAATAGGGATGTCAAACAAAAAAACGGCGCCGCCATGAGGGCAAAAACGCCGTTAATGCACGATATGAATTGCCGGCAAACGCCCTCTAACCCACTCTCGCAAGCTCCTTCCAGCTGGTGGTGTATGAGGGGGATTTCATCTCGCGGCGCATCTCCCACGCCGGCACGATCCCCGTCGCCGCCGATTGAACCGTCCCGCGCCCCATCCGCGAATTGAGGCTGTCTATCGCCGACGACAGCTTTTCCCGTCGCGTCCGGTCGATGCCCTCATCGCCGCCGAAAAGGCTCAACTGCACCTGATTCGCCGGCACGATACCGGAGACGGTGATTCCCGCCTTCTTATATCGGTATCCCTCGCGGTAGATTTTCCCCAGAGCAACAACGGCGTATTCGACCAATTCGCGGGTGTCCGCGGTCGCCATGGGCAATTCGAAAGCCAGATGGGCTGAATACTGCGGCTCGTCGTCGCGAAATCGGTTGGTGGTGATGTAAACGTCCATAGCACTGGCGGCGGATTCCTGCGCCCGAAGCTTCTCCGCGACCCGCGACGCGTAAACCGCCACCGCCTCACGCATTTCATCGAGGGTCTCCACCGGCCTGCCGAAAGAGCGCGAGGAGCATATCCCCTGTTTCGCCGAGGGCGCGTCGCCGATGGGAATGCAGGATTGGCCGCGAAGTTCGATCACCGTCCTGAGCAAAGTCACGCCGAATTCCTGGCGAATGAGCCGCGTGTCCGCTTTCGAGAGGTCGAGGGCGTTGGTCATTCCCATCGCGCCGAGACGTTTGGTCAACTGCCTGCCCACTCCCCATATGTCCTTGAGAGATGTTCTGCGAAGGGCTTCCTCGCGATATGGCGAGCCGGTCAAATCCAGGACGCCGCCGGTTTTGGGCGATTTCTTCGCGATGCGGTTGGCCACCTTCGCCAACGTCTTCGTCTCCGCGATGCCCACGGACACCGGAACTCCGGTCCATCGCAACACGCGCTCCTTGATTTCGCGGGCACGGAGGGTCAAATCTCCATCCGTGACTGCCCAATCGCGGCCAAAATCGATAAACGCCTCGTCGATGGAATAGATTTCGACATCGGGGGAAAACTGCTCGAGAACGGACATCACGCGCATGGAGAGGTCGCCGTAAAGCTCGTAATTGGAGGAGAAAACCGCGACGCCATGCTTTTCCAGCTCCTCTTTGATTTTGAAATACGGCTCGGCCATCTCGATACCGAGTTTTTTGGCCTCCGCCGACCGGGCGATAATCATGCCGTCGTTGTTGGACAGCACGACCACGGGTTTTCCCGCGAGGTCCGGCCGGAAAACCTTCTCGCAAGAGGCGTAGAAGCTGTTGCAGTCTATGAGAGCGTATGGGGACATATCGTAGTTGCTTTCGTTTGATTTTGGTCTATATTGTTTCTCGATGACCGACTCGAACGACATACCAATCGCTCTGGACGCCTACCGAAAGCTGGCCGAGGCGTATTCGCGCATGGTCGAGACCAAGCCGCACAACGCCTATCTTGAACGCCCAGCCACGATGTCGCTTTTGCCGGACGTGCGCGGTAAGCGTGTCCTGGACGCCGGTTGCGGGCCGGGAATCTACGCCGTGGAGCTGGTGGAGCGCGGCGCCGAGGTCGTCGCGATAGACTGCGTCCCGGAGATGCTTGAATTCGCCAGAAAGCGAATCGGCGAACGCGCGACTATCCGCCTGCACAATCTGGAACGCCCGCTGAATTTCGCTCGCGACGGCGAGTTCGACGTCGTGCTGTCCGCGCTGGTGATGGATTACATCCGCGACTGGCGGCCACTGCTGGCGGAGTTCCGCCGGGTGCTGGTGCCGGGCGGTGCGCTGGTGTTCTCCTGCGAGCACCCATGCCTCAAGGTGCGCTATTCGGAGTCGGGCAATTACTTTGACAAAGAGCTTTTAACTATCGTCTGGCACGGCTTTGGCGAGGACGTTCCCATGCCGACCATCCGCAGGCCGCTTTCCGCAATGACCGGCGCGCTGAGCGATTCGGGTTTCGTCATAGAGCGCATAATCGAGCCGATCCCAACGGAGGACTACCGCCGTGTCGATCCTGACGAGTTCGAAAAGTTTTCAAAAAAGCCGACTTTTATTTGCTTCCGGGCAAAGAAGGCTTCCGTTTAAAAGTTTTCACCCCACCTCATGAATAACCTCGGTAACAACGCCCCAGAGGGCGAAATCTTCGTCGTCGCAGGGGATTGTTTCGTAGTCCGAATTCTCCGGAATAAGGGATGTTGCGCCGTCCGCGATGTGAAGGCGTCGGACGACAAGCTCCCCTCCCACGACTGCCACGACTATCTTGCCGCTTTTGGCGTCTAACGCCCTATCCACGATGATTACATCCCCTCGGTATATTCCCGCGCCGGTCATGGCGTCGCTATCGACCCGCATGAAGAAGGTCGCGGCGGGATGACGGATGTATCGCGCATTCAAATCTAGTTTGCGCTCGATGTAGTCCTGCGCCGGAGATTCGAACCCGGTCGTCCCCTCGAACTCGCGTATTTCTGTGCGGAGAATATTGGGCATCGTATCCTCCCTTTTGCTAATCCCTGTCATAGCAGGCCTATCTGGCCGCCGCGGGGTTCGATACTCTGGCCGAGACGGCCTTTCATCATCAAAGCGTTGCGGACGGCGTTGCTTCCATGGCAGTTATTGAAAAAGACGAAAACCTTGGTCGCCGACGACGGCAGGGCGTCGATTCTGCTGATAACCTCCCCGATTTCGGTGTCATTATAATAGTAATCGTATCGAAGCTGGCCCCCCTCCGACCACCATTTGTCGGCGTCCCGGCTGTGAAGGCGGACATAGGCGGTATCTCCGGTGGCGAGAACCCTTCGCGACATGAGCTGGGGAATATCCGGCTCGTCGGGGGATACCCACAGCAGGCGTTCCCGCTCGACAAGGTCTATCGCCGAGCCGTCGTCCCAGCCCTTGTGGCGGAATTCCACGAAGAGGGGCACGTCGGGCAAAAGATTCTCGCGCATGAATGGCAGATACGCCTCGTTGCGGTCGTTGCGCTTGAAACTGAAGGGAAACTGCGCGAGAAGCCCGGACAATTTGCCGGCGTCGGTCAGTTCCTCGATTCGCGAATTGAAGGCGTCGAAAACACCGAGGTCGCCGTCGCGCTTGTGGGTTATCTCCCCCGGCAGTTTGACTATGAACTGAAAAGCCTCCGGCGTGATTTCCGCCATGCGGCCGAGGGTTCCGGGGCGCGGGATGGCGTAGTATGTCGAGTTGATTTCGGCCACGTCGAAAAACTGGGCGTAATAGGGCAACCAGTGTTTCCGCGCGACGTTCTCGGGGTAAAAAGCCCCCTTCCAGTTGTCGAAGGTGTATCCGCTGGTGCCTATTAGAATCTCTTTATCTTTCATAGCAGTCTCCATTTCGTTTCGTTCGCGTTACGAACATATGTTCGCCCATATCATAAATGAGGAACTTCAAAAAGTCAAGCCCTTTTTTTGTTTTTTCTCGAACACGCCTCCAATGGGCTTCAAACGACATCCCCCCCTCCACCCCGGTCGTTGAGTAGCCGAAGCCCAAATTCCCCTTCATGATTGAAGGGGTGGCGACGAAGTCGACGGGGTAGTTGATAAACGATAAACACCCCGCCCTTCGGGCACCCCTCTTTGAAAAGAGGGGAATGCCCCTTCATGATACAAGGGGTGGCACTGAAAGCGACTGCAACCGAAGGAAGCCCGTAGGGGGTAGTTGATATTCTCCCGAAACGCCCACTCACGGAAAAATCCACTTCACCATCACATATTCCTTGACAACTCCGCAAACCCTATTTAGATTGGAATTTAGAATGAAGAACGCGTTTCGAAATATCACCCCGACAAGAAGCTCAAAGAGCCGTGCCGGAATACGCCCCAACTCTCAACTCTACACCCTCAACTCTCAACTCGAACCGCCCCAAACAAAACCGGAGCTGGGGTTATGAAAGCAACCACCATGAAAACCACAATTATAATTCTCGCACTCTTTGCCGCCATTTGCTACGCGGACACCCACATACCCGCCGGGCCGGTGAACGGCGTTTGGGAAGCGACCGGCTCGCCCTACATGATTGACGGCGACATTAACGTGCCCACGGACGACTCGCTGATAATAGAGCCGGGATGCTCGCTCATATTCACCGGGCATTATTCGCTCACCGTGGACTCCATGGCGCTCTTCAAAGCCATAGGCACCATCGACGACTCAATCGTCTTCACCGCGCAGGATACGGTTTTCACCGATTCGACAGGGGGACATAATAGTATCATATTTTACAATTCTGCTGAATTTTGCTCCATACAATTTATAATTGTAGAATTTGGTCATAAGTTCGTAGAGTTTTTAGGCGATGGCTATGGGGCAGGTGTTTCTTCAATATCAACAAATCTCAATGTTAGAAATTCATTATTTCAGAAGAATTTCATTTTTACGTCACGCGATTCATTAGATTATGGACCTGGAGGCGGAATATATTCCTATGGTAAGCCTTTAAAAGTAACTGATTGTCTATTTAGGGAGAATATTGCATCATCAGGATCAGCGATCTTCTCGTCTTGCTCTGATTTGTTTGTGTCGAATTGCCTTTTTATATTAAATGAATCTGGCGCTTTCCCTTTCTGGGGGGGCGGAACTATAATAAATGAACAAGGTTCAAATGATATTATTCTTTATATTGCTAATAATACATTTACTAGAAACATAGGTAGCGTTTCAGGCGTAAATATTTTCCCGTATTCAGGTTCAAGTACTTATGAATATAAGATGTTATTTATAAATAACATCTTATATTCTAATGATTCAACGGAAATTATCGTCCAACGTATGACTCCAGAAACTGATTTGAAAATACAGATGAATTCTAATTTGATTGATACTTCCGACGTTATTTTAAATGGGGCTCTTTATTCAATATTGTCCTCACAATTTTACAATTTTACGCCGCTTTTTATTGATACTATTATTGGGGATTATAGTTTAAGTTCAAGTTCTAACTGTATAGACGCAGGTGTTGATTCTGTATATTTTTCTACTGCAACTTGGGATACTATAATATTCGCTCCCGACCACGACATCGAGGGGAATCCGCGGCCATTGGGCGCGGGTTACGATATAGGCGCGTATGAATACGTCCCCACCGGCATCGAGGAGAATTCCCCCTCCGCGAAACCGGAGGCATTCGCCCTTTCCGCCCATCCCAACCCTTTCAATTCCGCGGTATCAATCACCGCGCCGGAGGGCTCGGAAATTGAGATATTCGATATAAACGGACGCCGCATTTCTGTCATTTCGAGCGAGGGCTTTATGCCCGACGAGAAATCTCCTACACAATCACAGGAGATTTCTCCCTACGGTCGAAATGACAATATGAGTGAATTCCTATGGCAACCCGAGGACAACATCGGTTCCGGGATTTACCTTGTCCGGGCAAAAATTGGGGACGAATCAACATCGAAACGAATCGTGTATTTGAAATAAGGCGGATAACCCGGCGCTCCGGCGTCGTTCGTTCTTTTAAAATAGATTTAATTCACGCGGTTCGTAGGGGCGACCCGGTGGGTCGCCCGCGTGGCCAAAACAACGATAATCGCGGGTTTGATAAACGGGTCAACCACCGGTTGACCCCTACGCGCAAACGCAAAACGGCCGTAGGGGCGTATCGCATACGCCCGCGCAGGGATCGACGGCGATGGTCGTTATTCCGCGAAACGGGTCAATGCAATTGACCCCTACTTCAGAAGGACCGGGAATCGTTTCAGGACTTTACAGGTTCATTTCAGAGTTTCACAAAGTCGTTTCAGATATTTACAGAGTTATTTCAGAGTTTCATAAAGTCGTTTCAGATATTGACAAAGTTATTTCAGAATTTCAAAAAGTTACTTCATATATTGACAGGGTTGTTTCAGAATTTCGTGGAGCCGTTTCAGAATTTCATTAAGTCGTTTCAGAAATCGTTCCAGTCGTTTCATAAAAGCCTAAGAAAGCGAAGATTAGCTATTGCTCGCACTAATGTTCCGTGTCGAGCACTTCACGCAGTTTCTGCCTTGCTCTTTGGCGGTGTAGAGGGCGTCGTCGGCGGATTTTATCGTTTTGTCGATGTCCGCGCCTTTGCGGTATTCCGCGACTCCGAAGGATGCCGAGACGGAAAGATTTTTGTCGCCGTGCCGAAGAACGTGCTTCTCGATGTTTTCGCGAACGCCGTCGATAACTCGAAAACCGGATTCCATGTTCATTCCCGGAATGACGATTAGGAATTCCTCTCCCCCCCATCTTCCGGCGTGGCCGATTTCGCCTATGGAGCGGCAGAGGATTTTCGCCACCGATATGAGGACGGCGTCTCCGCAGTCGTGGCCGTAGGTGTCGTTGAAATTTTTGAATTTGTCGATATCGACGAGGGCGATGATGATGTTGGATTCGTTGGCGTCCGCTTTTTGCATCTCCGCACGAATTCTATTCCATAATCCCTGCCGATTGGATATTTTTGTGAGGGGGTCGGTTACGGAGGCTTTGCGCCAGATTTCTATCTCGTGCTGTTTTTTCTCGAGTTCGAACCGAGTTTCGAGCTGGGCGATTTTGCGGGTTTGTTCCTGCCCGAATAGCTGTTCGTTGGCTGTTCGGTAGAACTTGAAATAACGCAGGGCGTTTTTGGCGTCGCCGAGGCATTCGTGGGTTTCGGATAGGCCGGAATAGGCGTCCATTTTGAGATCGATCGAGCCTATTTCGATGGAGAAGTTCAAGCCTTTGGAGAGGAACTCCAGCGCACTTTCGTAATCCCCGTTTTTCAGATGAAGGTGACCGATATTGATACAGCAACTCGCGATGCCGTTCTTCTCCCCCAGTTCTTCGTTGAGTTCGAGGGCCTTTTCGAAATATTCGAGGGCTTTGGCATAAGCGCCCTGATACATGTAGTTTTCGCCGATATTGCTCAGGGAGTAAGAGGTTCCGATAGTGTCGCCTATGTTACGCCGGATTTCGAGGGATTTCAGATAGTGCGGCAGGGCTTCGCCGTATCGTTCCTGTTTCTGATATGACGCTCCGATATTGTTCATACATATGGCAATTCCGGCGCTGTCTTCCAGTTTGCGTTTGATATCGAGGGATTTCTCGTAGTATTCCCGCGCCGTGTCGTAACTTCCCTGATGCCAGTAGATACTGCCGATTCCGTTGTAGCAGGCCGAGATACCTTGTAGGTCTTCGGTTTCCTCTTTGATAAGAAGGGCTTTCTGGTGGTATTCGAGGGCGCGGGGATAATCTCCCTGGTCGAAATAAATGAGGCCGATGTTGTTCATGCAGTCGGACAGAAGCTTCTTTTCGGCTATGGCCTCGGCTTTTTGCAGGGCTTTGAAATTGTATTCGAGGGCTTTGGTATAGTCGCCGTGGAAATAGTTGATGATTCCCAGGAGCATAAATGCTTTCGCTGTAAAAATACCCAGCCCGGAGGATTCGCTGAGTTCGAGGGCCTCGAAGGCATAGCCGGACGCCTTCTCCGGATCGGAGGTTCGAAAGGTGCTGGACAGCTTGATAAGGATATCCGCGCGCTCCTCATCGGAGACCGCCTTTTCGAGCTGTTTTAGAAGTTCATCGGCGACTTTTTGAATTTTATTCGACATAACCGGCCTTTCAATGCGTTGCCTATTGATAAAATTAACTCTTTTTTTGAAAAGAGCAAGTTAGATTTCGAATTTGTCATCCATGCGAAGGCAATTGCGTCTTGAAAACCTCGCCGCGGTGAAGTTTCATTTATGATTATTCGATTAATTTGGTTTTCTTTCAGCTTTCTCCTTGCGCAAAGGGCTATTTTATCCTTATATTAAATGGATAAAAGTCGATTCGGAGATGAGATATGAAAAATAGATATTTGCTTCTTATCATTATTGGCGTTGCGATGCTGAGTGCGGGCACATACCCGCGAAGCGAGGCTATCGGGAACGCTGGAGTTGTGCTTACCGAGAGCGGAGCCTTCCTCGGCTCGAACCCAGCGGGGATAGCTTTCGAGCGGAATCACATTTTCTATCTCTCTCTGTTCAGGCCTTACTGGGGAATCGGCGACCCCATGTGGCGCGGCGCGGCGGGTTATGCGCACCATTTCCGCAGTTTCGACGCCGGACTGGACCTGCAGTATTTCCAGTCCGAAATGGTTTTCCGTGGGGATTTCGGGCTGACACTGACCAGGCGGTTCGGGAAATTAGCCATAGGTCTGCGCCCGACGGTCATTTTCGATAACTATCGCACGGACAATTTCCATTACACCGACGGCGACGACCCAAACGACCCCATCTTCGACGGCGAGACCGGCGGAATGGGCTTCAGCGGCGATGTCGGTCTCTACTACCGCCTTTCGGAAAGAGTCTCTTTCGCTGGAATGGCGGAGAATCTCCTCGACCCGAACATGGCCCTTTCCGCTACCGCCGAAAGCAAGCGGGGCATGGTCTTCTCCCTCGGCACGGCGTATTCTTTTCCTCGATTCGGGACGGCGTTCGTGCAGGGGGGATACTCCACGGAAACCGCCGACGGCAACGAGATAAATTTCGGCGCGGGTTTCGAATCCAACGCGGTGCATCCCAATCTCGATATGCGGATGGGCTTTTCCCAATCGGACGCCAGCCTCGGGTTCGGTTTCAGGTTGCCTACAGAATTGCCGATTCGCCTGGATTATTCCTTCAGCTACCCTCTCAGCGATTTGCGTAAAGCCGCCACCAGCCACCGTCTGGCTATGGTCGGCGAGATTGCCCCCGTTATCAAATTCCCCGACCTCGAGATTTCCGCGGTCATCGGCGAAGCGATTTATCCCGAAGGCGACACTGCCCTCGTTCAGGCCTATGTCAAAAACAAACGCCTTAAGACCAGCAACATCGAAATACATCTCCTTCTCGACGGCGAGATTATCGCCAAAACGACATTTGATAAGCTGGAACCGGATGAGACCGCCGAATGGACGCCGAAAATCCACCTCGACAGCGAAAGGGAGTGGAATTTTGCCCTTCAAGTCGATCCAGCGGACAAAATCGACGAGAGCGACGAAACGAATAATATAGCCAATGTTCAAACTCGTAGCTATTCCCTTCCGGAGGTCAACCTTACCGCCTCCCCCGAAGTTCTGAAGGTTCAGACTGTGGATTATGTCTATCAGGACGAATCCATCGTGCCCGCTGTTTTCTTCGAGACCGGCAAATCTGAAATAGCAGGACGGTTCGACGGCCTTATAGACCTTCTCGCCGAACGTCTTGCCGAAAACCCGGACGCCAATTTCATTATCAAAGGCTATTTCGATCCGGAAACCGAAGCGGGACAATCCGAACTCGCCAATACTCGAGCAAAAAACCTGGCCGATGCGATAATCTCCCGAAATCCGGAACTGAGTTCGCGAATCGAAATCGGGGAAAACCCACCGGAGAACAAGCGGGTTGACCGAATCAGCCAATACGACCAATACCAGAGCTGGATAGACGCCGAAAACCGCCGCGCGGAAATCGAGGTAGATTTCCCCGAATTCCGAAGGGAAATCGAGCCGGGAAGTTTTTCGCCTGCAAACGCCCGGGAAATCGTGTCGGGAGTTCAGGAATATCTTCGCAGGAACCCTCATGTCGTCGGCGTGATTCGCAGTTCCGAAACCGGCCGAGGACTTGCAGAAGCTCTGAAGGATGCATTTACTGCGAAAGACAAAATAAAAGCCGAGCTTCCTGATTATCTTCGTCCGCAGATCCTCGCGGGGGCATCCGAGATGGTCGATGAAGGCATAACCGAGTTCCATCTGTCGGGCGAGGGAATTTTATACCGTCCGAAGGAAATCCATTCGGCTTTGAATTACGAGCCGGAGGTTTTCGCGGACTGCCGTATCGAGATTCGCATCGATTATCCTCTCGACATCGTCCGTTGGCGGGTTTATCTCGCGGAAAAAAGCGGCAAGGAACTTTTTGAAATAAAATCCGGCGAAGATACACCTCCTAATTATGTAAAGTGGGATTGGCGCGATACTGAGGGTGGTCTCCTCCCCTTCGGCCAGAAATTCGATATCTGCATCGAAGCGTTCGATGAATTCGGAAGAATGGCAACCTCCTGCACCGAGGGAGTCGGCGCCGAAGTTATCCGTCTCGAAGAGCGCACGGACAGGCTTCTGCTGGTCCAGTTCGTATTCGATGCTCCAGCGGCGCAGTCCAATTACCTGCAGGATAGGCTGGAAGAGGTCGCGCGGCACATCATCGAACATGGCAGTCAGCCGGGAGTTACCCTCACAGCAGAGCTTCAGGGACACACCGACGAAATCGGCGGAGAGCGCCGCAATTTCGAGCTTTCTCAGGAGCGCGCAAAGGCAGTCGAAACGAGACTTCGCGCTTATATGCGCGGTATTCTGGGCCTTACATCCGAGTCCGAACTCGACAGCTGGATGGCCGAAAATAATATCACTCTCGAAAGCGTCGGTTACGGAGACACGAAGCCATATACCCTCGATTTATGGGTCGGCGGGGAGCTTCGCGAGGTCGAGGTGGGCGACAATTCCCGTCCGGAGGGGCGTAATATCAATCGAAGGGTGCTCATCGTGATACACGAGACCAATTCGAAAGGGGGCGGAAATGAATAAGAGAATCATCGCCCTGATACTCATAAGTCTTGCGTTTACAGCATTTGCGGAACTCTCCTGCGGTTTCATCATCGATTTATCTCCCCCCTTCGTTTTGCCCGGGGGTCTTTATCCACCGCCGGAAACAACTCTCGTGGACACCGATGTCCTCATCGAAGCCGATATCGACGACGGAATCGCCGGAGTCTGGGACGACAGCGTTCGAATCGTGGTCTCGGTGAACGGAATTCCGACGGATTCCACCATCGGCACGACGGATATTTTTCAGAGCTTCAGCTCGGGAGACACTGTCGAGGTCTGCCTCCGCACCATCGACGAGATTTACGACACCCTCTTCTGCACCTGCCCGGCAAACCTGCTGGATACCTGCTGGACGTTCTATATCCTCGAATGCGATACTTTTATGGTCGAACGACTATGCCCCAACCCCTGCGGAATATTCACGTCATGCGGAGACCAAACAGTTTCCATGCGTCTATATCCTGCGGGCGCACCGGCCGAACTTGGAATTTTCGAGATCGAGGACATAATGGCGGTCATCGATCGCAGTTCCGCCCCCGCGGAAACTCTCTACGCCGCCCCGCGACTCTCCATCGACGGCGACACGGTTATAATTCAGCCTCCTTTCACAGGCTACGAAAACGGCGACACCGTGCGGATTTCCATCCACGCGCGAAACGATTGCCCATTCATAATGACAGATACCTGCGAATTCATCGTTGATACGGAACCTCCTGTCGCAACTGGTTTCTATCCTCCAGCAGACACGACAATAGGCCTCTCCGCGCCGTTTATTAATGTAGGTATCTTCGATTCCATCGCGGGGGTTATTCCGGAAAGCACTATAGTTCGAAGCATTGCCCGTCATGCCGACGGCACCGCCGATACGATTTTCTGGATTGGCGCAGTCCCAATGGTAGGCGATTATCTGCCGCTGGATACCGTGCAGATATGCATCCTTCAGGCGATGGACGCCGTGGACTATTACGAGGACTGCACCTGCCCTCCGAACGTCATGGATACAATCTGCTGGGAGTTCAGTGTTTTCTACTGCCTCGCGGGGCCCTTCGCGGAAGTCGTTTACCCCGATTCATGCGGGCCTTTCGTAACATCCTGCGCAGACCAGAGTATCAGCTGGACAATACTCGACACCACCGGTCTTGAAATCGACGATGCTACTATTCTGATTCATGTCTCCGTTCGCGGTCCTTCAGGAGCGTTGGATACTGCCATTACGCCAACCTCCCCCGCTCTGAACTGGGACGGTGTTTCTACCCTGAATTTCCAGCCCGGCGCGGACAGCTGGTTCTGGAACAGCGGAGATACCGTAACAATAAGCCTCGTATCTGCGAATAACACAGGCGGATGTCCGTTGGAATTCTCCGTAGATTGCAGTTTCATTGTCGATCTCGACCCGCCTGTGGCGTATGATTTCGAGCCTTCGGAAGGCGAAATAGTTACCACGACCGCGCCTTTTATCAACGCGGCTTATATCGATTCGATTTGCGCGGTATATTCTGCAACGTCCGAATGGTCGATTTATCGCGGTGGCGTTCTTGTGGACGGCCCATATCCTTTCGCCCTCGGCTCGTCGATTCCCATAGCCGGAGCAGAATCTGGCGATTCGGTCGTGGTTTGCATCGAACTGACCGACTATCCCGATTTCGATTATTGTCCGCCAAACGATACGACTATTTGCTGGTGGTTCACCCTGTCCCTCGATTCCCCAGTGGCGTGGATTATCGAACCCCTTGACCTCGACGGCGACAGCGTCATCACCAGCGCCTGCGACTGCCAGCCTATTATCATAGGCATTTCCGACGGCGACGGTATCGACGAAGCTACAATTCAGCTCGAAGTTCAGGGCATAATTTACGACATCACCAACCCGGAGCTTGCCTGGGACGGCGATTCGATACTGACCTTCACCCCCTCCGCCCCCTGCTGGACCGACGGCGAAATTATCGATTTCGAACTGACAGCGTTAGAAGACAGCCTCGGCACGCCCCTCGATGCTCCCCTCGCGGGAAGTTTCATCGCGGATTATTCACCGCCGGTGATAATTGCCTCCCATCCTCCTGACGGCGCTGTAATCCCCGGGCCATGGGGAGAAATCGCCTATGCAATTTTCGAGGATATCCCCTCCGGCATGGATTCCCTGTTCCCATCGGCCGTATTTGTCTATGACGACGGCGTGGAAATCATCTCCGGAACTGTAATCTGGCTGGGCGATACAGCTTTCATTCCCGGCACGGAAGTTCTTGCCATCGATGGCAACATCGAAATCTGTTTCGAAGATATTCAGGATTCTCCCGATTACTGCGTTAACTCTTACGATACATGCTGGTCTTTTACCGTTTTTACCGGCGAACCCCTTGCGGAATGGGTTTTCCCCATCGACGAAAACGGCGACGGCGACACGGTTATCGCATGCGACTGTATCGAGATAATATTCGAGATAACAACAACTTACGGATTATATCCGGAATCGACCCTTGTGCGAATCAATTCTGTCGATTATCCCTACGATCCGGCATGGATGACCTTCACCGATGATCACGACAGCCTGATTCTCGATCCTCTGCCCGACTGCCCCTTCGCCGACGGCGATCTCATCGAGGCCGAACTCGTTCTGCTTGTCGATAGCACCCTCGGACATCTCGTATCGCCCGTGGCTGGGCATTTCATCATCGACCGCGCAGGACCGGAATTCAGCGGGGCATATCCTGTTTCCGATGTTACGGGCATGGTTACCGATGTCTATATCACTGCCTCCGATGCCATCTGCGGCGATGCCGTAGCCGATTCTATAGTCGTTTTCGACGGCGGAGGCACTGTATTCGATTACGCCTACGACACCCTCGGGATTTCCCTTACCGGACTTACCGGCGGAACATATACAGTTTGCACTTATGCCCACGACGACTGTGCCGACTATTGCGGCCCAAACTACTCAGACACGTGTTGGAGTTTCGAGGTTATCCTCGGCGAGCCGTCGGCCAGCTGGATAGAACCTATCGACCTGAACTTCGACGGCGATACCGTTTCCGCATGCAGTTGCCAGACTGTAATCTTCGAGATAACGACATCTTTTGGCCTGTATCCGGAATCGACAGTTGTCAGCGTCGGAGGAGTTCCATATACCTGGGATCCGGCGTGGATGACCCTTTCGCCCGACCATAGCCTTCTCACTCTCGATCCGTTGCCGATTTGCCCCCATGTCCACGGCGAAATTGTTACCGCATCGGTCATCGCCCTTATGGACAGCACCGGCGGAACTCTCGACGATCCCGAATCGGGCAGATTCCGTGTCGATCTTCGAGGACCCGTTTTCTCTGGTGCTTACCCCACCGGCACTTTCAGCTCCCCGGATGTTACAATACGAGTCAACGCCTCCGACGATATTTGTTCGCGGGTAATAGCTGATTCCATCGCCGTTTTCATCGACGGCGTTCATTCAGTAACAGAGATGGACACACTTCGTCTGTATTATTCAGGCCTTTCCGACGGCGAAACTGTAACCGTTTGCGCATACGCCCACGACGACTGCGCCGATTACTGCGGCCCGAACTACTCCGATACGTGCTGGAGCTTCGAAATAGCATTGGGAGCGATAAATGCCGCCATACATTACCCCGAAGACATCGACGGCGACGGACAGGTTGTAAGCGGTTGCCAATGCCCCCCAGTTCAATGGCTTGTTTATTCCGAATATGACATCATTCCCGAATCCACTATAGTAAGTATCGAAGGAGTGTTTTATGACTGGAGTCATGGAGTTCTCGCCGCCGAACCGGGTTTCGATACTCTGACCTGGAATTTCGACAGCAGTAATTGCTATATGGACGGCCAGATGCTCAACCATCAACTGATTCAGCTTTTCGATGTTACTGGTGAATCTCTTTCGTTGGTTGTATCGGATTCCTTCTTAATTGATCTTTCGCCGCCGACACTGCTTTCATATTGGCCGCATCCGTATACCTACATACTCGACCCGGTCTTCGGATTTCATTTAATCGACAGCATTTATCGAGTTGATCGGACGGATTATCTTATCACCTTCGAGATACCCTCCCGCACCGATTCTTTCGATTATGCATCTCCCTATTCCTCATGGACAGGCGATTCGTTGATCATCGATTATACATCCTTCCCTGAATCCTACGATTGGGGAGATACTATAATTGTATGCATATACATACATGATGTTGTGGACGTCTGCGACGCGAACTATCTTGACTCTTGCTGGACAGTAGTTGTTCAGGATACAGTCGCGCCCTATGCCGATTCCTGGATTTGGAGTTCGGGTTGCGACGATCAGCCCGTCCCCTGGCTCGTTTACGACGACATGGTCGGCCTCGATACCACACGCTTTGAAATCACCATAGACGGCGCCGGATGGGCACTCACCGACCCGGAAGTTTTCTACTCCGAGCCGGAAACCTTGTATTATCAGCCGTCTTCTCCATGGACTGAAGGTGTTCACACCGGTTGCATCGTCGGCATGTGGGACTGGATGGAGAACCCCATCGATACACCCTACTGCTACGATTTTCTCATCGACCTGACTCCGCCGGTGATAGATTTCATCGAACCTTTATGCTCGACCGAGATTCACGATACCCTCGCGCCAATAATCATCACTGTTTGGGATTCCCTTTCGCCGCTCAATCCAGATTCTCTCTGGCTTGTGGTTCGCGGCGATACTTTATTCTTCGGCGATCTCACATGGTCTGGCGATACGATTATCTTCGACCCCACGGACATCGGCTGGGTTTGGGCGGAAGGCGAGACGGTAAGCTATTGCCTTCACGCGTCGGATATGCCCATATATTGCTCGAATACCGACGAACAGTGTTGCGAGTTATATGTCGTCCAATCTTCGCTGACAGCAATGCTTCTACATCCGCCCAATGTCTTCACCAGCTGTTCTACACAGGCCGTAACATGGCTTTTCGATGGGATTCTGGACTATTCCAGCCCTGTGGTAATCCTCGATGACACCGCATCTTTCGGCACTTCAGACGCAGAGCTTTTCATCATCGCGGACACTCTGTTTTTCGAGCCTACCGAGCCGTGGGCCGACGGCCAGTTCGTGCATCTCTGTCTCGTTGATGCCTCGGATACTTTCGGGGTTGCTCTTAACGATACAATCTGTGCGGATTTCTTCCTCGACTTCTCGCCTCCATTATTCCTTGATTTCGACCCGATTCCGGATAGTGAAGTCGCTGAGACATCGCCGATTATTAGTTTGATTGTGCAAGATATTCTCTCCGGTGTCGATCCCTTCTCCATCGTGATGACCATCGACGGCGTTGAAGTCGAACCGGCATATTCCGGAGATACCCTGAGCTTCAATACCGCCGACAGCGGTTGGGTTTGGATTGGCGGAGACACCATTCAGGTATGCGTCTGGGCGTCGGACAACGCCAACTTCTGCGGCCAGAATTCGGATTCGATATGCTATGAATTTTCAATAGCCGTGGGCGGGCCGGAAATCATAGCAGTTATACCACCGATGGATTCGATGTGGTCGGCGTGCGACAATCAGGGCGCGGCATTCACCATCCTGGACCCGGATGGTGTCGATGAAGCGACTATCGAGGTTACGGTAAACGGCGCGAGCACCGCTTCATGGGCATTTGCGAACGATACTCTGTTCTATACCCCCTCCGCTCTCTGGAATCACGGCGATGTCGTCGAAGTATGCGTGTGGGCAGAGGACAATCTCGGCAACCCTTGCGATGACTGGGTTTGCAGAACTTACATGATAGACCTTGAACCGCCAGAAGTGGTCGATATTACCCCATTGCCCGGAATAAGCATTTCCGCAACGCCTTCTTTCGATATCGAACTAATCGACGACGCCAGCGGAATAGACCCGTCAAGTATTACTGTTTCGCTAAATGGCAATACTTACACTCCCGGAGACGGCTACCTAACATGGGATGGCTCAACCATATACCTCGATCCGGAAATAACCTTCGCTCAGGGGGATACACTGACCCTCTGTCTGGACTCTATAGCCGATATGCCCGAACTATGCGAGCCCAATGTCCTCGATTCCTGCTGGATATATCTGGTAGAGGTTCTGCCGGATATGCGAACCGACGACAGCCTTGTTTCTGTTACCCCTTCCGAGATTTTCGAGGGTGACACAGTTACCTTCACAGGCACTATGTTTCAGGACTACACGGGCGCGGATTTCGACTGGGATATCGTAGCCAATGGAATCACCATCCTCGACAGTTTCGCAATTCTTGCCGGCGGCGAGTCGATTACCGTCCTTCGAGATTTCACCGACGAGCTTATCTCCCTCGGCCCGGGGAATTATGTCCTCTGCCTGCGCCTCGATCCGGATGATCATATCATCGAATGGGATGAGACAAATAACACCGGTTGCACCCAATTGAGTATCATCTCCGCCGAATGCGACGCGCACCCCAGCCCCTTCTCTCCAAACGGAGACGGCGTAAACGATTACGCCATATTCAATTACCCGGGACAGGCGGCCCTCGACGCCGTAATCAAAGTTTACGACATGAAGGGCATGTTGGTTCGGGAACTTACAAACACCAACAGCTGGGACGGCAACGACGGCACGGGCAAGCCTCTGCCGAAGGATGTGTATATGTATCTCGTCCTTAGGGACGGCGACTTAGTTTGCAAAGGGACGGTTTATTTGGCGCGATAAATGATATAATACATTGCATTATATATTATTAAAAGACTTATTTGATAACATACTTTAATTATTGCTCTTTATCTTTCTGTTTAGAAGTATAATAGAGCATATGAATAATCGAAGAGGCATGAATAATAAGAGCCAAAGAAAAACAGGCGATAATGGTTGTAATATGCATAGTTTCCCAGACATTCGGGAGTTGTCCGTTTACATCCATTTCCAAAACGATGTCCATATATGCGATATAGCCGCGTATGAAATAGAAAACCCCCACGGACAAGAATCCAAGCGCCCCCCCCATCATCAGCCGTCCAAGGGCTCTAAATCCGGAGAAAATTTGCCCGAGGCCGGGCATTATTATTGATGCTAACATGGGACCGAAAATGAATTGTTTGTCTTTTTCCATAACTTCCGTTCACTTGATTTTCGACATTAGTTTTATATCATACGCAAATTTTCTTTTCAGGTCAAACCAGATTCCATCAACCACGAGAAAAAAATGAAAAAATCCGTTTTTATTTTATTATTCCTATCGATTCTTGCTGTTTATGCGAACGGTTCGGGAGTTTCCAATTGGGAACCCTCTGGGGAAAGTTTCGTCGCGACATCCTGGAACGACGAAGGTCTTTGGGTCGTCGATGTTCAGTCGAAACAAATCTCGCGTGTCGAAATAGCGGGCATTCGCGGGCGGTATATCGATTTCGACGGCGAGCAAATCTGCGCGAAGATAATTGATCCCGACGGCCAAAAGCCTGTTATGTATAATCTTAACACGGAACAGTCTATCTCTCTTTCGCCCCCTTCGACTAACGCCGGATCGCCGCTGTTTATTCAAGAAGACGTCGCCTGCGCTTCTGATGGCTATCTTAACCTTTTCAGCGACAATGGCAACCCGATTGCCGCTTTCGATATTGGCGAACTTCCCCACTGTTTCGACTCCCACGAAAATCTTATTCTATGGGCATCCGCCGACGGCGAGGTTCACACTCTCGATGTCTCCACCGGCCAAATTTCACGGCATCCCGCGCCGACATCCCTTTGGAACGCCAAATTCATCCATGGCGAAATCTACGCCGAGGGTTCCGACGGCTGTGTCTGGCGTTTCGACAGTTCTCACTGGAAGAGAGTTTGCGAAGGGTATTCTCCGCAGGCTTTTCTCGACGGCATCATCGTAACCCGCACGATTAGCGACGGTATGGAGATTATCGAATCGGATATCTTCTTCGTTCATAATGATATAGAGAAGAAAATCGAAGACGGCGGAATTCTCATCGTCAACGCCTCGGTTTCGCCCGACGGCAGTCATATCGCCTTCTCGAATTATCCCGACGGCGGCCTCTACATCGCCCAAATAAAAGGTTTCGCCCTTCGGAATGTCGAAATTATAGCTCCAGCAGAAGTTTTTAATCTCGAACCTCCGCCTCGTCCGCGACCGGCGGAACCTATGCTGAACAACTACGCCCCCTATCTACATCAGGTTTACGATACCCCCGACGATTTCAACGGGAACTGGTCTTGCGGGCCGTCGAGCTGTATGATGGCGCAGGGGAAATACGAGATTCTCCCCCATCATGACATCACCTGTTCATCGCCATACAGCCATACGAGCCACTGGGGCTGGTATATCAATAATGAGTATTCGTTCAACGGCTACACTTATGATATTCTCGGCCTCGCCGCCGGTGATGTCTGGGTCCGAGGAGCTCACGGCTTCATATGCAGAGAATATGGCGGCGCGTCTTGGGTTTATATGAGCGATTGGCTCAACCAGCATACATTGTCGAGTGCTATCGATTATTCACCAACCTGGAGCGAATATACAGCCGAAATCGACGACGGTTATGTGGTGGTTGCGAGTAATAATATTCTGGGGCTTGGTCACATAATCCTCTTCAAAGGTTACAACGCCGACCACAGTTTTTATGTCAACGACCCATGGGGCAATGCAAATACCACACCATACATGGACTATTACGGTGCCGACGCCATTCTCGACTGGCCCGGATACGATAACGGCCACGTTCAACCCGATGTCCGCGGGATAATTACCGCTCGCGGAAGCCCTCTCGGGGCATCGGACACCATTGTCGATGACAGAACTACCGGTTTCGAGCGGTTTGGGTCGTCCTCTTTTTGGTGGGACGACGATATCGGCTGGGAATCGCATATGTGGTTCACATGGTCAACCAACGCCGCCGACACCGCAAACGACACCTGCTACACGACTTGGACTCCCCTTCTCCCCGACCGTCGATATTACGAGGTTTTCGCCTATATTCCTAACAACCACGCCGTGGCAAGCGCGAAATACCGGGTATATCACGATTTAGGGATGACTCAGAGCATCGTTCGGCAGGCGGATTTCTTCAACGAGTGGGTCAGCCTCGGGACATTTATGTGCGAGGCAAACGCAGGAAGCTGGGTGTATCTGGGCGACGGCACCGGTTATTCGGGAGAAAAGATAGGTTTCGACGCCATCAAATGGTCGGATAGGGGGCCTCTGCCCGCTCCGGATACTCTCGTAGGGCTTTTCAGCGACGGCTTCCGCTGGGGCGGGCCTATTAAATGGCGCAGAATCGTCTCCGGCGGCACCGAGGGAACCTTTTACTGGACTGGAAGCATCTCTTCAACGCCCGATGTCAACTCGGGGACATGGACTCCGAACCTTCCCTCAGCCGGAGAATACGATGTTTATGCCTATATCCCCTCCACAAATGCCACAGCCAACGCCATTTATCGTATTCATCACTCTTCGGGAACCGCCGATGTAACGATAAACCAGAACTCATACAGCGACGAATGGGTTCATCTGGGAAGATATAGCTTCACTGCCGGAAGTGTGAATCATATCTATCTGGGCGATTATACGGGAGCTGGGGGAACATCAATCGGATATGACGCTGTAGTATGGCGCTATGTTGGTTTAAACATCGCCGAAACATCCGTGCCGGATGATTTTGCGATGACAACGTTCCCAAACCCCTTTAACTCGGCGGTCGCATTGCATTTTCAAGGAATTTCAACGCGGGAGAAGATTAGGATTCGTATCCATGACATTCTCGGAAACCTCGTGGCTAATGAAACTCTGGCAGATGGCCAGCGGGACTATATCTGGCGGCCTTCGGAAGATATTGGAACCGGTGTTTACTTCGTCCGGGCAGAACACGATGATCAATATACCGATAAGAAAATAATGTTCCTTAAATAATGACCCATTCGATAAATTAACTTGATTATAACTTCTTTTTTTAATATGTTAGAGAGAAGTAAATTAATAGAAAGGGTGACATCGATATAGGAAAATTAATGCAAATAGTTCTTTTACTCGCAGTCGTCTCCGGGCTTTTTGCAGACGCCGATAATTGGAGCATTAGATTCGGTCTGTTTTCCTCTGATTCGGCCTTTATCGATAATGACATTTATGCGGGTGTTAATACTTCGGCAGTGGACGAATGGGACATCTGGGATGTTCAGAAATATTTCCCGCCGACATCGGAATATGCGATTGTTTTCTTTCCCCACAGCAACCCCGCAGAGCCTGAATACTGGCCATGGCCCCACGATAACGACTATACCGAAGATATCCGTTCACCCCTCGACTCTACGAAAACCTGGCGTATCAAGATACGTTCCCTTTACAGCTATTCCAGAACTTTAACAATCTGGTGGGCGGGTATCGAAGCCTTACCTGGAGACTATCTTCCTATTATTATAACCGATGCCAACGATACACTGAACATGCGGGAAGTTTTTTCATTCACCGACGTTTTTCCGCCGGGTGTAAAGCGCTGGAAACTCAATGTCGTGCCTGATTATTACGACAGAATAAGCGTAAAGCCAGCCAGCTCGATCGTCAGAGTATCCGAAGTTAGGCATTTTCGAGCTTATCTGCATCACGAGGATGATTCTGTCGGCTCGAGCACGGCTATTTGGTCATACAGGGGCAGTGGCGGAAGCATTTCCGAAGCCGGTCAGTTCACCGGCACATCACCCGGAGGCGGTTTCGTAATAGCGGATATTGGCGGCATAAAAGACTCAGCCGAGGTAACGGTCATTCCGGGCGGAGATTTCTTCGAAATTCCCCTAGTGAGAGGCTGGAACTTGGTTTCTTTGCCGGCGGTGCCTGCAAGCAATCACATTTCGGATGTCCTTCCGGGCATCATTCCTCCAGTGTATAATTGGGATTCGGACTCCAACTATCACCGCACCAGCGATACTCTGGCTCCCGGTTTAGGTTATTTTGTCCTGAGTTCTGATACATCGTCTAACGTTTTTGCGGGAACAGCAATAGATTCAATTTTCGTGCCCCTCCGCAGGGGTTGGAATCTTGTTGGAGGCCCAGCCGAAACTGTTCGTTTTCCTACAGATTTTGAAACTTACCCACCGGGAATAATTATGATTCCCCCATTCATTTATAAAGACAACGAATATTTTCTCGCCGATTCCATTGCACCCTCAGATGGTTTTTGGGTGTTGAGCGCAACAAACGGCGAATTGAAAATTGTGACACCATGAAAGGCAAGATTATGAAAAAACGACTGACTTTCATCTTAATAGTAACTCTCCTGTTCGCTATGGGAGTTCAAGCGGATACTGAATACTACATAGAGAGGTTTATCGATCTCGACTACTGCAATACTGCCAAAACAACTGCGGATTGGAATACAATCGATCAGTTAGGCGCTCCGGGAAGATTGTCCGCAAGGCAAATCGCAAATACGTCAAATACTTCTACAGGTCCTTCATCTGACATTGCAACAAACGGTAAATATCTGTTTGTCGCGCGTTCGGGGTCTGGCGGCTTATCCGTTCACGACCCTATTTCTCATACTCGCATTAAAAACCTCAATACTGGTAATGCCGAGCAGGGAGTTGCCATTTACGGACGTTACGCATATCTGGTCAGCAGTGGCGGCCTCATAACTAAGATCGATGTAAGCAATTTTCCAGCTGGCGATTTTGATTACTGGGCGAATAGCGACTTTGCCGGCACAGACATGTATGCCGTTGCCGTATCAAACGGATGGCTATATATCGCCTCAGATGCAGGTCTAATAGCCAGAGAAGATTACGACGGTTCAAGTTATACAGTAGTAACTACTGATGCCCGCGACGTTGCTATCTACGGTCCATACATCCTCCTTGCCGACGGCGACGGCGGCCTTCAAGTATATAGTCATTGGAACACCGGCGCTGTGCCGGAATTATTAGCAACCGAGACTATGGCAGATTGTAGAAATGTATCCGTTTATGGAACAACGGCACTGGTTTCGGCGGGGGATTCGCTTTTCGTAGTGGATATGACGGATCCGACTTTGCCATCCGTAGTCAACCGTCTGGGCACGGTGGGCGAATGTAACTCGGCTTGTGTTCAGTCCGGCAAGGTATATGCCGCCTGTGGAGCCTCGGGGACTATGGTTTTTGTGGGTGAAGATTTCTCGGCTCTCAGACCACTTGGAATCGTTCAGAATCCGTGGGGCGGATCATCCAATGCAGTCCTTGCTACCGGACATCAAGTAGCAGTCGGACAGGGCGGATCCGTGTTAAGTGTGCAGTATCTATCTCAGGGCAATGAAATCCAGCCTTCTTCAGATTGGAATGAAACCGGATTGACTTCTGAAACTCCAGTAATTGCAGCAACAGTCCATGGTGATTACTTATATGTCTCGGAACAAACATACGGTCTTCAGGTATATGATTTGAAAACAATGGAAAGAACTGCTCGAATCATTATTCCTAGTGGAACTTCAGCAACTGGACTTTGCGCGGCAGGAAATTATCTACTTCAGGGACTCGGAGTTGGTGGCGTGATTTGTTACAATCTTGATAATCCGGCATTACCGGTCGAGGTTTGGACAGAAACTACTATTTTCGGCGGAGCCACTGTCATGGATATTGAGGCCGAGGGCCCCTATGTTTATGTCGCTGTAGCTGGATTTGGAACTACTGGTATCTATAAGCTATCGATAACAGATGGTAGCTTGGTAGCATCGCAGCCCATTGTAAGCAATGTATATAACTTGGATGTAAGCGGTAATATAGTATATGTAGCGGCTACCGGTAGCGGCCTCAAGACTTACAGTCTGGGCTTGAGCCCTCTTGGAACCTATACCGGTTCCGGTTCATGCGAGGCAGTAATCTCCGAAAACGACTATGCTTACATCATTTCAGGGGCCGGAATTGATATTCTTGATATAAGCAATCCTTCTTCGATTACTCTTGCAACAACTAGTTCTCCTTCGGTTAGTGGCGATTTTCTCTCGATATCACGTTTCGATAAGTATCTTTGTATTGGCAAAGATGCCGGTAGCAATGCCTTGCAGTTTATGGACGTTTCGATCCCGACAAGTCCGGGGATGCCTACATCTTCTATCGAGGGAGTTTCCGTTCCAACCGGGCTGTCGATTCCGGCATTCATGCAAAAATGGGGCAAAAACCTTATAGTCGTTGATTACATTAACGGTGTCAACAGCTGGGAAATATACCCCGGAGACTGCACAGACAGCCTTGTCCAGAACTCTACCCTCCATTCTAATTCTGTAAACAGTTTAACGGGCTTCAAATTTATCAACTGGAGATCATGGGAATATTATCCGAGCGACGATAAAGACACATGCGATTATAGTCTTTTCTATTACAAATCAATTCCGGAAGCTCAAGAGTCTTTGCGAGTTATCTTCTCTCCGATACACGGCTACAATGAATATCACAGGCCAATCCCCGCGATTTGGACTGATGAAGCCTGGTATTGGATCGAAGAATCTGAGGGATCGGGTTTCGACAATCTTTGGTGGTTCATCGACATCAATGACCGGCACGATGTTTGGAGCGAACCAGATTCTTCAGGCCCTGGTTACGAAGGGGTTTGGTTTATCGATTCCCTAAAAATTGGAATCTCAAACGGAGATTGGCCGGGAAGCCGTTCCGGAAGGGTTACATTTAGTTTCGATTTCGGCGGTGGTGAAGAACAGGAACTAGTTCTCGGAATGGATTCGACAGCTACCGATAGATACGATCCAGGTCTGGATGTTCCCTTCGCATTGCCATTAGACAGACCCTACGCCTGCTGGGCAATAGATGATCCCGCGATTCTTCCAGGAGTAGGCCTTTCTGCAAGTTACTCTCCTGCGCGAGTGGGCGCGAGACCTGTTAGGCTCATTCTGAGCCATCCCGCGACTGTTACCTGGGATTTGCCTCCAGACCTCGAACAAGGAAGCTTCATTCTGGACGGAATAGATTTGACATCCGAAACATCGATCGATCTTCCTGCAGGCGAATATACCGCTCTGCCGGGCGGCGGCTTTTCTATTGGATATCGCAACCATGTTAATAAGGGCTGGAATCTCAGCGGAATTGTTGCTTTGCCCGTATCTGGAAATCCCTCTCAGGCTTTCAATGCAATGTCGTCCGATATATGGAGCTACGACGAAACTATGGGCGGATACTACAATCCCTCATACCTTGAACAGGGCAAAGCATATTTCGTTTTTGCCAATGAAAGTAGCGTTGGCGAATTCGTCGGAACTCCAAGCGATTGGATTCGCACGGAAATCCACCCAGGCTGGAACCTTATCTCTGGACCTTCCAGCGGCGAAGTTCATATAAGCGACATCATCGTCCGACCGGAAGGTGCTCTCTGGCCCGGTCCGATATACAGGCTCACCGACTCGGGATACGAAGCCGTCGAATGGCTGATCCCCGGCGAAGGATATTGGGTGTATGGCCTTAACACCGCCGAATTGTTCATCGGCCCCGAATTTTCCGCCAGCAGAAAAGTTGCGGTCTTCCATGAACCTGAGTTATCGATAAATATCACCCTTACAAACGGCGAAATTGAAACTCAATTAAGAGCTTCGGTAAACGCAAATGCAAACACAACCGATAGCAGGTTCGCAGAACTTCAGCCTCCCGCAAGACCGGGATCGGAAAATCTGGGTTATCTGTATAGCCCGAATGCCCCCACTCCCCTATCGGCGCACATCAATAATAAAGACGAATGGGAGCTACGTGTTGCTCGTAATTGTGTTGTTTCATCGAGTTATCCCCTTTCCGCGATGAGGAACGGCAATGTTCTGCAAATAGATAGATACGGGATAAATATCGAAGCTGGCGTTTACAAACTATCCTACGATGAGCATCGTTTGCCGGAAATGATTTCGATGGCTATTCAGCCGAATCCTTTTAATGCAATGGCTTTCATTAAGATAAACATCCCCTTCGATTCTAATGTAGAACTCTTCGCCTACGACATCACCGGACGGAAAGTGAATTCGATACTGCAGAAAGAGCTTCCAGCGGGAAGCCATACCAGCATCTGGCGCGGAACGGACGACATGGGACGTTCATTGCCCACAGGAATCTATTATCTGAAACTCAATGTCGGCGACGAACGGACAATCACTACTAAAGCGGTGCTACTCAAATAGGTATTGACATGAAACATCTTCTCTTTCTATTTCTTGTTGCCGCCGGAGCGCTTATATCTGCGGATTCTCTCGAGTGTTATCGAGAGTCAAAAGTTGATGCTATTCTACGAATCGACAGGCGCGGGTATGTCTTCGAGACATTTTACGGCTGGGGGGAAGAAGGTTACGATAGGGATCTTTTGAACCATAAATTCAAATGGGCTTATCGTGACGGTAACGGCGTTCTTTTAAACGATGCTGAATTCCTCGAAAAATTGGGTCAGGAAAAGGCCGCCGAAAAGATGCGCATGTTGTATCAGGATACAAAAAAGAAGGGTAATCTCCGAATGTTCATCGGTGTTCCTTTTGGCATTGCGATGTCAACCCTAGGCGTTTTATGGATGGATCACAATTTCTCGATATCCGATCCGTCCACTTTGGATCAAGCGGGTTCTATTGTAGTTGGTATTACAGGTGTGGGAGTAAGCATAGGCTCTCTCATTTCCTTTTTCACTACTCGAAATGCTGATCCATACGACCACGAAATCACCCGCCGTCAAACTCTGGATATGATAGACAGGCATAATACCGCTGTCGAAGCGCGTTGCCAGGCAAAAGAAGCTCGGGAATAATTCAAGTTAAGCAGAAGTCTTCTCCTCGCCGGTCTGCGCCCTCGCGAGTTTGTCGCCCGAAACGTCTATCTCGACAGCATAAGTCTCGATGTTTGCCGACAACCAAACCAACCTCTCGGAGCGGACATTGTCGTCATCTCGAGAAATATTACTTTTATAACTACTATTTCTTCTTCTCCTTTTGAATATGATTACGAAGTTCTTTTTTGATTTCTTTTGCTATTTCATCGACCAACGCCATATTTGCAGAGACGAACGCCACGAATGAATCTTTCAAACCATGAGTAAGACCTTTCAATCGACGCGTAAGACCCTGCAAGTCAAGCGTAAGGCCTTTCAATCGACGCGTAAGACCTTGCAAGTCAAGGGTTGGGCTCTTCAATCGACGCGTAAGACCTTTCAATCAACAGGTAAGACCTTTCAACTCACGAGTAAGTCCCTGCAAGTTAAGCGTCCGACCCTCGGAACGACGAGTAGGTCTCTCATCCTAACGCGTCCGACCCTCAGGTTTTAGCCTACGAGCCTATTCATGTGGCCATTTGGCCTCGAACTAAATTTTTGTTGAAATGATCGAAGGTTAAGAGTTGATTTGCGACCTACGAATTCAACTTATTCAAATCCGCGAAGGCGGCGATTGTTTTGAAGTGCTCGATCCTGCGGGACTAGCTTATACTAAATGCGATTTATCTATTTTGAACGCTCCCCGAGCTGTCATTTCGAACCGATTCCCCTTTGTCATTTCGAACCGTTTCCCCTTTGTCATTTCGAACCGAAGGGAGAAATCTCCTGTGGAATGGCAAAAGATTTCTCGCCCTACAAGCCCCGCTGGTCGGCCTGAAGGCCTCTGTCGAAATGACAAGGTGATCTCTCATTCCTAACAATCCCCTTATATCCCAGCACCCTACGGGCCTTTGACAATGGGGACTTTCGCGGGACGGGGAACCCGTCCCCTACGGAATCCACCCCTTATATGGGGGGCAAGGGAGGTTATATCCACGGCGAGACGCCATGGCTATTGTCCGCAGTAGGTTGCCGCAAATTATGCGGCCTTTCTTTATTCTTCTTAACGAAAAAATGTGTTGACATTTGATTCTCGCAATTATAACTTGCGGTAGCTCTGAAAACCAAAACCAAAGGAGAAGAGATGAAACGGATGATTATCATGATGGCTCTATTGCTTTGTGTAGCCGCTCTGTTCGGTTCCTACTCAAGGCAAGCCGCTCTCGGTTCCGGATACAAATTTTTCCGGGATCCAGTTAATATCGTGTTCGCCCCGGCGTTAGCACCACAATACGGCAACGTCGTCAATGCCGAACTCGGTGCTTTCACTTCCGCAGGCATGACACCCACCGGTCAGTGGGCTATGGTGAATCTGAACATGAACGACGCTCTTTACATTGGCGGTGCCGTTCGCCGCCAGGATGGATACGCCTTCGATCTGGCAACAGCCAATTCTGTCACTCCTCCCAACCCCGGTTTCGATTTGTGGGCGGCCTACGCCATGGGCGGACTGGACTTAGGGCTGGGCATCTATGCCGCAGGATACAAAGAGAAAACTACCTATGACGCTTCCGATCAGGAAGACACATACAAAGCCGGCGTTACGACTGTTAAAGCGGGCATCGGTGCCGAGGTCGGCTCTGCAATGGTAGAAGGAACTGCATATTTTTCGATGAACAAGCTGAAAACCGAAGACACGAATGCAAGCGGCGATGTGCATACATGGGAAAACACCGGCGGCAGTGAAATCGGTCTTGGACTTCGCGGATTCATCCCCTGGGGTTACGATGCTGAACTGGTGCCTGTCCTCGCTTTCTCGACTTTCAGCTACGGCATGGAAGATAAGGCTTTCGACGGCACTCTGACCGAGTCCGGCGATTACAGCGAGATGTATCTTTCCGCCGGCGTAGCTCTGAATTACACAGTCCTCGAAGACGGCATAATCTCGGTTGGTGCATCTTTGAACATGATGAACGAAACAGACGAGATCGACACGACTGCAAAAACGGAATACAAATATATGGCTATGCCGGAAGTAACCATCGCCGCAGAAATTCCAGCATTCGATTGGATGAACCTTCGAGCTGGTGTTACCAAGCAGTTCGTGAAAGAAACAGTAACAAACTCTACTTTCGAAACTTCTGCAAGTAGTAACGAAAACAACAATATGTTCATCACTTTTGGAACCGGTCTTAATTTCGGCGGTTTCGCGCTGGATATGACCATTTCCGAAAGCTTCCTATTCTATGGACCTAACGCCATCAGCGGCATCAGCAATAATGTCGCCGCTACTGCATCTCTCATCTATTACTGGGACCGCTAAACTTCATGCCTGATTGATGTAAACCACATCGACCCCGGATGGTGTCATCCGGGGTTTTTTTGTTTTGATTTGACAAAAGCGTTTAGAAAAGCTATTTTGAAATAACGAAACATAAGCACGAACGGAGAAAAATGAACAACGACGCCATCATAAAAGCACTGGACGTAATTGAAGACGGTCTGATGATTATAGACCACGATTATGTAATCGAATATGCCAATGACCCGGCCAAAAAACTACTTCGAAAGGAAGAAGTCATCGGCTTGCACTCCTATGAAGCAATCTGGGATGAGAAAATAGTAACGGGACGGAATCCCAGCTTTATCTCCTTCGATACCCATAAAATGGCGAGTGCCGAAAGAACCTTCGACGACGGAACATGTTTAAATGTCCGAGCCTATCCCCTCGATGAGAATCATATCATTCTAACTATCTGGGATGTAACAGATTACATTACTCTCCAATCCCGTCTGGAGATGTCGGGAACTGACCCGGTTACAGGACTTCGTAGCAGTAATTCTTTTAACGAAGACCTCGAAAAAGAGCTGGACAGGGCCAAACGTTCCAGATCCAATCTGGCACTAACTCTTATCGAATTATCCGCAATCGGCGAAGAACAGGAACTGAACGATGATGAGATTCTCAGAACTGCAGGTTATATCATCGCGGATACTGCGAGAAGCTATGATATAACCTATCGCTTCAAAGGCGATATTTTCGGCGTTCTGATGCCCCATTGTCCGGAAGAAGGGGCAAAAAACACTGCTCAAAGAATCCTTGAAAAACTCAAAGCGGAAATTAGAATTGCGAATCCATCAATTGGCATTAGCACTTCGGAGAATGCTTTTACCGGCAGGGACATCTTGAGACTAGCTGAGAGAGCATTATATGTTGCCCAACATCGCGGCGGAAACGATATAGTCATAGGATAAAACTACTCTTCATGCAAGAAAACTATCTTCCATCCTCCTCTGGCAAATTTCATGTCAAAGGAGGTTGGTATTTTTGCTGTCATCGTCGAGTCTGTCCTGAGCATTATAAAATCAACCTTCGCGATTCCAGCCACAGGATTTTCAGATATTCGAATCACTCTGTCAAACTCCAGAGTAACTCCTTCGGAAACTCTGGGAACAGGATGGTCCTGGTCGAAGACTGTTTCTCGCACGGCGGAAGTGTCCTGTGAATTGAGTGCCTTAAAGAAATTGAAAACAACCATCTCCGGCGAAAAGGCGTCTATGCCCATCAAGGCATAGGGGAAATCCTTCTCTCTAAGTTGAGCGTATTCCGAAGACTTATCTCTCGCAAAAACAGCGTTGATTGTGTCTCCCATCTCGATGTATTCCTCTGCCAGCTTTCTCCATGCTTCCGCAAGACTATACTTAAAAGAAACTGTCTGATCGGTATAGCTTTTGCCGGCATATGGTGCGAGGTTCGAAGTCATTAACAATAGCGTTTTTACGCTCGATTCTTTGTCGCCAAAATCCGAATACAGCTCCGCGAGCTCGAAATATCTATCCGAGCTTGTTTTTGGAGATAAGGCTATCGAGTTTTTGTAATGTTGAATCGCTTTCTGAGTGTCTCCTACAGCGGCGTAGAGATATCCCATGTTCCTTTGAACTTCTGGAATGGTCGGTGCAAGGTTAATCGCAGAGACTCCATAGGAGTATGCTTCATCGATTCTTCCCAGTTCTGCAAGGAGATTCGAATAATCCAACCTCGCTTCCCATGAGACGGTGTTTAGTAAAGAAGCAAGCCTGAATGATTTTTGAGCGCGGTCGTATTCCATAATGGAATAATAATCCCGCCCCTCTTGCAATTTGAGAAAAGAGATTCCTCTTGTTATTATCAGCATGCCGAGGACTAAAATCAGAAGGATAACAGCCTTTCTGCCGTATCGCAATCTGGGTAAGCCTACTTCAGTTCTATGGCGTTCGCGTTGGCCAAGTCCCATAAGGAGAGCCAAAGGAAGCATTATTCCCGCAAATGCAGAATCGAAATCCACGGCCATATGCAAAAGGGAAGCCCCTGTCCCGCAGGCTATCGCGGGAACAAAGATGCTCATGTTCTTTCTATATGAATCTATCATTATAGGAAGATATGTCAATGCTAACGCGAAGAGGAAAAGGAGAAGTCCTGGAATGCCTATCTCTGCCGCTGTCCGCAGGTATAAATTGTGTGCATATTTGGGGACGATTCGCAATTCGCTCATGTATGGCGACCGAATGACCGGCCAGCAATTCGGCCCTACACCGAAAATCGGGTAGTCTTTGACTATCTCAACACCGGCTTTCAGCATCGCGACCCGTTCCTGGGCGCTCTGGCCTTCTACTTCGGGTGATGCCGATGTGGCAATGCTTCTGACTCTCTGCTCAAGTTCATTAGGTGGCGCGAAAGCAATACCTATCAGGAATCCGCAAAGAAATACTGCGGCTAATGCGAACCACTTCCCCTTTGAAATCTTATGAATTATCAACGAGGGCAGAAATATAATTAATACCGTCAGACCAAAGGCGATCCACGAGCCTCTAGACCTCGTCAGAATAAGCCCGCCTATCATAAGAACACTCAGTATTGCCGACAGCCAAGCCCATAATTTCTCGAACTTTAGAACTCCCGCCAATGCAAGGGGCAGAAGCAGTATGAGATAACCGCCCATGGGATTTTTAAGATAAAAAGGCCCGATAAAATGCCTTATCATCTCATGACCGCCTACAACAGTGTATTTCCCGATAAAATATACAACCCATCCATACACAGTAACAACAGCCGACCCCAGAAGAATAATGACCACAAAGCGTTTCGTTTCGTTCTCCGTGTTAGCTAAGGCAAATGTCAGCAGGGCACCAAAGAGAAGACCTGTCAGAAGCAATATGTAACCCACCGAAGTGTTCGGATCAGCGGAGAAAATTGTGGATACGGACATCCAAATAATAAGGGCGCACCATGAGAAGATTAGAGGGCCTTTTGGAATATAAAATACTCTTTTTGTATTGACGAGAAGCAGAAGGAAAAGAAAAGTCGTCGTAAAATAGACAACCCACTGCGGAATTTCTCGGAAACCCCCTGTGTGCATAGTTGTATATGCCGCGATGATTCCGATAATATAGAACACAAATCTCGAAAGCTTACGGGGGTCTGCGGAATTTTCCTTTGAGATGAAAGACATCAGATTTTTCATTCCGGAGTAATTGCGACGCCTTCTATTTCGATAATGGCACCTTTTGGAAGCCGGGCAACTTCTACGCAGGCACGCGCGGGTGGATCGCTATCGAAGAAACTTGCGTAAACCTCGTTTACTTCGGGGAAATCATTCATATCTTTGAGAAAGATGGAAACCTTAACCAGGTGGGCTTCTGCGTGCCCAGCTTTAGCTACTGCAATGAGATTGCTCATGCAGAACCGCGTGGCTTCTCGAATGTCCTCGGTTTCCATTCTACCCGTTTTCGGGTCGATGGGCAACTGCCCGCTGATAAATATCAGCCGTCCGGCTAAACATCCCTGCGAATAAGGCCCTACGGCACCGGGGGCATCCCCCGTTGATATAACTCTGTGACTCATAACTCTCCCCTATTTTGAAGCATTTTCATTTTTTCCAAAAAACACCTTGACTTATTATCGATGCAGATATACTATTAGCATACCGACGCGGGGTGGAGCAGTCTGGTAGCTCGTCGGGCTCATAACCCGAAGGTCGAAGGTTCAAATCCTTCCCCCGCAACCAAGTTTAGGGGCCTCCAATGAGGCCCTTTTCTATTTGAGATATACTACTCTCGAAACCTCGGCCTCCCCATTCAAAACTGTTCTGACGAAATACACTCCAGAGGGCGCATTTAGAGCTGGTTCCCAAACATAGGTTTGCGAAGCGTTATCGATCTGGAACGGCGTCAGAGATCCCATCGACCGGCCTCGAATATCGAAAATTTCGACTTCCGCACCTGCGGGTGTTTCGATTCTCACTGCGGAGTTAAATGGGTTGGGGTAACTTCTCACCACGAAACTTTCCGGCTTTGTGGGTGAATCCTCTTCGATTCCGTAATGAATCACTCCGCCAACTTTGAGCACCCAGCAGTCCTCATCGCCATTTAGGGTCGTAACTCCGGCGATTGCCAATCCGCCGTCGGCGAGGGACAGAACATCGTTAGCGGTTTCGTTGCCGACTGTGCTGTAGATGTGTGTATAAGTTGTATCGAGATCGTCATCGAAATACTGCAGATACATACCCGGGCTCGAAAGGTCCACAAAGCCCCCCGCAACATAACCGTCGCTGGTTTTGGTGATGGAATTAAGGCCGTAATTGTGCATCCCCCCTGCAAAAGTTGAGTGGATTGTGTCACCGTCTGCAGAGATGAGAACGGCATAAGTTGTTGTATATAAAGGCATTCCGAATGAGCGAGATTTCCCGACAACGACCATCTCGCCGGATGTAATCTCGATAATATCAGCACCCTCATCCAGACTTGCACCACCGTAATGCCTTAACCAGATGGAGTCTAAAGATGAATCGAGTTTCATAACGAAAATATCTTTGTTCCCAATAGAGCCGGATGGGGCTGTTCCGCAAAGGGCATAACCCCCGGTCGAAACGCTGGTTATCGACCTTCCGACGAGGTTGGGGCCGAAGGTTGCTTCCCGAATAATATCGCCGTCGGAATCGGTTTCGATGAGCCAGATAGATTCGGCTCCGGAAGCCGCGAGGATTAAGAACCCGCCGGCGGGAGTTACCTCAACCGAAACCGCGCTGTCGTTCTCGACAGTGGCGAAGGTTTTTGTCCAAATTGTATCGCCGTCGGAATCGGTCTTGATAAGCCAGACATCGGAAACCATTTCACCTTCGGGAACCTGCCATCCGGCTATAATGTAGCTTCCGTCGTCGAGTCTTTTGATATCGTTAGCCCCCTGACGGCTTCCTCCGCCGTAGAATTTTCGCCACAGCATCTCGCCGTCGAGGTCCATAGCCACAATGAAAAGTTCTTCGGCACCGCCTGCATAGGCCGCGGCTTTTCCTACCGCAACAAATCCGCCCGAATCGAGAGGGGCTATTGAGAAAGGAGTTTCTCTGCCGTAGTCCCTCATAACTTTTGTCCATCCGTTGCGAATGCCTGAATATGCGTCTTTCTGAGCTCGCCTGCTTTCTCCGCACTCATCGTAGACCGCACCCACGGAGTAAGTGTATTTTGTAAGTTCGTCGAAGGATGTATCTATAAACTGACGAGTAGATGTTGTTCCGAGAAGTTCATCCGTGGTTGAAGATACAGGACGTCGATAAACGTTATAATGCACTACTGGTTCTGTAATTAACGTAGGACTATTCCAGTTAATTTTTACATAACCACCGTTAAGCTGTTCTGTTTCAAGATTTACAACAGGCCTATGCGTTATCACAGGAGGCATTATTCCGACAATTCCAAAGGTCGCGGTTGTCAGGTCTGCCGGAAGGCTGTCGGGAATGAAATACCAGCCGTCGGCGGTTCCACCCCAGCCGTAATTTACATGGTATTCCCCCGATTCGCGGTATCCATCAACAACAATAGCGTGTCCATCGCCACCGTCGGTAACGCTAAGATGAGAAACTCTGCCCTCAAGGACGTCGACAGCAATCTCTGTATAGAAAGCGCTTCCCGAAGATGGCCAAACACCCATCGCCGTAAAGTAGTCCCACTTGTCGAAAAGAGCGTCCACAACTTCGCCTGACCACGCGGCAGAACCGCCGTCCTGATATTGCATGTGAATTGAAACCCCGCATCCGAAGAGCAACCTTGCCATGGTTATTTCGTCGGGTTGATGGCCGACTGCGTTCCAGTCGATAGTATCGATAAGAGCTGAATCGGCTTCGATATAGATAGAAGGGGTTGTCCGCTCCGACATATAGTTATCGGTCGAATCGAAGTGAACTGACGGTGGCCATTCCCAGAAGTTTATTATCTGTCCCATCGCCGTTACGACGCATCCAATAGGGCATCTGGCGAGGGTAACCGGGTCTATAGGGCAGAACATATTATACGGAGCGCCCTGATTCCACTGAGTATCGAGATATGGGCCTAATGAAAGAGCCATCGGGTAGATGCTGAAGATACGGGGTGCCAAGGCAAGATAATCCTCCCAAAGCTGTATGTTGCGTTCAACAATACTGTTCTTCATCCGCGGGAGAGCAAGTTTACGGGTTTTGAGGTCGTGTTTGAGGACGGCATGAGGCTTGTTCGCCGGACTGTCGTCCATATCGTATGGGTTTTCTGCCGAATATGCGATTATCGGGCGAATCCGCCGATTCGCCGATGTTACGATAAAACCGGAGGGTTCGAGGGAGAATACATATCCAAGAATATCGCCGGTTTCGGAATCGGTTAACTCCATGCTCCGGTCTATCTTATGTCCAAATGGTCCTTTTTCGAAATCTGTGCATACCACTATATGAGCTTCCGCCGCCCTCTCGGCGGTTTGGAGGGGAACGAAATCACTGGCATAGGCGACTGTTACGGCAATTAGAATGAGTATCGAACATCTGAGCATTTGTATTCCTTTCGGACGTGATATTATTTGGTAAAATGTAATGAATTACCCATATCAAGTCAAGGCGGCAATGCTCCAAAATGAAGATTTCTTCGAGAGTTTTTTCATATATCTTTCACGTGTGGGAAAAATGGCTTGACCTAAAGCATCTTTTTTCGTTTATTATATGGATTATTTTGAGCTCAACTAATGTAGTTTAGCTTTGACAACAAGATTACAAGATACAACTCGCAAAAAGGAGCGAAGATGAAAAGACTTATCCTGATGGCAGTTTTGGTGACCGTAGTTGTGGCACTGGGCTTCCAGGTGGAAAAGGGTGTTTATGCCTCGTCGATTACGAGACCTGAAGCTACACCCTTGGAACGGTTCTTATCACCCACCGATTTCGTTATCGATGTCGATTTCGATGCCACTACAGAGCTTCCCGTCGGCTGGACGGTTATCGATGCCGACGGCGATGGCGTCGAATGGCAGGTTTATTCTTCCAGTATGGGAGTCGAGCCTCATTCCGAACCGAATTGTGCCGGCTCGAACTACAACGCCGCCGGAAACGATGACTGGCTAATAACCCCGCAGGTTAACGTCGAAGAGGGTTATGTCCTCGATTTCTGGTATGCGGCCCATTCCGAAGATTGGCCGGATGACATCGAGGTCAGAGTCTCTATTGGCGGAACCACGCCAGCCGAGTTCACCGATTTGATTTTCACTGAACTCGGAATCCCCACAACATGGCAGAGACAGACCATTTCACTCGATGCGTATGAAGGTGGCGATATCTACATCGCTTTTAGAAACATCTCCGTTGACCAGTGGCTACTCAAAGTGGACGACATTAAAATCGGCTCCCTTCCGGACAACGATTTGATGCTTTCGGTGGCTAATCCCCTCATTCGAGTGGTTCCGCCGGCAACCTTCACTCCTCGTGCGACAGTAACTAATGAGGGCGCGGCAGACGCTAGCCCCACAGTTTATTGTGAAATCTACCACGGCACCGATACGGTTTATTCAGAAGACGTCGCCATCAGTGGTCTTCTTTCGGCTTCCAGCGACGATGCAATATTCCCCGCTTTTTCGCCGACAGGCAACTATGTTTACACCGTAGCCTTCTGGGTAGATACTACGGGCGATGCCACGCCGGATAACAATACCGCCGCTCAGGCTCTGACAGCATATAACACTACCCGCAGGCTTCCCTTTATGCAGAAGTTCACTTCCGTCGGTTGCGGCTATTGTCCCCGTGCGGCTGTTGGTTGCCACGAAGTAAAAGAAGAGTTGGGGGATAGCGTCATCATCGTGAGTTATCATTCTACAACTTCTTTCGGAAGCGATCCCTTCTATCTTGGTGATTCCGGTCCTATCGCCGGTTATTACGGCGTCAGCGGTTATCCGACAGTTGTATTCAACGGTATGTATTCAATTTCCGGCGGATACCCCGGTCCTGATTACGGATTCACACCTTATATGCAACTTGTGGACAGCGTTACGAGCAAATACACCGCCTATGAAGTTGGCATCGAAGTTACGGCAATCTCGCCCGTGAACTGCGCTTTTACCGCAACTGCCACGAGAACGGCTCAGCTTCCGGAAGGTTCACTGCCCAAACTCCGCTATGCCGTCGTCGAGGATGACATCTCCTATTCATGGGGATCCGATCCTTCCTTAACAACCATTCAGCATTGTGTCCGCGCAATCCCCGGCGAAGCCACCGGAACTGCCCTCACCGGCGCCACTGTTGAAACAGATGAACAAACCTTCACAGTATCTCCAGCCTGGGACGAAGACAACATAACTATCGTCGCATACGTTCAGGATGATCTGACCGGCGAGGTTTACGCCGCGGTTGAAGTGCCTTTCGAAATCACTTCCGTCGAGGATAAAGTCGATCTGCCGATGGAACTATCCGTCTCAGCATCGCCGAATCCCTTCAATGCGTCGGTCAAGCTGGATGTTACAATTCCGGACGCCAATACAAGCCTTCAGATTATTGACATCAACGGCCGCGTCGTCCGCGATATGTCCATGGACCTTTCCCGCGGCGAAAACAGCGTAATCTGGGACGCCACCGATTCAAAGGGCGCAGATATGCCCTCCGGAATCTATCTCGTCCGCGCTATCAGCGGAAACAGAATTGTAACCGAGAGGGTTATTCTCCTCAAGTAGTTGCAAATCATAGCAATAAAAAAAGGGAAGGCGATTCGCCTTCCCTTTTTTTGCTTTCAATCTCGTTAGAATTTAGAACTGAATCTGTGCTGTGAACACGCCGTTTCCGTCATCGGTGCAGAAAAGTAGAGTCTTGCCGGTCTTTTCCGCCCATGCTTTGACGTCATTGGGGAATGAGTGGCAGTCGGCTACGATTTCGAGGCTGTCACCTGGTTGTAAATTGCGGGCTTCCGCCGCGACTTTGAGGATGGGTTGCGGGCATTTCAGTCCGACACAATCGAGAGTCTTGCTGGCCATGTTTTTCTCCTTCGGGGTTTTTGTTCTTTCAAACATACTAATATGCTAATAATTAAATCCATTTATAAGGCCAAGTCAAGGACAAAAACGACAATTTGTATGATCGAGTTCTGCATGAATCTTCGCAAAGTTGCATATATTCAGTATTAGATAAAATTCCGGATGTTTCAGACACATATGGTTTCGAAGACGGCTACTGCATTTCCTATGTCTTCGCGGGTAACCATCAGGTTTGTTACCGCACGAAGGGTATTCGGACCGGTAGTAAGGATGCGGACACCATGCTTTTCCAACTCGATTCGTAGCGTTTCGGCTGTCAAGGTTTCGACGGCGAAGATTACTATGTTTGTTTCGACGGAATCAGGATCGAGAACTATTCCGGGAATTTCCGCGATTCCGGAGGCGAGGAGCTTTGCGTTTTGGTGATCATCGAGTATTCTCGCCCTATTGCTTTCCAGGGCGAACAAGGCTCCCGCGGCGATAATTCCCGACTGCCTCATTCCGCCGCCGAGCATCTTGCGGTATCTGCGTGCGAGGGCGATAGTATCTGCATCTCCGGCCAACGCTGATCCTACAGGCGCGCCGAGGCCCTTGGAAAAGCAAACCGCCACCGTATCGAAAAAGCTTGCATATTCCTTTTCTGCAATTCCGACAGCCGCCGATGCGTTCCATAACCTCGCGCCGTCGAGATGCAGGGCGATTTTTCTATCTCGGCAAAGATCCCGAATGCCCCGAATGTTCTCGATGGGCCAAACGCTCCCCCCTCCGCGATTAGAAGTGTTTTCGAGGACTACTAGCGAGGTCGGTGCAAAATGGTCATTCTTAGGACGAAGGGCCGCCTCGACATCTTTAGCGGAGAAAATCCCCCGCTCCCCTTTTAGAAGCTTGGTCAAGACTCCCGACAGCACTGCGGGTGCACCGGCTTCATAATTATAGATGTGCGCGGTTTCGTCGCATATGACCTCATCCCCCGGATTTGTGTGAAGCCTAATAGCTATCTGGTTCGCCATCGTTCCGGAGGGGGTATACAATGCCGCCTCCTTGCCCAGAATCTCCGCAGTTCGCCTTTCGAGTTCGCTTACGGTGGGGTCGTCGCCGAGGACGTCGTCGCCGACTATGGCTGAGGCCATCGCGGAGCGCATTTCGGCCGAGGGTTGGGTAACGGTATCGCTTCTAAGGTCTATCATGGGCGGTTCCTATCGCTTAGTTTGTAACATCAGATAATGCTAACTCACATCGAACCCATTCGCAAGTCTTTTATCGCGAATAAACGATTTTTTGGGTCACGACCGCCTCCCCCATGCGAATCCTCGCCAGATAAATACCAGAGGCGACATCTTCGCCGGGAATCCATACAATAGAGCTTTTCGTGGAATTCTTCGAGTATATTCTTCGCCCCATGACATCGAATATTTCTATAATAGACAAAGGTTTTGCCGATTCCACAGAAGTGCCGCTTTCAACTTGCTCGACGCTACGCGACTCGCTTTGGAAGTCAAGGCTTATCGTTACCGCGGAATTGAACGGGTTCGGATATACATTGATATCGAGAGACACGGGCAACTTTTCCATATCTGCGATGCCAGTGGCATCAAACACCTGCACGTCCAGAGGGCCGTAGCCGGTGGTGAAAATGCCTACTTCTGCGACTCCCCCTGCTTCCAGCTCGACGATTTCGAGAAAGGACGAATCCATCGAGGGAATATACGCGTATCCGCCGAGGACATCGAACCCGACCAGACCGGTGCCGGAGAGGGCATTTACGCTGTCATCCACCGACCATATCAAATCGTGGGTATTGCCGTCGTAGGAGAGAATTCTTCCGCTTCCGGGAACGCCAACCCAGCTCTCGTAAAGAGAGGTTACCGAATAGACAATTCCGGACGAAGCATCTAAAGCCAGTCTCTGAGGGGTTCCGCCGAGAAGAACGGAATCGACTATCTCGAAATCCTCTCTGTCGATGATGTATGCCGCGCCCTCGATTTCGCCGTAGTCCCCGGTGCATATGACGTGCATGTTGCCGTCGGGGCCTTCGATTATCTGCTGAGGATTCGTGCCGATTTCCAGCATGGAGATAATCTCGAAGGTGCGTCCGAGCTTCCAAATCTGGCCGGGGCGGTATTCGAAGGTTATCGGATCGAGGTTTCCTGCGGTGGCGTAGATGAAGTCATCGTCGGCAAATATCCCCTGCGGCCCATTGCAGAATGGCGTTATGACTTCAGTTTCGCCAGTAGCGACATCGATAACGCCAACACCGCCGTGAACCCACAAGCTCGTAAAGATAAAGCCGTCGTGATAATAAATGAGGTAAGGATTCGAACCGGCGGGCAACGGAAAAATCTCGCCCGGCATTAAACCAGCGCCATCTACCACATAATACGTTTGAATCTCATTATCGCCGGAGGCCACTACCCAGAAAACCCCGCTTCCTTCGATGTGGGACAATATCTGATTAGGCATTGACCCGACGGTCAATACATCGTTATCCAAAGGTAAAATCCACCATCCCCAACTCAGCGTCTCCCCAAGGCTATTCAGAACAAGATAATTGGGCACTGCAAGTATCAAACTCGCTGTCAGGATGATTAAGGTCGCCGTCTTCTTCATTTTCGTCCTTTCAAATTGCGTTCGATGTTCAAACGTCCGTAGAACGACCTTCCCGGCATGGGATAGCCGTTTATAATCTCATATGACTCTTCGAGCATATTCCTTATTCCAATTTCGCCTTTCAGCTCGAAACTCCCGATAGAATGGGCATAGCCGGCTGAAATGTCGAAAACGCCGTATGGCTCCGTCCACTTGGTGTTGGCTTCGAGGAGATAGCGCTTGCCGACAGCCGTATAATCCCCGCGGAGAGAGGCTTTCCCGTAAGTCAACTCAGCCGTGAATTTGCTAAGATAATCCGGGCGATAGGGAAGCCAATTCCCGTCGAGTTGAGGATTGGTGGATAGGTGAATCGCCTCCTGAGAGGTGTTCGACCATGACAGACTCAACATCTCGAACAGGTCGAGTTTGAGATAATCCTCTCTGCCATATGTCGCCTCGCCGCCCGAATTGTAGGGGCGATAAACGCCGTCGTATCCCCTGCGCCAGATAATCACCGAGTCGATATCCCTCCAGAAAAAATCGGAGGTGATGAAAACATCCGCCCAATCGTTGGAATAGGCCGCATGAAGCCTCACACTCCGTTTGATTGACATCTCCGGCTCCAAATCAGGGTTACCCTCGGCGAAGGCGTCTCTCTGCCAATACAGGTCGGAAAAAGCCGCCATTCGAAAGGCCTCGGAATTGGACGCCGATACACCGCCGGAAAAATCGCCCATCGAGACGGTGATTTCAGCATGAAGGGAGCTGTTCAAACTGCTGTAATCCTCGCCGTCGAAATCCCATCTGATGGATGGCGTGAATTCACCTTCGAGATAATCGAAAAATGTCACTGCCATGGGCGTTTCCATCCATATCGAAGACAGTGACCGCGATTCCGGTCCGATATCCCTGCTGGAATTTAAATTGTTTTTCATCGCATAACTCTCCGCGAAGTATTCCGCGCCGGCTCGTGCCAGAATAAACCCTATCGGACGGCTTAAAGCAGAGTTAATGGAAAAACCCTCCACTCGCTGACTCGCATCGATGGGCGCGAAAACATAGGGTCGAGGCGAAAAGGCGTAGTTCCAGCTTCTGTAAAGGGACAGGCGGGATTGCCAGCTCCATCGCGAAATCTTGGCCTCGACGGCGGTATTCGACCTGTAATACTCGCCCAGCTTGAATGCAAGCGGGGTCGGATGATTCAAATCCCCCGGCATGCCGTCCCTGCGCGAGCCTGCGGATAAGGATGTCCTGAGGCTAAGATTGGAAATGCTATGGCTAACCGAAACTTCGCCGGAAGTGGCCCTTTCGGAATTGTTGATTCGCGTAGCTATGCTATCCCCCGCGGAATACTCGAAATCCCGTTCGGAAATGCCGTGGCCGACGGAAATCTCCAAATGAGTTTTTTTCGATAGAGATAAACCAGCGGCGGCGTTTCCCCGCATATCGCCGAAAGAACCGCCACCGATAACGATTCTGCCCTCGGATTCCTTATGCTTGGAAGTCGTTATCGAGATTATTCCGGCTGGTGCGCGGGAGGCATATTCGGCGGGAATATCTCCGGTCATAATTTCGATTGACTCGATGTTCCCCGACGGCAGGGCGTTTAAATCGCAAACACCATTTTCGTTCCGTTCGAGGGGGACGCCGTCGATGAGGATTAGAACGTCCCGAGGTCTCGACCCGCGAATGGAAACCGATGTCTCCGTCCCGCCCTCGATGACCATCACTCCGGGAAGTTCTTTGATTACAGCCGCCGCCTCCCCCATGGCGATATCGCCATCGACAAGAACCATGCTCGGGTTTCTTTCGGAGGTTATAGTTATCTCGTCCGATTTGAACGCCGTTGGAGTAAGCAGAACGGTTACGTAGGACTCCACGCCGGCAGGCACACGAACATCGAGCTTCTCGGGCGCGAAGGAGACATGGCTCACGGTCAATTCGTATTCGCCGGGAGGAATATTTTCGAAAGCGAACTCTCCTCGGGAATTAGAGATTTCCACATGTCCCGCGATACGCACGACAGCGGAGTAAACGGCCTCGCCATCGGCATCGAGCACCGTTCCGCGCACGGTTTCTGAAATTAGGGGAGCAATCAGTAGGAGAAGAAACGCGACAACCGCCCCCCCGAGTTTTCCCCGAACTCCGGGCATTATATCCTTACTGGGAGGAGTTCCGCGGCACGCCGTCAGCCCTCTCCCGGGGTTTATAGGTTCGTTGTCGGCAGGTCTCCTGGCTTGCCCTTCCTCCTCCGGCCGCCTTCCCACCGCGACAACCATTTATGATCCATCGCGGCAGTGGCACGGTGGCCTTCGTCCAGGCTTACAGTGACGGGGATCGCCCGGGATTCGCACCCGGTTCCCTGTTAGGCCTTTCGGCACCGACTGACGTTTGAATTTAACCCCCATAGCTGAAAAAGCAAGCATTTTTTCGGAGGGTTTTCGAAAGCCCTCCGGTTTTTGTGCCCCGGCCATTTTTTGCTTGACATGCCCTCCGTCATACATTTTATTAACTTTAGCCAAATGAAAAACACAGCCGAAAAGAAAAATCAACCCGACGCAGAGCGTCGAAACAAGGTGGCTAAAATGAAAACAACGATTCTATTTCTTATTCTCCTCCTCGCCCTTTCTGCCCTCGCCTGCTGGGAACGCACGTTCGGCGGAAGCGAATATGATTATGGCTTCTCCGTCGAGCAGACGTCCGACGGCGGATATATCATCGCAGGAAAGACATCTTCCTTCGGTGCAGATTCGGGCGATGTCTATCTTGTTAAGACCGATGATTCGGGCGACACAGTATGGACGCGCACTTATGGCGGAAGCTCCAATGATTATGGCGAATCCGTGGCACAGACGTCCGATGGCGGATATATCGTCGCGGGTGTGTCTTACTCCTACGGCGCAGGCGGGAGTGATGTCTATCTTATCAAGACCGATGCCGAGGGCGACACTATATGGACGCGCACTTATGGTGGAAGCCAAAATGATTATGGCTACTCCGTAGCGCAGACAGCCGACGGCGGATATATCGTCGCGGGATACACAGCATCTTTCGGTGAAGGCTCGTATGATGTCTATCTTGTTAAGACCGATGATTCGGGCGACACAGTATGGACGCGCACTTATGGTGGAAGCGGTTATGATGTGAGCTACTCCGTAGCGCAGACAGCCGATGGCGGATATATCCTCGCAGGAGGCACAGATTCCTACGGCGCAGGCCAGGACGATGTTTATCTAATCAAGACTGACGCAGATGGCGATTCATTATGGACGCGCACCTATGGAGGAAGCGTCGATGATTGTGGTTACTCCGTGTCGCAAAGCGGCGATGGCGGATATATCGTCGCAGGATGGACACATTCTTTCGGCGCAGGCTCGGCCGATGTCTATATTGTTAAGACCGATGGAGTGGGTGACACAATATGGACGCGCACTTATGGTGGAAGCGGTTATGACGTGGGCTTGTCCATCTCGCAGACATCCGATGGCGGAAGTATCATCACAGGATACACAAACTCTTTCGGCGCAGGCTCGTATGACGTCTATCTTGTTAAGACCGATGCCGTGGGCGTCACAATGTGGTCGCGCACATATGGCGGAAGCGTCGAAGATTATGGCTTCTCCGTCACGCAGACGTCCGACGACGGATACATCATCACAGGAAGGACAAATTCCTTCGGTGCAGGCGGATTGGATATCTACCTCATAAAGACTGACTCGCTCGGCTACGCCGGTATCGAGGAATCCTCGCCCTTCGCGAAACCGGAGGCATTCGACATTTCCGCCTACCCCAACCCGTTCAATTCCGCGGTTGTAATCACCGCGCCGGCGGGCGCGGAAATCGAGATTTTCGATGTGAACGGGCGAAGGGTCGAAAATCTGTCCGTAGGGGACGGGTTTCCCGTCCCGTCGTCGAACGGGCGAGGAAACCTCGCCCCTACGAATATCATCTGGCAACCATCGCCGTCCCTCGGTTCGGGCGTTTATCTCGTCCGGGCAAAAATCGGCCCTTCGACAGGCTCAGGGACCGCATCGACATCGAAGCGAATCGTGTATTTGAAATAAATTTGCTCGTTCCCACGCTCTGCGTGGGGATGGGCGCGGCGACGCTCCGCCTCGAGTGGGCGGGAATGCGGGAAATATGAAAATTATGCTTGAAAATGAAATTTTGGGTCGGGGGAATTCACCTCCGGGTCTTTGGAATCGAGAAAGAAGTCTTTGAAATCGATTAAAAAGTCCTGAAAAACGAAATAGGAGCCTTTAAAATCGAAATAAGAGTCTTTAAAAACTTTACAGGAGTCTTTAAAACGGAAAAAGAAGTCTTTAAATCGCAAAAAAAGTCTTTAAAAAGCCTGAGCCACAACGACTTAGGCCAAATCGCACAAAAATTGTGCGGAAATCAGAATCAAATGCGAAGACACAGCGACACTGGCAAGATAATAATCGAGGGATCCACAGGAGTTAGCGGATAACGACCATGTAATTTTCGGCAAGGACGAGGCAATCTGGATTGTGGGGCAGGCGTGTGCACCTGACTGAGGCGCGGATATTTTCGTCGTGGGGAAGCTTCTTCTTGACTGGAGGGTATTATTTCGTAAATTATTAGTAACATAACGATCCAGATTGGAGGATCTGATGAAGTTACGAGTTTTTGTCCTGCCCTTGCTTTTCGCAATTCCCCTCATGGCGCTGATGCCCTTCTACTCCACTGCCCACCTCGCGCGGACTTCCGACTTGATTGTCGTCGGAGAAGTCGTGGATAGCGGATTCGGCGAGTTTATTCAGGGGCACAATACCTGCACTCCATGGCGAATTCGTATCGAAGACAATATCGCCGGAGAATCGCCGTCGGAGATAACTTTCTACACTCGCGGCGGCCAACTCCCCTACGCTAATGAGTATCTCTGGGTCGAGGATCAGGCTCTGCCCATTGTCGGCGACCGCGTGCTGGTTTTCCTCGAGCAGTTAGACGGCAGATGGTTCATCAACGGCCAGATTCTCGGTTATCGAAAAATCGACAAAGGCACTATCGAGGGGGTTTCCGTCGAGAATTACTCGCAGTATGTCGGCAAACTTGCTCGGGGCGAGGATGTCCCAATGCCTGAGCGGGAGCCTGAAACATCCCATCCGACAGCGAGTATAAGCGGATTCACGCCGAACACAGGGGTGGCGGGCGACGGCGAGGTTACTGTAACAATATCCGGTTCCGGTTTCGGAAGTAGCACGGGCACGGTTGAGTTCACATATTATCAATGGTCGGGCGGGCCGCCGAATTTCCTCGATCCTTCATGGACGACCATTCATTCGTGGACGGACACGGAGATAAGCACGGATGTCCCGCAACACGCCTCTTCGGGGCCGATTCGAGTTACGCCTTCGAGCAGTCCGGCAGTGGTTAGTTCCGGCGATTTCCTCGTTACCTTTGGATTCACCCGAAAAAGATGGCCCCCCGCAACTCCGGTGTATGTTACAATGACGCACAATGATGGCTCCTATCCCGTCGCCGGATGCGGCCCGGCAATCCAGGCCGGTCTGGATACATGGAGTGACGCCGGGGCATGGTTCAGATACATCTGGGGCGGCACTACCACCGACGGCGACGCTCAATTCGACGGCGGAAGCAACTACAATAATTCCATTCACTTCGGATATTTTCCCGGATCTTCTCCGCCTCTAGGGGTTTGCCAGGTGTATTTCAGCTGGAGCGGTTCTTTCTGGCATATCTTCGAGGAGGATATTCGTTTCAACCTTGATGAACCCTGGTCTGCGGGAGATCCGGTAACCGCCAATGACGTCCAATCCATAGCCCTTCACGAGGCCGGGCACGGCCTTCAGCTTATGGATATTTACGGCATCGCCGATTACGGCAAGGTGATGTTCGGGGTTTCCATGACCGGCACCCCCCTACGCACCCTCTCTACTGCGGATAACAACGGGATTATTTATATCTACGGCTCCGACGGTTCGACGGATGTCGAAGAGAATAGCTTTGCCAATTCAAATTTCGATTTGAACGTTGCGGCGAATCCCTCGCGGGGAATGACCAGCTTCGAGCTGGAAATGCCGGTCGAGGATCGTGTTCGTGTGGAGGTGTTCGATATCCTCGGCCGATGCGTCGATGTCCCCTTCGAGGGCGGACTGGGCGCTGGAAAGCACAGTCTGCAGTGGTATCCCGATAATGCCCTTTCGAGCGGGGTCTATTTCATTCGGGCTTCGGCAGGCGGAGCATCTGCGAATCAAAAGGTCATGCTGATGAAGTAAAGCAAAAAAGGCTCCGATAAGGAGCCTTTTTTCTGGTGATATTTCCTGGGAATCCTTTATTTATCTTCGCCCCACGGCGATGGATAATCCGGCGGCACGACTTTGCGGCTCACGGATTTTCCAGTTCTCACAGTTCCCGGGGCGATGTATTCCGAGATTGGTATGGTTATTCGAGTATTGGGATGATCCGCCATTTCGAGGGTAACCGACGCGACTATGCTTCTGGGCTCGACGATACGGCTTACGCGCAGAGTAGTCTCCTCTTTTGGGCCGATGTTTTTCTTCTCCCACGACACTTTTATTCTGTCCGGCTGGTAATCGACGACGCGGATTTCGCGTTTGGCGGCCATGCGGTTAGTGAGTTTGATATCGACATATTCGACGGAATCGGAAAACTCTATTTGATAAGGCTCCGCGCCGAGTTCGCCATAACCGAAGGGATTGGATGTCGTGTCTGTAAAAGTGCTGAACATCAGCCGGAAACTCGGCGTGTTCTGCTCTTCGATAAATAAATTAACCGTTGCAGATTTTTTTGAAGAGCCGCGAATTCCACGGGAGTTGAAGCGAAGTTCGATGGGGATAGTCTCGCCGGGGCCGGCAACGGTTTTCTCGACGGGAGCTTTTGTGCATCCGCAATGAGTTCTCACCCGCTGGATTACCACCGAGTCTCCCCCCTCGTTCGTCAATTGGTAAATGTGGGTAACACTCGAGTTCTCCGGTATTCGTCCAAAATCGAAATCCTCGGCATCGAAGACTGGCTTTGCGGGACCCGAAGGTTTCGCGTTACAGCCGTATATGGCCAATCCGAGCAGGATTAGAACCGCAATTTGAATAGACATTCTCATGATGAACCTCAGCTTTGACATAAGTAGAGTAACTCCTATTTCTTGTTGGGAACAGCGCACAGAAAAACGAAATCGTCATCGCCGGCGTTCCTGAACTGATGCAGAGAACCCGGATCGACCAGGGCGAAACTTCCCGGTTCGAGGGGATATTCCTTTCCCTCGAAAACCAGTTTGCCCGTGCCGGAAAGGACGAATATCTCATGCTCGTTGTCGTGAGTGTGAAGAGGTGTATGGCCTCCGGGGGCAACGGTGAAGCGACGCAGAGCGAAATTCGGTGCACCGTCATCCGCCGACATCAGAACCTGAATACCCACTTTGTGAGCGCCCTCCATATCCACCGGTGAGATTGGAATATCACTTTGATTTTTCTGTTTCATTTGCTATTTTCCTTTTGCTTTCGGTTATAATTTCGTCCAATGACAGCCTTAGCGCAAGGCCGATTATTCCGCCGACCCAAAGGGAAAAGTATATTCCAAGGCCGGTGAATGCGATATTCGGCGTTGAGGATACTATAAGAAACAGCATCGAACCGCTCAGCGCGCCGATGGTTCCGTAGATAGAATACTTCATCAAACTCGAACGCGCTTTTTTTCTGAGCCACTCACCGATTAGAACGCCGAAAAATCCGGTCATGCCTGCGGGAGTGAGCATTCGAAGACCTGCACGAAGATAGTTATCGACCTCCGGACGGGCGATTAGGAACAATCCGATACTGAAAACAAGGCCGGCCAAAGCGCCGAGGAGAAAATCTCTCCAGCCCCTTTTAACGGTTTGACTGCTGGTTGTTTCTGGCAATTTTCGAAAGACCTCGTCCAACGACGAACAGGGTTATAATCCACATGATGAGAACGACTATGCGCCAAATACAGTTCATAAAGGCGCCCAGAACCATGGCGGGTTTGCATTCGTTTCCGGGATGGGGTTTTGGGAAATCGTGATGGAAAAAGGGCGCGCAGTGGGATTTGTCATAATCCGAACAGCCGCTTCTCTTCTCGATTCGCCTTTCCATTCTGTGAACACCGGGATGATCCTCGCCAAGTCGAACCCGCAGTTTTTTGACTATCTCCTCGCGGGGAATATCGCCCTCGATGCCGTCCAGAGCTTCTTCCACTACTTCGGCGATGTCGATGTCGATTTCGGCAACGTCGATGTCTTTGGACACGACTGTATCTTCCGACACCATAATGACTTTCCCGGTCGAAACGGCCTGAGCCGAAACGGTAACCGCGATAATCAAAACCAATGCAAAGACTACTTTTTTCATAACACTCTCCTTCGAGTTAACGAGCTTCACAAGGCCACAGATAAGCAAGTTATAGGCCATATTTGGGGAAAAGAATGATATTGAATCAATTATGGGCGGTAATGGACGCGAACGAACCGGGCGGAATTTTCAATTGAGGGAACTTCTACCCATAGGATATATTCGGAGTTGCGGGAGATTTCGTCTCTGAGTTCGCTGTCCATGCAAATTACGATGTCCTCGAAACCTCCGGGCTGAACAAGGAGCTTTTGCTTATCGACAGAGATTCGGTCGTCGAGAATTCCTCGAAGAAACCCTCGGGTAAGCTCTATTTGCATTCGGTCTGTCCTCGGTGGGATTTCTAGCCATGCGGAGACTTCCACCGCGTGATTTTGATTATTATAAACACGGACGATTCCCTCGCCTACACTGTCAAGGACAACAATAGAGGGCGCCATGGAAATCGGAGAACCTCCGGGTCTGACGAATCTATCCTTAGACGGGGAAGTTTCGAGAAGATATGAACCCACCAAAACGGCCTGAAACATACCTGCCGATTCCTGAGGCTGAACCCTCAACTGAGCCAGAAAATGACGGTTCATCATCGAGGAGTCATCGGGGAAATCGACGAGGATTCTTCGCACCGCCGGGTTTCCCGGTTCCACTAAGATCGGAAGTTCGCCGCCAATCTTGAGAAACTCCGAACTGGGAATTTCTTCGTATCCTGCGAGCCACTCTTTTCGGACATCGGAGGGTTTGAGAGACATTACAGTGAAATATTTAGCGACCGTATCGCCGTCAGAGAGGCGGACTGTGAGAGGAACCCCCACGTCGAACTCCGAACCGATAGGAATATTCTGGGCGGTGAAAGCGGCGGGGCTCATACGAACGGCAAACACGCCCCCCGCCAAAACAGCGAGGAGCGTGATCGCAATAATTGGATGCTTAAGCCGCATTAGGGAGTGGTAGCTACGATATTGACGGTGATACTGTGTTCACAGCCGTCGCTGGCCGATGTTGGCGCGGTGAATTTTGTGTAGAGATGATAGCTCTCCCCCGCCGCGGTGGAATAGAACAAATCCGCGGTGCCGATGGAGTTGCCGTCGATGGTCGTATATGTCGGCGGCACTGTTCCCACTTCGCCTTTGTCGATTTCGAGAAGATACATATCAACTCCGGCGGCAACTGCGGGAGTCCAAGCCGTGGCAGTTCCGAAACCACAGCTTGCTGGCGCCGGAGAAGTGCTGTATGCGCTGAAATCGAGGGGAACGTTGCTCGAATTGGAGACGTAAACATGGTCTCCGCCTGTTCCGGTGGTCATTTCGGCAGTTTCACCGGCGTTGACATTGCCGATGGCCCAAAGGGAGTAATCGCCGGAGTCGTCGGCTGTCCTCAGCTCGAACTCGATGTAGTTAACGGTAACTGTAATCGTGAAATCGTCGGTAGTTTGGGCGAACAGAACCGATACAGCCATCGTCGCGAACAATGCGATGATAAGGAAATTTCTCATCTTGCCTCCTATAAATACTTGTTGTTTAAATGCTTGTGGTTGATTTTCATTAGCGGACACTTTTACGGCGTCATCGCCGGTGTTATCATAATTGTCGATAATAGCCTGTGAGTTTCCCCATGAGCGCCCTCTGTGGGGCCTAAGAACCAGCCGTAGAGATAGCGGTTTTCGCCAGCCGGAACACCGGTCTCGACAGAGCTTGAAGTCGAGAGTATAACCTGGCCGGCGGAAAAGGGCGGAACGGCGAGGGCAGTCAAACTCGCCCATCTGTAACCGATAGTATCCAGCCCGCCGTGGACGCCGATTGCCCATGGATCCCAAAGGGTGTCCGATGACATCTCGTCCGGATCATCCACGATTTCGGAAAAAATATCTACCGCGATATTACTGCTGTTAACCAGATGAACCACTTCGCTAAGCCCCATTCCAAATGTATCTCCCACTTCGGCAGAGGGTATCCACCATGCAAAATAAGTCATTCCGCCCGTGGTCTGAAGATCAAGGTCGATATGATTAATTGTTACATTTATCGAGAAAGGCTCTTCGGCTTCCTGAGCGAGGGAAGGCAGAGGAGTAAATGCAATTAGTATGATTACTGAGAATAATACAAAACAGTTTTGGTGGGTATAAAGCGGCGTTTTATCCACTGGCATTTCAACCTCTATTACTTGTTACGAGCGCGGCCCGTATCCTACATCATTCGATTATATCCATATGAAATGCCAATTTCAAGTTAGTTTTTCTTTCTATCAATATTTCCTGACAACCGCCACCAATTTGCCGAGAATCTGAATATCTTTATCTTCCGATAGTTCAATTGGAGAATAGTCGGGGTTTTCGGGATAGAGATAATTGCGCTTTTCGAGAATACGAAGGCGTTTCAGAGTAGCCTCGCCATCGATTGCCACAGCCACTATCTCCCCAGAATCCGCGGCCTCCTGCTGACGAATAACTGCAGTGTCGCCATCCATAATCGATGCCCCAACCATGCTGTCCCCTTCCACTTTGAGGGCAAAAAGATTCCCGCGCGGAACAATCTCGGAATCTATTTCGATGTGTCCCTCATAAAGCTCCTCGGATAAAACGGGGTTACCCGCCGGGATATGCCCCACAATAGGAACTCTTATAGAATTTGTCGAAGTGGATGACGGCAGAATAATACCCCTCGAAATGTTGTCTTTCAGTTCGATGTAGCCCTTGTCCTGCAGAATTCGCAGAAATTTGTGAGTTGTAGATGGCGTGATTTTAAGTTTCGCGGCCAGTTCCCGCACGCTGGGGGACATTTTCTCCCTGCGGTAATGGGATTTGATTTCGTTAAGAACCTCGCGCTGACGTTTGGTTAGTTTTTCGGTCATATGCTCCTCCATGCGAACATTTGTTCTTAAGATAATGGCGAACTAATGTTCAGTCAAGCACTTTTTTCTGTAAAAAGTTGATTATTGCTTTTTTATCGATGAGGTTCTATATTTGTGTTGCGTTTAGCATCGCAAAAGGAGAATGAAAATGTCTCAAAACAAGATCATAATCGGCTCCAAAGCCCCAAATTTCTGCCTCCCCGACAAAGACGGTAATCGAGTATGCCTCGATGACTTTCGTAATCGATGGGTAGTCCTCTATTTTTATCCGAGGGACAACACGCCCGGATGCACAATCGAAGCCGCCGAATTCACATACGAGAAAGAGTGGTTCGAGGAACGCGGAGCCCTGATTGTCGGGATAAGCCCTGATTCTCCAGAAAGCCACTGCAAATTCGCGGACAAGCATAATCTGGGTATAACCCTTCTCAGCGACACGGAAAAGGAAGTCCTCGATAAATACGGCGTATGGCAACTAAAAAAAATGGCCGGCAAAGAATATTATGGCGTCGTTCGAAGCACTTTCCTCGTCGATCCGAAAGGAAAGATTGCATATTCCTGGATCAAAGTTCGAGCCAAGGGACACGCGGAAAACGTAAAAAGTGTTTTCCTTGAAATAATTGATAAACTTTAAGTTATCGAGTTTACTTAAAGCTATTACTTAATCTTTTTCAATGCAGGTTTGAATGCAAAAGTATCTCATAATCACCGCGGTAGCTCTCGTAATCCCTCTGATGGCCGACGCTATCGGACTGACCGACGGCCAAATGATCTCGGGCAGAAAAGCCGAATACCGAAACGGCAATGTTGTTCTGGACGGCAACACCTACAATAGAAATGATGTCGCGGCCATATACATTGATGCGGTAGAACGGGGACATACTGGCGAACAGGCGCCTACGGCCAAGCTCGATTTGGCCGCCGATTCGGAGTTCCTTCTCGAAAGCGCGATAACGGCCGCCGAACGTTTCCCCGATGCTTCCGGTATCATCCTCATCGACCATGGGACTTATCTTCTCGAGGCGGACGGCAAACGCACATATAGCTACCATTTCGCTGGAATTGTTCTCGATCAGAGCACATTGGATTGGGGGCAGTTATCCCTTTGGTTCGAAGATGGCAGAAGCAGGGCGAAAATCGATTTTGCTAGCACCATTTCGTTGGATGGCGAACAAATCTGGTGGGACACCACGGATTATGTGATAAGCGAACCATCCGAGGGAGGGGTTTTCTTTGATTACGGCAAGGTCTTGTCGGCGGTCTTCCCCGGCGCCGGGGTGGGATCGATTGTCGAGTTTCGTTACGAAACGGAGACATACAATCCCTTCGACGAGAATTTTTTCAGCCCCGGATTCTATTTTCAGAGCGATGTTCCGACTCTTGAAAGCCGTTGCACCGTAGTCATCCCCAGCGGAAAACAGCTTAATTTCAAGAATTACAACTGGCCCAAAAACAACGACTCTCCCGCAATCACGGAGGATGAAAGAAACATCACTTACGAGTGGATTATAACCGACTCCCCCCCTTTTGTGGAGGAGCCCCATGCGCCCTCATACGGCGACCTTGTCCCACGTTTCGATGCCAGCCTATTTCCGGACTGGGAATATATCTACGACTGGCTGGGCGGCCTTATGAGCGCCCGAATGGTCGCAACGGAGGAAATCAAGGCAAAGGTTGCGGAGATTACATCGGGCGCGGTTGACATGGCAGATTCCATCGACAGATTATACATCTGGGTTCAGCGGGAGATTCATTATATAAGCATCAAAGGCTCGGTGGCCAGCGGCCAGACAGGACATTCCGCCGAGTTCACTTTCGAGAAGAAATACGGAGACTGCACGGACAAGTCTATTTTGCTTTCGACTATGCTCCGTGAAATCGGAGTGGAGGCGTATCCGATAATAATCATGACGAACGACGAAGAGGAAATCACTCGGGAAATCCCCGACCTAGGCGGCAATCACGCGATAACCCTAATCTACCTCGACGGCGAGAAGATTTTCCTCGACCCGACATCGACAACTCACCGCTTCCCGTATTTCCGGTCGGATGACGTGGGAGTAACCTATGTTTGCCCCCTCTGCAGGGAATGGGGAATGACATCGGTTCCTTCCCCCAAGGAAAACGCCCGTTACACGGAAATTCGAGCTGTCATTGACGGCGAAGGCAGAATGAGTGCCGATTACAGGGCGACGTTCGTCGGGAGCTACAAGGCGGATTACAGGGGTTTTTGGGAATCCCAGCCGGAAGAATACCGCGCGACGGTTTTCCAGAACTGGATGAGCTATGTAATCCCCGGCGCCGAGATAACCGAGTGGTCTCTTCCAGGCGCGAATGATCTTCTGGAGTCATTTAGCGAGGAGGCGATTATCGAGGTGCCGTCATATCCGGCGCGAGCAGGAGATTTGTGGATACTGAAGATTCCCGAAATAGACAAATCCCTTACTTTCGATGAAGTCTCGATTCCGAAAAGACGTTTCCCTATCGAATACACGGCGCCTTATCGGGAAGTATATCTGGTAAAATTCACTCTCCCCGATGACATGACTATCGAATATCTCCCCGAAGGAATAGACATCTCGAACGAATATGCCGCTTTCAAAGGCGATTACTCGCAGACTTCCGAGGGTTTCGTTTTCGAGGCGCAATATGACCTCAAAAAGAGGGTAGTTCCCGTTTCAGACTATTATGAATACAGGAAGTTCTGTATGGATATAGCCCGTTTCATTCAGAAACAGACGTTTATTCGGAGAAAATGACCAATATTAATAATCTCCTTGACAGAAGTAAAGACGGAGATTATTATGGTAAATAAAGCTAGAGTAAAATAATCCAGAGAGGAGCAAAATGAAACCAGGAGCCTATCTTTTAATCAACGTCGCGACCGGAAGCGAGCTTCAGGTTGCAGACGACCTTCGCAAACTCGACGGCGTGTCCGGTGTGCGGGTTGTAACCGGTCTTCATGATGTTATCGCTTACATCGAATCCGAGTCCGTCGAAGAGCTGAAGAAGGAAATCGTCGAGAAAATTCGCAGAGTTCCCGGAATTCAGCGGACTATCACCTGCATCGCGCTAAATACTTATTGATCAAGTAGTTAGATGAACTTGCCTTCGCGGCAATTTACAAAAGAGCGGCAGATTTTGCCGCTCTTTTGTTTTATCAGACCCAAATTCTTCCCTATTCTAAAGGGCGGGTGGCACGTAGCCTGCTATTTTATTCTGCGTTTTTCCCTTTCTGTAGGAAAGGCGTAAGCAAGTCCATAGGGATAGGGAAAATTGTTGTCGAATTGTTCTCTGCGGCGATTAAACCAAGGGTCTGAAGATACCTGAGCTGAATTGCGGCGGGGTTTTCGGAGAGGACTTTAGCGGCCTCCGAAAGCTTCCTGGAAGCCTGATATTCGCCTTCCGCCGAAATAACCTTGGCGCGGCGCTCACGCTCGGCTTCAGCTTGAGCGGCCATGGCGCGCTGCATTTCTGTCGGAAGATCGACGTGCTTCACCTCGACCATCGAAACCTTGATCCCCCATGGGTCGGTTGCGCGGTCGATGATTTCCTGAAGCTGTTGATTGATCTTTTCACGGTCGGAAAGCAGTTCGTCGAGATCGCTCTCGCCGAGGACACTACGCAGGGTAGTCTGAGCGAGCTGGCTTGTAGCGTAAAGGTAGTTCTCGATTTCGATGACTGCCTTCTGTGGGTCTAAAACGCGGAAATAGACCACCGCGTTGACTTTCACCGACACGTTGTCCTTGGTGATGACGTCCTGAGGTGGAACGTCCATGACAATTGTCCTTAGGGACACGCGGACCATCTTGTCGATCATGGGAATGAGTAGAATGAGCCCAGGGCCTTTGTAGCCGACGACTCTTCCCAGTCTAAAAATAACGCCGCGTTCGTATTCTTTCAGGATTCGTATCATGCTAGCCAGGAGCACGACAACGAAAAACCCGAGAATGATGATTGGAGTCAGATACATTTTTCCTCCTTGGAATGTTTAATTTGATTCGTTTCTATTTAAATCTATTACTCTTTTTGGCAAAGGTCAAGGCCAAACGAAAGAAAACAATTGAAATTCGAAAATAAAACAAGATACAACTCGCCGCCCGTATCAAAATACTCACCTCTGGATGTGTAATACACTTATGGGCTGGCAAAAATTCACATTTTACTCGATTCTCATCTGCTCGCTTTTCGCGACCTGCTCACTCTACGGACAGGGCGTAGAAGTATCTCTGGTCGAAAACAGCAGATATTTCCTGCCTCTTGATGGCCGTTTTCAGCCGGACGATTACGATTTCTCGGCTATTAGCGCCGAGGACACCTCTCTTGCTTTGCTCAACTACGACAGGCTAAATCACAGATACACCGCTATGGTTTACTGGAGCGAAGGGTATGTTGTCGTCGAAGAATGGGTGCTCGACAGGCAGGTTTATGCCCCTCGTGTTATTCCCATCGACGAGTTCAAGCTTTATCTGGCCGAAAGGCATTGGAAAACTAACGCCTGGGAGAGTGCCAGAGATGACTCCAAGGCTAGCAGAGACGGCCTGAGTTTTGAGATACCCATCGATTTCCCAAAAGGGGTTCGCGATATTATCGGCGACGGCGGAGCTGGATTGCGGGTTTCGGGATTCCGGAAAATCACACTATCGGGAAGAAGCGACTGGGTCTCCGGTCAGGAATTCGGACCGAACCAGAGCAAATTCCCCAGCCTGCAAATGGAGCAGGACAGCAGGTTTACTATCACGGGAACCATCGGTAGCAAAATAAGTGTTACGGTTGACCAGGATTCTCAGAGGGAAACAGACCTCGAGAATACTATAAACATAGCATTCACCGGTGAAGAAGACGACATTATTCAGAAGATTGAAGCGGGAAATACAAACCTATCCCTTCCCGGTGCTACTTTTGTAGGCTATTCAGAGCAAGTCGAAGGACTTTTCGGAATCAAAAGCCAGTTCCAGATAGGCGATTGGGCTATCACAGCCGTAGCCAGCCAGGAAAAGGGACAGCACGAATCGACCACCATCACCGGAAACACCTCCACCCAGCCCACCGAGATAAAAGACTACAATTTTCTCGACATGACATATTTCTGGATCGATTCGAGCTTCATCTATCCTTTCGTTTGGCCGGTTACATCGAATCCTTATATGGGCGGGGACAGCATCGTCGAGTTCACCCTGTGGGTTGACAACCAGATTGCTTCTGATAATATCTCCACAGGTGCAATCGAGGGTGTTGCCATGCCCAATCCCGGAGACCCATATGAAGAGAACATCGGGCATAGAGGTTATTTCCATACAATAAGCCAGGACTACTATCAGATCTATCGAACCCTCGGCTGGTTTTATATGACCGGTTCGAACCCTCTCAGCAGTAATCACGCAATTGCCTCCAGCTATTTAATAAAGCATTCGGACGGGACAATAGATACTGTCGGCGGGCTTTCCATCGACCCTGTTTCGGGCGATACTACGTTGCAACTCAATCTCATTAGACCGCCAAATATGCGCGCGGATAACCCCTGCTGGGAGCAAACATGGCGGAATGTATATTACCTTAGTTCTTCAGAACTAAATACGGATAATCTCGAGATTGAGATATTTATGAATCCGGTTACCAACGATATTCGAACCGATACGACTCAGTCGCCTCCAAGGAACTTTTTAGAAGTCTTCGGTCTGGACGAGCTCAATTCTGTAGGAAACATCGAATCCGACGGAATTGTAGATGAAATTATGGTCAATCCCGGACTTGGACATTTAATTTTCCCCGTCCTCCACCCCTTCGATCCGGATGGATCCGAAGAAAGCAGTAGCAGAATTAACCTTGGTGCAAACACTCCAAGGGTTCCTGCGATGTATAACTCGACGACTAACAGCGAAATCGTGCAGGATCACAAATACATCATCCGAGTAGTAACCGGCCAGCGGCAGAATCCTATGAGTTTGGGGCGTTTTAATATTATAGAAAGTTCGGAAATCGTAAAACTTGCAGGCAGAAAGCTTCAGAGCGGCGTCGATTACAGAATGGATTACCAGATTGGCCAAATCACTTTCCTTAACGACGAAGCTCTGAATCCTAACACAACACTAACCATCGATTTCGATTACGAACCCTTCTTCATGCCCGAACAGAAAGCCCTTCTCGGTGCAAGAGCGGAATATCGTTTCGGCGAAAACAGCTGGATAGGCGGCACGGCGATTTACAAATCCACTTCCAGCGCGGAACGCCGGCCTCGAATCGGAAGGGAGCCGGGAAAAGCATTCATTTGGGACGCCGACCTTCAGCTGGATTACGAAGTGCCCTTCCTGACTCAGGCTGTGAATGCAATCCCTCTCATACACACTGAGGCGTCATCGAAAATCCGGTTCACTGCGGAGATTGCGCAGGTCGTCAGTAATCCGAACACCAAGGATGAAGCGTATATCGACGATTTTGAAGGCTCCAAGAGCACTTTCAACCTCGAAATTCGACGCACTGCATGGACAAAATCATCAGCTCCCCAAAATAGGCTTCAGGAAAACAGAGGGCATCTGAAATGGTATAATCCTTATGACAAGATAGCCGTAAAAGATATTTGGCCGGACAAGGACGTCGCAACGGAAGATTCCCGCACAAATGTTCTTGTGTTGGAATTCAACCCTGATTCGATGGGTGGAGGTCCTGATAAATGGGCTGGTATCATGCGCTACATCAACACAGGCTATCAAGACCAGAGCAAATCCAGGTTTCTCGAAGTATGGGTTCGGGGAAATAAGGGCAATCTGCAGTTTAACTTCGGTTCTATTAACGAAGATATCAATGGTGATGAGATATTGAACTCAGAGGATATCGAAGTTGCGGGCTACCGCGACGGCATCCTCACCGCCGCAGAAGATGTGGGGCTCGACGGATTGCCCGACAGCTTGGAACCCGGATATAATGGATCGAATGATCCCAACGGGGACAACTGGCATTGGAGTAACGACGACCCGAATAATTATTCGAGAATCAACGGCACCGAGGGAAACGCCAGCGACCCCGAAGGCGGCACCAAGCCCGATACTGAAGACCTCAACGGCAATAATTACCTCGATATGAACAACGATTATTACGAATTTACAATTGACCTTGCAAGCAGTGAATTCGAGGTGCCCAACACTCGGAATTACGTCGAGGACGGAACTGGTGAATATTGGCGGCTGTATCGAATTCCCATTCAGGACTCCGTATTCACTCTAGTTCCCGATGGCAAGGTATATCGGCGAACACAAGTGGGGTCTCCCGATTGGCAAAGGATAAAATACACTCGAATATGGATAGATGGAGTCGAAGATTACGCGAAAGTCCAGCTCGCCCAGATAGAACTCGTCGGCAACAAATGGGAGGAACTTACCGACCATATCGAAATCGCCACAAAGAATACTCATGAAGACGGTGATTACATTTCCCCCCCCGGAGTAACCGGCGAACGTTCCGTTACTACTGGAATCATGAGTCAGGAACAATCGCTGGCGATTATCTATGATAAAATTCCGGGAGAATCGCAAGCTTCCTGTTACAGAACAACTTTCGCCGGCGAATCCATGGACCTTACGCTGTATCAAGCTCTCGATATGTGGATTTATTTCAATCAGGCTGTTAGCGACGACTCGGTGATGTTCTATTTCAAAATCGGTCGAGACGCTAACAATGCTTACGAATACCGCACTTACCTTCAGGATGGCTGGGCGGAGACGAACCGCGTTATTATGGATTTCCCCGAAATAACGGCGTTCAAGGATCAATATCAAACATCAGTTTCCGACACGGCAATTGATGACATAGAACCAATTATGGAGACTGAAAACGGATGGTATGTCATTAACGGTTCACCGACACTGACTGATATTCGTTATTTCGAGATGGGCGTGATAAATCCCTTCACTTATAGGCCTATTTCGGGTGAGATATGGGTCGATGAGCTTCGGGTTACCGAAGTCCGCAAGGAACCGGGTTGGGCGGAGAAAACCACCTTCTCAATCAACTTCGCCGACCTTGCCGATTTCTCCGGAACCCTCGAACGCAAAGACAGCGAATTTCACGGCCTAAACGAAAGGGTCGGAACGGGTAGGACGGAAACCGTTCTAAGCCTTTCAGGCGGGTTCAAACCTCATAAATTTGCCCCGGATAAATGGGGGCTAAACCTGCCGGTAACGTCGAATATTTCCAGAAGAATTTCCGTGCCGAGGTTGAAAACAGGTTCAGATATCAGCGTGCCCGACTCCCTCCGCGAGCAGGAAACAACTACTACTAAGCAGTATTCTGTAAACATCACCCAAACCCTAACGCCACGAAACCCAAACTGGCTCGTTGGTTTAACCCTTGCCCGTCTATCCCACAGCGTCAGCGCGGGAGAAACAGAGGAGATCAGCCCGAGTTATCCCCTTAGAATAGGCAGAAACTGGAATGTCCGCCAGACATACGACCTCACACCAAAAGAGAAGAATTGGGATGTCCACCTCACGAGATGGATGTTCACGGGAAAAAGCTCGGATGTAACTGCCGACGAGGACACATCGAAAATAGACTCCGGAACTGCCGTATCGCCGCGCGGGGGAACATCGAAGCCTTCAACAAGCGATACATCGTCTGTTCCACGCCTACTGGATTTATCGTTCAACTTCGCGCCAACTTCTCTTAGGTTTGAAACCAACCTCACCGGCAGAGAGGACGAGAGATTTGATCGTTACGACACGCGAACTTACACCAATACAAAATCTCTAACTCATACAGCAACCTTGAACACTAACATCATGCCCCCTATTACAACGGGCTTTGTCCTGTCTATGAAACGGGATATAGGGGATTCAGCCTATTTCCGATGGACTCATCCAGTTGTGATAGGAAATCCATTAACAAAAACAATAAGTCAAAATGTCCGCTACAATCCTCAATGGGTAGCCTGGCTTTCGCAGAACTACGAAGTTCGAGGCGAGTATAAGGAAGATACAGATCCTGCGAGATATCAGGACACCTTTGGAAACGTGAACCTGAACAGATCGTTTAGAGCTTCATGGGGTATCAAATGGAAGCAGTTAGGCAGTTTTCTGGGTGGAAGTGAAAGCACGACGATACCCGCCAGACGCTCCAGCCCCAGAGACAGGGAACGCAGGGGCGAAACTGAACCTGACAGTTCTGAAACAGAAACTCTAAGTTCGAGCGATGCCGATGAACAGAGCGCTATCGCCAAAGCCCTTGCCGCAACCAAGCCCTTATTTGATAATCTTGACGACCTCAGTCTCGACTGGCAGTTCGACGACCGCCGTCAACAACCCAATCTTGCTGAACGTCCGAGTTTGCTTTATCAGCTCTCCCTCACTGACGATCCCGGAGTCGGAAGAACTTTGGACACAACATTAACTACAAGCCAGATAGAGAGCAAGACACTAACTGAAAAGCGAACAATTAGAACCGGCGCTAAACTCCCCTTCAAGATGACCACTCAGTTGAGATACAATTATGTGAAGAATGTTACTATAAGCACAAACAACACCAAGCAGATTCAAACAACTTTCCCCGATGTAACGCTGAACTGGAACGGTCTGGGACAACTGCCGCCTTTTAAAACTCTGGCGAATAACGCGCGTGCGAACGCTAATTATTCCTTCGAGGTGCGTGAGAATTACGAATCCGACGCCCTTAAAAACGACGTGCTCACCCATAATTTTAATCCGCTGGTTTCCATGAACATGACATGGAAGCCGGGTATCAGCACCGATTATTCGACCAATCTTCGGGACTCATACGAACGGAATTATTCCGCGACTTCGACTAACATCAGACATAATTACGAACTCACCCACAAGATAACCGCAGGATATTCCATTCGAGGAACTCAGGGCTTCAAACTGCCGCTTATAGGCACTCTTAAATTCGAGAACCAGCTGACGTTGTCCCTAACGGTTCAAAACACTACTCGTCGGACGGAATCCTGGGTCGAAGGCTCCACCGACGAGCCTACCCGTTCGAGAGACGATTTTGAATGGAGCATCACACCGTCGGCGAGCTATAATTTCAGCAGGAATATTCGGGGCGGACTCGAAATGAAATGGATAGATACACATGACAGACGACTGGATCAGATTAATCATGTGCGAGATGTCAGCATTTGGGTAGAGTTGAAGTTCTAATGAAAAGAACGCACGAAATTTCTTTTGCTTTCGTTGAGAAATTATTAACAATGCGTATTTTTAAGTTATCATGAATAATGAGATGAACGAAGAAACCAAATCCCTCCGTCGCGAAGTTGCAAGATTATCGCGTCTGTTGCAGATTGGAAGAGCGCTTTCCAGCGACATTCATCTGGAAAACCTTATGGACAGGGTCACGGAAGAATGCGCGATGCTCTTGGGTGCGCGAAAGTGCATAATTTGGATTCTTGACAGAGAGAGCTCTAAACTTTGGACAGCGCTGTTTCCTTCCGGTCGAATAGTGTATCTCCCCCTCGACGAGAGCATGTCCGGATGGGTTGCTACGACCCGCGAATATCTTATTTCGGATAATCCCCATGCGGACAGCCGTTTCAAAGGCAGTCTGGAAGAAGTTTTCGGGTTCACAGTCAAGAATATTCTCATCATCCCCCTCGTAAATTACCGAAGTGAGACCATCGGTGTCATCGAGGTTATAAATAAAGATTCCGGGGGGTTCAACAACGACGACTATCTCTTGCTCCAGGCGGCGGCGGCGCAGATATCCATGAGTATTGAGAACTCACGGCTGTATAACGATCTCCGTAACACTTTCGGTTCTCTGACCGAGGTGATGGCGGCAACCATCGACGCGAAGCATCCAATATCCAGAGGTCATTCAAAGCGAGTTTCAAAATATGCTGTGGGACTTGCTCGAGAAATGGGTCTTTCCGAGAGAGATATCGAGCAAATCCGTATTGCCAGTTTGCTTCATGACTATGGCAAGATTGGAATCGAGGACGCGATTCTCAAAAAGGAAGGTCCTCTCACAAAAAACGAATTCGAGGAAATCAAGAATCACGCTCGTATAACCCACGATATACTCAGCAAGGTTCATTTTGCCCAAGAACTTTCCGAAGTGCCCCTTATTGCGAGTGCGCATCACGAAAGATGGGACGGATCGGGTTATCCTTTCGGCCTTGCGAGAGAAGCGATCCCATTGGGAGCTCGGATTATAGGTCTTGCAGACTCATTCGATGCCATAACTTCAATTCGCGAATACAAGAAAGCATCCACTTTCGAGGAAGCCAAGGCGGAAATCCTCGCGGAGAGCGGCTCCCATTTTGATCCGATGGTCGTTGAGGCTTTTTCGCGTTATTACAGCAAAGTCCTCAAACCGATGATCGACAAGGGTGAAATTCCGGTGGACGGCCAGTGAATACAATCAGAGAATTTTATAATTTACTTTTCACGAGATACGGCGATCTTAATTGGTGGCCGGGCGAAACCCCCTTCGAAATAATGATTGGGGCAATTCTTACTCAGAACACAAACTGGAAAAACGTCGAAAAAGCCCTGAGTAATCTCGACGACTTAGGGCTACTCGAACCCCGCAAGCTCCTATCGGCCGACGCCGATGAGGTTAGGGAGGCGATTCGGCCATCGGGATACTACAATCAGAAGGCTATAAAGCTGGCCACATTCATGGAGTGGCTCGATAGCACCGTGAATTGCGAGATAGACCGCTTAGCCGATTTCTCCACCGACGTGCTTCGCGAAGAACTCCTTTCGATAAGGGGCATCGGCCCGGAAACTGCGGACGACATCCTGCTCTACGCCCTCGACAGACCGGTTTTCGTGGTGGATACATACACTCTTAGAATTGCATACAGGCACGGCTGGATTCCAATGGATGTCGGCTACACCGAGTTGGCAGAAACATTTGCTGGTGCTCTGGATGAGGATTTGGATTTGTTCAAGAATTATCATGCCTTGATTGTAGAGGTCGGCAAAACTTACTGCAAAAAGAAAATGCCCCTCTGCGAAAACTGCCCGGGCAAAGCGCTTCTTCCTGAAGGGGGAGCTTATGAATGATGCTATAGAAAACCGTGCCGTGAGAACCCCCGGCGCTCTTCATAATTTCATCTGCGATATTATCGACGAGGCAATTTCCAAACACAACGAAGAAATCGAGGTTGCCGGAACCGTCAGCAATCTTATCGATAACCGAAACGATTCGGGGTGGATGTTCTTCTTTCTCAATGACGAGAAGAACTCGGTCCGTTGCGTCGTAATGCCGGAAACAAGCACCAAATTAAGCTTTGAACTCAAAAAGGGAACTCATATTCGAGTTCGAGGGAGATTCTGGCTCTACCGCAAAGATGCCAGCGTGGAGCTTTTCGTAAATTCGATCGAGCCTGTTCAAAGCCTTGCCGATAAGATTCAGGATAGCGAGATTATTGAGAGATTCAAAGAGGAAGGTCTTCTTCGCAAAGCACAACTAAAGAGTCTCCCAACCAATCCTCCCCCATCCCGCTTTGCAATTATCGCTCCGCCGAATTCCAATTCGCCCATGGATTTGCGCGCAGGAGCCGCAGGCGCGGGAGGGCTTTCGCTTCTCGTGAGGTATATGGAAGATTATACAGCCGAAGCTCTGATAACCGAAATCGAGCGGTGCAACAGCCATAAGAAAGACATCGACGGAATCGTAGTCATAAACAGCGGCCGGGAAGATATGTCTCTCTACGACAACGAAGAAGTTCTCCGGGCGGCTATCGAAAGTGATTTGCCTGTAATATGCGCTGTGGGGAGCCGTTCGGATCATTGCCTTTTAGATTTCGTAGCTGTTGAGAGTATTCCAAATCCTTTTCTGGCGGGGCAATGGCTACGCGACATTCAGCAGACATATAGAAAGAGCAAGAAAACAGCGCGCAAACAGGTTCTGACCTTCTCTTTCATAGCCCTGTTCATAATAATTGTCTTGATTGTTTTATGGGGAATCGGTGTCTTCGGCAGTTAAGGTGATGATTAGTTAATCACGAAATCCCGCAGGTATCTGGCCTTGTCCAGAGACGATCCCACAAACTTCTCCATCTGAATATACCCGGTGTCCGGAACGAAATGATAGTAGATGTTCACTCCGGGCGGCTCGTAATACTGAAATCCGACGCAATCATCGAAAGTGCCGGCGGGAATTGTTACACCGGGCATTTCCGAGATAAAGCCCATATCTACGGGGTCGGAGGGATTTGGAGCGTAGCTTTGGAACGTCTCACCGTCGGCGGCGGGATATTTAAAAAGCAATCGAGGAGATTCATAAGGCTTTAATGTGTCGCCGAAGGGAGAGTATTCGAAAAGCCCTTCGAGGGTATTGCCCCACCAAAAAGTGAAGCTCTGAAATGTTGTATCTTCGACAAAATACTCAAGGATAACCCGGTTTACACGCTTTCCATCGTGCACCAAGGCTGAATCGACAATGTATCTCTCGCCGTAGTAAATCCAATCGCCGGTCGAATCGTCTATAGCCTGAACGTCGAATGTCCACTCATTGCCGACCTCCAGAGGCCATACCGCCCCTTCTATCTCGTCTGGAACCTCTGGATCGGGTGGATCTACGCCGTTGTCACACCCCACGATTAGAACGAGGGCGAAAAGGGATAATGCTAATGTTTTAAAATACTTCGTAATAACTGCCATCCTCAGTTGAGATGTTATATGAACCTTCATCGTCAACAATAACAGTTATCGTGCCGGAAAGGTCTGTGCGGTATATTTCGGAAGTCCACACGGCGAGTCGCGCCAAAGTCTCGGAATGGGGATGGCCATAAGGGTTCTCATATCCGCATGATATCGCGCAGAAATCCGGACGAAGGGCATCGAGAAAGGTTTCGGAGCTGGAGTATCGGCTTCCGTGATGGTTGGCGACGTAGAATTCAATCATGGGCATCGCATCGGCGATTCGGCCTTCCATATCCACCCTCTCGCCCTCGTCAGAGCCGTTGATATCGCCGCCTATCCAGACATCGAATCCCTTCCAGCTGATGATGCAACCGACCGATTTATCGTTCTCCTGAATCACGAAAGTGCCATTTCCGCCGCTCGCCATGCAGGCGATACGGACGCCGTCGTTGCCGAGATAGAGAGTATCTCCGAAGTCCATGGTTCGGCGTTTGTCGCCCACGGCCTCTTCATATTCCAGGAAATTGTTCGTGGTGTATGTTCCCCCGTGATCATAGCAATATCCATCCAAATCGATGACATCGAATACTTCATCAGAACCCGAAATGTGGTCCCCGTCGAAATGGGAGGCTATGGCCATATCTACGAAATCTATACCGAGGGAATCGAGAAGGGGCAGGATATAGCTCGTGGCGGCGGTTCCCGTCGCAAAATCGTATAGGAGATGATAACCGTCGGGGGTTGTGATTAGGGCGGAACTTGCCTGGCCGACATCGATGATTCGAATATACATGTTGCCGTCTCCGACATGGCCGTCCGGAGGATCCACCGGTCCGCTGTCCGTGCAGGCATTGAAGAGCAGGAGGGCGAGAAGGGCTAAAATGGGTGTGATTCTGAAGTTCGTCATAGTCTGAACGGATTTTAGAGACAACATATATGTATTCGATTTCCTTTTAAAGAGTTATAAGTATTTACTTCAAGTAATACGTTAGGCCAATATAGCCCTCGTGCTGGGTGCCGGCATTGTCCCGGTAAACCTGCGGCTCGGTGGCCAGAACGTGACGGCCGGAGATTTCCAGGTTAAGCCTTTGGTCGTCGAGGCGGAAAGAAAGCCCCCACGAAAAGGCATTGCCCTTGGTCGGCACCGGAACTATGGCGTAGCGATAAGCCGGCGAATAAAATGGATATACGTAGTCCCCTTCCCCGCCGTAGTAGGGGTCGAAGGAACCGAATTGATCGCTGTAGGCTGAATCCGGCTCATAGGAGAAATTCTCAAAACCGAAACGGATTCCGAATTCGGGAACGACGTAGATTTCCATTCCGCCGCCGACGGAGTTCCAGTCCACCTGGGATTCGATGTCAGTGGCAAGATAGCCGTCGAGTTTATCCGCGCCTTTTTTGTATTCCGCGGTGATTGTCCAGCCTTCTACAGGCTCGGATGAAACTCCCATGCGGGTTTCGGAGACTGTCAGGCCATTTTCGTCGGTTACCGTGCCGGACTCGATGGAGCGTCCTTCGGCGGAGTAGGTTTCTGTCTTCAACCCCAGAGTGATAGGAACTTTTACCTCGTCGCCGAAGACCTGAATTCCAAAGGCTGTTCTGGAAATTTCGTCTTCTACCGTGGAAGGCTCCTCGTCGGAAGCGGACGAGAAAAAATCCTCTTCCATGTTAGACTTGTCGTATCCGAAAGCGCCGCGAACGAACCCGGGGAACCCGAATTCCGCCTGAATTCCGGTGATGTTGTCGGATGCATCGAACATAGCGTAATCGTCGCCGTCTTCGTTATTGACTTTGCCGCCTCGGATACCGTAGTTTACTCCGACCGCGCCGAACTGCTCGAACCCGGGCAGAGCGAATCTTCCGCCGATTTTTATCCTATGAGAACTTACATTTCCTTTGGAATCCGTTCGCCAGCCGCCGGTATAGTAGTATAGATCCTCGAATTCGCTGAAGCCGTAGCCTCCGCCTGCACCGAGGGATAGGCCGAAAGGAGTATGATAGTTCAGGTAAAATTCTCCGAGGGGCAAGAAGCAGGCCGCTCCCCTTGTGGATGCTCGAATTCCGATGTTCGACCAATCCGGCACTGCGGCGGTGTAATTGTGGCGGTATTTCAGTCCCCAATATAAATTCCGCATGGTATTATAGCCGCCGTTAAACTGGAACCGCGCGGAGAAATTTTCGTTGAAGCCTTTATCGACCATAATCCTGCCGATGCCGTCAATCCAATACCAGGATTTGTCCTCGCCGTCTTCCGTGGGGCCGGGGTATTCGAGGGAGCGGAAACCTATATCGAAAGCGAATCTGTCCGCGCCGCCGATTTTGTCGATTCTGTCGGGTTTAAGGGTATATGCCTCGTTGAAATGAGATGCGGCGGGATTTTCGCCGTTAGAGATGTCGTAGATATCGAGGTAATTCCCCTCACCGTCGAGAGCCGCTTCTGCACCGGCCATCGAGACGCCACGGTAGTTGAAATCCGCTGTGCTGTTTGGCTGGGCGAAAAGTGCGCTCATCAGAAAGATAAACAAACCTATCGTTATCTTGATCTTCATTTTTCCCTCTTTTCCTTAGTTTCTTCCAGATTAGTCAGTTTCTTTTTAAGTTCTTTGACTTCTTTGAAGAGTCCTTCGAGCTTCGAAATGTATGCGTTCTCACGGTGGGTCTGCATTCGAGGTTTTGCGGGATATCCGAAAAGCTGGGTTCCCGGCTCGATGTCGCCATTGACGCCGCTTTTCGCGAAAATTATGCATCCGTCACCGATTTTCTGATGTCCCGCGAAACCTACCTGCCCTGCGATGATCACACGGTTTCCTATAATCGTGCTTCCGGCGATACCGGTCTGAGCGGCAATCAGGCAGTATTCTCCGATTATACAGTTGTGGGCGACGTGAACCATGTTATCCAGTTTGGTTCCGCGTCCTATGCGGGTTTCGGTGAATGTGCCTCTGTCTATCGTGCAACATGCGCCGATTTCGACATCCTCCTCGATTATCAAACATCCGACCTGACGAATTTTGAGGATGCCCTCATCCGAAGGCGCGAAGCCGAAGCCGTCGGAACCGAGGACAGAACCGGCCTGCACGATACATTTATCGCCGACTTGTGTTTTCGAGTAGATTGTAACATTGGGATAGATGTGGCAATTCGAATCCAATTGAACATCGGACATAATGGAACAGCCAGACTCGATTATCGTGTCGTCGTCGATAACGCAGTCAGCGCCGATAACAGCATTCGCGCCGATAAAGACATCCTTGCCGATGCGTGCAGTCTCATCGACCACCGCTGTCTCGTGAATCCCCGGAGTTGGCCTTTGCAGTGGGTATAGGATTTCCACAGCCATAGCCATTGCCTGGTGGGGATTATCGTGCAAAATGGCGGTGAAGGTTCTGTTTTCTGGCAGGACATCCTTCTGCATGACGATACACCCCGCCCCCGATTCGGCGAGCTTAGCTTTGTAACGGATGTTATGCAGGACCGCCAAATCGTTAGCACCGGCTTCTCCGAGGGGCCGGATGCCTCTTAAATCGGGGTCGCCCGGGCCTACTAAATCGCCGTCGATTAGTTTCGCAAGTTCACTGGCAAGCATTATTTGCTTGGCATCGAATTCAGTTCGTCGAGAAGCAAATCGGTGATGTCCAGGTTTTCGTTGATATAGGCCACGCTTCCACCGGCGACATCCATAATTAGGTCGTAACCTTCGCGTTGAGCAAGGGTGATAAGGACATCATTGATTGTTTCGAGAAGGGGCGTGGTCAATTCGGCGTTTCTGCGTTCGGCTCTGCCGCCGGTTCCGAAAATTTCCGAAAGGTATCTCTGGTATTCCTGCTTTTTCTGCTCGATAAGGCGGAGACGCTCCTGCTTCTTGTCCTCGGAGAGGAGCAGAGCTTGCTGTTCAAGCTCGGTTTGCAGGTTGATTATCTCTTCTTCCATTGCGGTGGCTTCGGTTTCCCATGTGCTCACATCTTTATCGAACTGAGCTTGGGCGTCCGCGAAGGCTTCGTAATCCTGCCTGAGCCTTTCGGAGTTGATATAAGCGACTTTCATGTCCGCTCCGAAAGCGGCTACTGCCATGAGCAGGATTGAGATTGCGAGGATCTTTTTCATTTTTTTCTCCTTTTTAGGATCGTCAATTTTGTGAAATATACAATCAAAACCTTCTAAATCAAGTGCATAGTTTCGATTCGGCTATTTTGGCATAATTCTTGACATTGGCCTAACACGGGCTTATTTTTAGCAGACAATATACCAAGAGGAGCAACATGTTAAAAGAAAGTATCAGCGGAGTCAGAGGAATAGTCGGCGAGGGTTTCACGCCGGAGGTTATTGTCGATTACTGCAGGGCTTTCTCGAAGTTTTTGACCGAGGGTCCGATTATCATCGCCCGGGACAGCAGACCCCACGGCAAAGTCATTTCCGAACTGGCATCGGCGGCCTTTCGACTCGCCGGACGGGATATTATCGACATCGGTATCCAATCCACACCCACCGCGGAAGTGGTAGTCGAAAGAACGAACGCCGCGGGCGGAATAATTATAACCGCCAGCCATAATCCTATTGAATGGAACGCCCTAAAATTCCTGAAATCGAACGGCATGTTCCTCGACGCCGTGGATTTTCAGAAACTGCTCACTTTGAAAAATCAGAGTTTCAGATGGGCGGCTCATGACGAAATCGGCAAATACGAATTCCTCGAAAATGCCCAGAATTACCATATAGACTCGATAATCTGGCTTCCGTGGCTGGACCGCGAGACTATCCGCAAAGCTAATTTCAAGGTGGTTCTCGATTCCAACGGCGGCACCGGTTCGATAGCCCTTCTCCCCCTTCTGGAGAAGCTGAATTGCCAAGTTATCCAGCTCTGTTGCGAACCCAACGGCTTTTTCGAGCACGAAGCCGAGCCGCGTCCGGAAAATCTTCGCAAGCTCAGCGAACTCGTCATCGAACATAGCGCCGACATAGGCCTCGCCACCGATCCCGATGCCGACCGTCTCGCTTTGGTCGATGAAAAGGGCGTTGCGATTGGCGAAGAATACACACTAGCAATCGGCGCATCGGAAGTCGCGGATTTCGTCAAGGGGCCAATCGTGACCAACCTTTCGACCAGCGCAATGGTGGAATCTCTTGGTAGAGAGGTCGTCCGCACGCCGGTGGGTGAGATTAATGTCTCGTCGAAGATGATGGAAATCGGCTCCCCCGTAGGCGGCGAAGGCAACGGCGGGCTTATCGTTCCCGCATGTCATCCCGGAAGGGACGGTATTCTTGCGACTGCGGTTATCCTCCATCGAATGGCGCGGAGAGGCAAAAAACTCTCCGAACTGGCCGGCGATTTCCCGAAACTGACGATGATAAAGGAAAAGACCCGCGTAGAAGTCGAGTATGACGAGCTAGCGAAACTTATTCTGGACGAATTCGATGTCGAACAGCTCGATAGAACCGACGGCGTCCGGGTAGTTACCGCCGACGGTTGGCTTCACGTGCGGGCATCGAACACGGAGCCGATAATGCGGTTTATAGCCGAAAGCGAGGGCGAGGATAGGGCAAGACGGCTAATCGTCCGCGCTAAAAAGCTGATTGAAGGCTAAAATGTCCTGGCTCACGTCATCGGAGGGCCTTGTCGAGTATCTCGCTGTCGAGTTAGCACCTTTCGATACTCAGGTCAGAAAGATGTTCGGAGTACCTGTTCATTTCCTTTTCGGCAACATGATGGCAGGAGTGTTTGAAAATAGTGTTTTCATCCGCCTTTCCGAATCAGACCGCGCGGAAATCCTCGCTGAATATGACACCGCGGCAAACTTCGAACCCCTTGCCGGACGTCCGATGCGCGAGTATATCGTCCTTCCGCAAGAAGTTATATCCGACAGGGACAGCTTTTACGAATGGCTTAGCAGATCCGTCGATTTCGTTTCATCTCTGCCGCCGAAAATCCCAAAGAAAAAGTAGCCCGGTTTGGCAAAGGGTTTGTTAGAGAAGGATTAAGATGTTGAAATTTAGCAATTTTAATCGGAGCAGATTATGTGCGGCATAGTTGGTTATATCGGCAAGAGACAGGCATTTCCAGTTCTTATCGACGGTCTTAAACGTCTCGAATACCGGGGTTATGATTCCGCGGGAATCGCGTATCACACCGAGGACGGAATTAAATCCCTCAAAGTGATGGGCAAGATTATCGAGCTGGAAAAGGAGGTCATGAAACAGACAGACCAGCCGAATATCGGTATCGCCCATACGAGATGGGCGACCCACGGCGAGCCTTCGATAACCAACGCCCACCCCCACACCGACTGCACCGGAAAAATCGCCGTCGTGCACAATGGCATCATCGAAAATTACCGCTCATTGCGAAAATATCTCTCCGACCGCGGCCACAAATTCTCCACGGAAACGGACACGGAGGTTATCGCTCACTTAATCGAGGACATATACAACGGCGGGGATATACCTTTCTGGAAAGCTGTGCGCGGGGCTTTGCAGGAGATCGAGGGGACTTACGGCATCGCTGTCCTTTTCGCAGACGAGCCAAACAAGATTTTCGCGGCACGCCACGGAAGCCCTCTTCTGATAGGCGCTGGCGAGGACGAACACATCGTGGCCTCCGACGCCGCCGCTGTGGTTCGATACACGAGCAATGTGATTTATCTGGACGAGGGCACCCTCGCCACCATCAAAGCCGATTCCATCGTCATCTCCACCCTCGACGCCGAGCCGATTATTCCAAAGGTCGAGAAAATTTCGATGTCCCTCGACGAAATCGAGAAGAGCGGCTACGACCATTACATGCTCAAGGAGATATACGAACAGCCCCAGACCCTTGAAAACGCATATAGAGGGCGTCTCAATGCCGAGGAGGGCACTGTCCGCCTGAACGGCCTGAAGAGTTATTTCGACTACCTTCGGGACGCCGAGCGAATCATGATTACCGCCTGCGGAACCAGCTGGCATGCGGCTCTTATTGGCGAATATCTTATCGAAGAACTGGCTCGAATACCAGTTGAGGTGGATTACGCCTCGGAATTCCGTTACCGCAACCCGATTATTCGGGATAATGAGGCTCTTTTCGTAATCAGTCAGTCCGGAGAGACGGCGGATACCCTCGCCGCTCTTCGCGAGGCAAAACGCCTCGGCACGCCGGTTTTCGGCGTGGTGAATGTGGTAGGTTCGACTATCGCAAGGGAGACCGACGCCGGTGTATATATCCATGCCGGCCCGGAAATCGGGGTCGCTTCTACCAAGGCGTTCACCAGCCAGGTGATGGTTCTGCTTGAAATCGCTTTGCTTCTCGGCAGGATGAAGGGTTATTCGATGGCTCAGGGCACCCGCCTTCTCAACGAACTTAAAAACGTGCCGGAAAAGGTTAGGCAGGTGCTTTCCAACGAGTCTGAGAGTGGAAATATCCGCCGTATCGCGGAGAAATACTACAAGATGCAGAACTTCCTCTACCTCGGGCGCGGCCTTCAGTTCCCTGTGGCTCTGGAAGGGGCTTTGAAGCTCAAGGAAATCAGCTATGTCCACGCCGAGGGCTATCCAGCCGCCGAGATGAAACACGGCCCTATCGCCCTAATCGACGACAACACTCCCGCGGTCTTCATTGCCACGGAAGATCCTCTCTACGACAAAATCACTTCCAACATCGAGGAAATCCGCGCTCGGGGCGGCAGGGTAATCGCAATTGCCACCGAGGGGGACGACCGAATCGGCGAACTTACCGAAGATATCATTTTCGTGCCGAAAGCGGATCCGCGGGTTACGCCGCTTATTACAGCTATCCCCCTCCAACTGCTGGCCTATCATATCGCGGTTCTTCGGGGCACTAACGTAGATCAGCCGAGAAATCTGGCCAAGTCGGTTACTGTCGAATAGGAAACCATTTTATATGATAATATAGTCAAGAGGTTTTGACCGACGAGACATCCTTGACCGAGATAGTCCGCGAATTCCGATTATGCCTGAGACTGACACGAGGGCATAATCTTCATAATCCATTGTTTTATATATCTTTGCAAAACGAATAGTAGTTTTTGCAAACAGAATTGTTCTTTTTGCAAATGGAATTGTTCTTTTTGCAAAACGATTAGTTACTTTTGAAAAAAAAGAAATTTTTCTTGCAAACACATAAGTAGTTCTTGAAAATGAATACCGCTTTTTGCAGATACATTGATCTTTAATAATACTTCAAACAGAGTTATAAATTGAGCCTTTCAGGCGGTTCTCGATAAGCCTCCCCCCCCATGACAACAAAAAGCCCGGTCGATATGGCCGGGCTTTTGTTGTTATTCGCTAATGGAATGTGGGGTATACTTTCTACTCCCTAAAGAGGAATCACCAATGAGTCCGCAACCTCCATCTGACTCTTGATGAATTCCAATGTGTTTTCGATGACCTGTTCGACTTCGCCCTCGTCGTTGTTCATGAGATATAGGGGGAAAGCGAAATAGGCTGACCGGAAACTCGGAGTGATGTATCGCACCGCAACCGGAACATTAGCGAAATCCGTCATATCCGCCGAGCTTGCTGTATCGACGATACCAAAGCTGTAAAGCCTTTGAGTATAGGGCATACCGGTATAAGAGGGAGTTCTCATTCCTACACGGGTAACTCTGGCGAGAATACTTTGACCGTCAGTAGTTTTTGTGGGATCCACAAGAAGGTCAGGATAGCCCTCGATAGCAGTATTGCCTATAGCTCTGTTGAATATCTTATTACCCGAACCTGAAAATTCCTCGGCGATGCCGAAATAGTTCTTTGACGGAATTTCCGACCAAGAATCCAGCTCGTTAGTGAACATATCCCTACCATCGAAAACGAGCCTTCCGCCAACCTGAATATAGAGCATGAGTTCTTCGAGGTAATCGGATCCAATTTTCATCGAAGCGCCGAAATATTCCTGGTCGAGAACCCAGACGATGCTGTATTCGGCGAGGGTTGTTCTCGGAACATCCCAGGTTGTAGCGCCGGGTGGACGGTGAGTCATGTAATCGACGATTACATCGCCGGTAACAAGACCGTCGAAGATGTCCTCATACCATGCTCTGACAATAGCCGGGTCGGGATATTGAATGCCGTCGTTCTGATCGATGATGAGGACCTTGTGGTCGAAGGTGCCGTCGATATACTGCTGGCGGACATCGACGTCGGAGATATCAAATACCGGTTGAGCCAGAGTGATGATTGCGGAATCCGTCGCTCCGGGGAAGAAGGCGTCGTCGCGAACCTGCACTATGAAGCGATAGTCCCCGCTGGAAGGAATTTCGCCCTTGATACGGGTAGTAGTATTTCTAATCCATCCATCGGTTGTATCGTATCCGGAATTGACTCCGCCGAGAGAATCGTCTATCAATGACGTAAGGACTACGTCATTTGTTATTGCGTCTTCGAGCCACCATTTGTATTCGAGAAGAATGGAGTTGTCGGGGTCGCTTGCAATCCAGCTAACCTCGATTCCTTTCCAGCTGTATGTTGTATCCTTGAGAATCCAGAATTCTTCGCCGTCGAAGGGATCGGTAACGATTGCGATTGAATCCGGCGGCACATTAGTGCGGTAGAGGGTTCTGCAGACGATGTCCGAGTACATATCCTCGTTGTCTCTTCCGCGAACGCAGAAAAGGTGCTTCGTTATCGAATCCGGATGTAGATGCTGGAAGAAAATCGTATCGCTGGTGCTGGCAATAGGAACCTGGTTCCAGGTAATCCTGATATTGTCGAGGGTTATCAGTGTATCGACATCCGCAAGGCTCTGCTGATCATCGTAATAGGCGTCCCAGATATCTGAGGAAACGCCTTTGCCCGCCTGTTCGTGGGGCAGATCGATGTATTCATAAACATAGACCTTGCCGTCGGTGTCGAAGGCTCTCCAATACATGATTGGTGCGGCTCCAACAGTGTCGCCGTCCGCCGGATTATTGTAGAGATTAATCACCGGCTTTTGGTTCTCGTTAATATCGCCCTGATAATCGCAACCCGTTATTAAAAGGCCCGCAAGAACGACCATCATCGAGATTAATATTATTAGATTCGTCTTTCTCATTATCGAGTCCTCCTAAAATTCCAGGCCGAGGGTGAACTTGTGTGTGCTTTTTAGTTCCTGCATGTCGCTGAACGCGTAATCGATCTTGGTGATTACATTTCCGATGGGCAATTTCACGCCGGCGCCGACATTGAACTTCTCGGCATCCCACGCGCCAAAACGGTAACCTGATCTGATAGCGAACATATTGCTGAACCAATATTCGGCACCCACCTGGAATTTTTCCAGATTGTCGTTGGGGTGACTGCCCTGAGCACCTACGGTAACTTTATGAGCACCGGATTCGTAAATATCCGCCGCAATGCCCATCTGGAAGGACATAGGCAGAGGATAAGGGTTCTGCAGGAAAGTGATATCCGGTCCGAAGTTAGAGAAGTTCATGCCTATGCGAAGATTCCGGAATTGTGTCCTGTAAAGGATTCCGACATCCATGGCCCATGAATGGGCTTTCACATCGGCATAATACTCCCCAACATATTTCCATGTAACACCCGTGGAAAAACGGTCTGTCATGTTGCGGGAATAAGTAATTCCCACTGCCAGATCGCTTGCCGAAAATGTTCTTCCTGTGCCTTCGGGACGTCCTGGAGTAGTTTCGCGCATTTCGCCGGTAGTAAGGCCGATTGCGCTAATACCAAGGATACCTCCCAGCTGATGAACCGGCATGGCAAATGCCGCGAAATCGTGGGATATTCCCGCTGGCCACATGGTATGGGTGAACATCACTTCTTTTCGGCTGAGGTTTGTTAATCCCGCCGGGTTATAGTATATCGCGGAAAGGTCGTTGGCGGTCGCTAAGAATGCGTCCCCCATTCCGACGCTTCGAGCGCCCACGGGAATTTCCAGAAACTGGGCCGCGGCTGTTCCGACTTTGGCCTGTGAGAAGGCGACAATCGGAAGAAGGATCAGTGCGGCTATTAGTAATTTATATCGTCTCATGATTCTCCCCGTTATTTAATAATTACGAATTTGCCAAGTTGATATTCGCCGTTTTCGATATTCTCGACGCTGAACATATAGATTCCGCTAGCTATGGCCTGGTCGTTCTTGTTGATGAGGTCCCAGTCTTCGGCACCGACCATGTCTTTGCCATCGCCGTCTTTATTATTTTTGCCGCCTTCCCACGCGCCGTCGTCGCTGTGATTCAGTTCTGCGACAAGGTCGGCGTCCACGGTATATATTCGAACGATACACTTGGGAGGCAGATTGGCGAATCTAATCTTACGGGAATACTCAGTCCAAACCTGACCGACCGGGGTTTCCCAATCGAGGCCTTCTGCGCCGGCGTAATTATTATCGACGCGGTAGGGGTTCGGAATGACGTAAACTTCGTCGGAGGTTTCTTCGCTTCCTCTGGGAACGACCCATTTGTAATTAGTAGTTTTGGATGACTCGAGAGACTCGAGGTCACGTGTTGGCTGGCCGAAATCATAAGCCGTTACCGAGATGTAAAGATCCGAGCCAGCGCGCTGGTTGGTCAGAGTGTATTTGAACCACTCCTCGCCATTGCGCATGACGGGTTCTGGCAAACCGCTGTTAGTTCCATATTTTGCCCTCGGGAAGATTTCTTCGACAACATCTCCGCCGTCGAAAACATAACAAGTATCGACCTGTGGAAATTCGGCTTCCGTGTAGTCATCCGGCGAAACAAACTCATCGCTTCTCACGCGAGTTTGGAAAGTATCGGCCGAGTTGTAATCGATGAAAAGAACCTTATCGAATTCCACGATAGGAGTGTAGTAGCTTTCGAGATTCGCTTCAGCCGTGTATATCCTGAAACCTGCGAAGTCGTAGAGCATAGTAATCGGATCTTGTGTATCCATCGCTTCCTGGAATTTCCAGTATATGTCGATGACATTATCGTAGGTTTCGACTTCGAAATACGGTTTGGGCGGCGGAACAGGCCCCTGATAATTAGGTTCTCCGAGACCGTTGGGAGCGCCGTAAACGTCGCGAACCCATTCGGTCGTTTTAGCTACACCGGTGTAATTATATTTCTCCGGCTGGCAATCGCCCTCAACATTTGGATCCTGATGGAAATCTTCGGCGACCATTACCGCTATGGCGAGACGAATTGTATCGTCCGGCGGAATATCGAAGGGGCCGAAAGAGAAGAGGAAACGGGTGTCGTAACCACAAGCCATGTTCTCGGCTAAATCTTCGGGCGGCGCAACCCAATCGTCATCCTCTAAGTAGTTTAGAATATCGGTCTGATCGTAATCGAACTCACCGTTGCTCATGACCTGATATTTCATGATGTCCGTTTCCGGTGTTCCATCCCAGGTCATGGGGGGGTATCTTCTCATCGGACCCCAGTCGATGTCCTCGTTTGTATTCGAGACCCACCAGTTATATGAGTAGCTTAACTCATTAAGGGGATTTTCTCCTACTTTAAGGAGAGCAACACCAAGAGCGCCGGTTGGAGAGAACTCGTCGAAACGGCCGTCGTCTGTGGGGTCGCCGTCGTTGTCGGCAAGCCACGCGGTGTTGACCGTTATGGAATCGTTTTTGATTGGATCCCAATAGGATTCGATAAAGCCGGTAACATCGTCTTGAGCGTATGCCGGAGTATTTACATGCCCGACATCGCCGTCGATGTAGATTCCGACGTAAGCGTCGCGGATTGTGTCCCTCTCAGCGCGGATGTTGCGGAACCAGTAATCGATGATCACGAAGTTACGGGCGTAGTTATATGACCAAGAAACCGACCTTTGTGTAACCTCGACACCAATCGGGCGGTGTTCGATGGGAACGATGTCAGGATTTTTAACTGTATCTGTCATAGTCGCAGTAAAATCCTGCTCGCTTATGGCGCTGTCGGGAACATTGATGTATATCGAGTTCACCATTATAGTATCTTCGGCCAGATTGTAGCCGGGCATAAGCTCGTTGACATCGTGGAACCATCCGTCCTCGCCGACACTAACGACTGTGTCGCCTCCGACAACAGCGCCTATCCATAGAGCGCCCTGGAACAGGTATTCCAGTCCGGAACCTCCGGGGTATTCTGCAGAAGGTCTGCACTGTCCAGCTTTATCACCTGTTTCATAGATAATACATAGCTGTGGGTCGTCTTCTCCCCTTTGGCTCCCGAAGAAACCCCAGTTAGAAATAGTCAGGAATAGCTGACCAACATCGTGGGTTTTCTCGTCAATTGCTGGAGCAGATACCGCAGGTCTTCGCCTTGGCGCGGCCTGATTATCCGGGCCGTCTTCTCCAAAGACTGTTCCAGCAAGCAATAACCCCATAATGAGGAGAATTGTTGCGTATGTGATTCTTTTTTTCATTATAACTCCATTGTCCTCTAAGGCTTACCAGCTAACCTGAAGGCCGAGTCTGATGTTTGTTGGCGCGCTCCAGTGGCTCGGGTCATAGGCATAGTCGAGGCCGTTTCCGAGGCCATCGTCGATATCCCAGTCGTCCGGTTCACCTGTTTCGCTGTAAACATACTCGACATTTCTTCTGTTCGTAAGGTTCTGCACCCAAATTAGGAAGGAATAATCCATTCCCGCAATTGAGAAGTCCTTGTTGAAACGAAGGTCGACATTATAGTTAGGCGGCATTCTGAGAGCGTTTTCGCGTTCCCATGCTTTTTCTCCGGGTTTTGCATCCCAATTTGGGTTTTTAACTGTCGGGGTGTAGGGGAATCCGCTTCCGAATTGGAAAAGAAGGTTCAAACCCCATTTATCCGGAAGTCGTAGTCCGAGAAGCATCGGGTTATCGCCATCAGTAACACGGTAATCTGCGATGACATTGATCATGTGTCTCTGGTCCCAGTTGAGGGGCAAATCCTGTAGGGGAATTGCCGACTGGTCGAAGAGAGCGTCGTAGCCGCTTCTGTTTGAGCTCGATTTTCCGAAAGCGAAGGCGTATTGATAGTTAGCATCCACACTCCACCTATCGGTATAGCTCTTACGCGCCGAGACTTCGATACCTCTGCTACGAGCGTAGTCCTGGTTTTCATATACGCTTTGAGACAGCGGTCCGAGGTTCTGGGTCACGGTATTCAGAAGGCCGTAGATATCTTTGTAATAGCCGGAGAATTCGAGAGTCCATGCATCGCTGATTCCGTATCCGACGCCAAGCTCATATGTAACAGTCTTCTCGAAACCGAGGTTCGGGTTGCCGATGAGTCTTCCGGCTCTACTGGCCTGCGTAGGCATCTGGTAGAAGTTATCGTATCCAGGCAACTGGTAGAGATGAGCGTAGCTAAAGAACAGTTTCGCTCTGTCGGTGATTGGGAAACTCATTCCTATGCGGGGGCTGAGCCTGCTCTGAGATTTAAAAATCTCGTCGTAATCGGGAAGAACCTCAATGATGTTCAAAGATGTAGAATCTTCGAGAACTTCACCCGCCTGTAGGAAGACATCCAACCGAACACCAACATTGGCGATTAATCCGCCGTATTCCATCTTGTCCTGAATATACCATGCGAACTGTTTAGGCGATCTTTCGTAGAATGAACGGAAGATTCCGTGTTCCTGATAAGGTCCGCCGTCGGGTTCGCGGTCGTATTTGAACTCGGGATACTGGATTTCCTGCATATTCATGTTGATATACTGAAATTCCAAACCGGTTTTGACCTGATTATTGTCATCGACCTGGCTTGTGATATCGGCTTTTGCGAGAAGAATATTCGTCTCGCGCCTGTGCCAAACTGCCCAACGGTTATATCCGCGGTCAAGGAAGAGGTCGGTGTTGTCCCATTTGCCGTTCCCGTTAAGGTCGATGTATGCTTCCCATTCATCCCGCTCGAAGTTTGGCATATCATATTTACCGTTGTCGTTAAGGTCGAGGAAAGGTTCTCCCTCTTCGCCGACGTCGTAAACGCCGTTGCCGTTGGCATCGATGAAATCGCACCAGTCATTGCGGAATGTATATACGCCGTCGCGGTTGATATCTTCAAACTCGCCCCAATCGACCACGCCATCTCCGTTAATATCGTTCCAGGTAGTTTCCTCGAGGGCGATGTGATACTGCTCGGGCACGGATGTATTGTTGAGATAATAGCTTCCGAAGACAAATTCGCCCATGTCTTTAACATTGTTACCATTGAGGTCAACCCACAGAGTATCGTCTAAGAAAACTCCGCCGGGGTAAACATTCTGTCCGTAGAAACCTATTCCGAAAGGCATACCGTCGCGGAAAGGCTCACCGTCCATATATGGCTCCGGCCTGTCCATGGGGCTTGCGAGAATGTAACTATTGAAGTTCGTTTCCCTGGGCTCAAAGACATCATTATCGTTAGTCTCATACCAGGGTTCCTCGCCTAACATCGGCGGGCGCTCGTCGATATAGACAGTATCAAGATAGCTGATAGTTGTATGCGAAGCATCCGCCCAGACTGTATCTACGTAATCGACGATGGGCTCCCAATATTCCCAGAAATCCCATTGACCATTGGAGTTGGAGTCCCACCATTTAACACGCACCTGAGGAACGCCGTCTCCGTTGATATCAGACCAGTCGTCGAGACTATTATAGGTAGAGCTATCAACTGCGAAAGCATCGGGAGTGTTTCCGCCGGCTTCGCTATCCAATCCGGTGCGGAAATATCCTGCTCGGACTTCGTAGAATGTCCTTGGTGAGAGATTATGAACCCACTTGATTGATAGCTGGTAGGCTTTACGACTAACTACCTGCGCATTTTGGGGGACATAAGAATAATCCCAGCTCCAGCTTCTGGATTTCGTCCAGTTGCCGGTTCCCGTTACGGTATAAGACATGGAAGGGGTTATCTTCTGTTTGAGCTTGAGGGTCGCAGTGTATTCGTTATAGCGCCTCTCAGGGAAGAAACCGAACCAGTCGTAGTCGATGGCATACGGTGTGCCTATCTCATCTTTTGTGGGAATGTGATTTTCTAAATCCCAGAGATAGTTATAAGGATAACGGGTGTCTGTGTTCTCGCCAGTTACCGAAAGGAAGTAGCTTATCCTCTGAGAACGGGGCAATTCGAGACCCAATTTGGGAAGAATATAGGAGCTAAGAGGCTCAGGTCCCGACAGGGAGAACTCGAGACGGTCGGAATTCCTCGAGAACTTGTTGAGTTCATCGATGAAGAAATCGTCCGTGAGGTAAGATGCGCTACCGGAAAACTTGTTAATACTGCCTTCGCGGGTAACGATGTTAACGATGCCCGAAAGTGCTCCGCCGTATTCGGCGTTGTAGCTTCCCGTCTGCACGGAAACCTCCTGAACGCTCATAGTAGAAACTTCGAGGCCCTTAGCACCGTATGTCGGGTCGGTAACGGGCATACCGTCCACCATGTATGTTACCTCGCTCGAACGACCGCCGCGCATGTGGATTTCTCCATCTCGCTCGACGATGCCGGCTTTAGTTTCCAGCACCTCGCCAATACTAGTTACCGGACGTTTTGAAATGTCTTCGCCGGATACTTTGGATTCCGAGTGGGTAACATCGAGTTTGACCTCGTCGCGGTCAGCAGTAACAGTTATTTCCTGATGCTGAAGCGCGGTTGATTCCATCTCAATATTGATGGATACGGTTCGGTCAACGGAAACCGCAACGTTGGTAACAGTTACGGTGTTAAAGCCGACGTAGGATGCGCGGATTTTGTAAATCCCCGCACGGACATTTAGAATGAAATATTCGCCGTCGAAATTAGTCGCGGCTCCACCGATGACGTTGTCGCCATCATCGAGAAGCTGGACATTAACTCCGGCAAGACCTTCTCCGGTTTCGGAGTCGGTTACTGTTCCCCTGATCTTACCTGACTCTTGAGCCAGAAGGACGGGGGAAAGGATGAATAAGACCATAAGGGCTACAATAAGCCCCGAGGTGCGGTTCGGCACCATCGAAACCTCCCCTGTTATGTTTAATTATTTTCAATTTTTCAAATCTTCATGAGGATTTATACGACTTATAATCCTCTTATCTTTGAATTATATTTAGCATCGTTATAAGAGTCAAGGCATTTCTGATTTAAATTTAGATAATGGGGACTATAGAGCTTGCTATGAAAGAAGTTTTCAGCGCGGTAAAAGGATTTAAATGAACATTTCACGAAAAGATAAATGAAGTCTTGATGACAGCCCGATAGCAAGTTCCTGATAAATTTCCTCTTTGGAATACTTGCTAAACGAGCATTCGTGAATGCATGTTGCTTTCTTGGTGAGTCCTAAGTCTTCATTATTCCCGACGATGAATTCGTTTAACCTTCTAAAATCAGGGCTAACGGGAATAGAGCCTTGCTGAAGTAGTGCCCCGTGTTTTCTACGTTGGGCACTTCCGATCAGCTTTCTGCCGTCGACCACAACTTCGTATCTGCTGGTCGAGGAGAAGCATGAGGGGTTTTTGTGGCCTCCGAGTTCTCCTCGTGTAATCTCAGCGGAAATTCCCAACCGCTGAATTCCGGCGACGAGGCCTTCGGAGATTATCTTATAGCTCTCGATGACATTCGATTCGGCTATAGGATGGCCTGCCGGCAGAATTATCGAGTAAGTAACTTCATCCCAGTGAAGCACCGCCCTGCCCCCTGTTGGTCGAACTGCGAAATCGGCACCGGCATCTCGAATGGCTTTGAAGTCAACATCTGTTCTCGACTGGCCGTAGCCTATTGTTAATGTGGGGTTGAGCCAATCGTAGAAACGCAGGATTGGGACGAATTCGGGATTTCGCGCATCATTTAAAAGGACAGCGTCCATTTGCATGTTTATCTCGCCGGCGTTTTTCCCGGAGAACTCGAGTCGCCAAATTTCTTTTTCCATAATATCAGTCTCTGTCTCTTCTTCGTTTGCGCCGTCGATACCATCCGTATTTGGTTCCGCCGTCCATTAGAAACCCTGCTAATGCGAGGATCGCACCGAGATGGAAGTTCTGTGTCGTAAATGCGACGATAAGCCCGGTCATCATCCTTGGAAAGATAAACCATCCGGGAACATATATCCATGCTCTTTGGTCCCAAAAAGTTCCACCGTGGAAATGCCAAATTAAGAGAAGATTGATTCGAGGGAGAAAAATGAAGCCCAAGAGGTAAAGAATCCAGTGAAGTTCCCAAATATTGATTGCATCAGTCATGTTTTATTCCTTTGAATCCAGTGTTTGTCTGATAACTCGAGATATGGTTCCGACCGAGTATGGTTTCCGGATTAAAGTATTTGCGCCCTTCTGAAGAAGATCACTCAGAACCTGATCCCGGGCATACCCGGTAGAAAGGATCACTTTGACATCGGGGCTGATGTTCTTGATGTTCCGATATGCTTCTTCGCCGCCCATTTCCGGCATGATGATATCGAGAAGGACAATATCCACGTTTTTGTCTCTTGACCGAAGAATTTCAATCGCTTCGGTTCCGTTAGATGCGAGGAGCACTTCGTAACCCAAATATCCGAGCATGGAGTTCAAAACGGTTCTGATATGGGGTTCGTCGTCCACCACAAGGATTGTTTCTTCCCCGCGTGGAAGCTGTTTTCCGGAGTCCCGCTCTTCCTTTATGGGAAGCTCTTCCGGCAAATATACCGTAAAAGTTGTTCCGTCTTGCTCTTCGGATTCGGCCTGAATGAAGCCGTTGTGTTTAGAAACCAATTTTTGAACAAGGGAAAGTCCCAGCCCCATTCCAGTGCCGGTGTGGCCTCCTTTGAAAAATGGGCGGAAAATGTTTTCCAATTCGTGGTCGCTTAGGCCTTTGCCGCTGTCTTTGATGGAAATCCATACATACCGTCCGGGCCGGACAGTCTCTTCGGTGATGTTATATGGACTTTCGAAAACAGTATTGCCGGTAATTAAGGTCAGCTCTCCCCCTTCCTGCATGGCTTCGATGGCATTTACCATCAGGTTGAGTATCAGTTGATGCACCTGAGCCATATTTCCGCGGACAGTGTCCGGGCGGGCATTGAAGAAGGTTTTTATGGAGAGTTCTCCCGATGGGGGTTTTGGAAGAAGCTCGAGAGCATCTCGAATTATCGAGTGGATCGATATGACCCTTCCTTTTTTCTCATCAGCTTCTTTTGTGAGGGACATCAATTTACCAGTGAGTTCGCTCAGTCTCTCCGTTTCCTTCTCGATGATACCGGTAAATTCGGACTGTTCGATATCCCTATCGGCAATTGTTTCGAGACGGTTAACCGCACCGATTATGCTCATTATGCTATTATTATACTCGAGAACCAAATCTTCCGCGTTTTTCGAAAAAACTGCAGTCGGCAGGCCGCCGCCACTGGACTTAGCTGTCTCATCTGTCACTTTGTTATCGATAATTAGTAGGACTGCATTTTCCCCAAAATAGCTTACTAATCGGGGTCGGGCGCTTATAAGAATTAGATTGCCTTCGGGGCCGATGATTTCGAACTGAATCTCTTTAGGAGAGTCTTTGCCTTCGAGCATGTTTGAGATGAGGGCTTCGACTCTTGTTCGATGCACGGGCGGTAGAATTTTGGAAACACCGCTGGATCTTATCCATTCGGGACTTTTGCCGATAAGTTTCCTGAAGGCATTATTAATGTAGAGGATTCTCTGATTATTGAAAACAATAGCGCCGTTGGGCATGCTAGAAAGCATGGCGCGAAAATTCTGGTCGGATTCTCGAAGCTTGTTCTGAAGGGTCTTTTCTCTCGAAAGGTCTTTCAATATACCTACAGTAATGTCGGCATCGGATAATCTGACTACGCGGACCGAAAGTTCGATAGGCCGACGTTCGCCATCGGAGCGGATGCCTTCGACTTCGTATGATTCCGGTTGTTCCTCCCCTTTTCTTCGGAGTTTATATCGTTCGATAACTTTTTTCAGATTATCACCTTCAAAAAGCTCGACGAAGCTCTTCTTGTTGAGGTCTTCGAAAGAATATCCGGTAATATTCTCCAGGCCTTTATTGGCATAAACAAATCTGCCGAATACTTCGTCATCATCCTGAAGGCAGAAGAATCCGATATTCGCCGAGGATGCGGAGTTTATAAATCCCGCGAACTGTTTTTGAAAATCCTCATATTCTCGCTCCAGAGCCTGTTTTTTAGCCATCTCCGTTTCGAAAGAAACTCTGGATGTTCGCATTTTGGAAAGGACATATATTACCGCCACAATCATAATAACAAGTGCTATGACGATGAAATACTGATGATTTCCGGTTCCCTCTTCGTCAACCTTCAAAATGGAGAGCCATCTTCCAAGAATCGATGACAGTTTTCCGCCCAGTTTCAGATTATCGATAATTTCGTTCAGTTCGGGTAGAATAGAGGCTTTGTGGACGGGCACAGCTATTACGTAATCGAATTTCAGAATTATATTGGGGTTTTGTTCAAGTCTGTTTGCAAGTTCGTTTTGTTGCGAGTAATGCTCGCCTACTTCGTGAGGCAAGATTACAGCAGTGTAAATTCCTTCGGCAAGACCGCGGAATGCCACTGGAGGGGCTTCTTCGCGAATATCGGCAAGGCCGCATATTGATTGTAAAATCTCTGAAGCGGGGCTAGAAGGGTGAACACAAATAGCGCCTCCGCAAAAATCCTCCAGATTTGCCTTATTCCGCATCTCTTTTGTGCAATAGACCGAAAACTGGGACTGAATTATGGGGCGAGACAATTGCCAATGGCTTTCCAGGTTAGCGTTTCGGAAGACTCCGACCAGAAAATCGCAACTATCGGCTAATGAGTTTAAATCCGACACTCGAGGATCCCTGAAATTGTAACGGACGCTTTTATCTAAACTTTCACCAATTTCGCGGGCTATTTCCACGGCGAAACCACTGGGTTCTCCGCTTTTGTCGATAAAGCTGTAGGGAGCGAGGTCCTCAAAAACAATAACACAGATTGTGTCTTTCGAGTCGAGCCAATCAGACTGTTGTTTGCTGGATTGGGCTGAAAGGGCACTGAGAAATATGATTAGCGTTAAAATTAATACTATCGCTATTTTGTTGTTTATCATATCAGTATAGCTTTTTATTAAAGTTATTCATAAAGTGTCTTTCTCGCTATAAATCAAAACACAATTATGATTATATGGATAAGAATGCCTTTGACAAGAAATATTTATTCGAAGGTGATGCGGCTAAGTCTTTCTCTTTTCGAGAAGATATGCAATTTCCGCCAGGAGTATTTTTACGGCATCTTTCTGGGGAATTTTGCCCGCAGGTTTGCCATGTTTGAAAAGGAGAAAGTCCTCCTTTCCGCCAGCTATGCCTATGTCGGCGTTTTCGGCTTCTCCGGGGCCGTTTACTTCGCAACCCATGACTGCAACAACGAGCTTTTGGGAAGTAACAGGCAGTTTTGACCTAACCTCTCGGGCGATGGACTCCAGGTCCACTCGGCATCGCCCGCATACGGGGCAACTGACAAGCTCGATTCCGCTGTCGGCGAGGTTACAGGCTTTGAGGAGGGATTTCCCTGCCAGAACTTCCTCTACAGGATCGCCGGTGATGGAGAACCGAATTGTATCGCCTATGCCGTCGAGGAGAAGAGATCCTATTCCGGCGGAGCCTTTAATCAGGGCTTCTGGAGCGAGGCCGGCTTCGGTAACGCCAAGATGAAGAGGGTAATCGAATTTTTCTGCGAAAAGGCGGTTCGATTCAATGACATCGAGGACATCGTGGGATTTCAGCGAGACCACGATGTCTCCAAACCCAGCCTTTTCGAGGATAGAGATTTCTCCTTCGGCGGCTAACAACATGCGGCTCGGCACCGGAAGTCCCTGGTCGAGGTTTTTCGGAAGGCTTCCGGCATTGACGCCTATTCTGATAGGTATGCCGTTGGCTATGGCAGATGAGGCTACTTCCTTTACTCTGTTGTCGGAGCCTATATTTCCGGGGTTTATTCGAAGCTTGTCCGCTCCTGAATCGGCGGCTTGAATAGCCAGGCGATAATCGAAATGAATATCCGCTACGAGGGGGACAGCGGTTTGGGAGCGGATGGTTTTGAAAGCTTGAATATCGGCCTGGTCGCGAATGGCCAGGCGGATAATATCGCATCCGGCGGCACGCAGTTTTTGTATCTGGTCGAGGGCGGCTTCGGTATCGGCCGTTTGGACATTTAGCATAGACTGCACACTTACCGGAGCGTTTCCGCCGATGGCGGTATCGCCCACTCTGACCTGCTTTGTTTTGCGCCTTTTAGGTTTTTTGTTCATGGTTTTTCTCTCATTGGCATAATCTTTGCAATTTACGAACGAGCTTATTGAACTTGACAATCGAAATATATCGGTTTATCTTCACAAATGAAGGTTCCGCTTATGGTAAAATGGTTTAACAAAATAATCTTTCTGACCGCGCTATTTGTTGTAGCGGGTTTTTCTTTTGCCGATAACAGCACGATATCGGACAGCCAGTTCGTCATGCTTTACGTCGATTTGTCCTTTGCCGCCGAGCAGTTCCTGTCGGATTCCGTTCAGCTTGCCGGAATTCAAGATTCCATTTTCGACGCTCACGGTGTTACCCGTAAGGATTTTGACGCTTACAAAGCCGAACTCGACAAATCCCCCGAACGCTGGAGCGAAACCTGGCGTATGGTGGCGGAAGAACTGGAAAAACGCGAAGAAAGATTACAAAGAACAAAAACAGCACAGGACGGCAAGTCTAAAGACTGAAGGCGTCCTCGATATGGAGGATATCGAAACCTCCCTCGACCTTAGTTAGAGCAATCACATCGAATCGAAAGAAGCAATCTTGCGGATTGTTTTTGTCGATCCATGCGTTGGCTATTTTGCCAATCTGGCGGCGCTTTGCCATATTTACCCATTCCTCCGGCCTGCCGAATTTATCGTTGAAGGCCGTCTTTACTTCCACGAACACGATAACCTTGCCGTCTCTGGCGATTATGTCTATTTCCCCCTGGCGAATTCGCCAATTTCTGGCGACAATCTGGTAGCCCTTATTCAGAATATGTTCGACGGCAATATTTTCGCCGGTTCGGCCTCGTTCCTGCCCCCTTTTGGAGTCCATTTCAGAACACCTCCATCGAAAGGTATTTAAAACCGCTGTCGGGAAAAAGGGTTACGATAATTTTGCCTTCCCCCATTTCTTCGGCAACTCGCAGGGAAGCCATATAAGCCGCTCCTGAAGAGATTCCGCCGAGAATGCCCTCTCTTTTTGCTAATCGTCTGGTCCCATCGAAAGCGGTTTGAGTGCTTAAGGTAAGAACTTCATCGATAAGGCTCTGGTCGAGGTTTTTCGGGATGAATCCCGCGCCGATGCCTTGAATTCCGTGTTTTCCGGGACTATTACCCTTTATGACAGCTGATTCTTCCGGTTCGATGCCAATAATTTTCGGCGAGAGGCCGGCTTTTCGAAATGCCCTCGCGACGCCAGTAATTGTCCCTCCCGTGCCGATTCCGATCACGAAGGCGTCGATGTGGTCGAGGGCTTCGATTATCTCGGGGCCGGTGGTGAATTCGTGGGCGGCGGGATTCGCGGGGTTATCGAACTGTGCGGGGATGAAGGTGTTCGAAAGCTCTTCGCGTAGCTCTTCCACTCGGGCGAGGGCACCCTTCATGCCGGTTTCTACGGGAGTCAATTCTATTTTTGCGCCGTAGGCTTCCATGGTTTTGATTCGTTCAATGGACATATTCTCCGGCATCACGATGATGCACACGTAGCCTCGGACAGCACAGATCATTGATAGAGAGATTCCGGTGTTCCCGCTGGTGGCTTCGATTACAGTGGTTCGAGAATCAAGAACTCCTCTTTTCTCGGCGTCGATAATCATGTTCAGTGCGGGGCGGTCTTTCACGGAGCCGCCGGGGTTGAACATCTCGAGTTTGGCATATATTTTGGCGCGTTCGCCGAAACCATCTCCGCGAAGCTGAACTAATGGTGTTTTGCCGATGGTCTTCAATATTTTATTATCGAAGGACATCTACTCGCCCTTTGCGCCTTTGTGAATTTCGAGGTCTTCGTTGACCATCTTTTTGAGTTCGAGGATTAGGGACTGAAGTTCTGCCATCTTCTCGGAAATGGGGTCGGGCAGATTGCCGTGGTCGAGCCAGGCTTCGTGGACTTTTCTGCCTTTGCTGATTACCACCCTGCCGGGAATTCCGACGACAGTGGAATCGTGCTCGACATCGCGCACGACGACACTCCCTGCGCCTATACGCACTTCGTCGCCGATAGTGATATTCCCCAGAACTTTTGCGCCTGCGCCTACAACTATGTTATTGCCGAGGGTAGGATGACGCTTGCCCTTTTCCTTGCCCGTTCCGCCGAGGGTTACGCCCTGATAAAGAGTAACGTTGTCGCCGATTATCGTGGTCTCGCCGATGACGATGCCCATGCCGTGGTCGATGAAGAGGCCTTTGCCGATGACCGCCCCCGGGTGAATCTCGATTCCTGTGAAGAAACGGGAAGTTTCGCTGATTAGTCTTGCGGGGAGCCTTAGCTTAACTTTCGCCCAGAGAAAATGGGCGATTCGATGCGACCACAAGGCGTGCAGACCCGGATAGCATGTAATCGCCTCGACGACATTTCTACAGGCCGGGTCTCGTTCGAAAATTGCTTTTATATTTCTGAACATTTATGCCTCTATCTGTTTTATGTGATTTAAACAAAATCGCCCGGCGGATTGAAGCGGAGGGATAGGGCTTTCCATCGACCGGGCGGTTAAGTTATGAATAAACGGCCTATTCTACTCTTGCGCCCTTAGTCTTTCCGCTGGTTGCCGGCGCCGGTTTCTTTGCTGGTTCGGCGGGTGTTTCAGGTTCTGCTGTTTCAGATTCAGTTTCTGGAATTTCAGCCACTTCCGCTGTTTCAGTCAGGGTTACTTCCATGCCCATAACTTCGGCGATTTTGTCGAAGTTTTTGCGGATTAGCTCGATTTCGTTTTTGTCGAGGTCGTCGGGGATTTCCGCATCCTCGATATCATCCTCTTCAAGGCCTTCGATGGCTTCGCGGAGCATTTCTTTCTGGTCTTCGGGAACATTGGGGTCGTCGAGTTGCTTTTTCATTACTTCGACCTGCTCGCCCATCGCTTCTTTAGCTTCTGCCATTTGAGTTTCGAAAGCGAGATAGAACATTCCTGCGCTAACTTCTACCATAGTTAGGTAGAATTCAGCCGGGTTGTCGATTCCGGCGGCGCGGAGGTCTTTGTCGATATTCGATAGAGACGACAAAGATTTCATCCCTTTGGAGAAATCGTCTTTGGATTGGTCGATTTCATCCCCCTTGGCTTCGATAACTTCTTGGAAGATAGGAAATTCTTGAATGAATTTGTCTATTCTTCTTTGATTCAGTTCGAATTTGCCGTCTTCGCCTTTTAGTTCTTCGACCTCTTTGGCGAAACGTTCGATAGCTCCGGCGGTTTCTTCGATTTCGCCGGCCATTTCCTTGGCTTTATCGACCGCGCCACAGCATCCGAAGCTGAAAAGGGCGATTCCAATGATGAGCATAGCAACGATAGTTTTTTTCATTCTGTTTCCTCCAGTTATAATTTGAAGTTGCTTTCCGCTAAAATCGTATTTTCCAAGGCGATTGTCAACGGGAAAATTCAATTTCTGAGATGAGCTGAATTTTGGAACTTCAACTCCATTGTTGACATCGGCGGATGGCTTTATTAGATTATGCAGATGAAAATGAAACTTAAGGAGAAAAGATGAAAGTCCTTGTAATCGGCGGCGGCGGTAGAGAACACGCCTTGGTTTGGAAGCTTTCCCAGAGCCGTTTTGTCGAGAAAATATATTGTGCTCCGGGCAACGCCGGAATCGCTCAATTGGCGGAATGCGTCAACATTCAGGATACCGATATTCGGAATCTGGCTTCCTTTGTCGAGAAGACAGGGGTTGATTTCACGGTTGTCGGACCGGAGGCTCCCCTTTCCGAGGGCATCGTAGATTATTTCAACAGCCGTAAAATGAACACTTTCGGACCCGGGCAGAAAGCGGCGCAAATCGAGTCCAGTAAAATATTCGCGAAAGAGTTCATGAACGAATTTCACATCCCAACTGCCAGCTTCGTGAGTTTCGACAACGCCGAGGATGCGATTCGTTTCGTCGAAAATCACAAACTGCCGCTGGTTATCAAAGCGGACGGCCTGGCCGCTGGCAAAGGCACAGTGGTGGCCGAGAGCGTCGAAGAAGCTAAGGACGCCATTCGGCGGTCGATGATAGAACGGGCATGGGGCGAAGCGGGCAGACGGATACTAATCGAGGAATTCATTCCGGGTAGGGAGGTTTCCGTTCTGGCTTTTACCGATGGCAAAACGGTTGTGCCAATGGTTACAAGCACCGACTACAAACGCGCTTTCGACGGCGGCGCTGGCCCAAATACCGGCGGAATGGGCACAATATCCCCCAACCCAAATATGGATGAAAGACTCATTCAGCGCATTCAGGAAGAAATCCTCCAGCCGACAATCGACGGTCTGCGATACCGCGGAACCCCGTTTAAGGGAGTTATCTACCCGGGACTGATGATTGTGGACGGCCAGTTCAAAGTCCTCGAATACAACTGCCGTTTCGGCGATCCGGAGACACAGGTTGTTCTCCCCCTCCTCGAAACGGATTTGATGGAAATCATGCTTCATATTCATCATGATAAATTGGACGAAGCGGACATAGTATGGAAAGAAAATATGTCTGCAATGTGCGTGGTTATGGCCAGCGGCGGGTATCCGAAACGATACAAAAAGGGCGCTGAAATTTCAGGGCTCGACGATGTTAAGGACGACCAGACTTTCGTTTTCCACGCCGGAACGACGACAGTCGGCGACAAAATCGTTACGGACGGCGGCAGAGTTCTCGGAGTAACTGCGTGGGACAAAACCCTCGTCAAAGCACGAGACAGGGCCTACCAATCGGTCAAGAAAATCAGCTGGGATAAGGAATTCCACCGCAACGATATAGGCCATAATTTCATCTTATAATCATAAATTCGATTTCAAAAGGAGAACTATGGGGAAGGTTGCAATTGTATGCGGAAGCAGTTCGGATTCGAAGCTTGTTGAGAACGTGAAAACGACTCTTGACAAATTTGGCATCGGCCACGAGGACTTCGTCATTTCGGCACACCGTCAGCCGGATACATGCAAGGAATTTGCGTCGAGTGCCAAATCGAAGGGCTTCGATCTGATAATCGCCATAGCCGGACTTGCGGCGCATCTACCGGGGGTTGTGGCGAGTCTGACGGAACTGCCGGTGATCGGAGTTCCTGCGGACGGCGGGCCTTTGAACGGCGTGGACGCCCTTCTGTCAATAGTTCAGATGCCTGGCTCGACGCCGGTAGGGACTATGGCTATCGGAAGCCACGGCGCGAAGAACGCCGCTATTTTCGCCGCGAGAATTTTGGCTCTGCACGATAACGCAGTTGCGGAAAAACTCGCAGACTATCGCGAGGAACTCGCAAAGGGCGGTAAGTAGTGGGGAGATTCACTTACGGACCAGTTCCTTCGCGGCGTTTGGGGCGTTCACTGGGAATCGACCTGGTGGCCTCGAAGAGTTGCACGGTGAACTGTATCTATTGCCAAATCGGTTCACAGGAACCTTCGCCGCCGGTCAGAAAAAGTTTCTTTCCTCCTGAGGAAATCGAGGCCGATATTCGCTCTGCTGTGGAGTCGGCAGATGAAATCGACTGGCTAACACTTTCCGGTAGCGGCGAACCGACACTCTCTGCGGATTTGGGACACATTATTCGGTTCTCTAAATCCCTCGGTGCCGCACCGGTATGCGTCCTGACCAACGGCACCCTTTTATGGATGCCTGAGGTTCGGCAGGAATTGGCCAATACCGATCTGGTCGTGCCTAACCTGGACGCCGCTACGCCGGAGCTTTTCGAGAAGGTTGTCCGCCCCCATTCGAGCATATCTTTCGAGAAGTATTACGACGGTCTGAAAACATTTTCCACCGAGTTCGAAGGGGATTTACATCTGGAAATAGTTATACTGAAGGGGATCAACGATTCGGAAGAGCATTTCCGGCAACTTGCGGATTTGGTCGAGGATATTGCCCCTTCGGGAGTTTGGATAGGCACGGTCAAACGTCCACCCGCGGAGAGTTATGTTCAGGCGGTTTCGGACGAGACTCTCGAACTGGCATCGGCAATAATCGGCGCTAAGGCCGAGATTATCCACGATTATCATGGCAAGAAGGGCGAGACCTTTTCGGCATGGGGACTTGCGGATAGGATAATCGATCTTTTACGACGGCGACCGGAGACCGCAGAAGCAATTGCGGAGGGGCTTTCGGCCAACTACCATGAGGCTTTGAAGGCCTTAAGCCGTCTTGAGGATTCCGGAAAGATACATCGCAGAGAGATTGGCGATCGTATATTTTACGATATTACAAGAACTTAGCTATTTTACATAAAGGAATTTATTATGTATGAAGACATACTGCCTAATCTAATAAGCAAAAACAACACCAAAGCCATTCTCCTCGTGGCCGATGGCGTCGGCGGAATACCGGTGAACGGAAAGACAGAACTCGAAGTCGCCAAAACTCCTAATCTGGATAAGCTGGCGGCAAAATCCTCTCTGGGTCTGCAATATCCGGTCGGGTATGGAATCACGCCGGGGAGCGGACCGGGGCATCTATCGCTATTTGGCTACGAGCCTTTGCGTCATCAAATTGGACGGGGAATATTGGAGGCTCTGGGAAGCGGCATGGAGGTCGTATGCGGTGATTTAGCCGTTCGCGGTAATTTCGCGACCATGGAGGATGGTTTGATAACCGACCGTCGAGCCGGCAGAATTCCCACGGAAAAATGCGCTGAGCTTGTGGCAAAGATACGGGATAACATCCAAGATATCGATGGAGTGAAATTCGACATCAAAGCCGCACGGGACTACCGTTTCGCGGTGGTTTTCCACGATGATTCGCTTAAGGACAATATCGAGGACGCCGACCCCCAGGAGACCGGCAAACCGCCTCATCCTGCGAAAGCTCGGGACGAAGCCAGCGATGAGGGCGCGCGGATAATCAATCTTTTCATCGATGAAGTTACGGAGATTCTGAAGGACGAAAGCCCCGCAAACACCTGCCTCATCCGCGGCGCGGCGAATTGCCCAGAAATCGTGGATTTCGAGAATAAATACGGGATGCGCGCACAGGGAATCGCGGTTTACCCGATGTATCGAGGCCTTGCAAGGCTTGTGGGAATGACCGTGCCGACCGATATCGAGGATATCAACGCCGAGATATTGCGGCTTAAGGAGACATGGGACGATTATGATTTTCATTTCGTCCATTTCAAATATACGGACTCGGCCGGCGAGGATGGCGATTTCGATAAGAAAGTCGCGATGATAGAGAAGCTGGATGCCCATCTGCCGGAGTTTCTGGCGATGAATCCTGATTGTATTGTCATCACCGGCGACCATTCCACTCCCCCGCCGATGAAGCTTCACAGCTGGCATCCGGTGCCGGTTCTGCTAAGCGCGGAAACTGCATTTGAGGATGACGGCGCCCGTTTCACCGAGAAGGAATGTTCGAAGGGAATTCTTGGGCATATTCCGGGGACGGCGATAATGATGTATATTCTCGCCAACTGCGGCAGACTGCTTAAATTCGGTGCTTAGGGGATGACTGAAATCGACGGCGACTTGAATAAATTAGCTGTTGAGATTACGAGGTTTGCTAAAGAGCCGCTTAATGAGCGTCTGCGGTTTTGGGCGGAGTATTTTCGAGGCTATCCCTATCTCGATTCGCCATTGGGCGAGGGCTTTGAAAGACCGCGTATCCGAACCGACGGTTTCGACTGCATGACATATGTCGAAACCTGTCTTGCCCTTGCTATAAGTGAATCTGCGGAGGATATCTTAACGAATCTCGACAGAATTAGATACCGCGACGGCGTGGCCGATTTCGAACATCGGAATCATTTCGTTTCGTTAGACTGGTTGCCGAATAACAGATGGCTTTTACGCCCTCTGGATGAGTTTTCGGACACATCGATAACGAGAGACATCGACCGGGCGGCCTTTTTCGAGAAAAATGGGCATCGGCTTTCGGCGGAATCGGAACTTACCGGGGTTGAGCATATTGAATCGCGAATAATTTCGCCGTCAGGATTCACGGAGATTTCGCTCTCAAGACTGGACTGCACAGTGGCGATGTTCGCAGGAAGACTGGATTGGATGGTGGTTTCTCATATGGGACTGCTTTTCGCGGAAGGCGATGAAATTATTCTGCGCCATGCTTCGTCGGTGCATAGAAAGGTAGTTGAATTGCCCCTTTCGGACTATTTTGAGATAAACAGAAGTCTTCGCGGAGCGATATGCGCGGAAATCTTCGATAACCCATAGTTTAGTCCCAAGAATGGAATTGACAATGGTCATCGCCGGGATTATTATCGAACCATAGGATAATGTTGTTTACACAAGCAGTGTTGACCAGCGCACATCAATCGAGATATTATGAAATTTAAGCCTTTTAAAAACATTTGGATAAAGATTCTGGCCTTATTGGTGGGGTGCGTGCTCTGGCTCCATGTCGCCACGGAACAAGAGTTCGAGCATACGTTTAAGTATCCCCTGCTGGTTGAAGGCCTTCCGAATGAATATGTTTTAGGCGCTCCCCTACCCGATTCCGTTGAAGTTTTGCTCAAAGGCAGGGGAAAGGATTTGATAAAGCTTCTTTTTTCGGACGGCGAGGTTGCTATAGACGCATCCGGGTTCAAGTATTCTGAGAGATATATCGAACCGAGCCATCTGAATTTGCGGATTCCTGAAATTGATTACGAATTTCTCGGATACGTAAAAAAGGATCATATTCGATTGGTTATCGACCGCTACACGAACAAGCCTGTCCCCGTGAAAAGCGGTCTCGTATTGGAACCGGCCAGCGGATATGCGGCTCTCGAAGAAAAAATTCAGTTCGATCCGCCACGGGTGGTGATAGGCGGACCGGAGAATCTGGTTCGAACTGTCGAGAATGTTTATACAGTTCCAGAAACATTGAAGGGGCTAAATAAATCAACCACCCATACTGTTTCTATAAATCAGGAAAGCAATCTAATTTCATATACCCCGACAATATTATCCGCTTCCATCGTGGTCGAGCCTCTAAGGCAGGTTACTTTCGAGGATATTGTTGTTACGGTGAAAAGCGGAAAATTGCGTTCTAATGAGAGATTGATACCCGAGACTATCAGCATAACTTTCACTGGCACAGAAGAGCAAATTGAAGCTCTCAAGCGCGAGAAAATCCAGGTTTTCGTGGATTACGTCGATGTTCGAACACAGGGCGGACAGATACGGCCGATAGTTATTCATCCGCCAAGCGTGAATGTGGTTTCTTTGAATCCGGAGTATTTTACTATTCAGGAGAAATAGAACGGGTGATAGGCGATATCTATCAGTGTCCTTAAATGAGCGAGAATAAGAACCCTGCAACTACCGATAAGATGCTCAGCGAGACGAGATAGAAAACGAGCATCTTTCCCCCAAAATATTTGCGGACTACAAGAATAGTGCTCCAGCTGGTAACCGGGCCTACGATAAGGAACAACATGGACGCGCCGATGTTCATCCCCTGTTCCCAGAGGGCGTGGGCAAGCGGCACGCTGGCTGTCGAGCAGACATAGACGAAAATTCCCACCACAAGACTGAAGGGATACCCCCAGAACCCTCCGAGATAACGGTTGATTAGCGCGCCAAGGGGATCGAAACTAGCCACTATCGAGGCGATGAGAATGCCGAGAAGCAGTTCGAGGCCTATGTCTCTGGGCATCTTCCAGAAAGCGAATTTGAGGGCGGAGAGAACCTTGCGTCCGGTTGGGATTTTTGTTTCGGCGTGGTCTTCGCAACATCCGGTTTCGCATTCATTCTTGCCATGATAGCTTTCAGGATTCGCATTGAATTTATCGAGGCAATGAGCGGAGCAGAAGTAGATTTTGCGGCCTTCGTATCGAATAACTAAGTCGGTGTCTTCGGATACTGTCATCCCGCAGACCGGGTCGATATTGGGACCCTCGGCGGATTTGGCGGAACAACAACTTGGCGGGGCGTCGATGTCCTTGATGCCGAAGCCCAGCATATTTGAAAGGGCGCCGATGATTACACCCATCACGATAACGGCGGCGAAAATGTAGATAGTAAAACTCCACCCGAAGAGAGAGTAGGTAACGAATAATGCTGTGAGAGAAGTTGCGGGGGTGGCTATGAGAAAGGAGACTACAGAGCCTATTTTTGCGCCCTTCTTGTGCAGACTGAGGGCTACGGGCAGGGATCCGACACAGCATATCGGCAGTATCGTGCCAATGACGGTAGCCCATAGAAGGGGGCCTATCCCCTTTCCGCCGAGGTGCTTTTCGACGAGGTTTGTAGGGACGAACTCGTGGATAAGACCGCTCAATAGAAACCCGACCGCCAACGAGGGCAGAACTTCTATGAAATAATGCAGAAAAGTGCTGAGTATCTGATTTATCATCTTCGCTCCATAATCATGGAATTGTAGTGCTAAGTTACCATTTATTCTGAGAAGTATATATATTGACTCTTTGAAATGCAAGTCAAATCTTAAGGATTCAATTTCGATATTCCTTGACCCGAGGGTTAGTCGAAATTATATTGGTATTAGACGATGGAGTCGTTGTTTGCATTATCTTATTGCAATATAACGAGTTATATATAATAATCGATAGATAAAGAGCGAAATGAAAATCGCCCTGATTGGCGCATCATCTACTGGGAAAAGCACTCTCTCGAAGCTTCTGGCTAAGGAACTGCGGCTTCCGCTCATTCGTGAGCAGGCACGGGTCGTTCTCGCGGAAATGGGAAAAACTCTGCCGGAGCTGAGGGCTGTTACCGAGGACATAATTCGGTTTCAGTATGCAGTCTTGCAGGCTCAGATAGACAGTGAGACGGAATGTGCAGATTCGGGGTTCGTATCCGACAGGAGCATTTTCGATAATCTCGTGCTTTTTTTGCGTCACTGCGAAGTTTCGGACCATCATATTCGAAGCTACGAAGAAATCGTTCTAACTCATTACAAGAATTTACCTTACGATCTTTTAATATTCCTTCGCCCCGGGGAGTTTCCTGTCGAGGACGACGGTGTTCGGACTCCTAATCCATATTACCAATCACAGGTTGACGGGATGATTTTGACTATTCTCAAACTATTTTCCGTCCCGACAGTGGAAGTTACCGGAGACCCACTGCAGAGAGTTCGGAACACAAAAGCGCATATCGAAAAGCATTTCCCGGGCTGGTTGGAATCGAGGGGAATAGAATTCGACCGCAGTGCCGCTAGATTCAGCGGCATCGAATAAATCTTTTACTTTGCATAAGTGAATCAGAACTCGAGTTTCTCGACCGATTTAATCCCCAATTTCAGTGGAACGATCGTGGCTACGGCGTTTATGATTATCAGCGCACCGAAGCCTATGGCTACTTCCAAAGTGGGGAATGAGCTTCGCTCCCCGATGAGGTATGTGAGATAATTATAGGTCGGAATTGCCAGGGCGAGGGTTGAGAGGGCTACGTAGATAAGGCTCACGAGGGCGCATATCATTCCGCCGCCGGAGGATGCGATTTTGCCGGGGTTCGGTTCTTCGAAACTGGGATAGATACTTCCGAGGCCGGTGGAGATAGCGGTCAGGGAGATGCTCATCAGGAAGATGCCGCCGCCCATGAGCATTGTCATCGCCAGAGATTGGGAAAGGATGGAGTTTGACACGACGGCCACAACCTCGGCGAGGATGAAGAAGATGATGAAGGCTATCCAGAATTTTTCCCAGAAAACACGTTTGAGGTTCACCGGCGATGATGCTATCGACCAGAAACTCTTACCTTCCATCGAGAATGATGGATAGACGAAGCGGACTGATAGGGTCGCCAAAATGTAGCCGCAGAAGGCGTAGTTGACGAAACTTATCATCGTCCGCCAGTAGAGGCCCTCGACGTTGAGGGGGACTTTGCGGAGATTGAAAAGGTAGAATACAATAAGCACAAGCAAGATTGTGAACTGCGTCCACTGGCGGGGATCGCGAAGGAAAAGGCGAATGTCTTTGACGAACAATGCCCGCATATCCGAGGGAAAAGAGCGGAAGACTTTCCAGGATGTCGAGTAGAAACTCTTTCGGCGGGCGCCTTTGCGCTTTCTGCCCAGAAGTTCACCCGCGGCTCTGTAGGCCGGGTAATAAAGGCTTTCGGCGAGGATATCGATGAAAACGAGAAATGCTCCGGCTGTGGATAAAATCATCGAGATATAGAACCACATATTCGAGAAATTGCCCATCCTGGCCGATTTGAGGATTTCGACAATCCAGATGTTTGGCAGGATTGGAGCATCGTTGCGCGCGAGTTCCTGCAGGTAGTAATTGAGCAGGGCCAAATCTCCCTGAGCGGAAAATAGTATTGTCGAAAACCTTGCTCGCATCAGTAGGAACAGGGCTACGACTGAGATTAACCCGAGGAAAATCATCACCCTTCGAGAGCCGAAACGGTAGGCGAGGGGGAAGAAAATCAATGAAAAGGCAGTCCCTAGAACAGCAGATATAATAAGAAAAGGAGGAATCACGAGGACGGCGAAAGCGAAATAGTTCCAGATGGGCAGGGAATGGACGACGGAGTAGGCGATGAAAGCCGGCACGGTTATAACAAGCGTCGCCCAGCTCGAGTAAAATAGGGTGTCGATGAATTTCACCCAGAAAACCTGGCGGTATTCGAGGGGGGATGTCATCAGGAATGAGGTTTCATCGGAACTGTAGATAGAGCCTATGGATGTGATGAGGTTAGAGATGACCAGCATCAGGAAAAAGGCCAGGAAGCCTATGCCTACAAGCTTATCGATTAGAAGGACGCCTATGTCCTGCACCGATACAAGATAAGAAAAGAGCCGGTGGAACAGGATGTAGGTCCCAGCGAAGAAAATTATCAGGACGATGAAGCCTATAATAACCTTGGCCATTCGTTCGAGATGACGGCTGAATATTAGGCGCGCGAACTGTTTTGGCTTCGTATTTAGAATTAATTCGAACATATCGGATAATTATATTCACTTCTGATGGGATTTCAACCCGAAGTTATTCTAAGTTACTCTTATGACAATAAAAAGTGGATTTTGGTTGACATCGGCGCTTATAGGGATAAATTTATAGCAGTTTAACTGAACTGGAATAGATTATGAATTTTCGGCACGTAATTCGCTTTATGATTCTTCCGCTCTTTGCAGTCTTTGCATCGATGGGAGATGTCGGCCCGGTAAGCCCGGAGTCATTGGACACGGAACTGAGCAGATCGGTGAACGACAGCACTTTGTTCGTCCGCGCCCAGCTGGCTTATTCAAGGGGTTTGTATCAGAACGCCTTCGATTTAGCGGAGCGTATCGAACAGCCCACTGATAGGATTTTCCTTATGAAAGGGATCTGCTCGCATATTCTGACTCGCCCTCATTCGGCGAGGGCTTTCTTCGCGCGGGTGAGAGATCCGGAGCTTTTGCCGCTGGCTCAGCTCGGTCTTTCGGAGATTTACTGCTACAGCATCCCCGACTCGGACAGCTGTGATAAGTATTCGTCGATTGTCTTTGGCATGCCTTACTTATCGCGGTTTGTGGATTTGGAATACTCCGAGGAGGGCGTTTCGTCAGATTCCACTTACTATGACGAAACGACGGAAGGCTGGACACTTCAGTTTGGAGCTTTCGGGATTCGAAATCTGGCTGAGCAGATGGCGGTGAAAGTTCGCGCCGAGGGATTATCGCCGATGATTATCCCTGTCGAGCGGGAGGGTGAGACGCTTTATTTTGTTTATGGTGGAGTTTTCACGACCAAAGGCGAGGCGGCGGCCCGTGCGGACGCATTAGCGGGTGAGATGGTTACGAAAGTAGTCGAACTACCTGAAAAACAATGAGTTACGATAACTTAATTAATGTATTTAACTAAACTAATATCCTAATGGATTGGTAGAAATGAAGAAAATTACAATTGCCATGATAATGTGCTCGATTTTTACCAGCGCTGTTTTCGGATTATCCGACAATGCCGGAACCGCGGAGATGGCATTCCTTAAGATGTCCTTCTCGCCGAGAGCGGCATCTATGGGCGGCGCGGGAACGGGCTATGCCAAAGGCCCTCACGCCATGCTTTCCAACCCGGCCAGTATGAGTTTCGAACGGGATATCTCCGTGGGGACAAGCTTCGGAGTCCTTTACGCTGGAATATCCGGCGGCGATGTTGTTGCTCAAAAGGGTTTCGATTTCGGGAAGCTGGGCGCATCGGTGAGGTTCATAAGTTACGGGTCTATGGACAGAACAAACATCGACGGCGAGGTTACCGGAAGTTTTTCAGCCACCGATCTGGCTTTTTCCCTTGCCTATTCGAGGGAGATAGTTAACAATCTTTCCGTAGGAATCTCCCCCTTCTTCGCCTCGAGCAGTATCGATTCTACTTCATCGGCGGCTTTGGGCGTCGATATAGGCGCGCTAATGAAATTCGATCACGGCAGAGGTCAGGTCGGCGTAGCGCTCAAGAACGCCGGCACGGTCTTTTCGGCTCATGTGGATTCTACCAATCCCCTTCCCCTCAATGCCTCATTCGGAGCGAGTTACCGGCTGAAGGGTCTTCCGATTTACGCCACGGCTCAGGGCGACTGGTTCGCCGACGAGGGTTTTACTGCGGGGTTCGGAATCGATTTCGTTCAGTTGAAACCCCTTTCGATACGCGCCGGATACCGTCTTCGGGATAAAATCGAGGGCGAACTGGCCAAGGACGAAACTCTTCGCGGCCTAACCGCCGGGTTCGGAATCGATTACCGCAATTTGATAATCGATTATGCCTTAGAACATTACGGCGAATTGGGAATGACTCACAAATTCGGAATCGGCTACGACGGTTTCGGCAAGAATTAATATCACAAACCAAAATCTGCGATGACTAGAATTGAAATAATTCAAGAAGAATGCACGGTATGCGGAAAATGTCTCCCCGCATGTCCTTACGGCGCAATAAGTTTGACGGGCGAAACGGCCATCATCGATTACGATACATGCACCCTTTGCGGAGCTTGTGTCGATGACTGCCCCTTCGGCGCGATAATCCTCCGGCACGCGGAGAAGCCGAAAGCCTTCGGAACCCCAAATAAAGAGAGTTACACGGATGTTTGGGTTTACGGCGAGATAACCCCCGAAGGCGAACTTGCACCGGTGGTTTTTGAGCTGTTGAACGAGGGGCGCCGCCTGGCCGATGCGCGCAATTCGCGTCTGGGTGTTGTTATTGTAGGAGAGGGTGTCAAAAAACTTGCCGATGAAGCTATCGCGCGGGGGGCGGACATCGTTTATGTCGTCGATGCCCCTCAATATAGGGATTTCATCGAGGAGAAGATTTCGACGGCGCTGGAGTTCGTCGCGAGAAAATTCAAACCGGAGATTTTGCTTACCGGCGCGACTGTTATCGGCAGAAGCCTCATACCCCGGCTGGCAATTCGACTGGAAACCGGCCTTACCGCCGACTGCACATCCCTCGATATCGACGCGGAAACGGGGAACCTTCTGCAGACCCGTCCGGCTTTCGGCGGGAATATCATGGCGACTATCCTCTGCCCGGAACATCGGCCCCAGATGGCCACGGTGCGGCATAAGGTTTTCAAAGAGGCCGAACGCGACGATTCCCGCACAGGTGAAATCATCGAAATCGACTCGAACGACATCGCCCTCGAGGAATTCGCCAAGGTCATCATCGAGCGTATCGACGAGACGGAAAACGAGGAACTCGCCATCGCCGATGCGGACATCATAATCGGCGGAGGCCGCGGAGTAGGCGGCCCCGAGGGTTTCGAGCTGTTGTATGACTTAGCCCATATTCTCGGCGGAGCTGTCGGTGCGAGCCGTGCGGCCGTCGATGCTGGATGGATTGCCTATCGAAATCAGGTCGGACAAACGGGAAAGACCGTTGCGCCTAAGCTCTACATCGCCTGCGGAATAAGCGGCGCGGTTCAGCATAAGGTAGGCATGCAGACCTCGGATTTCATCGTGGCGATAAACAAGGACAAATCCGCGCCCATTTTCGACATCGCGGACATCGGGATAGTCGGCGATTTGTTCGAGGTTCTCCCCCCCCTAATCCGAAAATTGAAGGGTTAAAACAGGACCAACTTTACTGCCAATAAAAACGGCAGGTGCGAATCCATATCTCACAATCTGAATTCGATTACTCGTTCCGATACTCTGAAGCTTCACGGCTCTTCGACTGTCCATCACTGACATCAATCAGCTATTGTATCGCGCAAACAAACTCGGGATTACGGCGAGAACACTATATCCATGTGGCTCATGTAAAATCCTGACGCAACGCAGTCGAAACTCGTCATTACCCCCCAGCCGGCGTCACTCCAGTCAACATCCAGTTGTGCGGTATGTCCGCAAACCTCCGCGCCTTCGAGATAATAACGCGGCCCCGGGCCGAGGGGCGAGGAGCTGGCATAGGGTATATTGACACTGACCATCTCGTGCGTTCCCCGATGATCGGTCGCCTGCAGATAAAACGAATCCACCGCGCTGTTTGCATCGGTAATCTTAAAGGTTATCGATCCGGTATTGTCGGTTAAACTCCAAGAACCCGTATAGAGACCAGTTGATGTGTTATACGAAACATCGCAGTCGGCTATCATCGATGTATAATAATCGCTCCCGCCGCTGTAATAACCCCAAACCCCGTAATGCATCTCGCAGTGATTTATCGCCGGTGTTGCGCGTTCGTCTATCGGCACATGTATCTTAAGCCTGTCATGATGCGTTGTCCCGGAAGCGTCGTAAAGATTGACGATCAGATTGTGCGTATCCGCGGCCGCAATGATATTGAGCGGTATTGTATCTACAATAACCTCCAGAAATTGCTTTCTTGGCACCGAAACGCTCACCGCAGGCGATGTGTAGAGATTATTGCCACTCTTGTCCTGAAGTATGGCCGTCAGGAGGTAGTTTTGTGCGCTCAAGGATGGATTATAGACCCGAACGATGGCATGAAGGTTCCAATCGCTTTTAATAGTAGGTCTCGGAAGAACTCCGGTCCCACGGGCTACCCAATGATAACCGTGAGTTCCTCCTGAATTATTGGTGATGTCGTCGATAGCGAGGCGCGCCATGTCCATTCTGGTTCCAAGAGTTCGCGAGCTTGTATCGGGGTCGAGGTGGATGCCGTAGGGGTCCATATCCGGGTTGCCGATACTCAGTGTCGGTCCGGGATGCGTTGTGCTTATAGCCTTCGGAATCGTTACAACCAGATGGACATTATCGAAATATCCCACCGCGCGCCGGGGCTGATCGGTCACATAAACGTCCCAGTTTTTATATTTGTAAATATCCCCGGGATTCCCATGCGGATCGTGACAATAAAATCCGTCTGTCTCCCATCCGTTAACCAACACCATGTGATGGGAGACTTTTAGACCGACTATATATTGGCTATCGCAGATGGAACTTTTGAGAAGTTCGCCGAGAGAACCCGGAAAGTTCTCGATCTCTATTCGCGGACGGGTCCAGATCTGGTTGTGTATAAAATCTGAATACGTGCTGTAATATCTCATCGCCAAAACATCATAACCGTCATAATGGCTTGTCGCGGCCACAATAGACCACATTTTCGGTTCATACTGCGGGTCTAAATTCGAGTAGAAGTGAAGCATCATCGATGTCACGCACGCCCAACAATGATCTGTCGTGTATTGTTCGTAATACGGCACATCGTATATAGTTCGGTCGACCATGCTTCTAGCGCTCGATGGAGGCGACCACGGCCAGCGGACTTCATAGAAACTGGCGTCGCCGGGGATTGCGAATTCGTATCGATCGGTTCCGCCGGAGTTATCTGACACTCCGGAATTCCCGGTGGCGGGATCATACCAGATTGCATAAAGGGAATCCGAGTTTATGCCCGATGGAACAGGTCCCTCGACAATCATCGAATCGCGGGATGATTCTGATTCCGACCAAAAGATAAATTCATTGTCGATGACGTCGCGGTCGCCAATGCTGATTTCCTGAAGGATAGTCGCGCCGACATCGCCGTAGTATGTCGCGCTATGGCCGGAACTCAAAGTCAGAGTGCCGCCGTTTTCGATATCGTCCTGAGTCTCGTCGATAACCGTGTTCCCGTGATCCGGCACCGGATAATCGGGGTCATCGTCCTTGCCCAGAATATCGTCGCAATTGCAGGACAAAAAAAGCAGGGTGAGAATAAGGATTATTAGGGCCGAGAATTTCATTTTCATTTTACTCCTCCACTAGCGCCAATTTTCCAAAAGAACCGTCATATTAGATTGTATCTAAAAAGGAGAAGTATTTCAATTGTTCTTTGAAAAAACCTGTCAACCCCGCAGTTGATATAGATGGGGGAGGATTAACTGCGATAACCTTTCGTTAAGCGGGGGCGAAAAGACTCTTTTCCGAAATTCCCCTGAGTTATCGGATTCCCGATGACACGGTAGTTGTGTAGATTGCCTTTGTCCATTTGTCCGAGACGGCCTTAGAAGTTCCCAATGACGATTTCTATTCAAAAAAAGGTCTAACATAGCCGTAAAATTTTCAAAACGAAGCCATTTCCCGCGCCGCGGATGGCGAAACTCATTTTGCAGGAGGCATTTCTCACGATGCACGAGGCATTTCCCACGATGCAGGAGGCATTTCTCACGTTACATGAGACGTTTCCCAGAATGCAGGAGGCGTTTCTCACGATGCAGGAGACAATTCCCGACTGAGAAACGCCAGATGTAACGTGGGAATCGTCATCTGTAGCCTTAGAAATTGCTCATGCAGTCCGAAAATCGACGCTCGAATCGCGAGAAATTCCTCGTGAAATGCGGGACGGCTTGGTTACGCCGTGAGTTTTTATCGCTGAGTCACGGGATTTAAGGCGTTTTCTAACTTTAGACGATTTTTCTCTACCTCTTTTCGTCGAAACAATATCGCGGTCACTGAGCTTGTCGAAGTGCGCGGAGTATATTCGATTAAATTATGGACAATCGCCCCTTTTAAGATTATATTTGCTTAGAAGAAGGGAGAAAATTATGCCGCGAAGCGAATACAGAGATTTGCCGATAAACGAATATATGAGGAAGTTCGGACTTCTTACGAGAATTATCGAGAATGAACTCGGTAAACCGTATAACCCGGACGATATGCTTCCCGAAGGACAAGCGCTTTTAAATGAGCTTGAAGAAACTCAACACCAAGCTAATGCTACTGGTGACCTCGATGCTCCTAAATTCGATCATATTGAGGACCGCGCTTTCGAAGCGCTGGCAGCCGCGTTAACCAAGGCGAAGAAGGTTGTCGATTATTTCGCCGGCAAGGAGTTTTTCGGCACGCTGGATATTCCAGTAAAGATGCCGCGTTCGCGGGATAAGGTTCGGGAGGCCGCGCGGGCGGTGCTGTCGGCCTGGGACGAACATTCCGCCGACCCGGAACTTGCGCGTGTAACCTCCGCCATGGACGAACTCCGCGCCGCCTTCGACGCCTGGGTGGCATCGTGGGACGCCCAGCAGGACGCCAACCGCATCAAGAAGGAGAAATACCGCGCGGCGAGGGAGGCTCGCGCCAAATGCGAGAAATTCGTCAGCAGAGTGAAGAAATACCTCTCGCTCCACCTCGAACCCACCGACTCGAAATGGGGGTTGTATGGGTTTGAGAGGAGGGGGAAGGAATGAGATTTAAGATTTATGATTTAGGATTTATGATTGGCTCGTGGAGAGCCGCGCTTTTGATTGGATTTCAAAATCTAAATGGGAGGTTGAGATGAGAAAGGAAATATTGATTCTGGTTTTTACAATGATTGTCGCGGGGAATTGTTT
>Ga0272444_10000045_pt1 | contig 160114 bp, 150 predicted proteins | sample SSMForm13_FD_201033 | JGI IMG/M metagenome (GOLD analysis project Ga0272444, IMG submission 201033) | Marine sediment archaeal communities from Little Sippewissett salt marsh, Falmouth, MA, United States - SSM-Form-13 | ecosystem: Environmental > Aquatic > Marine > Wetlands > Sediment ...
ACCTCGACCAGCGCGTGGTGCACAACCTGAACGTGAGCTTCAACTTCGTCGAGGGCGAGAGCCTGATCATGTCGCTGCGCGACATCGCGGTGAGCTCGGGTTCGGCGTGCACCTCGGCGTCCCTGGAACCGAGCTATGTGCTGCGTGCGCTGGGGCGCGACGACGAACTGGCGCACAGCTCGATCCGCTTCTCGATCGGGCGTTTCACCACGGCCGAGGAGATCGACTACACGATCGATCTGGTGAAGAAGGCGGTGGGCAAACTGCGCGAACTGTCGCCGCTCTGGGAAATGCACCAGGACGGCATCGATCTGAAAACCGTTCAGTGGGTCGCCCACTGATCCATTCACACCCATCCATCTCTGGATAGAGGAGGATAGTTACATGGCTTACAGCGACAAGGTCATCGACCATTACGAAAACCCGCGCAACGTGGGTTCCATGGACAAGAACGACGCGCACGTCGGCACCGGCATGGTGGGTGCACCGGCCTGTGGCGACGTGATGAAGCTGCAGATCAAGGTCAACGCATCGGGCGTGATCGAGGACGCGAAGTTCAAGACCTACGGTTGCGGTTCGGCGATCGCCTCCTCGAGCCTGCTGACCGAGTGGGTGAAGGGCAAGACCCTGGACGAGGCGGGCCAGATCAAGAACACGCAGATCGCCGAGGAGCTGGAGCTGCCGCCGGTGAAGATCCACTGCTCGGTGCTGGCCGAAGATGCCATCAAGGCTGCCATCACCGATTACAAGTCGAAGAACGGAGCCTCTGAGCTGCAGGAAAGCGCCTGAGGTTTCAACCGAGCCCCGCGTGTGGCCCCAAAAGGCCATGAGCATAAGCAAGCACTTAACCCGCCCTACGGCGGGTTTCTTTTTTCCAGGTTCAGGGCCCGGATCTCGCGTCGGAGAGACGCGGTATCTACAGCCTCCGGGTCGCGGTAACGACCGCGATGCAGCGTCATGGCAAGTCGATGGAGAATATCCCGCTGTTGCGGCTGTTCATGCGCGATTCTGTCGACGAGGGCTGTCAGTGTCTCACCGGGATCACGGGGATAGCCGCATCGACGCAGGCGCCGCTCCAAGGCATCCACCAGCGCGTCGACGTCATTGGCATGGCGTGGACGGTTCCGCCACCAGTAGATGCCAACGTAAAGCCCCATCAGCAACCCGAGGGTGCCGATCAGTATGAGGCCGATGGCGGTCCAGCCGAGACGGTGCAAGCCCAGTTTCTCGAGAAGTTCGCGCTGTCGCTCAGGTCCGAAGGCAAGCACCCAGTCGTTCCAGTAGTAATTGACGATATCCCAGCTCATCGAGACCCGGTTGAGCCACGAGGTGCCGTAACTGGCACGTACGAAGGCGGGCAGGATGCTGTCTTCGCCCAGGGCGGCCGAGACACCGCGGTCGACGCGTTCCGGTGCGACTGCGGCAGTCGGGTCGACGCGCACCCAGCCACGCCCTTCGAGCCAGACCTCGGCCCAGGCGTGTGCGTCGGACTGGCGAATCAGCAGGTAGTCGGCCAGTGGCGAACGCTCGCCCCCCAGGTATCCCGTCACCACGCGCGCGGGAATGCCGGCGGCGCGCATGAGCACGGTGAAGCTGGAGGCATAGTGCTCGCAGAAACCCCGGCGGGTCTCGAACAGGAAACCGTCGATGGGGTCGTCGAGCAGCCGGGGCGGTTGCAGCGTGTAATAAAACGGTTCTTGCCGGTAGTAGTCCAGTGCACGCGCGACGACCGCTTCCGGGGACGCGGCGACAGCGCGCCATTCACGTGCTAGTGCACGCGTGCGCGGCGCACTGTCTTCAGGGAGTTGGAGGGTGCGGGCGCGCGTCCTGGGGTCGAGATCGGCATCGATGACGGTATCGAGATAGGACGTGAGCCGGTATTGCCGGACTTCACGCACCGGAGCCGTTGCCAGCAGTTCGTACGCCGGGGTGAGCGTGGCTCCGGGCGGGACCTCGCCAGGCGTGTCCAAAGCCAGCAGCCAGCGCCTGCCACTCGGCTGCAGGGTCAGGGTATAACTGACCGGTTCGGCGCCCTGGAAGGTCGTGGTGCGTGGACTGGCGGGCGATTCGGTCTCGCGTCGCCACGTGCGACCGTCGAAATTCACCAGCACCGGGCCCCGCCAATACCGGGAATCGGCGGGTGGCGCCTGGCCGTCAAAGCTTACGCGAAAGGCAGGTTCATTCGACTCGATGAGGTCGCTGATCAGTCCCGGCGACATCTCGTCGCCGAGACCGGTAAGGCCGGCGCTACTGTCCTTCGGCAGAGCCCAGATGGGTCCGGGGAGCCGCGGAAAGAGCACGAACAGCACGATCATCATGGGGATCGATTGCGCCAGCATCATCCCGGCGGTGCGCAGTCGCGTGCGGGCGGGTACCGGCCGCGCGGTGCCGGAGAGCCCGATGAGTGCGGCGGTCATCAGCCACACGGTCGCCACCATGTAGACGGCGATGGGGATGGACTGCGTGAAGAAGAAATGGCCGGCGACGACGAAGTAGCCGAGGAACAGGGCGAGCAGCGCGTCGCGTCGCGAGCGCAGTTCCAGGAGCTTGAGGCCGAGCATGAGGATCAACAGCGAGACCCCCGCGTCGCGGCCGAACAGCGTGTGGAACTGCAGCAGAATCCCGATTGTTGCGGCCACGACCAGCAGGATGCGCAGCATGCGTGCAGGCAGGGGCCTGTCCCGGTGTTGGGTCCACCAGCCCCAGCCGATCAGCGCCAGCGTGAGGGTCGGGATCCAGAACGGCAGATTCAGGAAATGAGGCAGCATGGCAACGGCGAGTGCCGCTGCGATCCAGCGTACCTGAGGCTCGTCGAGGCCAGCGCCCGCTCGCGCGATGGTGGTCACGGCTGTGCCCCTGCGACAGGCTGTCCGAACAGGGCCAGTGCCTTCAGGCACTCGTGGCGGTGTCCCTCCGATATGGCAGGGGGCAGGACGCGGTCGGGCAGTTCGAGCCCATAGGGGGCGCCCTGCTGGTGTGCGTCCAGAACCCAGCGGCAGAGAATCGACAGACGCTGCTCAACGCCCTGGGCTCCGGTGTCGTCCCAGCGCAGCCAGCGGTCCTCGCTGCGGTGACCATGGAACTCCTTGGTGAGCCATCGCCCGCTGCGGGCCACGGCCTTCCAGGCGACGTGGCGTGGCGAGTCACCCGGCGTGTACTTGCGCAGCCCGGCGAACTCGTCGCCTTCACCCGACACCGGTTGTCCGTTGTCGCCCCCGTCGCCGGAGAGGGCCAGGGGTGGGGCGTTGTCGGCCGGATTCGGGTACGCGAGGACCGGTGTCGTGTAGCGCGGCCAGCTCCAGGCCTCGAACAGGGCCAACGGGTATCGCGTATCGATGCGGATTCGCCCGACCGGAAACTGCCCGCGCCGTTTGGTCTGCAGCGGCAGCTCGAACTCGGTCCGGTCCTGTCCGGGGACGTCGACGGTGCGGGCAGGCTGGTCGTCGATGCGTAACTGCAGCCCGTTGCGCGCGAATCGATGGGGGTTGGCGATGGCCACTCGCACCCGGGCCTGCTGACCGGCGAAGACGGGGGCGGCGCCTTCGACGATGATATCCAGCTTCAGCAGGTTGCGGTGCGTCTGCCACATGGCATTGGCGCCCAGCGAGACGAGCAGGAAGGTCAGCACGAAGGCCATGCTGTTGCTGTAGTTGATCGCCGCGAGCAGCATCACGATCAGCACCACGACGAAGCCGTATCCGGCGCGTGTCGGCAGGATATAGATGCGTCGGCGTGTGAGGGTGATCGTGCGCGATGCCGGGTGTTCGCCTCGCGTGATCCAGGCGATGGCGCGGTCGCGCAGGTGGGCGAACGGCTGCCGGATTGTCGAGAGCAGCGCCATGGCCTCAGGGGATGGGCACCTGCTCGATCAGGCGCGCGACGACCTCATTGGGGCCGAGACCGTCGTCGTCCATCGGGTGCAGGCGATGTCCGGCGACGGCCGGCAGGACCGCCTGCACGTCTTCGGGAATGGCGTAGTCGCGGCCGGCCAGCAGCGCCCAGGCCTGGGCCGCCCGCATCAAGGCCAGGCCCCCGCGCGGCGAGAGTGCCATGCTGTAGCGTGCCGGTTCGCGCGTGTACTGGAGGATCGCCTGCAGGTAGTCGATGAGCGGATCGGCGACCTTCACGGTGTTGACCGCGTGCTGCAGCGCGACGAGCTGGCGGGGATTCATGCGCGCCCCCATGGTCTCGAGCATGTCGCGCCGGTCCATCCCCTTGAGGAGTTCGCGTTCGGCCTGTGCATCGGGATACCCCATTTCCAGGCGCATCAGGAAGCGATCCAGCTGCGATTCGGGCAGCGGGAAGGTGCCGATCTGGTGGGCGGGATTCTGCGTCGCGATGACGAAGAAGGGTTCGGGGAGACGACGTGTCTCGCCCTCGACCGTCACCTGCTGCTCCTCCATGGCCTCGAGCAGGGCGCTTTGGGTCTTCGGCGTGGCCCGGTTGATCTCATCGGCCAGGATCACCTGGGAGAACACCGGCCCCGGGTGAAAACTGAAGCGGTGCGCCTCCTGCTCGTAGATCGACACGCCCAGGATGTCGGCTGGCAGCAGATCACTGGTGAACTGGATGCGCTGAAACTGCAAGCCCAGGGTCTGGGCCAGTGCGTGTGCCAGCGTGGTCTTGCCCATGCCGGGCAGGTCCTCGATGAGCAGGTGCCCCCGTGCCAGCAGGCAGGTGAGGGCGAGGCGTAACTGGTGGTCCTTGCCGAGAATGACCTCGTTGAGTTGAGCGAGGGCGCCCTCGGTTACTGAAATACTGGATTGACTGGACGTCATGAGTTTACCTGCGTGGGTGTCCTCTGAGCGGCGCATTGCCCGCTGCCATGTGACCCTGGATGGAAGGCGAGACGAAAAGCTGTCTGCCTGGTCGGGCGATGCCCGGCCTCACGCGTCGTCTTCCGGTGTCCCTTTCCGGGGCAGGGGTGCCAGGGAGCGCAGTTTCAGGTGCAGGGCGGCCTTGGCCAGCAGGTGAGCGCTGACGGGGGCGGTGATGAACAGGAAGAGTGTCACCAGGACCTCGTGCAGGCTCAGGCCTTCATCGTGGTGGCTGAAATAGATGGCCGACGCCATCAGGATGCTGCCCACGCCGAGCGTGGTGGCCTTGGTCGGGCCATGAAGGCGCGTGTAAAAGTCACGCAGGCGCGCGAGTCCGAGTGACCCGATAAAAGTGAACACGGCGCCAACGATGATCAGGAAGGAAAGCAGATAATCCATGACAGCCTCACTCGATGATATCGCCGCGCATCAGGTACTTGCACAGGGCCACCGTGCCCACGAAACCCATCAGCGCGATCAGCAGGGCGGCCTCGAAGTAAATGTTATTACCAAGATAAATCCCGAACAGCACGAGCAACGCGATGGTATTCACATACAGGGTATCCAGCGCGAGGATGCGATCGGTCGCGCTGGGGCCACGCAGCAGTCGCCAGAAATTCAGTGCGATGGCCGCACCGACCAGGGTGAAGGCGATGACGAGGGCGGTTTCGATCATGATTCGAACACCTTTTTCAGGGGGGCCTCGTAGCGCTGCTTGATGGTGCGCGCGAGTTCCTCGGTGTCACGGGTATTGAGGGCGTGAACGATGAGATGCCGCCGATCGGCGGTGAGCTGGGCCGATACCGTCCCCGGGGTAAGGCAGATGGTGTTCGCCAGCAGGCCGATGGCCAGGTCCGACTCGAGCTCGAGAGGCATGACCACGAACGCCGGGTGCAGGTGCCGCGGACCGCGCACGATGTACCACGCCACGATGACGTTGGCGATGAGGATATCCGCAAGCACGACCGCCACGAAACGCAGCAGTGTGAGCGGGTGGCGGATGATCACGCGGTCGGGCCAGAAGCGCAGCGTGAACAGCGGAATGGCCCAGCCGAGCAGCAGTCCCAGTACCAGGGCCCCGGCTGAGAAACTGTTGACCAGCAAGAGCCAGATGACCGTCAGGATGAGCGTGAGGATCGGATGAGGCAGTAGACGCTTCATCATCGGGTACCTCCCGAGCCGAGGACGGCCCCGATATAGTGCTGCGGCTGCAGCAGCTGCTCGGAGGTTGCCAGTGCAAAGGCGTGGATGGGCCCGGCCCACAGCACCATGAGTACACACAGTAGCAGCAGACCCGTGAGGGGCAGCAGCTCGCGGGGCAGGCTGGTCGTGCGCACCGCGCTGGCCGCCTCAGCCGGTTCGGAGCGGTAAAAAAGGACACTGCCCGAACGCGCCAGCGCCACCACGGCGAGAAGGCTTGTGACAAGTACGATGCCGATGATCCATGGCATGGCCGGGTGGGCCATGGCGGCCTGGAGAGTCAGGAACTTGCCGATGAATCCGGACAGCGGCGGTAGACCCGTCATCAACACGGCAGCCACGAAGAAATAGCCCCCGAGCAGTCGCCGGTCGGTCATCGCCACGCCGGGTTCGAAACGGTCACCGGGTTCGCCGCGCCGGGTGTGGATGCCGTCGGCCAGCAGGAACAGGGCGCCGGCCGCGAAGGTGGCATGCGGCAGATAGTAGAGCCCGGCACCAATAGCCTCGGCCGAGCCCATGCCGAAAGCGGTGAGCAGCGAGCCCACGGAGACCACCACGAAGTAGGCGATCTGCTGACGCAGCCGCGTGGCGGAAAGCACGCCGAGGGTGCCGATCACCAGCGTGGCCAGGGCCAGCGGAAGGATCCAGTCTGCCAGCAGCCCCGCGACCGGTCCGGCGGCAGAGCCGAAGATAAGGGTGTCCACGCGCAGGATGCTGTAGGCCCCCACCTTGGTCATGATGGCGAACAGCGCCGCCACCGGTGCGCTGGTGTTGGCGTAGGCCGCGGGTAACCACAGGTGCAGCGGAAGCAAAGCCCCCTTGAGTGCGAAGACGCCGAAGAGCAGCAGCCCCGCCGTCTTGATGAGCCCCAGGTCTTCGGGGCTGGTGAGGGCGACGTGGCGGGCGAGATCCGCCATGTTCAGGGTGCCCGTCACGCCGTACAGGGTTCCCACGGCGAACAGGAACAGGGTCGAACCGGCCAGGTTGATGACGACGAAATGCAGCCCGGCCTTGGTGCGCAGGCGCCCGTGTCCATGCAGGAGCAGACCGTAGGAGGCCAGGAGCAGGATCTCGAAAAAGACGAACAGGTTGAACAGGTCGCCGGTAAGGAAGGCGCCGTTGAGGCCGAAAAGCTGCAGCTGGAACAGGACATGAAAGTGTCGACCGTTGCTGTCGATGCCGCGAATGCCGTAGAGCAGGGCGAACAGGGCAAGCAACGTGGTGGTGAGCAGCATCCAGGCCGAGAGGCGGTCGGCCACGAGGACGATGCCGAAGGGCGCGGCCCAGTCACCGAGCGCATAGGTGAGGATGGTGCCGTCGTTCACGGTGCGCAACAGGGCGATGGCCAAGGCCACCTGGGCGAGCACGGCGGCGACGGCCACGGGCCGGCGCAGGGAGAACGGCAGCGGCCGCAGGAACAGCAGCAGGATTCCGGCCAGCAGCGGCAGGATAACGGGTGCAATGACCAGGTGACTCATTCCTCGTCTCTCCCGTCCACGTGGTCATTGCCCAGATCGGCGCGGGCGCGCAGCGAAAGCATGATGACGAACGCCGTCATGGCAAAGCTGATGACGATGGCGGTCAGCACCAGCGCCTGGGGTAGCGGGTCGGCATAACCCGGTGCCTGAGGATCGATCACCGGCGGCTCGCCGATGGTCAGGCGCCCCATGCCGAACAGGAAGAGGTTGACGGCATAGGACAGCAGCGTCAGTCCCAGCACCACGGGAAAGGTGCGCGCGCGCAGCGCCAGATAGACACCACAGGCGGTCAGTACGCCGACGATCACGGCGAACAGGGCTTCCATCAGCGAGTGTCCTCCGGGTCTTCAGTGGCATGGGCCGCACCGTGCATGAGTCCGAGGTGGATCAGGATCAGCAGGGTGGAGCCGACCACGACGAGATAGACGCCGAGGTCGAAGGCCATGGCCGAGGCCACCTCGAATTTGCCAACGATCGGCCAGTAGAGGTAGGTGAACGTGGAGGTCAGGAACGGGTAGCCGAACAGCCAGCTCACCAGACCCGTGAGCGTGGCGATGAAGACGCCAATCCCGACCACGGGGTGCATATTGGCCGGCAGGCGGGACTCGGTCCACTGCGAGCCATTGGCGAGATACTGCATGATCAGGGCCACCGCGGTGACCAGGCCCGCGATGAAGCCGCCGCCCGGCTGGTTGTGGCCGCGCAGGAAGATGAATGCCGAGACGAGCAGGGCGAGCGGCAGCAGGAGGCGCGCGAAGGAGGCCATGATGGCCGGGTGTGTGTCCCAGTTCCAGGCACGTCCCTGTGGGTCGCGTTCGGGTCCCGGCAGCACCAGCCGGTCGAGCATGGCGTAGATGCCAAGGGCGGCGAGGCCGAGTACCGTGATCTCGCCGAGTGTGTCGTAGCCGCGGAAATCCACCAGGATGACGTTGACGACATTCGTCCCGCCGCCGCCCGGCTTGGCGTTCTCGAGGAAATAGTCGGCGATGGTTTCATAGGGGCGGGTCAGCACGGCCCAGGTGAGTGCGCCTGCGGCCACGCCAACGACCCCCGCCAGACCGATGTCGCGCAAAAGGCGCGGAGAGGTGGCCAGACGGGCCTTGTGCTGCGGCAGGAAATACAGGGCCAGCAGCAGGAGTACGATGGTCACCACCTCGACCGAGAGTTGGGTCAAGGCTAGATCCGGTGCCGAGAATTTCACGAAAATCAGCGACACCACCAGGCCGACGGCGCCGATGAGTACGAGCGCGACGAAGCGCTGGCGGTGCAACACTGCCGTGGCAACGGCGGCCGCGATCATCCCCAGGGTGGCGAGCAGGCTGATGCCATCGACGGGCAGCAGGGCCCGCTCGCCCGTCAGCGGGCTGCCGCTGCCGAGGTAGCCGCTCAGTCCGAGGACCAGCGCGAAAACCACGAACACTGCCACCAGGCGCTGCAGTGACTCGGTATCGAGCCAGGTGGTGACGCGCTGGGCCAGGGCGTGGATTGCGTCCACCAGCGCGTCGAACACGGCGCGCGCCTGGAGCCAGGGCTCGAGGCGGTCGTGCATGCGGAATAGCGGACGGCGCAGGGCATAGACGATCCCGCCGCCGATCATGGCGATCACGCTCATCCACAACGCGGGGCTGAAGCCGTGCCAGATCGCCAGATCGAAGTGCGGGGGTTGGGTCTGCAGAACCCCGGTGGCGGCCACCATGAGGATCGGTTCGACCGTGAGGGCCGGGAGAATGCCGACCAGGAGGCACAGGGCCACCAGCATCTCCACCGGCACCTTCATCCAGCGGGGCGGCTCATGCGGTGTCTTGGGCAGGTCGATGGGCTCGCCGTTGAAGAACACGTCGTGAATGAAGCGGAACGAATAGGCGAAGGCGAAAATGCCGCCGGCCGTGACGATGGCCGGTAGCAGCCAGCCGAGCCGGAGCTGGGTGCCGGCACCCACCGCTTCGGCAAAGAACATCTCCTTGGACAGGAAGCCGTTCAGCAGCGGCACCCCGGCCATCGAGGCCGCGGCCACCATCGCCAGCAGCGCCGTGTGGGGCATGTATTTCCACAGACCGTTGAGACGGCGCATGTCCCGGCTGCCGGTTTCGTGGTCTATGATGCCCGCGGCCATGAACAGCGAGGCCTTGAAGATGGCGTGGTTGATGATGTGGAAGACCCCGGCGACGGCGGCCAGCGGGGTGCCGATGCCGAACAGTACGGTGATCAGGCCGAGGTGGCTGATGGTCGAGTAGGCCAGCAGGCCCTTGAGGTCGTGCTTGAACAAAGCGAATACGGCACCGACCATGAACGTGGCCAGGCCCGCCGTGCCCACCAGCCAGGACCACTCGGGCGTACCCGAGAGCGCCGGGAACAGCCGGGCGAGCAGAAACACGCCGGCCTTCACCATGGTGGCGGAATGAAGGTAGGCCGACACCGGCGTGGGTGCAGCCATGGCATTGGGCAGCCAGAAATGGAACGGGAACTGGGCCGACTTGGTGAACGCCCCCAGCAGGATCAGCACCAGTGCCGGCACGTAGAGCGGGTGGGCGTGGATGAGCGCGCCCGATGCGAGGATCACCGACAACTCGTAGCTGCCGACGATCTCGCCCAGCAGAATGAAGCCGCCGAGCATCGCCAGGCCACCGGCGCCGGTGACGGCCAGGGCCATTCGGGCACCCTGGCGCGCATCGGCACGGTCCTGCCAGTAGCTGATCAGCAGGAACGACGCCAGGCTGGTGAGCTCCCAGAAGATCAGCAGCTGAATGATGTTCTCCGAGAGCGCGATGCCGAGCATGGCGCCCTGGAACAGGAGCAGGTAGGAATAGAACCGCCCCATGCAGTCGCGCGCCGCCAGGTAATAGCGCGCGTAGAAGATGATCAGGATGCCGATGCCGAGAATCAGCAGTGAGAACAGCAGGCCCAGCCCGTCCAGGCGGAACACGAGATCGAGGCCCGCTGTGGGCATCCAGGTGATGCGTTCGATCAGCGTTTCGCCGGCGAACACCCGGGGAATCAGCGGCACGAGCTGGGCGAGCGCCGCGACCGTCACCGCGCCGGCGGTCCACGCCGCGTGCAAGCGCCCGCGCCGCGAGATCCATGAGGTCAGGATTGCGCCCGCGAATACGGTGAGAATGATCAGCAACAGGTGGGAACTCATGGGTCGTCAGCTTACCCGAATCCGGCAAACGAGTGCATCATATTGTCGTTGGTATATTGCGCATAATGACGGGATTGCCGGCGTGGCATAACGTGCATTTGCACATTGTACCCCTCAAGACTACGGGGCAATCTGCCGACATACCACATACGAGAAGTAGGGACTTGCGGCGCATGCGCCGATACACCCTGACAATGACGATATCAACGAGACGGGACTAGACAATGCTGAAGGTGCTGCTGGGAAAAGGGCGTGGGCAGGGAGAGCACACCGACAATGCCGCTGAATGGGAGCGCAAGATCGCGGCCGCCGAGGAGCGGGCCGCGCGCGCCGAGGCCGAGGCCGCGGAGATGCAGGTGGAATACGATCGGCTCAACGGCGAACTCGCGCTATCGCGAGGCTTGTTCGACAACATGCAATACTTCGGAGAGAGCCTCAAGCAACTGCAGGGCACACTGAGCAACCTCGCGGGCATGCTGCGGAACGAAAAGGAAACCGCCATCGAGGCCGCCCAGGCGTCGACCGCCGCGCGTGCCGGTACCAATCAGATGGTGGGACGGCTGGACCAGGTGATGCGCTCCATCGAGGATTCGGCCGCCCACGTCAACGGCCTGAGCGAGCGCGCGGGGGCCATCGGCCGAATCATCGATCTGATCCGGGGCATCTCGGATCAGACGAACCTGCTCGCGCTGAACGCAGCGATCGAGGCGGCCCGCGCTGGCGAGCACGGGCGTGGCTTTGCCGTGGTCGCCGACGAGGTGCGCAGCCTGTCCCAGAAGACGACCCAGGCGACCCAGGAAATCTCGGGCGAGGTGACGCAGATCCAGGACGAGACCAGCGAGACACAGCACCTCATGCAGAACATGGCCACCGAGTCGACAGAGCTGGGCGACATCGGCAAGGAGGCCGGTCGGCGGATAGACCACAGCCTGTCGCTGTCCCAGCAGATGGAAAAGGCCATCTCGGCCGGCGCGCTACGCAGTTTCGTCGAACTGGCGAAGACCGATCACCTGCTGTACAAGTTCGAAATCTACCGCGTGCTGATGGGGCGTTCAGACAAGCAGGAGGATGAATTCGCCGATCACCATCACTGCCGCCTCGGCAAATGGTATTACGAGGGCGAGGGCCGCGATTGCTACGCCCAGTTGCCCGGTTACGCCGCGATGGAGCCGCATCACAAGGCGGTGCACGACCACGGGGTCGCGGCGCTGAAGGCGTGCCGCGAGGGTGACCAGGACACGGCTCTGAAGCAGGCACGCCTGATGGAGGAAGCAAGTCTCGACGTGCTGGCCTGTCTCGAGGAAATGGCGGCCAGCGCCGAGCGCGATAACGACTACCTGTGTCATTCCGACGCGGCCGCATGAGGGGCTGCATGCGCCATGGATGGCGCTGTCACCGCCGTCACATGACGCCGGCACGCTTATGAGGCGGTGGATGCGCGCGTGAGAATCGCGAAGCGCTACTACAACCTCGTCTTTGCGTTCGTGATGTCGCTGATGATGTCGGTCCTCATGTCCGGCGTCATCACGCTGATCAACCTCGGGTGGGTGCCGGATTTCTTCTACCGCTGGCTTGCCCTGGCCTTTCCCAGTGCCTGGGTCATCGCCTTTCCCATTTCCCTGTTCGTCGTGCCTGCGGTACAGCGTATCGTGAGGCGCCTGGTCGCCCATTGAGACACGGGCAGGCCCAGTCTGCCGGCTTTCTCAGGTGCGTTGTATCTAGCGTTCATCCCCCGGATCGACCCGCGGCATCAAGAGCTCGTCATGTTCGTCCATCTTCCAGGGCAGGATCCCCGGCGAGATGTGCAGGAAATGCAGGTATTTCTCGAACTGGCCCAGGATGTCGTCGATCACTTCGCTTTCCGTGAACCCGTAGACGTTGTATGACTGACCGCCTCGCCGCAGGAAAGCCTCGGCGCGGTAGAACTGCTCGTCGCCGTCGGGATCGCGCGGCTGCTCGGGATAGGCGAAGCCCGGGCGGGCATGGCCGCGAAGGCGGATGTCGTAGATGAAGTCGACATGTCCCTCGTGCACGATTTCCAGGTAGGCCCGGCGCCGCCTCTCGTCCACATAGATCTCTCCCGGCCAGCCACGTTCATGCAGTGCCTCGGCGACCTTCAGAATGGCGGGGTGCACCGTGTTTTCGATAAAGGCCTCGACTTCGGCTTGCGACGGGTAGGTCAGCAGTCCGAATAGGCGCTGCTTCCAGTCGTGCCGGCCCGACTCGCCCAGACCGCTGCTCGTGCGCATATGCGTCTGCAGGCTGATCTCGCGGTGTCCCTCGATGATTAGTGCACGCCACATGCCGACCACGGCGATCAGCATGATGATGGCGAAGGGCAGGGCACTCGTAATGCTCATGGTCTGCAGTGCGCTCAAGCCACCCGCGATCAGGAGGGTGGAGGCGACGAGGCCCTCGACGCTCGCCCAGAATACGCGCTGCCAGACCGGCGTGTGAGAGGCCCCGCCAGAGGCGAGCGAGTCGATAACCAGGGATCCCGAGTCCGATGAGGTCACGAAGAAGGTGATGATCAGAATCACCGTGACGAAGGAGACGAGGCTCGAGAAGGGCAGCTGTTCGAACAGCTTGAACAGGGCGATGGCGGTGTCGGCCTGCACCTCGTCGATGAGCTGGGTGTAGCCCTCGACAAGGATCAGGTGCAATGCCGTGTCGCCGAAGATCGAGAACCAGAGGAAAGTGAAGATGGTGGGTACGAACAGCACGCCGAAGACGAACTGGCGGATCGTGCGTCCGCGGCTGATCTTGGCGATGAACAAGCCCACGAAGGGGGCCCAGGCGATGGTCCAGCCAAAGATGAAGAGCGTCCAGTTGCCGATCCAGTCGCTGTGCTCATAGGCCTGCAGGTTGAAGGTGCGTTCCACGATGCCGCTCAGGTAGACGCCGGTGTTTTCGACGAAGGTATCCACGATAAAGAGCGACGGGCCGGCGATGAATACGAACAGCATCAACGCGGCGGCCAGTATCATATTGACGATCGAAAGCCGCTTCACACCCTTGTCGAGGCCGGCGACTACCGAGGCGATAGCCAGCAACGTGATGGTGCCGATGGCGATGACCTGCACCGTGGTGCCGACGGGTATCGATGGCCACAGGTAATTCAGGCCCGCATTGATCTGCGCGACCGACAGCCCCAGCGTCGTGGCGATGCCGAAGAGCGTGCCAAGAATAGCGACAATGTCGACGACATGCCCGATTGGACCGTGGATGCGTTCGCCGATGAGGGGGTAGAGCGCCGAGCGCATGGACAGTGGAAGGCCGTGGCGAAACGCGAAATAGCTTAGCACCAGCCCGGTGAGCCCATAAATGGCCCAGATATGAAAGCCCCAGTGGAAGAACGCGATCTGCATGGCCTGGCGAGCGGCATCCAGGGTTTGCGGGGCGCCCTGCGGGGGCGATGCATAGTGCAGCACGGGCTCGGCCACGCCGAAGAACAGCAGCGCGATACCGTAGCCAGCGGAAAACAGCATGGCGAACCAGGCCGGGAAACTGTATTGCGGTTCGGCATGGTCAGGCCCGAGACGGGTCTTGCCCCAGGGCGATATCGCGACGCCCACTATAAAAAGCAGGAAGATCGCCACCGAGAGCATGTAGAACCAGCCGAAGGTCTCGGTGAGGTAGCCGAGCGTGGCATTGAATGCCGCGCCTGCGCGTTCGGGGTTGCTGATGGTCCCGATTACGAGCAATGAGGTGATGGCCACGGAGGGCAGGAAAACGGGAAGCAGAACGGTCGAGGAGGTCTTGGATTTGGCGGGGTCCATTGTGGGTGCTCGCGCTCATGAATGTGAAGACTGGAAAAAGCGGACGCGGTAAAGCGGCAACCAATGGCAAGCCAGTGTCACTGGCAAGGTGGGTGGCTGTCAAACCGGTGGTCGAGGTGATGAGCCGGGTCATGGCTCGGGGGGTATGGCGCCACCGGGGTTAGGGTGCGGCGGTGAAACGTCCTATTTGAGGTGACGCCACAGCGTAGAAGTCGGTTCTCGGGTGGCGTTTCAGACGAAGCGCTCCATTCAAGCGACGGGCCGAGGTGCCGCTAACTTCGTTAGGTCCGCTTAACGTGGATAATACGCCTCGCCGTAGCGGTGCACGCCCTAGCAGCGGCATCATCAGCTGCGACGCATGGGCGCAGTGTATTGTCGGGTGGGTTCGCCGAACCGCCTGGGCACCCTGGACCATCACCGAACTCGCCGGGACGTGCGGCGTTGTGCACACCCGGAACTGCACGGAGATCTCACGATCATGAACTGGTTTCACAACCTCTCTTTCCGTTACAAGCTCATGCTGCCGCTGGGCCTCGTGGCCATACTGTTCGTCGCAATGGCCCTTGTCGCGGTGAGCAAGCTTTGGGTTCTCGGCGAGGAGACCGATGAGCTGGCCTCAGTCGATGTGAACGGGCTCAACTTCCTGTTACAGGCGGACCGTGATCTCTACCAGGCGCAGGTCGCCGAACGCAGCCTCCTGTTTTTGGAACTGGGTTCCAATGGCTTTGAGGCCATGCGTGAGCAACACGACGAGAACATCGTGCAGGCGCGCGAACGGGTCGAGAAGTTCATCGCGCTCGTCAACGACGCCGGATTGACCGACCAACTCGAACTCGTGCAGCCGATCGAGGAATACCGCGCCGCGCAACGCCGTTGGGAGGGGCTCACCCGCCAGGTGTTCGACATCCGTTCCGGCGATGCGCTGGAGGGCCGGGAGCGAGCAACCGAGCTGAGTTTCGGGGAATCGGGTCAGGCCTTCGACGCGATGCGTGACTACATCGACGTCATGGGTGAGGTCATGCTCAAGCGAACGCAGGCCGTTTCCGGAATGGCGAGCGACCACGTGGCTGCAGGCGAGCGACAGGTCATGGCCATTCTGGTGATCGGCGTCGCGCTCATCATCCTGATGGCGTTCGTCATGCCGGCTCTGATCGTGCGTCCCATGCGCGCGCTCATCGGACATCTCGAGGACGTGGCGCAGGGCGAGGGCGATCTCACCGTGCGCCTCGACGCGAGCACGCGCGACGAGATGGGGCGGCTCGCAGCCGCGTTCAACGAATTCGTGGGCAAGCTGCAGGATCTCGTCGGTCGTGCCGTGGACTCCACCACCCAGCTCGGTGCGGCCTCCGAGGAACTCTCCATGGTGGCCACCGACAGCCAGCAGGCCGTCAACCAGCAGTTGATCGAAATCGACCAGGTGGCCACGGCCATGAACGAGATGACTGCGACCGTTCAGGAGGTGGCGCGCAACGCGCAGGAGGCGGAATCCGCCGCACGCGATGCCGATACCCAGGCGGCCGAGGGGCAGCGGGTGGTGCATGACACGGTCGCGGCGATCAAGTCGCTCGCGCACCGCGTGGAGGGTCTCGCGGACACCATGGGCGGGCTGCAGTCGGCGAGCACCGAGATCGGCACTGTGCTCGAGGTGATCAAGGGCATCGCGGAGCAGACGAATCTGCTCGCGCTGAATGCCGCCATCGAGGCTGCACGTGCGGGCGAGCAGGGGCGGGGCTTCGCGGTTGTTGCGGACGAAGTGCGGCAGCTCGCGTCCCGCACGCAGGCGTCCACGCAGGAGATCCAGCAGATGATCGAGTCCCTGCAGGCGACGGCCAGCAGGGCCGCGGAGGAGATGGAGGCCGGGCGGAAAGATGCGCAGGTGAGTGTGAGCAAGGCCGCGGATGCAGGCCATGCGCTTGATGCCATCGCCAGTGCGGTTAAGACGATTACCGATATGAATGTGCAGATCGCCAGTGCAGCCGAGGAACAGGCCGCGGTGAGCGACGAGATGAACCGAAACACCACCAACATCCAGGCCCTGGCGAATCAATCGGCCGACGGCAGCCGGCAAACGGCCGAGTCGTCCCAAGAGTTGGCACGCCTTGCCGCCGATCTGCAGATGGGGTTGGGTCAGTTCAAAGTCTAGTGGTCGGCAGGAGACTTTGAGGTTGCATCGCGGATGCAAACGGCACCGTGTGGGATTCTTGGTCGCGAGGACTACGGGTAACTGATCCGGTCGACGGCAACGCGCTTCCCATCTTCGTAGACCTCAAGCATCAGCTGGTAGTGGGCGTCGCCGCCGGTACCAAGGCGTAGCCGGTTCATGATTCGTTCTTCGCCGGATTTGAGGCTAGCACGGTTCGTCTGTGTCGTGCTCGCACGGCCGCCACGTGCCTCGCGCACCGAGGTCAGGCGGAACTCGAGCAGCGTATCGTGGCCCGCCTGGATATGGACCTGTGCAGTCAGGTACCCATCCGTCAGCTCGGTGTCGATCCAGGCCGTGTGATCTTGCGCCATAGTCGGTGTGGCGCTCAGCACGCCGGAAAGCAAAGCGGCCCTGATCAGCCAAATCTGAAAGTTCGCCGCCATCGCAGTGGTGTCCTGTCGGGTCAGGGCGACGCCGCTTGGCGCCGCCCGTTGGCTGCCCACCTGATCTAGTCCTGATAGACCGTGGCCGTGTTGCCGCCGCCGCCCGCCTGGGTAATGGTGGCGGTGTGCGCGGCGCCGTACTGGGTGATGCCCGCGTAATTGGAATTCCCCGAACCGCCATTCCCGAGCTGGCTGATCACCGCGTTGTTACCGACGCCATCCTGGTAGATCACGGCGTCGTTGTAGTCGCCGAACTGGCCGATACTGGCGTAGTTGTCGTCACCGACCTGATCGATGTCCGCACTGCTGGCGAAGGCGTCGTCCTGCAGGATCTCGCCCATGTTCAGTGTCCCCGCCTGATCGATGCTGGCGGTGGAATCGTCACTGAAATTGTACTGCTCGACAAAGGCCGTGTTCTCGGCGCCGGACTGGTTGATCGTCGCGGACGAGAAGTACGAGTTGTCGTTGTAGATCTCGGCTGCCTGCAGGCTACCGCTCTGGTTGATGGTGGCGACAGAGCCCAGGGTGGCGTTCTGGCTGATATACGCCGTGCTGTCGTCGGCATCGACCTGGCTGATGCTGGCGGTCGAGCTGTCGGCACCCGTCTGATCGATCGTCGCGGTACTGTAGTCCGAGGTCGTGTTCTGGTCGATGGTGGCATTGTTTGCGTTCGAGCCCAGCTGCGAGATGGTCGCGAGCGCGGCCCATGAATCGTCCTGGTTGATGGTGGCCGAGTTGTCGTCCCCGGTGGTCGTTATGTTGGCGGTCATCGTGACCGCACTGTTGGTCTGGGTAACGGCCGCGGTGTTGCCGGAGCCGTCCTGGAGGACGTTGGCGACATTGCCGGCGAAGGCCGTGCTGCTGGCGCCGAGTGCCATGGCGATGGTTGCGGCGAGTATGCTGGTCTTTTTCATCGGAATTCCTCCCGTGATGCCTCACTGTGGTGATTGGCGTCCTAGTGGTGTTGCAGGACCTGGGCCGTGTTGTTATCGCCGTGCTGCGTGACGATAACGGATAAGCCGGCGCCGATCTGCGTGACGTGGGCCAGGTTGTTATGGCCGTGTTGATCGACGCTGGCGAAGTTGTCGTCGCCGGTCTGGGAAATGTCCGCGAGGTTATGGGACCCCGCCTGGCTGACAAGAATCTCGTTGTAACTGCCATCCTGGTAGATGTGCGCCGAATTGCCGGTGCCGTGCTGGCTAACGTCGGTGCCGTTCCACCATCCGTATTGCCGGCTGTCTGTGTGGTGGCCATGCCCGTTCTGGGCGACGTCGATCGTGTTGAAGTAGCCGTCCTGGCTGATCACGACGTCGTGACCGTGATCCGCGAGTTCCGGGGCAGGTCCGAGGTCGAGTCCCGAATCCCCAATCGCTGTGCTGGCGAATAGCAGCCCGGCCATCAGGATGATGAGCTTCAGGCACAGGCCTTGTGCGAACTGCGGTATCGGCATCGACTGGTCCCGTCGCGGTTTACGGTGCGATGGGAGGAGCATGGGTGACACGGTTCGTCGACGCTATCGGGGAAGCACCGTATCTTGCCTGCGGGAAAGACCTACCCTGGCCCGTAGAGCGGCCGTTCAGGAAGGAGGAGGGCGGTACGCCGGCCCCGGTGGGCGATCGGAGGGGGGAGTTCGGCGGGATCCGGACTCAGGGGGCGTATTCGGTCAACTGGTCGCGGTACTCACGCAGGTAGCCCCGCACGACGGGGTTATCCATGTCCCGCGGATTGGCGAGGTGCCAGATGCGGTCTTCCACGCCCTGCACGATGAGGTGGATGACTGCGGCCTCGATGGCGTCCTTGACGCACAGCTGGGCCGGCTCGTTTCGGGTGTAGCCCGCTTCGGCCTCGAGGAGGCGCTTGAACTTGATGAAGCGGTAGACCCCCACGTCGACCTGGTAGGAATAGACGGTCTTGGTGGTGAACACCGATTTCAGGATCTGACCCGTGCGAATATCCACGGCGCGAAGACCCACCGTGACCTGGTCCATCCGGTAGAGATCGAAGGCCCCGATGCCGAAATACTTGGCGCCGGACCCCCCCGTCTGGACGTTGCTCTCGTAGGCCACGATGCCGCCTTCGAGCAGCACGTTGGCGGCGATCAGCGGCGGCAGGTTGGTCTCGCGGTTGTCCTGGTTGGCCGCGGCGCGAATGATCTTGCGCTCGGTGAGTAGGTCCTGGAGACCTTCGCGCTCTACCGGGATGAACCACCCCGAGTCCAGCAGGGCCTTGATCAGCATCGAGGCGGCGCCCTGCGTGACGGCCGTGGAGAAGTTGCTCGCCGGCGCGGATCTGTACTGACCGGTCTGGTCTCTAAACCCGTAGATCGAGGCCGGGATCTTGCCGCGCGGGGCCGGCAGGTTGATCAGGTCCATGTAGGTCTCGGAGACCGGGGTGAGGCTGGCGGTCTCTTCGTCGGGCGCCTGCGGCTCGCGGCCCACCAGCGTGGAGCAGGCCGTGGAATACGTGGCTCCTGCCAGGATGGCCAGGACGAGCATGACGCGTTTCAGTCGCTGTGACATGGCTATGCTCCGCGGGCGTGAACGCCCATCAGGCTAGATGCTGGTATCGATCTCGAACGACGTCGACTCTCCCGTGAGCTTGTCCGTCGTCGTGATTTGCAGCAGGCCGCCACCGAGGTCGACGATGTCGATGATGAAGTCCGTTGTCTCGATGGTTCCGGGGACGAGCTCACCACCGGGGCCGATGACGCTGCTCGTGATGGCCGACGCAAGGCGGCTCAGGATCGAGCGTTGCAGCAACTCGTTGAAGGCATCGAGATCCGATCGATCGCCGGGCGTCGGCGCATTCGGATCTTCGTTGTCATCCTGTAGCTGGGCCTGGTTGAGCATCCAGGGCCCGTTCAGCGGGCTGCCCCCGAAAGACGGGTTGACCGGTTGATAAACGAGTTCATCCGCGCCGGCCGGTTGCAGGGCCGCGCAGAGCAGAACAATGGCTGGCAGGTATCGGGTCATGGACATGTCCTCCCGTTCTCGTTTCGCTGCGGTCGCCGCATGGTCGCTGGTCAGAGTTCGTCCGGCGCCAGGTCCGGGTTGTTGAACAGTGACTTCTGCAATTCGATGACCTCGAGGCGCCGCGCGATGGTGCGTGCGGCGTTTTCCGCGGCCGCCTGTATGTCGCGACTCGCCGGTGACAGGAACACCTGGTAGACATTGCGCCGATCCCATTCGACCCAGACTCGGCTGCCCGAATGGGCGGTGGGCTGTTCGTAGACGGTCAGGTTGTAGTCGCCGTGAATCGCCTGTTCGGACCAGGCCTTGGAAAAATGGTAGTAGAAATTGCGGCCGATGAAGGTCACGGTGTGATCGATGATCAGGCCCTGGAGGATGTCATCCGCGTGCAGCGACTCGCCGGGAAGTGCTTCGCTTTCCGGGATAGCGTCGCCGGTGTCGGCGGCGAGCAGCGGGGGGATGCCGGTGCCGATGAGCGTGAGTGTGATCACGAGTGCCACGCAGCGGCGGCGAGTCGCGGCGATGCGCCCAAGGGGGCAGAGTGGGGCTCGCCAGACGATGACGGGAAGGTTGCGCGCAGCATCGGGGCCCTGCAACGGCAGGCCGTCACACCGCGTGAACGGCTGGTTCCTCCCGCGTCCTCGTTCCATCGTCCTCTCCATCGCCCGGCCCGGCATGTGGTTGCAGCCATGGACCGTGGTTCCTGTTCCGGACCGTTTGACTCGGTCTCTTGTCCACGAGTCTAGTGGGGAAATCAGAGTTTTGCTCAGGATGTGCGATGTGTGGCGCGTACGTGTGAAGAGGGCAAGTCGCTAGCAACCAAAAAAGGCCACCCGGTTGGGTGGCCCTTGTGTTTGGTGGAGGCGGCGGGAATCGAACCCGCGTCCGCGAGCCCTCTGCCTTTGGTACTACATGCTTAGTTTCGCCATTGATTTAACCCGGCGAACCCCGGCGAACTAGGATTCACAAGGCGAGCCCGGATTTGGATTTAACGGGTCGGCTCCGAAGCAGACCTCACCGCGATCCCATGTAAATGACCTTTGATCCACCCGCATGGGCACAAGATGGGCAAAGGCAAGCGGCTTAGTTAGGCCGCGAGAGCGTAGTTGTCGTCGTTGGCAACTATTAGATCACAGCAGTTGGATTTACGAGGCTACGCTGTCACCTCGGCATGCACCTCAGGTTTTGTAACCCACGTCGAAGCCAAGTCGCCCCCGTGGTTGCTAGATATGACAGTCTAACCGGTGGCAAGTTCCCTGTCATGTGGCGTGCGCGGGAGGGGCGTTTCCTTTATCATTTCGGCTCTTTCCGAAGCTTGCCGGATTTTGGGGGATCATGCTCGTAATCACTGGAAGCGCGGCACTCTCCGAGTTTCGCCGTACCCGCCTGCTCGAGTCCGTTCGCGCCGTCGCGCCCGAGGTCGAGGCTCTCGAGGCCGCCTACGTCCACTTTGTCGACACCGACCGTGCCCTGGATGAGGGCGAGCAGTCGGTGCTGCAGCGCCTGCTCGACTACGGGGAGGCCCCGCTTGAGGCGGCACCCGAGGGCGCGCTGTGCCTGGTGATCCCGCGTCCCGGTACCATTTCCCCCTGGGCGAGCAAGGCCACCGATATTGCCCATAACTGCGGGCTCAAGGCCGTCCACCGGATCGAGCGCGGCGTGGCCTATTACCTGAGTGCCGCTCAGCCGCTCGCCGATGGCGTGCTGGCGCGCGTGGCGCCCCTGATCCACGACCGCATGATCGAACGCGTCTTTTTCGACATGAACGAGGCCGAGCGCCTGTTCGTGCGCGAGCAGCCGCGCCCGCTGGTTATCGTGGACATCTCGGGCGATGCCCGCGCCGCGCTGGAGGCCGCCAACCGCGAGATGGGCCTGGCCCTGTCGGACGACGAGATCGATTACCTGGCGGAGAACTACGAAGAGCTGGGCCGTAACCCGACCGACGTCGAACTCATGATGTTCGCCCAGGCGAACTCGGAGCACTGCCGGCACAAGATCTTCAATGCCGACTGGATCATCGATGGCGAGCGCCAGCCCAAGTCGCTGTTCGCCATGATCCGCAACACCTTCAACAAGTCCCCCGCGGGCGTGCTCTCAGCGTACAAGGACAACGCCTCCATCGTGAAGGGCTCGCCCGCCAGCCGTTTCTTCCCCGACCCGGCCACGGGCGAGTACGGCTACACGGACGAGGACGTCCACATGCTGATGAAGGTGGAGACCCACAACCACCCGACGGCCATCTCGCCGTTTCCGGGGGCGGCGACCGGCGCGGGTGGCGAGATCCGAGACGAGGGTGCCACCGGCTCGGGCTCCAAGCCCAAGGCCGGCCTGTGCGGTTTCTCCGTGTCCAACCTGCGCATTCCCGGGTTCGAGCAGCCCTGGGAGACCGATCACGGCAAGCCGGGACGCATCGCCTCGGCGCTGGACATCATGATCGAGGGTCCGCTGGGTGCCGCGGCCTTCAATAACGAGTTCGGCCGTCCCAATATCGCGGGCTACTTCCGCACCTTCGAGGAGAAGGTGCCGGGTGCGACGGGGGAGGAGCTGCGCGGTTACCACAAGCCCATCATGCTGGCCGGCGGCGTCGGCAACATTCGCGGCACGCATGTCGAAAAGCGGCGGCTGCCCGAGGGGACACCCATCGTGGTGCTCGGCGGCCCCGCCATGCTGATCGGCCTGGGCGGGGGCGCGGCGTCCTCCATGGCGAGCGGAGCCAGCACCGAGGACCTGGACTTCGCCTCCGTGCAGCGTGGCAATCCGGAGATCCAGCGCCGCGCGCAGGAGGTCATCGACCGCTGCACGGCCATGGGTGTTGACAGCCCCATCCTGTCGATCCACGACGTGGGGGCGGGCGGCCTGTCCAACGCCATCCCGGAGATCATCAACGATGCTGGCCGCGGCGGTCGTTTCGAGCTGCGCACCGTCCCCTGCGACGAGCCGGGCATGTCGCCGATGGAAATCTGGTGCAACGAGGCCCAGGAGCGCTACGTGCTGGCCATCGGGGCGGATCGCCTGGAGGCGTTCGAGCGCCTGTGCGAGCGTGAGCGCTGTCCGTACGCGGTGGTGGGGCAGACCACGCAGGAGCAGGAGCTCCTCGTCGGCGACGCCCACTTCGACAACAAGCCGGTGGACTTGCCGCTGGAGGTGCTGCTCGGCAAGGCGCCGAAAATGCTGCGTGACGTGCGGCATCACCCGTTCCGGAAGCCGGACTTCGACACCGCCAGTATTGATATTGCCGACGCGATTGGGCGCGTGCTGCGTTTGCCGACCGTGGCTTCCAAGTCGTTCCTGATCACGATCGGTGATCGAAGCGTCACCGGCATGGTGACGCGCGACCAGATGGTCGGTCCCTGGCAGGTGCCGGTGGCGGATGTGGCCGTGACCTGTGCCGATTACAAGGGGTATGCGGGCGAGGCCATGGCGATGGGTGAGCGTGCCCCGGTGGCCCTCGTGCACCCGGCGGCCTCGGGCCGCATGGCCATCGGCGAGGCACTGACCAATATCGCCGCGGCGCAGATCTCGGAACTGGCTGAGGTGCGTCTGTCGGCCAACTGGATGGCGGCCGCCGGCCACCCCGGCGAAGATGCGGCCCTGTTCGACACGGTCAAGGCCATCGGCGAGGAACTGTGCCCGGCGCTGGGCCTGGCGATCCCGGTCGGCAAGGACTCGCTGTCGATGAAGACCGTCTGGGATCAGGACGGTGATCGACGCGAGGTCGTCGGTCCACTCTCCCTGATCATCTCGGCGTTCGCGCCCGTGGCTGACGTACGCAAGACGCTCACGCCGCAGCTGCGCACCGACACCGGTGATACCGATCTCGTGCTGATCGACCTGGGTCGGGGCGAACAGCGCATGGCGGGCTCTGCTCTGGCGCAGGTCTACAAGCAGGTGGGCCACCGCGCCCCCGACCTCGACAGCCCGGAGGCGATGCGCGCGTTCTTCCGCACGATCCAGGATCTCAATGCAGCGGACCGTCTGCTGGCCTATCACGACCGCTCGGACGGCGGCCTGCTGGCCACGGTGTGCGAGATGGCCTTTGCAGGCCACACGGGCGTGGACCTCGTCCTGGACGAGCTGGGCACGGATGCCGTGGCCGCCCTGTTCAACGAGGAGCTGGGTGCCGTTTTGCAGGTGCGCCACGCCGATCTGGACGAGGTCCTGCAGGTGTTGCGCGAGAATGGCCTCGGGCATCACAGTCACGTGATCGGTACCCTCAACGGGGACGACAGGCTGGTGATTCGCCAGGGCAGCCAGGTGCTCTTCGAGGCCTCGCGCGCGTCCCTGCAGCAGGCCTGGTCGGAGACGAGCTACCGCATGCAGGCGCTGCGCGACAACCCGGAGTGCGCGGCGCAGGAATTCGAGCGCATCGGCGCCGACGACCCGGGGCTACAGCCGAAACTGGCTTTCGATCTCGACGAGGACGTGGCCGCGCCGTTCATCGCCACGGGGGCGCGGCCGCAGGTCGCCATCCTGCGCGAGCAGGGCGTGAACGGGCAGATGGAGATGGCAGCGGCCTTCGACCGCGCCGGTTTCGCCGCGGTCGACGTGCACATGTCCGACGTGCTGGCGGGCGATGTCGACCTGGCCGATTTCAAGGGCCTCGTGGCCTGCGGCGGCTTTTCCTACGGCGACGTACTGGGAGCCGGGGGCGGTTGGGCCAAGTCGATTCTCTTCAACCCGCGGGCCCGCGATGCCTTCCAGGCCTTTTTCGAGCGCGAGGACAGCTTCGGTCTCGGTGTCTGCAATGGCTGCCAGGCCCTCTCGCAGCTGCGCGACCTGATTCCGGGCGCGGGTCACTGGCCGCGATTCATGCGCAACCGTTCAGAGCAGTTCGAGGCCCGTTTCAGCCTCGTGGAAGTGCTGCCCAGCCCCTCGGTCTTTCTCCAGGGCATGGAGGGTTCGCGCCTGCCGATCGCGGTCGCGCACGGGGAGGGTCGTGCCGTGTTCGATACCGGCTCGGTCGACGCCGTGACCCAGGCCGGTGTCGTGTCGTTGCGCTACGTGGACAACCACGGCAACGCGACCGAACACTATCCCGAGAACCCGAATGGCTCGCCGGCGGGTGTGACCGGGCTGACCTCCGAAGACGGGCGCTTCACGATCATGATGCCGCACCCGGAACGCGTGTTCCGGGCCGTGCAGTACTCGTGGCATCCCGACGAGTGGAGTGATGCCGGTCCCTGGATGCGGATGTTCCGAAACGCGCGGGTCTGGGTGGGCTAGAGGGCCGAAGGGTTCCGGCCCAAAAAATGCCCCGGTCGTCCATCGACCGGGGCATTTTGCTTTTTGCCTCGAGATCGGGTTACCAGCCGAGTTCGCTCAGGTCCACGCCGTCGTCATACGTATCGCGCAGGCGGTTACGCAAAGCCTTCTTCTCGAGGTACTCCTCGAGAGAGCGACGGGTGCGGGAGCGGTCCTTGGCCTTTACATCGTCGCGCTCGGCATCCAGCGAGCCAGTGGCATCATCCATGTCATCGAGAAGCAATGATTCATTCATACCTGTCATGAACGGACCCTCGCCAGCGTTCGTTTCGGTTAGCAATTTGGCGGATATATACCGCCAAAGTTCAGGGCCGCAAACCAAAAAAATTTTATCGTGTCTCAAGAAAACTTATAGAGTTCTTGCCAAATGATTTTGTGCCAATGTAAACAGGAGTATCGGGGGCGCGCACGGCCCGGTAGTCGGAGTTTGCATGCGGCCGGTCACTGACGCCGAACGGTCCGGGATGTGTAGGGTCTTAGGAGGAGGCTCATGCTGCTGTCATGCATCCAAGACCGCCGTGGCCGCGTAAGAGATGTAAAGCCATCGAGGAGTAGAACATGTTGATCAAGCGACCGGAGCCCATCCCGGGCTCGGAGATCACGCCGCGCGAGGTCTACGAGGACCGCCGCCGATTTCTCAGGCAGGCCGCGGTCGGCGGGCTTGCCCTGGCGGGTCTCGGGCTGACGGGGCGGGTGACGGCGTCCCCTGCGTATCCGTCCGTGCCCGCAAGCCCGTTTTCCACGGATGAAAAGCCCAACTCACTCCACGACATCACGCATTACAACAATTTCTACGAGCTGGGTACCGGCAAGCGCGATCCCGCCCGTTTCGCCGGTCACCTGAAACCGCGACCCTGGTCGGTGGCGATCGAGGGCGAGTCCGAGAAGCCGGCGGTTTACGACATCGAGGACTTCATACGCCCACAGGCACTGGAAGAGCGGATCTATCGCCTGCGTTGCGTGGAAGGTTGGTCCATGGTCATTCCGTGGGTCGGCTTTCCGCTGGCGGACGTCCTAAGGCAGGCCCGACCGACCTCGAGGGCCAAGTACGTCGAATTCACGACCCTTCATGATCCCAAGATGCTTCCGGGCCAGCGGGTCCGGGTGCTCGACTGGCCCTACGTCGAGGGGCTGCGTCTCGACGAGGCCATGCACCCGCTGACCATCCTGGCCGTGGGGCTCTACGGGGATGTCCTGCCCAACCAGAACGGTGCGCCGCTGCGGCTCGTCGTGCCGTGGAAGTACGGCTTCAAGAGTATCAAGTCGATCGTGAAGATCCGCTTTGTCGAGGAGCAGCCGGTGAGCAGCTGGATGGCGGCCGCCCCCCGGGAGTACGGTTTCTACTCAAACGTGAATCCCAACGTGGATCATCCGCGCTGGAGCCAGGCCACCGAGCGTCGCATCGGCGAGTTCCTCAAGCGCGACACCCTCATGTTCAACGGGTACGGGGAGCAGGTCGCTCAGCTCTACGAGGGTATGGACCTGCGCAAGCATTTCTGATGCGAGTCCTGCGTCTGCTCAAACCTGCCGTATTCGTGCTCTGCCTGGTGCCGCTGGGGCTGATGGTGTTCGACGGGGTCACCGGGGGACTGGGCGTGAACCCGGTGGAGGCCATCACGCACCGTACCGGTGACTGGACCTTGCGGCTGTTACTGGTGACGCTGGCGATGACCCCGTTGCGACGACTTTCCGGCTGGGGCTGGCCGTTGCGGGTGCGGCGCATGCTCGGCCTCTTCAGCTTTTTCTATGCCTGTCTGCACCTGCTCACCTATGTCTGGCTCGATCAGTTCTTCGACCTGTGGGCCATCGTCGAGGACGTGATCGAGCGCCCCTTCATTACCGTCGGCATGCTGGCGTTCGTCGGACTGATCCCGCTGGCGGTGACATCCACGAACGGCATGATGCGGCGCCTCGGGCGGCGCTGGAAGGTGCTGCACAGGCTGGTCTACGCGGTGGCCATCCTGGGCGTCGTGCACTTCTGGTGGCTGGTGAAGGCGGACGTGCGCGAGCCGTTGCTGTACGCGCTGATCCTGGCGGGGCTGCTCGGCTACCGGGTGGTGGGTTATGTGCGGCGACTGCGCCGCGCCCGGTCCTCCAGGCTGGAGACCGGGGCGGGCGCCTGAGGGGGCTTAGCGGTACTTGATCTGGAGTTCGAGCATGACGCCATCGGAGGTCGGCGTCACGAAGCTCTTGGTCTGGTTGACGTTATCCCAGTACTCGTAGTCCCAGTTATCGGGTGCGGGCAGGTCCAGCGCGCTCATGCGCAGGTCGGTGTAGTCGAGCGACCGCGCCAGGCGCTGGTTGAAGACCCGAAAGTTCTGCATGGTGCCGTCGATGAGTCCCCGCGTGCGATCGCCCATGCTGGCGAACAGGGAGGATTCCGTACGGTAGTCGATGGCTGCGGTGGTGAAGGCGTTCCCCGCGTCTTCGGCATGGGCCGATGAGGCGGCGATGCACAGCAACACCGGAAGAGCCTTGGGAAGTAACGCTAATTTTTTGAAAATAGTATCGTTTTTCATCCTGGCGACCCCGCTGTCTTAGGCTTTTGGCCGTTAGACCGGTAGTTTTGCGTCCCCGTCTTTCAACGGGTTTGCCCTGTTTACAGGTGAATATGTGGCACAGGGGTAATTGTGGATGAGCAATCGAACATTGATTGTGAACCCTATCACAAAAAAGCCACAGGTGGAGTAGGGCGGTTATCCGGGACACGGATGATATACTGGCGGTCCAGTAACCCAGTATTTTACTCAGGAGGTCCCAGACGTGGTGACATTCAAGCTGACTCTGCCCCAGGATCTATCGACCGATCCGGTGATTGCGGTCGAAGAGATCGGTGACCTGCCGGAGTACGGCCAGGTCTGGGTGTGGGACATGCTACTGGCCCAGATGCTGTTCGAGCTGGGCGGTGATGTCGCGGCCGAAGAGCTGAAGGAAATCCTGGATCTCTGGGCGGTGAACATGTCGAGCAAGATCCACCAGCCCTACGAGCATATTCGTTCCAAGGGGCACACCGTCATCCACAAGGAGCTTTCCGTGGGCGAGGTCGCCCATCCCGGACAGCAGATCACGATGGAGGTGACGGGCAGCGCGCAGGAGATGCCGACGGTCACCGTTCATTATCCGGATTCGCTGTCGGCGCGGGAAAAGGCGATGGCCGTGATCGCCCTGGCCCAGTATTTCATCGACAGGAATGAGCTTTTCGCGAAGGAACTGCCCATTCACGTGCTGGCCTTCCGCAAGTACTACTCCGACGTCCGTACCCACACCGAGGCCGAATCGGTCGAGGAGGCGCCGCTGTTCGCCATCCAGAAGGCGCTGGAATACTACAACAGCGTGGCCGGCGGCACGATGCAGTAACGGGGCCGCCCGCCGCGATGCTAGTCGTCGCCCAGCGCATGGCGGCCGACCCAGTCGGCCGCGAACTGCCGGGCAACGCGCCCGCTGCGTGAGCCGCGCTGGGTGGCAAACTGGATCGCGTGCTTCTCGTCCGGTGCCGGGACCCCTTCCGGTGCCAGCTGTCGGGTCCAGTGGCGGACGATGCGCAGATAGTCGTCCTGCGAGAAGGGGTAGAACGACAGCCAGAGGCCGAAACGCTCCGAGAGCGAAATCTTCTCTTCGGTGGTTTCGCCCTGGTGCAGTTCGCCGTCCACGACCCTGGCCTCACGATTCTCCCGCATAAACTCAGGCATCAGGTGCCGCCGGTTCGAGGTGGCGTAGATCAGTACGTTTTCGGGCGGGACCGCGAGCGAGCCGTCGAGGATGGCCTTCAAGGCCTTGTAACCCGGATCGTCGGCTTCGAAAGACAAGTCGTCGGTGTAGATCACGTAGCGCTCGGGCCGTTCTCGCAGCGGCGCGACGATGTCCTGCAGTTCCACGAGGTGCGCCTTGTCGACCTCGATGACGCGCAGACCCCGGCCGGCATATTCATTCAACAGTGCCTTCACCAGCGAGGACTTGCCTGTACCGCGCGATCCCCACAGCAGTGCATTGTTGGCGGGCAGGCCGGCGAGAAACTGTCGCGTGTTCTGGGCCAGGGCCGATTTCTGGGCTTCGATATTGAGCAGGTCGGCGAGGGCGATACGGTGCGGGTCGCGTACCGGGACCAGTTGCCCCGGCGCGCGGCCGAGCAGCCCCGCCTGCGCCGGCTGCCACCGGTAGGCAATGGCGTCCCAGTCATTGGCCAGGGCCGCCGGCATCGCGGCCTCCAGTTGCGCCAGCAGGCGTTCGCCCCGTTCGATGAGTTCCTCGAGCCTGTTCATCGAACTCAGTGCCCCCGGACGAACATCTCGTAGAGCGTGAGCATGATCTCGATGACGATGAGGATAGTGATGTACCACTCCACGCGCAGTGAGCGTTTCGCCTGCAGGAGCTCGAGCTGGGTTTCCGCCGTGCGCGTGATCACGTCGAGCTTGCGCTCGAGTGCCAGTTGGCGTTCCTTCAGCTCGTACTCGTCTTCCAGGCGTACATAGAGCAGTTCGAGTTCCGGCATCTCCCAGAGGATCTCGGGCTTCTCGCCGACTTCCACGCGGCCGACCATGCGGTGCAGGCTGCGCAGCGCCGCGCCGATGTCGCGGATGAGTTCGCGACCGCGATGCGCGGAGGTGCCGTGTTGTGCCATGGCCGCCGCCAGCGGCTCCACGCGATCGAAATCCGCGCCCACGCGCGTCTCGTAGTCCGCCAGGACCACGCTCTTGGCCAGGATGTCGGCGACCACCTGCAGGCGCTCCACTCGGGCATCCAGTGTACGGAGCTCGCCGTTGGCGACCTGCTCGCGGGTGGCAGGATCGATGTGCAGCATCAGGGTCTCGGTTTCCGGCGCACCCTCGCGCGGGGCGGAGACGAGGCGCTTCAGCTGCTCGAGAAAGGTGGCTTCTTCCATGGCCTCGACGCCAAAGAACACCACCACGCCGTAACGGAACAGCACGGCGCAACCGCCGGCACCCAACCGCATGGTGAGCGGGGCGGTGGCAAGGCGTTCGGTGGTCTCCAGGGCCCGAAGATCGATGCGCTCGCCCACGAGCACGGCGCGGGCCCGCACGTCCTGGCGGCCCGCAAACAGTTCGGTCATACCCCGGTTACTCCAGTGCTCAGGTGGCCAGTTTCTTATGCTTCAGGCGGTGCGGGATGTCGGCGGCATCGCCCAGGCGCTCGCGCCGGTCATCCTCGTAATCCGTGTAGTTGCCCTCGAACCAGGTGACGTTGCCGTCGTCCTCGAAGGCGAGGATGTGGGTCGCGATACGGTCCAGGAACCAGCGGTCATGCGAGATGACCACGGCGCAGCCCGGGAAGTCGAGCAGGGCCTCTTCGAGGGCGCGCAGGGTCTCCACGTCCAGGTCGTTGGTGGGCTCATCGAGCAGCAGCAGGTTGCCACCGGAGCGCAGCAGCTTGGCCAGGTGCACGCGATTGCGCTCGCCCCCGGAGAGTTCGCCGACGCGTTTCTGCTGGTCGCTGCCCTTGAAGTTGAAGCGGCTCACGTAGGCGCGGGACTGCATCTCGTAGTTGCCCACGGCGATGATGTCCTGGCCGTCGGAGATCTCCTCCCAGACGGTCTTCTTGGCGTCCAGCGCGTCGCGCGACTGGTCGACGTAGCCGATCTCGACCGATTCGCCGACCTCGAACTCGCCGGCATCCGGCTTTTCCTCGCCGACGATCATGCGGAACAGCGTGGTCTTGCCGGCGCCGTTGGGGCCGATCACACCGACGATGCCGCCGCGGGGCAGGCTGAAGGAGAGGTCCTGGTACAGCACCTTGTCGCCGAAGGCCTTGCTGATGTTTCGCGCCTCGATGACCTTGTCGCCCAGGCGCGGCCCCGGCGGGATGTAGATCTCGTTGGTCTCCGAGCGCTGCTGGTAGTCGGAGGACTGCAGCTCCTCAAAGCGCTTGAGGCGCGCCTTGCTCTTGGCGTGGCGGCCCTTGGGGTTGGTGCGCACCCACTCGAGCTCGTGTTTCATGGCCTTCACGCGGGCGGCTTCCTGCTTCTGCTCCATCTCCAGCCGCTTTTCCTTCTGTTCCAGCCAGGAGGAGTAGTTGCCCTCCCAGGGGATGCCGTGGCCGCGGTCGAGCTCGAGAATCCAGCCGGCCACGTTGTCGAGGAAGTAGCGGTCATGGGTGACGGCCACCACGGTACCCGGGAAGTCGTGCAGGAAGTGCTCCAGCCAGGCGACGGACTCGGCGTCCAAGTGGTTGGTGGGCTCGTCGAGAATGAGCATGTCGGGCGCCGAGAGCAGCAGGCGGCACAGGGCCACGCGGCGGCGCTCGCCCCCGGATAGCTTGGCCACGTCGGCATCCCAGGGCGGCAGGCGCAGCGCGTCGGCCGCGACCTCGAGCTTGTGGTCGAGGTTGTGGGCGTCCGCGGCCTGGATGATGTTCTCAAGCCGTGCCTGTTCGGCGGCCAGCGCGTCGAAATCGGCATCAGGTTCCGCGTAGGCCGCGTAGACTTCCTCCAGCTTCTGCTGCGCCTCCTTGACCTCTTTCAGCCCGTCCTCGACGTTGCCGCGCACGTCCTTTTCCGGATCGAGCTGCGGTTCCTGGGGCAGGTAGCCGATGTTGATGCCCGGCTGTGGACGCGCCTCCCCGATGAAATCGGTATCGACACCGGCCATGATGCGCAGCAGGGTCGATTTGCCCGCGCCGTTGTAGCCCAGCACGCCGATCTTGGCGCCCGGGAAGAAGTTCAGGGAGATGTCGTGGAGGATCTCTTTCTTGGGCGGCACGACCTTGCCGAGGCCGCTCATGGTAAAGACGTATTGCGCCATGGGAATCCGTAGTGCTTGTCCGGTTGGAGTTAAGGTCGGGATTATCTAAGATTCGGTGATCAGCTGCCAGCCGGGCAGCCGGTCAACAGACTAACAAACAAGAACCACTTGGAGGAGCCCCATGACATTTCGTTCCCTGTTTTCTTCGATGCTGCTGGGCCTGTGCCTGGTCGCGTCGACCAATGCCTTCGCAGAGGATGTCACGCTCAAGCACGGCGACGTCAACCTGCACGCCGAACTGCGCCTGGCCGACGGCAAGACCGTGGCCGACGGGGTCATCGTCATGCTGCACGGCACGCTGGCGCACAACCGCATGGAGATCATGCGTTCCATGCAGAACGTGATGGCCGATCGCGGCTACAGCTCCCTTGCGGTCAACCTCGGTTACAACATCAGCGACCGGGAAGGCATGATGGACTGCGCGGCGCTGCACACCCATCGGCACGAGGACGCGGCGACCGAGGTGGGTCTCTGGGTCGATTGGTTGAAGGGGCAGGGTGCCGAACGCATCGCACTGCTCGGGCACTCGCGCGGCGGCAACCAGATTGCCCAGTACGTCACGGGCAATCCCGACGCTACGGCCGGCATGCCGGTGATCCTGATGGCGCCGGCGACCTACGACGCGGAGAAGGAAGCTGCCAGCTACGAGAAGAGCTACGGTGAACCCCTCGAGCCGGTGGTTGAGCGCGCGCGGGAGCTGGTGCTCGCGGGCAAGGGCGACGAACCCATCAAGGGTATCGGCTTCGTCTACTGCGAAAACGCCACCGCGACCGCCGAGGCCGTGGCCTCGTACTATGACCCGCAGGGCAAGGATACGCCGACGCTGATCGCGGAGATGGACCGTCCGGTGCTGGTGTTTGGCGCCAGTGCCGATACCGCCGTGCCGGATCTCATCGAGAAGATGGAGCCGATCGCCGACGGCGAGCGGGTGCGCCTGGAAGTGATGGATGGCGCCGATCACTTCTTCCGTGACCTCTGGGCGGAAGACGTGGCCGACGTGATCGATGAATACCTGGCCTGGTAGTCAGTAGTCCACGGCAAAGGCGAAGGAAAAGCCGCTACGGTCACCCGTGTGGCCGTAGAGGCTGACCCGTCCCCGATCGACGTAGAGATCGACACCGGCAAACAGGCCGGTGTTTTCGCTACCCTCGAAGACGAGGGACTGGGACGGAGTGGAATCGATATCGAATTCGCCGTCGATGTCCTGTGCCTGTCCGCCCACGCGAAAACGGGCGCCCGGGACCCGGAAATCCACGTAGGCCCGGGCCTCGGCCTCCCGCCATGAGATGTCGGTCTCGACGTCGTTTATCTCCCCGTCGGCGTAGTTGAAGCTGTAGCCGATGTCCCCGCCGAGGCTGAGTCGCTGGGTCACTGGCAGTCGGGCCCCCAGTCCGAGCCCGACATATTCGCCGGTCTGGTCGTTGTTGCCCGTTACCGGGTTGTCATTCTGGAAGGTCGCAAGGTAGCCGAGGTCGATGGTGCCGTGGATCTGCCGCGACAGTTGTTCCGTGAAGGTGATGCCCAGCCGTTCGACCCGGGTCTCCACATCCGTGCCCTCGATGTCGAGATCCGTCTCGTAGCGGTCGTAGTAGACGCCAAAGCTGGTTACGACCGGGTCGTAATCCATATCGAACCCCCTATCAGAGAGCGCCGTGAGGGGCGTCAGGGCGAGGCAGCAGGTGAGGGGGAGGGCAAGTCGTGCGCAGGTCATCATTGATCTCCTGTTGCTTCGAGCGATTATTCAGGTGCCGCAGGCCCGACTCAAGCACAAAATCTAGTTGTTAACCCTGTCGGCGTGGACTAAATCCGGTATAATTCGCGCCTTTCCGCGACCTTGCGCACCAGTTTCCACGGGAGAATCAGCACGATGTTTTCGATCCTTGATATGAGCATTGCCGGCTTCGACGACGAGCTTTGGAGCGCCATCGAGTCCGAGGCCCGCCGTCAGGAAGAGCATATCGAGCTGATTGCCTCCGAAAACTACGCCAGCCCCCGCGTGATGGAGGCGCAGGGCTCGGTACTGACGAACAAGTATGCCGAGGGTTATCCGGGCAAGCGTTACTACGGCGGCTGCGAGTACGTCGATATCGCCGAACAGCTGGCGATCGACCGCGTGAAGGAACTGTTCGGCGCCGACTACGCCAACGTCCAGCCGCACTCGGGTTCCCAGGCCAATGCCGCCGTCTACATGGCCCTGCTCGAGCCGGGCGACACGGTGCTCGGCATGAGCCTGGCCCACGGCGGTCACCTGACACACGGCGCCAAGGTGAACTTCTCGGGCAAGATCTACCATGCCGTGCAGTACGGCATCGACGAGAACGGCTATATCGACTACGAGGAGGTCGAGCGCCTGGCCCTGGAGCACAAGCCGAAGATGATCGTCGGCGGTTTCTCGGCCTACTCGCGCACCGTGGACTGGCAGCGTTTCCGTGACATCGCCGACAAGGTGGGTGCCTACCTGTTGGTGGACATGGCTCACGTGGCCGGCCTGGTTGCCGCCGGCGTGTACCCGAGCCCGGTACAGATCGCCGACGTCACCACGTCCACGACGCACAAGACCCTGCGCGGCCCGCGCGGCGGGATCATCCTGGCCAAGGCCAATCCCGAGATCGAGAAGAAGCTCAACTCGCTGGTGTTCCCGGGCACCCAGGGCGGCCCGCTCATGCACGTCATCGCGGCGAAGGCGGTGGCCTTCAAGGAGGCCCTGGAGCCGGACTTCAAGACCTACCAGCAGCAGGTCATCGACAACGCCCGCGCCATGGCGAAGGTGTTCATCGACCGCGGGTTCGACGTGGTTTCCGGCGGTACCGACAATCACCTGTTCCTGGTGAGCTTCATTCGCCAGGAACTCACGGGCAAGGACGTCGACGCCTGGCTGGGCGCGTCCAACATCACGGTGAACAAGAATGCCGTGCCGAACGATCCGCAGTCGCCGTTCGTCACCTCCGGCATCCGTATCGGCACCCCGGCGATTACCACCCGCGGTTTCGGGGAAAAGGAATCCATCGACCTGGCCGGCTGGATCTGCGACGTCATCGATGCGCGTGGTGCCGAAGACGTCATCGAGCAGGTGAAGTCCAAGGTGCTCGACGTCTGCCGCAAGCTGCCGGTTTACGGCCAGTAAGGGCGGGGCGCACCGGGCGGACCCATGCGTTGTCCTTTCTGCGGTTCGGCCGACACCAAGGTCATCGACTCGCGCCTCGCCGGTGAGGGTGACCAGATCCGGCGGCGGCGTGAGTGCCTGGCCTGCAACGAGCGTTTCACGACCTACGAGACGGCCGAGCTCAGCCTGCCGCGTATCGTCAAGCGTGACGGCAGCCGCGAGCCGTTCTCCGAGGAGAAGCTGCGCGGTGGCATGATGCACGCCCTGGAAAAGCGCCCGGTAGAGACCGAGCGTGTCGAGGATGCCATCAACCGCATCAAGCGCAAGTTGATGGGGGCGGGCGAGCGCGAGTTACAGGCCAGCCAGGTAGGCGAGTGGGTGATGGAGGAACTGCGCGGGCTGGACCAGGTGGCCTATATCCGCTTCGCCTCCGTCTACCTCAGCTTCGAGGACGTGGATGCCTTCCGCGAAGTGATCGAGCGCCTGGAGAAGGACCTCACGCCCGAGATGCGCAAGAATCAGATTCCCTTGCTTGGCGAGGAAGAGGAATCGGCCTGAGCCGGTCGGTGGCGCCTCATCGCCATTTCACTGCAGCGCCCGTCCAGTCAATGACGCAACGCGACGATCTTTTCCACATGGCCCGCGCGCTCGAACTGGCGCGCCGGGGCCTTTACACGACACACCCCAACCCGCGTGTCGGCTGCGTGATCGTGCGCGATGGCGCGATCGTCGGGGAGGGGTGCCACCAGCGCGCCGGGGAGCCCCACGCGGAGGTGTTGGCGCTGCGCGCCGCCGGGGACAGGGCGCGGGGCGCCACCGTCTACGTCACGCTGGAGCCCTGCAGCCACTTTGGCCGCACGCCACCCTGTGCCGATGCCCTGGTGGACGCGGGCGTGGCGCGCTTGGTTGCGGCAATGACGGACCCGAACCCGAGGGTGGCGGGCCGGGGGCTGGCACGGCTGCAGGCAGCGGGCATCGAGACCACGGCGGGCGTGCTGGAGGCGGAGGCCGTGGCGCTCAATCGTGGCTTCGTCAGCCGCATGACGCGGGGGCGTCCCTGGGTTCGGGTCAAGCTGGCCATGAGCCTGGACGGGCGCACCGCCATGGCCTCCGGGGAGAGCCAGTGGATCACCGGGGAGGCGGCGCGGGCTGACGTTCAGCGATTGCGGGCAGCGAGCTCGGCCATTCTTACGGGCATCGGCACGGTCCTCAAGGATCGTCCGTCGTTGAACGTGCGCTTGAAGGCCCCCGAGCTGGGCGTCGAGGGTGGTGTCCGCCAGCCGCTGCGGGTCATCCTCGACCCCGCGCTGCAGACGCCGACGGATCTGCCCATGCTCAAGATCGAGGGCGAGACCCTGGTGCTCACGGCCGATGCGGATGAAACGCGCCAGGCGCGTCTCGTCGAATCGGGCGCCAGCGTCGCAACCCTGCCCGGGAATGAGAGCCGCCTCGACCTGCACGCCGTCATGGCCGAGCTGGCCGCGCGCGAGATCAACGAGGTGCACGTGGAGGCGGGCAGTGTGCTCTCCGGTTCCCTGCTGGCTGAGGGTCTGGTGGACGAGTTCGTGGTCTACATGGCGCCCTGCCTGATGGGCAGCGAGGCCCACGGGCTGTTTCACCTGCCCGGTCTTGAGACAATGGCCGACCGCATCCGCCTGGAGATCAACGACGTCCGGGCCGTCGGTTCGGACTGGCGCATCACCGCGCGTCCACGAATGACGCGCGAATCGGAGAGCTGAGATAGATATGTCGACGATCGTGGTGGTACGCAAGGGCAACCGGGCCTGCATCGCCGCCGACAGCCTGACGAGCTTCGGGGACACCAAGCAGTCCTGCGCCTACGAGAACAGTTTCGACAAGATCCATGGTTTCGCCGGCAACTACATCGGCCTGGTGGGCAGTGCCGCCCACCACATCGTGGTGCAGAGCATGCTGGGCGAAGACACCACCCACCGCTTCGACAGCCGCATGGCAATCTTCGAAAGCTTCCGCGAGCTGCACCCGGTGTTGAAGGACAAGTACTACCTTAACCCGAAGGACGAGGAAGACGACCCCTACGAGTCCTCGCGCATGGATGCCCTGATGATCAACCCGCACGGCGTGTTCGGCGTCTACGCGCTGCGCGAGGTGTTCGAGTACACGCGATTCTGGGCCATAGGCTCCGGCGCGGATTTCGCGCTCGGTGCCATGTACGCCATCTACGATCAGTACGACGACGCCGAGACCATCGCGCGCATCGGCGTGGAGGCCGGTGCGGAATTCAACAACGCCACCGCGCTGCCCATGACGAGCTACAGCGTGGACTTGAAAAGCGTTTGAGTCAGGCCACAGGTAACGTGACATGTTTACCGGAATCATCGAAGCCGTCGGCGAGATCCGCCGCATCGAGAAACGAGGGAATGATGCCCGCATGCAGATCGGCACGGGCAAGCTCGACCTGGCCGACGTGGCCATCGGCGACAGCATCGCCACCAACGGGGTCTGCCTGACCGCCGTAGAGCTGACGGGCGACAGCTACTGGGCGGATGTCTCCGGCGAGACGCTGTCGCGCACCACCTTAGGCGACCTCGCCGTGGGGAGCGACGTGAACCTCGAGAAGGCCTTGACGCCGACTACGCGCCTTGGTGGACACCTTGTCAGTGGCCACGTCGATGGCGTGGGCGAGGTGGTGGATCGATACGACGACGGCCGCTCGGTGCGGTTTCGCATCCAGGCGCCGGACGAGCTGGCGCGCTACATCGCCACCAAGGGCTCGATCTGCGTGGATGGCGTGAGCCTCACCGTCAACGCCGTCGACGGTGCCGTGTTCGACCTGAACATCGTCCCGCACACCATGGCGGAGACCACGATCCGGCATTACCGCAAGGGCGGCCGGGTCAATCTTGAAGTAGACATCATTGCCCGCTACCTTGAGCGCCTGCTGCTGGGTGGCGAGGCGGCCAGTACCAGCAGCGACATTACGCTGGACAAGCTCGCCGAGCATGGGTTTCTCGATCCGCGCGGCAAATGACATTGCGGTCCTCCGGGGCCGGCGACACGGGTGACGCATGCCATTCAATACGGTTGAAGAAATCCTCGAGGACCTGCGCCAGGGCAAGATGGTCGTCATCATGGATGACGAGGATCGCGAGAACGAGGGCGATCTGCTCATGGCCGCTTCCATGGTGCGCCCGGAGGACATCAACTTCATGGCGCGCTATGGCCGCGGCCTGATCTGCCTGACGCTGACCCGCGAACGCTGCGTGCAGCTGAATCTTCCACTGATGGTGGGGCAGACCAACGACCAGCACGGCACCAACTTCACGGTCTCGATCGAGGCCGCGGAGGGCGTGACCACCGGGATCTCCGCCTACGACCGCGCGCACACGGTGCGCACCGCGGTCTCGCCCAACGCCCAGCCCAGCGATCTCGTCCAGCCCGGCCACATCTTCCCGCTGATGGCGCAGCCCGGCGGGGTGCTGACCCGCGCCGGCCACACCGAGGCCGGCTGCGACCTCGCGCGCATGGCCGGTTTCGAGCCCGCCGCCGTGATCGTCGAGATCCTCAACGAGGACGGGACCATGGCGCGTCGCGACGACCTCGAGGTGTTCGCCAAGGAGCACGGTCTCAAGATGGGCACCATCGAGGACCTGATCCGCTACCGCATCGAGAACGAGCGCACGGTGGAACGCGTGGCCGAGTGTCCGTTCCCGACCGAGTACGGCGAGTTCCGCCTGGTAGCCTACGAGGATGCGATCGATCACCTGGTGCACGTGGCTTTGGTAAAGGGGGCCATCACGCCCGACGAGCCGGCCATGGTGCGTGTGCACCTGGAGAACACGCTGTGCGACGTGCTGCCGTCGACGAGCCGCGACTGTGGCTGGCCGCTGCGCGACGCCATCCGCCGCATTGGGGAGGACGGGCGCGGCGTGGCCGTGATCCTGCGCCAGAAGGACAACCCCCGCGAGCTCGTGCGTCGCATTCGGGACATGGCCCTGCACGCCGCCGGCAAGCAGCCGACCCAGCCGGAGGCCGGCCGGGAGTCGCCGGAGGAGCTGCGCACGCACGGGATCGGCGCGCAGATCCTCGCCGACCTCGGCGTGCACAAGATGCGCCTGCTGAGTGCGCCGAAGCGCTTCCACGGCCTCGGCGGTTTCGGGCTGGAAGTCGTCGAGTACGTCCACGACTGAGATTTCACGCTAATATCTTCCGCTAAGTTGTTGTAAACTCGCGGAATCAAGAACGAACAGGAAACCGTAATGAGCAGCTACAAGACCATCGAGGGCGATTTCAACGTCGGCCAGGCCAGCATCGGTATCGCCGTATCCCGCTTCAACGGCTTCATCGTCGAGAGCCTGCTGGAAGGGGCGGTGGACGCGCTGCGTCGTCACGGCATCCCGGAATCCAGCATCGACGTCGTGCGCGTGCCCGGCGCCTTCGAACTGCCCGTCACGGTCCAGGCCATGGCCAAGGGTGGCAAGTACGACGCCATCATCGCCCTGGGCGCCGTGATCCGCGGCGCCACCCCGCACTTCGACATCGTGGCCAACGAGAGTGCCAAGGGGCTTTCGGCGGTGGCGATGCAGAGTGGAATTCCGGTCATCAACGCGGTGCTCACCACCGACACCATTGAGCAGGCCATCGAGCGCGCCGGCACCAAGGCGGGCAACAAGGGCGCCGAGGGCGCGATGGGGGCCATCGAGATGATCAGCCTCATGAAGAAGCTGGGTAGCTGAGCTTGAGCAACCCCGACCTTCGCAAGCTCGTCCATGCGCGCCGCAAGTCGCGGCGCCTGGCCATGCAGGCCATCTACCAGTGGCAGCTCACCGGCCAGCACCCGAAAGACATCCTCGCCCAGTTCCAGGAAGGCGAGGAAATGAAGAGTGCCGATCCGGATTACTTCCGTGAGTTGCTGTACGAAGTGGTCGAGCGCCACGCGGCACTCGACAGCCTGATCGAACCCTATATCGACCGCAAGACCATGGCCGAAGTGGACCCGGTCGAGCGGGCCATATTACGCATCGCGGTCTATGAACTCGAACAACGGCTCGACGTGCCTTACCGTGTGGCGGTGAATGAGGCCATCGAGCTCACCAAGAAGTTCGGTGCAGAAAAGGCCCACACCTTCGTCAACGGGGTACTCGACAAGCTCGCCCAGAACCTGCGCAAGGCCGAGGTCTCCCTCGGGCGCTGACCGGCCCGGCGCCATGGCCTCGGAATTCGACCTTATCGACCGTCATTTCCGCCCCCTGTCACAGGGCGCGGGCGTGGCGCTCGGTATCGGTGATGACACCGCAATTCTTGATCCCACCCCCGGCCATCAGCTGCTGGCGACCGTGGACACCATGGTCGCCGGTGTGCATTTCCTTCCTGATACGCCGGCCCGGCGGCTGGGCTACAAGGCGATGGCCGTGAATCTCAGCGACATCGCTTCAATGGGCGGACGCCCCCGCTGGGCGACCCTGGCCCTGACCCTGGCGCAATGCGACGAGCCATGGCTGGCGGATTTTGTCGGCGGCGTCGGCGAGGCCTGCGCGGAATTCGGAGTTGCGCTGGTCGGTGGCGATACGACACGTGGTCCGCTCACCCTCACGATTCAGCTTCTTGGCGAGGTGCCTCGGGGAGAGGGGCTTCGGCGGGGGGGCGCCCGTGTCGGCGATGCCGTGTTCGTTAGCGGTACGCTGGGTGACGCGGGTCTCGGACTGGCCTGCCTCCAGGGACGCGTCTCCCTGCCGGTGGCAGACGAGGAGACAATGCGCCTTCGCCTGGAGCGCCCCACGCCGCGGGTCGCCCTGGGCGAGGCGCTGCGCGGACTCGCGTCGTCGGCCATCGACGTCTCGGATGGGCTGCTGGCCGATTTCGGGCACATCGCCAAGGCCAGCGGAGTAGGCGCGAGAATCGAGCGTGCCGCGATTCCCGTTTCGGGGGCGCTGCGAGACGCCCTCCAAGCCGGGCTCGTGGACTGGAACCTGCCGCTCTCTGCCGGTGACGATTACGAGTTGCTGTTTACCGCCCGAGCGGAGATCGAGAGCGAGGTCCTGGCGCTTGGCGCGGCCCACGACTGCCATGTCACGCGCATTGGGACCGTCACGGACGGGGATGATGTCATTGTCGTGGACGAGGGTGGGAACGCCTGGGTCCCGTCGTCGCGCGGTTACGATCATTTCCTGGAGGACGACGCGTGAAACGCTATCCGCCGGTCTCGCCGGCCACCATCTTCACTCACCCCGTGCACTTTCTTGCCTTCGGTTTTGGCAGCGGCCTGCTGCGGCCCGCGCCCGGCACCTGGGGAACGCTGATGGGCGTACCGTTCTATCTGCTGCTGGCCCAGCTGCCGTCGCTCGCCTACCTGGGCGTCGTGCTGCTGGCGTTCGTCGCGGGTGTGTGGCTGTGTGACCGCTCGGCCCACGCGCTCGGCGTACACGACCACCCCGGAATCGTCTGGGATGAGTTCGTCGGTCTCTGGATCACCCTGTTCGCGGCACCGTCCGGATGGGCCTGGCTCCTGCTGGGCTTCCTGCTGTTTCGTCTCTTCGATGCCGCCAAGCCGTGGCCGATCCGCTGGTTCGACCGGCGGGTACCCGGCGGTTTCGGCATCATGCTCGATGACGTCCTCGCCGGGCTGTTCGCGCTGGGCGCCTTACAACTGGTCGCCTGGGGATGGGCGCGCTATGCTGGTGCGTGAGCCGAGCGTGGGGGCGGCGGTGGCTTGGGTGATGAACGCAATGGTGAAAGGGATGCCGGGGAAACTGTTTTTGACGTTTGCGCTTCTGATCGTGGCAGCGGCGCCGGTACAGGCGGTGGATATTACGGTGGTGGGTCTGTTCCCGGGCAAGGCCGTGGTGCGGATCGACGGCGAACGTCTGGTGATGTCCGAGGGAGAAACGTCCCACCATGGAGTTACCTTGCTCCAGGCCGACAGCGAAACGGCTCGTTTCGAGGTCGGTGGCGAGGTCAAGGAGTATCGCCTCGGCATGCATATCGGGACCAATTACTCGGCACCGGGACCGGGCAAGAAGCATCGCATCTACAGGGCGTCGAACAACATGTTCGAAACCGGCGGGTTCATCAACGGCGTCTCGGTACACTTCATGGTGGATACGGGCGCCAGCTCGGTGGCGATGAATTCCGGTCACGCGCGTCAGATAGGGCTACGCTACAAGAAAGGCCGCCAGATTGGCGTCTCTACGGCCAACGGTGTCACCTCGGGGTACGTGGTCAACCTCGACCGTGTACGCGTCGGCGACATCGAGCTGACCAACGTGGAGGCCATCGTACTGGAAGGCAACAGCCCGCCCGAGATATTGCTCGGCTTGTCGTTTCTCGACCGGTTGCACTGGACCAAGAACGACACTGTGATCGAACTCGAACGTAAGTATTGATCGTGTCCGCGCCGATACCCGCCACCATGCTTGAAGCTGTCGTCATGTCGATCGACCTGCGCGAACGCGTCAGTGTCAACGAGGGGGGGCAGCTGACCCAGCCCCGTTCCCAGGCTGACCAGAGCGTTGCACGGGTGCTGGAGATCGGCCGGCGGCACGGTGGCAAGGGCCTGCCCGCGCCGGGTCATACGATGCTGATCCGTTTCCCGTCACCCGACGAGGCGGTGCGGGCGGCCTGTGATATCAATGCGCTGTTCAACACGTCGCTCGCGATGGGGCAGGAGCAGATCATTTACAGGATTGGCATGCATTTCGGCGGGCTGCCGCTTGACGCCGGCTCGGCGGAGGCGCCGGTCCTCGATGACGCCGTGCAGGTCTCCGCCCATGCCACGCGTAAGCAGATTCTTCTCACCGAGGCGGTGGCGGACCATCTTTCGCCGGTGTTCAGGCAGATGGTGTTCGAGGTGCCAGAGCGTCTCGAAAGCGGCGGGCAAAACGGGGCCTTGTACGAACTGGTGTGTCGGCAGGACGATTTCGGCAGCCTCGTGGATACGCGCGACAACCTGACGCTGACGGGCGGGGCGTTACGCCTGACCTACCAGGAGCGTGACTGGCGTGTTTCCGCGCAGAACAACGCCATCATCGCCGGTCGCAGTCCGCAGTCCGACATCATCGTCGAGGGGCACGTCGTCTCCCGTTTCCACGCGCGTTTCGAGTATCGCCAGGGCAAGTTCGTGCTGGTAGACCAGAGCCGCAACGGCAGTCATGTCCAGTTTCAGAACGGCCGGGAGGCTTTCCTCAAGCACCAGGAGCTCGACCTGTGGGGAAGCGGTACGGTTTTTCTGGGCGAGCGGGGCGTGGGGCCCGAGGGCCAGATCCACTTCGCCTGCGAGGCCTGAGGACGGCTAGCGCAGCAGCAGGACCGTGAGGGCCACGAGAATCACCCCGGCGATCAGTAGCAGCACCCAGCGATTGCCATGGCCGGGCGTTTCCTCGGGGCGGGGAACCGGGCTCGGCTTCTGAACCTCGCGGGGTACCCGCAGATCCCGCTCCATCTGGTTCAGCAGACGTCGCCGCTCGGCGAGGTACTCATCGCGGGTCAGGTCTTCCATGGCATACCGGGCCGCGAGCAATCTCAGCGGTGACATGCGCTTGCGGGTGGCAGTGGACAGTGTCATGACAGCCATCGCCCGTCACGCTCCGCCACGGTGAAAGTCGACCAGGATGCAGGTGATGTTGTCGCTTCCACCACCCTCGAGCGCGGCCTGCCGCAACCGGTGGTTGGCATCGTGGATATCGGCCGTGGCCAGCAACTTCTCGATCTCATCTTCGGATACGTCCTTGTAGAGCCCATCGGAACAGATCAGGTAGCGATCGCCGCTCTCGATCTCGAACTGGTCGAGGTCCAGTTTCAGGTTGGCATCCCCGCCCACCGCGCGCAGCACGATGTTCGCCGAGGGGTGATGTTCTGCATCCTCGGCGGAGATATGACCGCGATTCACGAGTTCCTGGACCATGGTGTGGTCCTCGGTGAGTTGTTTCAGTTCACCGGCACGCAGGCGGTACACGCGGCTGTCGCCGGCCCACATGAGGATGCCGAGCGGTGGGAACACGGCCAGCAGTGCGACCGTGGAGCCCATGATGTCCTTGCCCGTGGGACGGTCGACGTGGTTGACCAGGTCGACATTGGCCTCCAGGACCAGCGATTCCAGGGTATCGACGATCCCGGCCAGCGAGTCGGCGCCGCGATAGCGCTTGAGCGAGTCCACGATGGTCTGGCTCGCCACGTCGCCCGCCTTGTGTCCGCCCATGCCGTCGGCGACGGCCCAGACGCCCAGCTCGGCGTTTTCGAACAGTGCGTCTTCGTTGAGTGCGCGCTTTCGGCCGGGATCCGTGAAGGCGGAGGAACGCCAGACCATGCGGGTGGGTGCTGTCATGTGAGGCTATCGTTCTGGTTTCCCGAAATGATATAGCAATTTGCCCGGCTTGCCAGCCGCCGGCGGTGTATGCCGGGTGGCCGCTCTGGTAAACTCGCGCTTCTTTGCAAACCCTGATTCCGAGACCATGAAAGTACGCACTCGATTCGCTCCCAGCCCCACCGGTTACCTGCACATCGGCGGCGCCCGCACGGCGCTGTTTTCCTGGCTTTTTGCGCGCAAGCACGGCGGTGAGTTCGTGCTGCGTATCGAGGACACCGACCGTGAGCGGTCCGCCCAGGAGTCCGTGAACGCGATTCTGGAGGGCATGACCTGGCTGGGGCTCGAGTACGACGAGGGCCCGTTCTACCAGACCCAGCGCTTCGACCGCTACAGGGAAGTGATCCAGCAGCTGCTTGATTCGGGCGACGCCTACCACTGCTACTGCACCAAGGAAGAACTGGAGCAGATGCGCAACGAGCAGATGGCCCGCAAGGAAAAGCCGCGCTACGACGGCCGCTGTCGCGACCGCAAGGAACCGCGCGAGGGTGTGGAGCCGGTGGTCCGCTTCCGCAACCCGCAGGACGGGGAGGTGGTCTTCGACGACCTGATCCGCGGGCGCATCGCCTTCCAGAACAAGGAACTGGACGACCTGATCATTGCCCGGGCCGACGGAACGCCCACCTACAACCTCACCGTGGTGGTGGACGACTGGGACATGGGCATCACGCACGTCATCCGCGGCGACGACCACATCAACAACACGCCCCGGCAGATCAACATCCTCAAGGCGCTGGGCGCCGAGCTGCCGTATTACGCCCACGTGCCGATGATTCTCGGTTCTGACGGCAAGCGACTGTCCAAGCGCCATGGCGCGGTGAGCGTGATGCAGTATCGCGATGAGGGCTTCCTGCCCGAGGCGTTGCTGAACTACCTGGTGCGCCTGGGCTGGTCGCACGGCGACCAGGAAGTCTTCAGCCTGGACGAGATGATCGAGCTGTTCGACCTGAAGGACGTGAACCGTGCCGCCTCGACGTTCAACCCGGACAAGCTGCTTTGGCTCAACCAGCAGTACCTCAAGGACGGCGATCCCGAGCACGTGGCGCGCCACCTGAGCTGGCACATGGGTAACATCGACGCCGATCCGGCCGGCGAACCGGCGCTCGCCGAGGTCGTGAAGTGCCAGGCGGAGCGCTCCAAGACGCTCGTCGAGATGGCCGCCAATAGCCGATTCTTCTACACGGAATTCGAGGCCTATGACGAGAAGGCCGCGAAGAAGAACTTCAAGGGTGAAGCGCTCACCGTCCTCAAGGAGCTGCAGGCCGGCTTCGAGGCCCTTGGCGACTGGCGCGCCGAACCGATCCACGGGGCGGTGATTGCCACGGGGGAGAAACTGGACCTCAAACTGGGCAAGGTGGCCCAGCCGCTGCGCGTGGCCGTGAGTGGCGGCGGCGTCTCACCGCCGATCGACATTACCCTGGAATTGCTGGGTCGCGAACGCACCCTGGCGCGCCTCGCGCGGGCCATTGAATACATGGAAAAAAATTCTGAAATCGAAGCCTCATAGACGCTTGACAAGGTCTGCGTGCTGCCTTAAAGTGCGCGCTCCCGTGTGGGGCTATAGCTCAGCTGGGAGAGCGCTTGCATGGCATGCAAGAGGTCGGCGGTTCGATCCCGCCTAGCTCCACCAGATACACGATCAGGGTGAGATGATGTTACGTGCCGGTCGCTACGCTGTAATCGCTGGCATCATCCTGACGGTTCTGGGAGTGGCCATCGGTTTCACAGCCTTGCTGATGGACGCCGATGAGTTCGCCAAACCGTTTCTCGCCGTGATACCGGTCGGTTTCCTGATGACCTTCGCAGGACTGACCACGGTGTTGTTGATCAGCGAATCGCGCGACTAGGCCCGCGCGTCTCGCCAGAGAAAGTTAGAAAGATTGCGTCCCCATCGTCTAGAGGCCTAGGACACCGCCCTTTCACGGCGGTAACCGGGGTTCGAATCCCCGTGGGGACGCCACCCTTCAAAAGCCGAACCGCAAGGTTCGGCTTTTTCTTTGCTCAAAAGAAAACTCGGTGCCCGCCCACCGCGATGAGCACCCGGGTCCTGGCGGGCTGCGACTTGCGTCCGGTCGCATCGCGTCTTTGATCTCGATTCATCGTGCTCGGTATTCTTGGGTTAACCTGTTGGAACACCGCAATCCTAAGGGGCAGCCCACCATGGCTCACGACGAAAAACACGTTTCACTTGCACTCGGCAGCGGCGGTGCGCGCGGGCTCGCGCAGATCGGCATTATTCGCTGGCTGGAGGACAACCGGGAATTCAGGATCAAGTCAATTGCCGGTTCCTCGATGGGGGCGGTGGTCGGCGGCATCTATGCTGCGGGCAAGCTCGACCTCTACGAGGACTGGGTGTGCTCCCTCACGCGCCGTGACGTGTTCCGGTTGCTCGATTTCGCCTTCAGCTGGTCCGGCCTGTTCAGTGGCGAGCGCCTGATGGAAAAGCTGCGGGACATGCTCGGCGAAGCCAACATCGAGGACTTGCCGATTGCCTTCACCGCCGTGGCGACCGACGTGGAGAAGGGGCGCGAGGTGTGGCTCAGCGAGGGGGCACTGTTCGATGCGATTCGCGCCTCCATGGCGATCCCCACCGTGTTCACCCCGGTGGTGATCAAGGGGCGCACGCTGGTGGACGGCGGCCTGGTCAATCCGGTGCCCATTGCTCCGACGTTGCGACAGAACGGGGATCTCACGATCGCGGTCAGTCTCAGTGGGCGCGAAGAGGAGGGGATGGACGAGGACAGCTTCGCCAGCCTCAGCGACGATGACAAGGAACCGGGTCGGTATCAGAAGGCCATCGGCGAGTTTCTCGAGGGGCTGCAGGAAAAACTGGGCATGGAGGCCGAGAACCAACGTTCGTTCGACATGTTTGACCTGATCTCCCGTTCGATCGAGACCATGCAAAACAGCATCACGCGCTACCGGATGGCGGCCTATGACCCGGAAGGGCTCGTGGAAATCCCGGTGAATGCCTGCGGCATCTTCGATTTTCACCGGGCCCGGGAAATGATCGACCTTGGCTACGAGCGTGCCGAGCGCGCTCTCCGCCACCTGTGACTTCGCTTTGCACGTGCGCTGGCTCGCGTGCTGCTATCCATCCTGCATCTGTGCGTCCCAGTAGGGTTGCCCGGCAAACCGCGCGACCAGGAAATCGACAAAGGCGCGTACTCGCGCGGACAGGTGTCGTGTCTGCGGATACAAGGCATAGGCCTGTAACACGGGCCAGTTCACATGCTGGAGGATCGGGATCAGCCGCCCCTCGGCGATATCGCGATACACGATAAAGCTCGGTGAGAGCACGATACCCTGGCCGGTCAGGGCGGCCTGACGCAGGAAGTCACCGTTGTTCGCGGTCAGGCGCGGTGCGATGGCGACGTGCCGACGGGCGCCACCGGCATCTACGTAGCGCCAAATAGTCGGCTCGGGCAGGTTGCTGTAGACCAGGCAGCTGTGTGCGGCCAGGTCGTGAGGCTCGTTGGGCGTGCCGTGCCGCTGGAGGTAGTCGGGGCTGGCGCAGGCGATCGCACGGATCGGCGCGAGACCCCGGGCGATCAGGCTGGAGTCCGGCAGGTCGGCGATGCGGATGCCGACATCGAACCCTTCCGCCAGCAGGTCGACCTGGCGGTCGTTCAGATCGAGTTCGAACTCGAGGTCAGGGTGTGCCTCCATGAAACCGTCGATCGCCGGCTGCAGGTGCAGGAGACCAAAGGAGAGCGGGGCGGCCACCTTGAGTCGACCGGCGAGCCGGCCATGTTGGGAGGACACGGCGTCTTCCGCTTCGGTGACATCGGCCAGTATGCCGACGCAGCGCTCGTAGTAGGCCCGCCCCGTATCGGTGAGCGTCAGGCGTCGGGTGGTGCGCCGGAGGAGTTCTACGCCGAGATGGGCCTCCAGGTCGCGCAGCCGCCGGCTGACGGCCGACTTGGCGATATTCAGGTGCTCGGCAGCCCTGCTGATGCTGCCGTCGTCCACCACCCGCACGAAGGTGGTCATGGCTTCCAGTCGATCCATGGTGTGCTCAGAATCGCAACAGTGTTTTCAGATACTAGATATTTATCTTTTAATCGGCAACATTCAAGATTGATGGCAGCAGGTTGCTCGTTCAAAGGAGGAGGCAAGGGATGCAGTGGCGCAACTCGGTGGATGGCTACGGCGTGGTCGCGATCGCGCTGCACTGGCTGGTTGCGCTGGTGGTGGTCGTCCTGTTCGGCCTCGGCCTGTGGATGGTCGAGCTCACCTATTACGATGACTGGTACCGCACCGCGCCCGATCTGCACAAGGCCACCGGCATCCTGCTCTTCATCGCCGTGGCCGCCCGCCTGGTGTGGCGGTGGTTGAATCCGTCGCCACGACCGCTCGGACGCCCATGGGAGCGCCGGCTCGCCCACGGCGTGCATCTCCTCCTCTATGTGCTGATGTTTGCCACCATGATCGCGGGCTACCTGATCTCGACGGCCGACGGACGCGCCATCGAGGTCTTCGGCCTGTTCGCGGTGCCCGCGACCCTTCGGGACCTGCCCAACCAGGAAGATATCGCCGGGGAGGTCCACCTGTGGCTGGCCTGGTCGCTGATTGTCATCGCCGCGTTACACGCACTGGCTGCACTCAAGCACCGGTTCGTGGACCGCGACGCCACGCTCGAGCGCATGTTGCGCCCGAGAAAGATTCAGACTCGTTCATCCGACGACTAGAAGGAGGCATTCCATGCTTCGCAAGAAACTGACTGCTGTGTTGATGACCCTGATGCTCACCGTTCCGGGTCTGGCCCTGGCCGAGGACTACGTGATCGATACCAAGGGGGCGCATGCCTTTATCCAGTTCCGCATCCAGCATCTCGGTTACAGCTGGCTCTATGGTCGCTTCAACGACTTCGAGGGCACGTTCTCCTATGACGAAAAGAAACCCGAGAATGCCAGCATCGAGGTGACCATCGACATGGCGAGCATCGATTCCAACCATGCTGAGCGTGACAAGCATCTGCGTGGCGAGGACTTCTTCGATGTCGATAAGTTTCCGGAGGCGCGCTTCGTGAGCACGGCCTTCGAGGAGCACGGTGATGGCACCGCGACCCTGACCGGTGACCTGACCCTCAAGGGTGTCACGCGTTCGGTGAGCATCGACGTTCAGCACATCGGCCACGGTGAAGATCCCTGGGGTGGTTACCGTCGCGGTTTCCAGGGCACGACCACCATCACCCTGAAAGACTTCAACATCGACTACAACCTCGGTCCGGCCTCGCGCACGGCCGAGCTGGAACTCTCGGTCGAGGGTATCCGCCAGTAAAGCCTGAGGATGTAAACCTCACCGCGCCGCCGGTCACCCGCGTGTGGCCGGCCGCGTGGTGTATTCGAACGGAGTGAGACGCAAGCGATGTGGGACGAGCGCTACAGCGATGCCGAGTACGTCTATGGCACGGACCCCAACGATTTCCTCGTCGAACAGGCCGATCGTCTTCCGCAGGGGCGCGTGTTGTGTCTCGCCGAGGGCGAGGGGCGCAATGCCGTCTGGCTGGCCCAGCGCGGCTTTGCGGTGACCGCCGTCGACAGTTCGGCCGTGGGCCTGGAAAAGGCTCGCAGACTGGCGGCGGAGCGGTCGGTTTCGATCGAGACCCTGTGCACGGACCTGGACGACTACACGCTGGAGCCGGGGCAGTGGGCGGGCGTGGTTTCGATCTTCGCACACGTCCCGCCGGACGTGCGCCGTACACTCCATGCGCGCGTCGTGCAGGGCCTCGTGCCCGGCGGGGCGCTGATCCTCGAGGCCTACACACCCCACCAGCTGGGCTATGGCACGGGCGGCCCGAGCGCGGCCGAGATGACCATGGATCTGCTGCGTCTCGAAGAGGAACTTGCGGGGCTCGAGTTCGAGTTCGCCCGCGAGTGCGAACGCGAGGTGGTGGAGGGCAAATACCACACGGGACGCGGTCACGTGGTGCAACTCGTGGGCCGCAAGCCGCTCGCCTAGGGCTGTCCTAGATGCCGGCTGAGCCGGGCTCTTCCCGTTTTTTCAGCCGTCGAATCACGAAGCGTCCGGGATGCACGGCATCGAGGAGTTCGCGCTCCACGGGTGCGGCTTCTCCGGCGATTGCGCTGGCGATGATCTCGGCGGCCAGCGGCGCGCCGATCAGGCCTCGCGAACTGTGTCCCGCCGATACCCACAGCCCGGGCATGCCCGGGGCGGATGGATAGCGCGCGGCCTTGCGTCCTTTCCACAGGTCCCCGTAAGTCACTCGATAGCGCTCGCCCTCCGGGACGTTGCCGATCAACGGTAACCGGTCCGGGGTCGTTGAACGATACGCGACGCGGCCCTGGATCGTGCCGGGCGCAGTGTCACCGAACCAGGACGGCAACACGCGCTGCAGTTTTTCGATGTTGTCGCGGTGATCTTCGACTCGCAGTGCGGGCGAGAGGTCGTCGCGATCGTAGGTGGCCCCCATGATGTGTTCGTCGTCGATGGCAGGGGTGAGATAACCCTTGTAACAAAGCACGCTCTTCAACAGCCGCGATTCTGCAGTTCCAGGCACCCGCGAAATCTGTCCGCGCACGGTGACAAGCGATGCGCCGACGTCCGGGAGCAGGGCCGCGGTATCCGCGCCGGTGCAGACGATTACATGACGGGCGCGCGCAATCTCCTCGCCGGAACCCTTGCGCACACGCCACCCGGTCTGCTCGTACTCAAGTTCCAGAGCTTCCGTCGACCGCAATACAGTCACCCGCGAGGGACCGGCGGCATCGAGCAGCGCCTGGCAGAAGCTTGCTGGATCGATCCAGCCGCCTTGGGCAAACCACAGACCGCCGAGCGGCATGTCGGCGCCGGCAAGCCGGCTGGCCTCGTCAGCCTCCACGACCCGCGCGAAGTCTTCGGGCAGGTTGCGTCGGGCGACACGCGCGTGGCTGGCGCGGACCTTGTCATGAAAACCGAGTTGCAGGACCCCGCAGTCGGACCAACGCGGCGCGTGCCCGCCTGCGACAAGGCGCGCCAGCAGGTCCAGGGTGTAGCGGTACGCCTCGGTGTAGTAGCGACTCGACAGGCTTTGATCCGCCGTGAGCTTTGGCATCAAGAGGCCCGCCGGATTGCCCGAGGCCGCCTGCGCGATGCCCTGTTCGCGCTCGACCAGCGTGCAACGGATGCCGCGTTGAGCCAGCGCATGGACCATGCTGCAGCCGGCTATCCCGCCACCGACCACGACGGCATGATCGCCGGCCGGGAGCCTCTGTGGCGGGTCGAACCAGGGCGTCGATGAGATCCTGGTGGGGGGCGCCGGGATCCGCGCCGTGATCATCTCGCGTTTGCCGCCAAAGCCTTTGACCTTGTTCACCGCGAAGCCCTCCGCCTGCAGGGCCCGGCGTACGTCGCCGGCGGCCGTGAAGGTCGCAAGCGTCGCGCCCGGCGCGCTGTGGCGGGCGAGCGCTGCGAAGAGGTCGGCCGTCCACATGCTTTCGTTGCGCGAGGGAGCGAACCCGTCGAGGAACCAGGCGTCGATCTGACCCTCGAGGCGCGCGAACGCCTCGGCGGCGTCGCCGAACAGCAGGGTCAGCTGTACCCGGCCTTCATCCAGGTGCAGGCGATGAAAGCCGGGGATCCGCGGCGGGTAATGCCGGATCAGTTCACTCGCCAGGCCCGCCAGCTCCGGAAACCCGGCCAGGGCCTGTTCGAGCTGCGCGCGCGTCAGGGGGTAGCGTTCGGCGGACAGGTAATGAAGGGTAGCGCCGCGCCGCGCAGTCTCGCGCCAGCACTGCCAGGCGGCCAGGAAGTTCAGGCCGGTACCAAAACCCGTTTCGCCGACGGTGAACCGGTCGGGCCCTCGCCAACGAGCGGGCAGGTCGTTGCCCTCGAGAAATACGTATCGTGACTCGGCCAGGCCATTGCCGCGCGAATAGTAGATGTCTGCGTGCGGCTCCGAGAACGGGATGCCGTCCTCGAAGCGGATATCGGCCTCGCCGATCTCGAGCGGCCGGACCACCCGCGCCCTCAGCTACGAATGCCGTAGCCCTTGTTCAGCAGGTGGAGGCTGAACCAGAACAAGGCCGTGATGAAGCCGAGCACGATGGCGTAGGACACCGCCACCGGGATGTCGCTGGTACCCAGGATGCCGTAGCGGAAGGCGTTGATCATGTAGAGGATGGGATTGGCCAGCGAGGCGTTCTGCCAGAACTCCGGCAGCATCTTGATGGAGTAAAAGATCCCGCCGAGGTAGGTCAGGGGTGTGAGCACGAAGGTGGGAATAATGGAGATGTCGTCGAAGCTCTTGGCATAGACGCCATTGATGAAACCGGCCAGCGCGAACAGAACGGCCGTGAGCACCACGATGGACAGCGTGATGGCGATGTTGTGCACCGCCAGATCGCTGAAGAACAGGGCCACGATGGTGACCATGGTCCCGACGATGAGCCCGCGGGCCACGCCGCCCGTGATGAAGCCGAGCAGGATGAGGTAGTTCGGGATCGGGGAGACCAGCAGTTCCTCGATGTTGTGCTGGAACTTGTGCCCGTAGAACGAGGAGACCACGTTGGCATAGGAGTTCGTGATGATCGCCATCATGATGAGGCCGGGCACGATGTAGTCCATGTACGAGTAACCGTCCATGTCCCCGATCTGCGAGCCGATCAGGTTGCCGAAGATCACGAAATAAAGGGCGGTCGTGATGATCGGTGGGAGGATGGTCTGCACCCAGATGCGGGAGAACCGCAGCACTTCCTTGATGACGATCGTCTTGAACGCAATGAACTGTTCGTTGAAGGTCATGGGATTCAGTCCTGGGTGATCTGGATGGCGTCGGCGGACGGCTTGTCGCGGCTGATCAGGTTAATGAACAGCTGTTCGAGACGGTTGGTCTTGTTGCGCATGCTCAGTACCTCGATCCCCTGGCGCTCGAGTTCGCTGAACACGCGGTTGACGCTGGCGTCCTTGAAGACATCGACTTCGAGCGTGTGGTTGTCGCGCAGGCGTACCTCATGGCCTTCAACGACCGGTGCCGCGGTCAGCGGGTCACGCAGATCGAGGACGAAGGTTTCCAGGTTGAGCCGGTTCAGCAGGCTCTTCATGGTCGTGTTCTCGATCAGGTGGCCGTGATCGATGATGCCGATGTTGCGGCAGAGGCTCTCGGCTTCCTCGAGGTAGTGCGTAGTGAGGATGATTGTCGTGCCCTCGGCGTTGATCTTCGCGAGGAAGTCCCACATGGAGCGGCGTATCTCGATGTCGACGCCGGCGGTGGGCTCGTCGAGGATGAGCAGTTTCGGCCGATGTACCAGTGAGCGCGCGATCATCAGGCGTCGCTTCATGCCGCCGGAGAGGTTGCGCGCCATCTCGCGGCGCTTTTCCCACAGGCCGAGTTGCTTGAGCAGTTGCTCGGCGCGGCCGAAGGCCTCCCGGCGCGGGATGCCGTAATATCCCGCCTGATTGACCACGATCTCCTCGACCGGCTCGAACACGTTGAAGTTGAACTCCTGCGGCACGAGTCCGATGAGGCTCTTGACGGTTTCCCGCTCGCTGATCAGGTCGTGTCCGAAGACTTTCACCTCGCCGTCCGTGATGTTGATCAACGACGTGATGATGCCGATGGTCGTGGATTTCCCGGCGCCGTTCGGGCCGAGCAGGGCGTAGAAATCTCCCTGGGCGACCTCGAGATCGATGCCCTGGACCGCGGTGAATCCGTTGTCGTAGACCTTGGTCAGGCCCTTGATGGAGAGAGCAGGTGTCATAGCGCAGGCGTTGTGGAAAATGAAGCGGAAGGTTCGCTTTCGAAGAGGCGGCATTCTAACATAGACGCACCGTGGGCCGCGCCCCACACCCTGCCGGGATCGCGGTTTTCGTCCCTGAATATTTCGTGGAGGCCTTATGCTCGACTGCTACGCCGTGGACGGCGCCGATGGCGCCATTCCCCTGATTCCGGTGACGCGCAAGACTCTCGACGGCTGGCTGGAGAGCCAGCCCGAACGGGTGCGTCGCTGGGTGGAGGCCGCGGGGTTCACGGGCAAGGCCAACAGTCGCCTGCGCCTCCCGGGCGAAGACGGGGGCCTGGATGCGGTGCTCCTCGGTGTGCACGACGCGGGCGATGCCTGGCCCTTCGGCGGTGCCGCGGGCAAGCTTCCTGCCGGGACCTACCGCGTGGAGGCCGACTGGGATGCGGAGGCACTCAAACGTGTAGCCGTCGCCTGGGGCCTGGGTGCCTACCGTTACGCGCGCTACAAGGAATCGAACCGGGAGCCGGCCCGACTGCTGGTGACGGACGCCGAGCCGATCGAAGCGGTCGTGCGTTCGGCCTACCTGGTGCGTGACCTCATCAACACGCCGGCCCAGGACATGATGCCGGAAGACCTGGCGGCCGCCGCACGGGATCTGGCCACGGCGTTTGGCGGCGAGTTCAACGAGGTCGTCGGGGATGAACTGCTGACCGAGAACTACCCGGCCATCCATGCCGTCGGCCGCGCGAGTGTCCACGAGCCGCGTCTGCTCGATCTGCGCTGGGGCGACGAGGGCGCCCCGCAGGTCACCCTGGTGGGCAAGGGCGTGTGTTTCGACAGCGGCGGCCTCGACATCAAGCCGGCGAATGGGATGCGCCAGATGAAGAAGGACATGGGGGGTGCCGCGCACGCCCTGGGACTGGCTCGCCTGATCATGGCGCACGAGCTTCCGGTGAGACTGCGCGTCCTCATCGGCGCGGCCGAGAACGCCATCTCCGGCAACGCCTTCCGGCCGGGGGATGTGTTGAACACCCGCAAGGGGCTCACCGTGGAGGTCGACAACACCGACGCGGAAGGTCGCCTCGTGATCTGCGACCCGCTGGCCGAGAGTGCCGCGGACGAGCCCGAACTGCTGATCGACTTCGCCACCCTGACCGGCGCGGCGCGCGTCGCACTCGGTACCGAGGTGCCCGCCTTCTTCACCAACTCCGACGAGGTGGCGGCGGGCCTGATGGCGGCGAGTGAAACCGAGGACGACCCGATCTGGCGCCTGCCGCTGCACAAACCCTACCGCGCGGAACTGGAAAGCAGCATCGCCGACCTGGTCAATTGCTCGTCGGGCCCCTTTGGTGGCGCCATCACTGCCGCGCTGTTCCTGCAGCGTTTCGTGCCCAAGGACGTTGACTGGGTGCACTTCGACCTGATGGCCTGGAACATGCGTGCGCGTCCAGGGCGGCCGAAGGGCGGGGAGGCGATGGGGCTTTATGCAGCGTTTCGTTATCTCTCTGAGCGGTTCGGGGATTAAACGCCACGTTGAAAATAGGCCAACCAATAAGCCCGCAAAAGGATGTGAGGAAATAGCAATCGGTTAACGGGCTCGACCATGTGAAGCACCCCAAGATAGAGTCGAGCAATGGCCGCATCCCGTGTTGCCGCCTTGGCAACCGTGTCAATCAAGTGGTGCGATAACCTGGCGGTCAGTCCCGGATTATCTAGCCAGCGCTTGTCTTCCGTGCTTGCCATTTTCCAGGGGGTCTCGTACGCACTCGCAACGATGCGTTGCAGTGATTTGCTGTTCGGAATGCCGTTGGTTGTTGCCTTCTGCAGCTTAATAGCTGCGAGCGCGGCTGCGGTGATTCCCTGTCCGTATATCGGGTTGAATGAACACAGTGCGTCGCCAGCAACGAGAAATCCGTTTGGAAAGCGTGCCATCCGGTCATATCTCTTGAATACGCTGGTGTCCTTGCGAAAGCGCTTGATGGGGGAGATTCGCTCGGCATATTGAAGGTATTCGTGCACTCGCGGCGTTCGCAAGCTCGAGGCGAATTCCATGAATTCGTTTTCATTATCCGGTGGGTAGTTTCCTTGTAGTCCTGAAAGAGTTACGAGATGAGTTTCGTTTTCAATGGGCATGATGATCGCAGCCGAGGGAAAATCGGGTGCCCGGTACATTGTTAGTAATGCTTGTGTTCCCTGTGGGAGGTTGAGCCCCCTGAATACGCAGCTGGCGTATCCGAGGCCAGGTTTCGTGACCTCTCGCGAGGGAATGTCGTAGCCGCTCTTGGTGAGCCATTCATCGCCGCTTGAGTTTCTCCCACAGGCGTTGATTACCAGGGCGACCTGTTGCGGAGTAGTGAATTTACCCCTGGTGGTGGTGATTGATGGAGTACGCTGGTCCCCGAGGTCCACGTGAGTTACATGCGTAGATTCATGGATCACGATGTCTCGGCCGGATAGAACTAATCTTCGTAAGGTGTGTTCGATGAGAGGGCGACTGGCGGTAATAAAGTTTAGATCGCTTGGTCCGCGCTTCAGTTCACCGTGCTGGAAGTTGGCTTCCCAGTCGAGGGTCGCATTGACAGGAACTCCGCCAGCTTCGGATAGGGCTTTCTCGAAACCAGGGACCAGTTGCTCAATCGCGTCGAGCCCACGCCGAAGCAAAACATGCGCATGATGGCATTGTGGGGTCCCCTTGCGAGGTAAGGCCGCGTCGGGGAGTTTATCCCTATCGAGGATTACAATGTGCCATCCGTTATTGTGGAGTGCTCTCGCGGCGAGTAGTCCTGCGACGCTCGCACCGATGATTAATGCAGTTGGCACTGAGTATGGCCCCTGTTCCATGCGGCTGAGTATTGGCTGCGGATCGCTTGCCCGGTGAGGATATACCGCGGCTCAAAACGATATAATGTAGTGGCCCTCGAATCGTACAGACAATCGAGTTGAAGCTGAATATGCCCAATCGCCGCTTCTGCGTCGCCCCCATGATGGACTGGACGGACCGCCACGACCGTTATTTCCTGCGGTTGATCAGCCGGCACGCCGTGCTCTATACGGAGATGGTGACGACCGGCGCGCTGCTGCACGGCGATGTCCATCGTCTGCTGCGCTTCGACCCGTTCGAACACCCGGTTGCGTTGCAGGTCGGCGGGAGCGAGCCGGCCGAGATGGCGGCCGCGGCCCGGCTGGGTGCGGATGCGGGTTACGACGAGATCAATATCAACGTGGGCTGCCCGAGCGAGCGGGTCCAGCGGGGGGCGTTCGGCGCCTGCCTCATGGCCGAGCCCGAGCTGGTCGGCGATTGCGTGGCGGCGATGCAGGCCGCGGTGGACGTTCCGGTGACGGTGAAGGCACGGATCGGGATCGATGACCGGGATTCCTACGAGGAACTCGCGCACTTCGTCGGGGTGATGCGCGAGGCGGGTTGCACGACGTTGATCCTGCACGCACGCAAGGCCTGGCTGAAGGGACTGAGTCCGAAGGAGAACCGTGAAGTTCCGCCCCTGCAGTATGATCGCGTGTACGCGATCAAGCGCGACTTCCCGGACCTTGAGATTGTGGTCAACGGCGGGATCAGGACGCTGGACGAGTGCGAGGGGCATCTGCAACACGTCGATGGCGTGATGGTGGGGCGCGAGGCGTATCACAATCCCTATCTTTTGGCGGAGGTGGATCGGCGCCTCTACGGCGATCCGCACCCGGTGCCGAGTCGGCACGAGGTTCTCGAGGGTTTTTATCCGTACGTGGCGAAGGAGCTCGAGGCCGGCGTGCAGCTCGGTCACATGACCCGGCATATTCTCGGCCTCTTCCAGGGGCTGCCGGGAGCGCGCAAGTGGCGGCGCCATCTGAGCGAGAACGCCCATCGTCCAGGTGCCGATCTTGAGACGCTCAGGGCAGCCGCGGCGCTGGTTTCCGAGCGCCAGGACGCGGCCTAGACCAGAGGTGTTAGCACCCGACACCCGCGAAACCGTTTTTTTGGAGGAGCCAATGTCAGAGACCGTATTGATCACCGGGGCCAATCGAGGCATCGGCCTCGAGTTCGTGAGATTCTATGCCGCGCGCGGTGCCCACGTTTACGCCTGCTGTCGCCAACCGGAAATGGCACGGGAATTGACGGCGCTGGCCGCGGCCTCCGACGGGCGCATCCAGGTCCAGCCGCTGGACGTGACCAACGCACGCCACATCGCCAACCTTAAGGCGGTGCTGGGCGATACCCCGATCGATATCCTCATCAACAACGCCGGCATTTACGGGCAGGACGACGCCAGCTTCGGCAATACGGACGTGGAGGCCTGGCTGCAGACCTTTCGCGTGAATACCATTGCCCCGGTGAAGATCGCCGAGGCACTGGTGGATAACGTTGCCGAGGGCCGGCGCCGGGTGATGGCGTTTCTCTCCAGCAAGATGGGCAGCATCGAGGACAACGGTTCGGGCGGCAGCTACGTGTATCGTACGTCGAAGACGGCGCTGAACATGGCGGTGAAGAGCCTTGCCATCGACCTCGCACCGAGGGGTATCGCCGTTGCCGCCCTGCATCCCGGGTGGGTCCTGACCGAAATGGGGGGTCCCAACGCGGAAATCGATACGGCCACCAGCGTGAACGGGATGGCCCGGGTGCTGGACGCGTTGACGCCGGACGGGAGTGGGGGGTTCTACGAATACGACGGGAGCATCATTCCCTGGTAGGCCGGGGTTCCCTGAAACAACAAGCCGCCATCAGGCGGCTTTTTTGCAACGAGTGTCCTGGCCTAGCCGGCCTCCGGGCCCTCGAACATCGCGGCCAGGTCCCGATGAAGCAGGTCGGTGTCACCCAGGTTGAGTTCCACCAGCCGCTTCAGGTGCTGCATGCTTTCGAGGTCGATCTCGTCGCAGTGGACGCCCACGCGTGAGCCTGCCACGTGGGCCACGGTGACGCCCATGCTGATATCGAGATCGGGGCTGAGTGGAAAGGAGAGGGTGCCGATGTCATGGGGGTTGATGTCGACGCCGGGTTCGTCAAGGTCCACGAGCGCCCCTTTCAGCGAGAGGTCGTGGACGCGTCCTCGCAACGTTCGGTCACCGATCTTGAGCGTGGCCTCGTCCTCGAACGAGACCCGATGGAAGTGGCGACGATCATCCGCGGATGCATTCGACATTCGGCGTATCCCCATACGGCTTTTGAGGTCAGCCTAGGCCAAGCCCCGGGCCAGATCAATAGAAACAAGAGTGTGATGCTTGGTCACGGTGGGCCGAAGACGCTACCATCGGATTTTTCCGGCATTCGCCCAGACGGGCTAGCGACGACGGTGGGGGCAGGTTGAACCAGATTCTGGCCATTGCGGCAGGGGGCGCCCTGGGTGCGCTGATGCGTTACTGGGCCTCCACCGGTGTCTATGCGGTGTTGGGTCGGGACTTTCCCTACGGCACGCTGGTGGTGAATGTGGTGGGATCCCTCCTGATGGGCTTTCTCTCCGTCGTGCTGGTGGAACGCCTGGTGGCGTCGCCCGAATGGCGCGCGGCGATCCTGATAGGCTTCCTCGGCGCCTTTACCACCTTTTCCACGTTTTCAATCGAGACACTGAACCTCATAGAGCAGGGGGCACAGCTGCGGGCGGCACTGAACATGTTCCTCAGCGTCGTGCTCTGCGTGTCTGCCGCCTGGGTGGGGTTGGTGATGGGAAGACAGCTATGAACGATGGCATCACAGTGACCGTGGCGCGAGTCTACGTCACGGAGGGCGAGGGTACCCACCGGCGGATCTTCAAGCGCCTGCACGACGAGGAGCGCGTGCAGGGCGTCACCATGTTTCGCGGCATTGCCGGTTTCGGCCGCAGCGGCGAGGTGCATTCGGCCGACCTCCTGGATATGTCGCTCGACCTGCCGGTGGTGATCGAGTTCTTCGATGCCCCCGACCGCGTCGCGGCCGTGATCGAGCGTCTTTCCGACCTTGTCCCCCCGGGCCATGTGGTAACATTCGCCGCCAAACTTCAATAACCCGTACACGACCATGCTTGACCCGAAACTCCTGCGTAACGAACTCGACGACGTCGCCGCGGCCCTGTCCCGGCGCAAATTCGAACTCGACAAGGGTGCCTTCGAGGCCCTCGAAGCCCGCCGCAAGGACCTCCAGGTCCGTACCCAGGAGTTGCAGGCCGAACGCAACGCGCGTTCCAAGGCCATCGGTCAGGCCAAGGCCAAGGGCGAGGACATCGAGCCGCTCAAGGCCGCGGTGGCGGATATCGGCAATCAGCTCGCCGAGGTCTCCGCCGGTCTCGAGGCCATCCAGGCCGAGCTCGACGAGATCATCATGGGGATTCCCAACCTGCCGGACGAGTCGGTGCCGGCCGGGGATTCGGAGGACGACAATGTCGAGATCCGGCGTTGGGGCGAGCCCGCGCGCTTCGACTTCGAGCCAAAGGACCACGTGGATCTCGGTGCCCCCAACGACTGGATGGACTTCGAGGCCGCGGCCAAGCTCACGGGCTCGCGCTTCGTGGTCATGCGCGGTGCCATGGCGCGCCTGCATCGCGCGCTGATCCAGTTCATGCTGGACACCCACACGCAGGAGCACGGCTACCAGGAGGTCTACGTGCCCTACCTGGTGAACGCGGATTCGCTGCGGGGCACCGGGCAGCTGCCCAAGTTCGAGGCGGACCTGTTCAAGGTGGGTAGCGAGGAGCACCCGTTCTACCTGATTCCGACGGCCGAGGTGCCGGTGACCAACCTGGCGCGGGACGAAATCCTCGAGGATGCGACCCTGCCCCTCAAGATGGTGGCCCACACGCCCTGTTTCCGCTCGGAGGCCGGCTCCTACGGCAAGGACACGCGTGGCCTGATCCGGCAGCATCAGTTCGAAAAGGTGGAGTTGGTGCAGATGGTCCGTCCCCAGGATTCCTGGGACGCGCTCGAGGCCCTCACCGGCCATGCCGAGGCCATTCTGCAGAAGCTGGAACTGCCGTACCGCGTCGTCACCCTGTGCACGGGCGATCTCGGCTTCTCCTCGGCCAAGACCTACGATCTCGAGGTGTGGCTGCCGGGGCAGGGCAAGTACCGTGAGATCTCCTCCTGCTCGAACTTCCTCGACTTCCAGGCCCGCCGGATGAAGGCGCGCTGGCGTAACCCCGAAACGGGCAAGCCGGAACTCCTGCATACGCTCAACGGCTCCGGGCTCGCGGTGGGCCGCACCCTCGTGGCGATTCTGGAGAACTACCAGGAGGCCGACGGTGGCATTCGCATTCCCGAGGCCCTCAAGCGTTACCTGGGCGGCGCCTCGCACCTGGAGTAACGGCTCCCGGAATAATTCGAGGCCCCGTTGCGTCTCGAGTGGATAACCGGTTCAAGGGGCGAGCAATTCACTTGAACCAGATCAATGTCACGCGCCTTTTTGTGTGGAAATCTCGATCCGGGTGACTCTTCCCGGCCTCCGTTCCGACCTTGCCGATGACGCGCACTTCGCTGTTTTCGACTCAATCCCTCCGCCATGGCGGTCTGGTGGTCCTGTTGGCCGTTCTGCTCGTCTTGGCCGGCTCGCCGGCGTCGGCCGAGTACGCCGACCTGTTCGACCAGCCCTATATCGATGACACGCCGCGGCTGCGCAATGTTCAGTACCCCGACTGGTTCAAGTTGAGCTTTCTCGATCTGCGCGAGGATCTCGGCGAGGCCGTGGACCAGGGCAAGTTCGGCATCATCGTCTATTTCGGTCAGAAGCATTGCGCCTACTGTGAGGCGCTGATGAAGGTGAATTTCCGACAGGACGACATCGTCCGTTACACGCAGGAACATTTCGATGTCATCCCCACCGACATCTGGGGCAGCCGCGAAGTCACCGATATGAACGGCGAGACCTGGAGCGAGCGCGAGTTTGCGGTCAGGGAGAACACCAACTTCACGCCGTCGATGATCTTCTACGACAAGGACGGCAAGGAAGCCTTCCGGATGCGCGGCTACTACCCGCCGTACAAGTTCCGCGCCGCCCTGGAATACGTCGTGGACGGCTACTACGAACAGGAGAGCTTCCGCGACTACCTCGCGCGCGCGGACCCGCCGCCCAAGTTCGAGATTGGCGACCTCAACAGCGAGCCGTTCTTCGAAAGCGGCCCCTATGCCCTCGACCGCTCCCGCTTCCCGGCCGATCGACCGCTCGCCGTGTTTTTCGAGCAACAGGAGTGTCACGCCTGCGACATCCTGCACACCGAGCCGCTGAGCGACGAACAGACGCGCGCGATGTTGCGGGAGTTCCAGGCGGTGCAGCTGGACATGTGGTCCGATACCAAGGTGATCACCCCCGCCGGCGCGCGAACCACGGCGCGCGAGTGGGCGGAGGATCTCGGTATCTACTACGCCCCGGCCATCGTGTTCTTCGATGAACAGGGTAAGGAAATCATTCGCGTCGACGCGGTGGTGCGGCTTTACCGTCTCCAGGGGGTGGTCGAGTACGTGCTGACGAAGGGGTACCTGGAGGCGCCGACCTATCAGCGCTGGCGCCAGCTCCAGCGGGTTCCCGAGGTGCCTCCGCCGGATATTTGAGGTCTTCGGGGCGGTCGGCATGTCCACCAATCCGCTGGATCAACGACCTCAGGGCAGGGCGGCGCGCCGTCAGCGCCAAGGCCCAACTCAGCGCCGTGGGGGAATGTTTCAGCACCAGCGGCATGCCCAGCAGGATCAGGGGTAGTCCCACCGGGACGGGTAGCCAGAACGTCACCGCGCCGGCCGCAATCAGCAGCAGTCCCAATCCCGTCATAACCCATCGGAGCAAGGCCATCGACCCAGGCTAGCGGTCTGCCATGACAGCCGTATAACGGACGCCCCCCCGGGGCGCGTATGCCCGTTGGCCCCCGTCATCATCCCGGGGGGCGCGACGTCCCGATTGGAGCGCGAAGCTGTTATGCTCCGGTTAGTATCGTGGATGGAAAGCGAAGAGCGAGTCCCGCCGGGTCGCGGCGCGCCGCTGTGGAACGTCATGGACCGACGCGGAATGCGCGCCGTGCGCGCCGCAAGTGGAGACTTGACCGGAAACGTTCATGACCGAATTCAAGGCCTTTTTCAATCAGACTGCGGTCGATACAGGGATGACCGATCAGCAGTTCGAGCGTCTCGTCGAGGTGCTGAGCGCCGCTGAGCGGAATCACCGCGAGTGGCTCAAGCGCCTGAATCGCAGTCTCGTGTGCGGGTGCGAGCATCTCGACGACATCGTGGCCGACGATGCGCATTTCCTCTGTCGCTTCGGTCAGTGGTACTACAACGAGGCCTCCGATCTGGTGCGCGGCGACCAGGATTTCATCGCCCTCGGCAGCCTGCACGAGGCGATGCACAACGAGGCACGCGACCTCGCGCTCGCCTCGATGCGCGGTGCGGAAGTGAGCTGCGACAGCTACGATCGCTTCGCCGACAACCAGTCCGTGTTTTTCGATACGCTGCAGCGGCTGCGCGACACGATGCGGGACTCGCTGATGTCGTTCGACGGACTCACGGGCGCGCGCAACCGGCAGTCGTTCATGCATGTTCTCGAGGCCGAGTCGGCGCGCGTTCGACGCAAGGGGGAGGCGTGCTGCCTCGCGTTGATCGACCTCGATTTCTTCAAGAAGATCAACGACGAACACGGTCACCTTGTGGGGGACATGGTGCTTCGTGACGTCGCTCAGGTGATCCGCGAACACCTGCGCACCTATGACTCCATCTGCCGCTTTGGGGGCGAGGAGTTCCTCGTATGCCTTCCAGCCACCGACCTGGAAGAGGCGCGAACCATCATGGAGCGCCTGCGCGCCGTGGTGGCTGAACAGGATTTTCGTCCCCAGGGTGCGGAGGCCAAAGTCAACGTGTCGGTTTCGATCGGCCTGGCTGTCATGAATGCCCAGGGAGACATCGAGGGGGCCTTCCGAAGCGCGGATCAGGCGCTTTACAGGGCCAAGAGCGAGGGCCGGAACCGCGTTTTTGTCATGCCTCACGATTCTGCGGGGAAGCCGCCTTAGGGATTAACGTGCTTGCGTACGGGCATTGAATTGCGCAGAGTAGGGGAGTTCCTGCGCGATTCCGCGGGGAACGGTTGGGGGCAGCCTGGCGTCAGTGGGGCTGTGCAACACGATAAGAAATAAGAAAAGGGAGTGATAACAACAATGCTGAAGATGATTCGCCGCTCGCTGCTTGCGGTCGTTGCCGTGGCCGCTATGGCCGGGCTGGCGCAGGCGGAAACCACCAAGGACCGCGTCTACACTCGCCTGACAGGCGAGGAGATGCAAAACATCATGCAGGGCCAGGGTTACCGCGCCCAGCTCGACGTCGACGAGGTCGGCGACCCGCTGATCAGCAGCACGGCTTCGGGATACAAGTTTCGGGTGCTGTTCTACGATTGTGACCGTGGCCGGGGCTGTGGTGCCGTCCAGTTCTGGGCCGGTTTCGACACCGACGAGCCGGGTAGCATCGAACGGATGAACCAGTGGAATGCCGACAAGCGTTTCGGCAAGGCCTACATCGATGACGAGAACGATCCCATCGTCGAGGTGCATTACAACATCGAAGGCGGCGTCACGCGCGCCAACATCGAGGACATGCTCGAATGGTGGGAACTCGTGGTCGCGGAATTCGCCACCTACGTTGGATTCTGATCCAGGCGCCATGGCATGAACAAAGCCCCGCTAAAAGCGGGGCTTTTTGTTGCCCGTTTCCGCAAAACCCCTGCCAGAACTGGGTTGATCGATACAGGAGGGCGCGCCACTATCCGCGGATGATGCGTCTGCAGGATCTTCGGTTCGACAACAGCTATGCGACACTGGGCGAGCGTTTTTACGACCGCCCGGTGCCGTCGCCGTTTCCTGACCCCTACCTGGTTGCCTTCAATCCCGCGGCTGCGGAGCTCATCGGCCTCGACCCGGGCGAAGCGCAGCGTCCCGAGTTCCTGCAGATATTCAGTGGGCAGCAAAAGCTACCCGATATGGACCCCGTGGCGATGCTTTATGCCGGCCATCAGTTCGGTGTGTTCGTGCCGCAACTGGGGGACGGACGCGCGATGCTGCTGGGTGAAGTAGTGGGCGACGACGGTACGCGGTGGGACATCCAGCTCAAGGGCGCGGGGCCCACGGCCTACTCGCGGGGCGGTGACGGCAGGGCGGTGTTGCGCTCGACCATACGCGAATACCTCTGCAGCGAGGCTATGCACGGCCTGGGCATCCCGACCACCCGGGCGCTTGCCATCGTCGGCAGCGACATGCCCGTCTATCGCGAGGGGGTCGAGACGGCGGCCATCCTCACGCGTCTTGCCCCGAGCCACGTGCGCTTCGGCAGTTTTGAGGTCTTTTATCATCGGGGCCAGTTCGAGCGCGTGCGCGAGCTGGCCGATCACGTCATCGAGCAGCATTACCCCGAACTCGCCACGGAAGCTGAACCCTATCTCGCGCTGCTGGAACAGATCGCCTACCGGACGGCCGAGCTGATCGCCCGGTGGCAGGCGGTGGGTTTCGCGCACGGTGTCATGAACACCGACAACATGTCGGTGCTCGGGCTGACGATGGACTACGGCCCGTTCGGCTTTATCGACGCCTACGATCCGGACTTTATCTGCAACCACTCCGATCACGGGGGACGCTACGCCTTCAAGCGGCAGCCGGAGATCGGGCTGTGGAACCTCGGTTGCCTCGGGCACGCCATGCTGTGCCTGATCGCCGAGGATGAGGCCGAAGCGGCCGAGAAGGCGCGGGATGTGCTCGGGCGCTATGGGCCGCGCTTCGGTGCCCGCTACGCGGAGCTGATGCAGGCCAAACTGGGCCTGCGCGAGCGGCGCCCCGAGGATCGGCACCTGGTGGAACGGCTGCTGGCGCTGATGGCCGAAGGCGGTACGGACTACACGCTCTTTTTCCGGAGACTCTGTGATTTTGGCGTCGAGAATCCCAGCGGGCCGCTGCGCGACATGATCCTGGATCGGGAGGGTTTCGACGCCTGGGCGCGCGACTATGCCGCCCGCCTGGAGGGCGAGGGGGAGCCGGCCGACGCACGCGCAGTGCGCATGCGCGGGGTGAACCCGAAGTACGTGCTGCGCAACTACATGGCCGAGATCGCCATTGCCACGGCCGTCAATGGCCGCGACTTCGCCGAAATCGAGAACCTGCGCCGGCTGCTGGCCAATCCCTTCGACGAGCACCCCGAGCTGGAACACTACGCCGGCTTGCCGCCCGATTGGGCGGAGCAGGTGCGGGTCAGCTGTTCGTCCTGAGTACCCGCGGCCAGCGACTTCCTAAGTCGTTGATTCTCTGCTGAACATTCGGGCCCCGTCACGTCTTCTTCATTGAGCGCAGGGGGCGGCTCTGGTATCCTTGAGCCCCGTCTGGAATCACCTTCCGCCGCACTCTAACAACCCGAAGGTTCTTATGACCCGATACGTGTTCATCACCGGGGGCGTCGTCTCTTCCCTGGGCAAGGGCATTGCGTCCGCGTCCCTGGGCGCGATCCTCGAGGCGCGGGGCCTCAAGGTCACGATGCTCAAGCTCGATCCCTACATCAACGTCGACCCGGGCACCATGAGCCCGTTCCAGCACGGCGAGGTCTTCGTGACCGACGACGGGGCCGAGACCGACCTGGATCTTGGACACTACGAGCGTTTCCTGCGGGTCAAGACCAGCAAGCGCAACAACTTCACCACGGGCCAGGTCTACGAGGACGTGATCCGCAAGGAGCGCCGCGGCGATTACCTGGGCGGCACGGTGCAGGTGATCCCGCACATCACCGACGAGATCAAAAAGAAGATCCGCGAGGGTGCGGGCGACGCCGATATTGCCATGGTCGAGATCGGCGGCACCGTGGGTGACATCGAATCCCTGCCGTTCCTCGAGGCCATCCGCCAGATGGGGGTCGAGGAGGGGCGCGAGAACGTCATCTTCATGCACCTGACGCTGGTGCCGTACATCGCCGCGGCCGGCGAAATCAAGACCAAGCCGACCCAGCACTCGGTGAAGGAACTGCGCTCGATCGGCATCCAGCCCGACGTGCTGCTGTGCCGTTCGGCCAGGCCGCTGCCCGAAGGCGAGCGCCGCAAGATCGCGCTGTTCACCAACGTCGAAGAGAAGGCGGTCATCTCCGCCGTCGACGTGGACAACATCTACAAGATCCCGCTCTGGCTGCACTCGCAGAAGCTCGACGACATCGTCGTGCGCAAGCTGCACCTCGACGTGCCGCCGGCCGATCTCAGCGACTGGAAGGACGTGGTCAATGCCATGGAATTCCCGGAGGCCGAGGTCACCATCGGCATGGTCGGCAAGTACGTGGACCTCACCGAGTCGTACAAGTCGCTCAACGAGGCGCTGACCCACGCGGGCATCCACACCAAGACCAAGGTCAATATCCGTTACATCGACTCCGAGAAGCTCGAGACAGACGGGGCCGAGGAGCTGGCGGACGTGGACGCCATCCTGGTGCCCGGCGGCTTCGGCAACCGCGGTGTGGAAGGCAAGATCCGCGCGGTCGAGTACGCGCGCGAACACGGTGTGCCGTATCTCGGGATCTGTCTCGGCATGCAGGTGGCCGTCATCGAGTTCGCCCGCCACGTGGCCGGGCTGTCGGGGGCGCACAGCACGGAATTCGACGCCGATACGCCGAACCCCGTGATCGCGCTGATTACCGAGTGGCAGGACGAGACCGGCGAGGTCCAGGTTCGCGACGAGGCCTCGGATCTCGGCGGCACCATGCGCCTGGGCGCCCAGTCCTGCAAGCTCGAGGACGGCACGCTCGCCCGCGAGACGTACGGCGAGGAGGTGATCTCCGAGCGCCATCGCCACCGCTACGAGTTCAACAACAACTTCCGTGAGAAACTCACGGACGCCGGGCTTGTCATATCGGGTACCTCGATGGATGCCAATCTGGTCGAGGTCGTGGAACTCAAGGATCATCCCTGGTTCCTCGGTTGCCAGTTCCACCCTGAATTCACATCCACGCCGCGCGACGGTCACCCCCTGTTCGAGGGCTTCGTCCGCGCGGCTCGTACGCATCACGATAAGATGTTCGGTAAAGAGGCCAAAAACGCATGAAGCTTTGTAATTTCGAGGTCGGGCTCGATCGCCCGTTTTTCCTGATCGCCGGTCCCTGCGTGATCGAGAGCGAGGCCCTGGCGCTGGAGACCTCGGCCCAGCTCAAGGAGCTGACCGATGCCCTCGGGATCCCGTTCATCTACAAGTCGTCCTTTGACAAGGCCAACCGCTCCTCGGCCAGCAGCTTCCGTGGTCCGGGGATCGAAGAGGGGCTGCGCATCCTCGAGAAGGTGAAGGCCGAGGTCGGCGTGCCCGTGCTCACCGACGTGCACGAGGATACCCCGCTGGACGAGGTCGCCGCCGTGGTCGACGTGCTGCAGACCCCGGCGTTCCTGTGCCGCCAGACCAACTTCATCCAGAACGTGGCCCGCACCGGCAAGCCGGTCAACATCAAGAAAGGTCAGTTCCTGGCGCCCTGGGACATGGGCAACGTGGTCGAGAAGGCCCGTGCCGTCGGCAATGACGACATCATGGTCTGCGAGCGCGGCTATACCTTCGGCTACAACAACCTGGTGTCCGACATGCGCGGCCTGTCCATCATGCGCGAGACCGGCTGCCCGGTGGTGTTCGATGCCACCCACTCGGTCCAGCTTCCGGGCGGGCAGGGTAGCTGCTCGGGCGGTCAGCGCGAACACGTGCCCGTGCTGGCGCGAGCGGCGGTCGCCGCGGGTATCTCCGGCCTGTTCATGGAGACCCACCCGAATCCCGCCGAGGCCCTGAGCGACGGTCCCAACGCGTGGCCGCTGCCGCACATGAAGGCGCTGCTGGAAACGCTCAAGGAACTGGACACGGTGGTCAAGCGCTGCGGCTTCGCCGAACAGGCGCTTGGCTAAGATAATAAGCTTTAAGAATAGTTTTTAACGCATTGATAATAACGGAGAAATAATGTCAGACATCGTCGATATCCGTGCCCGGGAGATCATCGATTCCCGCGGCAACCCCACCGTCGAGGCCGAAGTCGAACTCTCGTCGGGGGAGGTCGGCCGCGCCGCGGTTCCGTCCGGTGCCTCCACCGGTGCGCGCGAGGCGATCGAGCTGCGTGACGGCGACAAGGGCCGTTACATGGGCAAGGGCGTGCAGAAGGCCGTGGGCAACGTCAACGGCGAGATCCGCGAGTCGCTGCTCGGCATGAGCGCCCGCGATCAGCAGGCCATCGACCGCAAGATGATCGAGCTCGACGGCACGGAGAACAAGAGCCGCCTGGGCGCCAACGCGCTGCTGGCCGTCTCCATGGCCAATGCCCACGCCGCCGCTGCGGCTGCGCGTCAGCCGCTGTACCGTTACCTCGGGGGCGATGACGCCAATGTCCTGCCGGTGCCGATGATGAACATCGTCAATGGCGGGGCCCACGCAGACAACAGCGTCGACCTGCAGGAATTCATGATCCTGCCGGTTTCCGCGCCGAACATGGCCGAAGCCGTGCGCTACGGCGCCGAGGTGTTCCATTCGCTGAAGGCGGTGCTGAGCAAGCGCGGGCTGAACACGGCGGTGGGCGACGAGGGCGGTTTCGCGCCGGACCTGTCGTCGAACGAGGAAGCGATCGAGACGATTCTCGAGGCGATCGAGCAGGCCGGTTTCAAGGCGGGCCAGGACATCTACCTGGGCCTCGACGTGGCGAGCTCCGAGTTCTACAAGGGTGGCCAGTACGTGCTGGAATCCGAGGGCCGCTCCTTCGATGCGGCGGGTTTCTGCGACTACCTGGGCGCCTGGGTCGACAAGTACCCGATCCTCACCATCGAGGATGGCATGGCCGAGGACGACTGGGATGGCTGGAAGCTGCTGACCGAACGCCTGGGCGACAAGGTGCAGCTGGTGGGTGATGACCTGTTCGTGACCAACACCAAGATCCTGCAGGAAGGCATCGACAAGGACATCGCCAACTCGATCCTCATCAAGGTCAACCAGATCGGCACGCTGACCGAAACCCTGGAAGCCATCGCCATGGCCCACAAGGCCGGTTACACCGCGGTGGTCTCGCACCGCTCCGGCGAGACCGAGGACGTCACCATCGCCGACCTGTCGGTCGCCACCAGCGCCGGCCAGATCAAGACGGGCTCGCTGTCCCGCTCGGACCGTGTTGCCAAGTACAACCAGCTGATTCGTATCGAGGAAGCCCTGGGATCCGCGGCGAAGTACGCCGGGGCCAGCGCCTTCAAGCAGCTGGGCTGAGCTGGCTGACAGCCACGAGAGCCGATGGGCGTGCCCATCGGCTCTCTTTCCTTGAGACCCTCATCCAGCGGAGGTCGCCGGATTCGGAACGCCATGCGTTGGTTGCTCGTCATTCTTCTGGTGTTATTCGGTCTGCTGCAGTACCGGCTCTGGGTGGGTGACGGCAGCCTGGCCGAGGTCTGGCGGCTCAACAAGGCCGTGACGGAACAGCGCCAGGAGAACGCCAGCCTGCGCGACCGCAACGAGGCCCTGGAGGCCGAGGTGCGGGACCTGAAGACCGGCTCCGAGGCCATCGAGGAGCGTGCGCGCAGCGAGCTCGGCATGATCCGCGATGGTGAGACGTTCTACCAGGTCGTCGAGCCCGCCGCGGATGACGTGGACGCCACACCGCAATGAGTACCGCCGATCCAAGCTACTGGGCCGTGATCCCGGCCGCGGGCGTGGGCAAGCGCATGTGCGCCGACCGCCCCAAGCAATACCTGCCGCTTCTCGGCAAGACCGTCATCGAGCACACGATTCAGCGCTTTGCGCGGCACCCGGCGATCGCCGGCATCGTCGTCGCCGTGAGTGAGGGCGATGGTTACTGGCCGGCGCTGGATCTGCCCGCCGCTAAGCCCATTCTGGTCGCGCCGGGCGGCCGCGAGCGCTGCGACTCGGTGCTCAATGCACTGGCCGTGCTCGGCGGGACCGCGGATACCGACGACTGGGTGCTGGTCCACGACGCCGCCAGGCCCTGCCTGCGGCCGGCCGATGTGGACCGCCTGATCGACGCCTGCCGGGATGACGCGGTGGGTGGGATTCTCGCCACCCCGGTCCGCGACACCATGAAACGGGAGGGGGCGGCTCACCGCATCGGCCGCACCGAGGACCGGGAAGGGTTGTGGCACGCGCTCACGCCGCAGATGTTTCGCCTCGGCACGCTGCGCGAGGCCCTCGAGCGGGCCATCCACGACGGGGCCGTGGTCACCGACGAGGCCTCGGCGCTCGAGCACATGGGCAAGGCGCCGCGGCTCGTTGAGGGTCGGGGCGACAATATCAAGATCACGCGGCCGGAGGACCTGGCGTTGGCCGAGTTCTTCCTGCAGCAGGAAGCGGCCGAATCCAGCGCCGCGTTCGAATGAGATTTACTGGGGGGCACCATGCGAATCGGACACGGCTATGACGTGCATGCCTTCACCGAGGGCGACCATATCGTACTGGGTGGCGTGCGTATCCCGCATGCCCGGGCCTTTGCCGCGCATTCCGACGGCGACGTCCTGATTCACGCCCTGTGCGACGCCCTGCTCGGCGCGCTCGCGCTGGGTGACATCGGCCGGCACTTCCCGGATACCAGTGACGAGTACGCCAATATCGACAGCCGGATCCTGCTGCGCAAGGTGGAGGGTTTGCTGCGCGACCAGGGCTGGGTCGTCGGTAACGTCGATGCGACCCTCATCGCACAGGCGCCGAAACTGATGCCGCATATCGATGCCATGCGCAGCAACCTGGCCAGCGACCTCAAGTGCGGGGTGGACAAGGTGAGCGTGAAGGCCACCACGACCGAGCGACTGGGGTTCGCCGGGCGCGAGGAGGGTATCGCGGCCCACGCGGTGGTGCTGCTGCACGAGCACCGGCTGAGAATCTAGCGCGAGCGGCCATCCCGGCCACCCCGCCGCTGGGGCCTAATGGACGGCGGCGAGGATCGCACGCAGGTCCGCTTCCCAGCGCTCGAACACCTGCGCGAGTTCCGGATCGTCGAAGAACTGCTTGAACTGCTGCGGGTTGATCGCCACCAGGAGGGTGTCGTCGGCCTCGGCGAAGATCGATATCTTCTGTGGTAGATAGGGCACGAGTTCGGGATGTGTTTCCACCAGTTCCCGCACCTCGTCCGGTTTGCCGAAAAACACCACCCGGTACTTGTCCGTCTTGTATCCCATGGCCGTGAGGCCGATGTCCACGCGCTGCACGCGCGAGATCGTATAGCCCTGGTTCGTGATGCTCTCCTGCAGGGCGAGCATCGCCTCGGGAAACTCCTGCTTGGAGCGCGCCATCAGCAGGTCCTCGGCCAGGGCGGGCGTGGTGGAGAGTATGGTTGCGAGGATCAAGAACAGCCGGAGGGTCTTCATAGCGTGGCCTCGTCGAGCAGTTCGCTGTAGATGCCGTGCATCTGCTTGCAGGCCTCATCGAGTTCGCGGTTGTTGAACAGGTGGCTCAGGCGCAGCGGGTTGATGGCCATGAGTTTGACCACGCCGTCCTGTTCCACCGCCGTGATCCGGCAGGGCAGGAACAGGCCGACGCGGGGGTCGATGGCCAGGGCCTCGTTGAGGAAGTTGAAGTTGCAGAAATACAGGATCACCTGCTTCGGCGACTCCTGGCCGTCCGGCCGCAGGCCCTGCTCCAGGGTTTGTTCACGGATGATGCGGAAGTTCTTGGAGATCACCGCCTGCTTGAGGTTGTCGACCGTCATCTGCAGGTCGTAGGGCGATTCCATCACGAGGATCGGCTCCTCGATGCCTTCCAGCGGCGGCTTCGGCTCGAGGGTCCGCACGAAGCTGATGATGTCGTCGATATCCTGCTCGCTCAAGCCCGCCTCGATGAAGGAGATCATCGGGGTACCGGCGCGGCCCTCGGTGAGGGTGTGCTTGATCATGGCGTCGCTCGCGGCCTCCTGGAAGCCGCTGTTGGCCAGCGCCGGGGCGATGATGGGCAGGTCACGCGGGCGGGAAAAGGTCACGCCGGTGCCCTTGCCGCCCTCGCCGTTGGCGCCGTGGCACTGCGCGCAGTGCTGGGCGTACAGGCCCTTTCCGCGTTGAGGATCGCCGGCGACTGCCACCGCGGGCAAATCGGGTTCCGGTGCGTCGGCCAGGTCGCGGATGTGGGCGATGATGGCGCGGATTTCCTCGTCGGAGAGGTCGTGGAACGCGGGCATCACGCGTCCCGGTCGGCCCAGGCGCACGGTCTTGAACAGGTAGTCGTCGGTTACGCCGCCCAGGAAGGAGGGCAGGGCGAGCGGCACGCCCACGCCGCCGCGTCCCTGGTCGCCATGACAGGCGCTGCAATGACGTTCGTAGAGTTCGGCGCCGCGAGGCTCGGCCTGTGTGGTGGCGGCGGTCAGGATGAGCAAACACGCGAACAGGATGCGATGTAACATGGGGATGGACTGCTTGCTGGCTGCGATGTCGCCACAGCATGGCAGCCGGTCGGCCAGGCTGCGTTGATCCACATCAAAAAGGCCGAACCCGGACGCGCCCTCGGAGGCGGGCCGGCTGCCTTCATATCTCGCCGTCCCGGCCGCTAAATGGGCTCAGGACCGGTCGATCAGTTACCTCGGGATTGTCGCCATTGCTGGATCGTGGAAACCAGAGCGGATTGCTGTTGTTTACGGTGGGCCCCGTGCGCTGCGTGGCCGATGCGCTGCGTGTCGCTGCGGTGATCCCGCCGGCGCCGCTGTCGCACCTGCCCGGCGACCGGGATTCGGCCGGTTTCTTCCGTCACGGGAATCGCCTGGTCCGGCTGATCGACCTGCGCGAGCGTTTCGGCCTGGATCCCGCCGACTCGATGCGCCAGCGGATCATCGTCGTCGACCGTGACGGGGGTGCACTGGGGTACCGCGTCGACCGGGTGGACAATGTCATCGACCGGTCCGAGGGTCGCTTCGGTCCCACGCCGCGCTACGTGCCGCGTGACGCCTTTCCCGGCACCTTCACCCGCAACAACCGCCTGCATCTCTACGTCGATCTCGACCGCCTCTGGAGGCTGCAATCGAGCCACTGGATCCAGGCCAGCGGGCTCTTTCCCGAACTCGAGGCCACAACGCCGGCGTCCGAGCCAGTATCCGTGCCGGCTTCCGCGCCGACATCCCATGGACCAGCCGTCCCCGACAAGCCGCGGGGGGTTACGCGCGCGCCTTCGCGCGTGCCGCAGACCCGCGACACGCCCGTGGATGAAGCACCGTCGACGGATGGCCCTGACGCGCCCTCCTCGACAACGCCACGGCCGACCATGCCGCCTGGGGGCTCGGCCACGACGAGGCCAGCGCCGTCCCCGCCGAGGTACACGCCCGCCACGCGCACCCGCCCGGCCAGGCCGACCGCGGGCAGGCCGACTCCGCCAACGGTATCGAGACCGGCCGGCAGCCGCTCGGCGCAGGGTGCGCCCACGGCCCCCGCGACGGCCAGAGCCGCGTCCCCTGTGTCAGGCTCATCCGTTCACGAGGCCTCGGTTCCGGTCTCCTCGCCCCACGGGGCCTCGACCGGTCCTGCGTCTGCCCCGGTGTCGCAGGCGTCCGCTCGCGTCACACCCGCGCAGGTGGATCGCGCGCCTGCAGCGGTGGACGTCCCCTCAGAGCAGCGCTCCGCCACCGGGAGTATCGTGCTCGGAGGGGCGTTGCTGTTGCTGCTGGGGCTCGGTGTCTGGCTCGTGCTGGGCCTGGACTCGGGAGTGCCCGAAGGCGAATGGGTACGCACCCCAGTTGACCGGCCGGATGAGGTCTCGCCCGGGTCGGTGTCCGTGGCCCCTGCGCCGGACATCGGGCACGCCAACGGGGCGGCGCCCGAGCCGCCCGCGCCACCCCAACCCGGCGTTGCCGGCGCACCGGTCGCGATTCTCGACGGGGGCGCCGAGTCGGTCGCCGGGGCCAGTTCGGAGCAGGACATCGGTGACGGGGAGTCCCATTCCCCCCTGACCCGCGAGGGAACCCTCGTGACGCTGATCCTGGAGGAGCCGCTCGATGGGCTCGGCGAACCCGCGGCAGCGCAGGGTGCGGCGCTGCCCGAGAGCGTGGTCGAGGCCGCGCCGGATGCAACGGACGAGGCCGAGACAGCGGGTCCGGCGATGCACGAGGGGCGCGAGGTCAAGCGGGAGATCGTCCACGTGGTGGTGCGCGGCGACACGCTGTGGGCGATTGCCGAGCGCTATCTCGACGACCCGTACCGGTACCCGGAGCTCGCGCGCCTGAGCGGGATTCGCGACCCGGACCTGATCTATCCCGGTGACCGCGTGCGCATCCTGATTCTGGGGCGCCCGGCGCCCTAGACCCCTCTCAGAACATCGAGATCTGGCGCTGCAGCACCTCGTCGAAGCTGGTGCCCAGAAAGTAAAGAATGCCGTCGGCCACGGGCTTGAGCTGCCGTTCCTCGTAATGGCCGTAGTCCAGTGCCGATGCCACCTGGCTCGCGGGTTCCGGTCCGTTCAGCGTGATGACGTACTCGATCGCCTTGCCGACACGCGGCAGCTTGCGCGCCGCCTGTACGTGCGGCGGGACGTTGCGCTGGTAGTCGTCCAGCCGCCGGCGCAGCCGCTTGCGGTAGACGAGTTGGTCGTCGAGTTGCCCGGCGTGCAGGTTCGCGACGGTTTCGCGCACGAACGCCTCGTACGGTTCGTCGAAAAAGACCCTGCGATAGAGTTCGTGCTGAAAATCGCGGGCCAGCCGCGTCCAGTCCGTGCGCACGCTCTCCAGCCCCTTGAACACCAGCCGGTAGCCCTCGCCATCGCGCACGTAACCGGCGTAACGCTTCTTGCTGCCCTTGTCTGCGCCGCGCACCGTGGGCATGAGAAAGCGCAGGTAATGTGTCTCGAACTCGATCTCCAGGCGAGACTCGATGCCAAACTCATCGGCCAGCCGTGATGTCCACCAGGTGTTCAGGTCGACAGCGAGCGCCTCGCCCGTAGCACGCGCCTCGTTCTCGGACATCCCCGGGCCAAGGAGTACGAACACGGAATCCGTGTCACCGTAGATCACGCGCAGGCCCCGTGCTTCGATCTGTTCGCGGCTTTCGTTGATGATCTGGTGTCCGCGGCGCGTGATGCTGCTGGCCAGGCGCGGGTCGAAGAAACGGCAGCCAAAGGAACCGAGCACGCCATAGAACGAGTTCATCAGGATCTTGATCGCCTGTGAGAGCGGGGCGTTCGCGTCCTGCTTGGCGGCGTCACGGGCGGCCCAGAGCTGTTCGATCAGTTGAGGCAGGATGGCCGCCTCGCGCGAAAAGCGCGCACCGAGAAAGCCGGGAATCCCGTCGGCGTCGCCGCGTGCCAGACCCAGCGGGTCGATGTTGAAACTGCGGATGATGCTCGGGTACAGGCTCTTGAAGTCGAGCACCAGGACGTTGTCGTAGAGGCCGGGCTCTGAATCCATCACGAAGCCACCGGGGCTGTGCACCGGGTTCGGATGGCTCCCGGTGTCTGGCGCAACGTAGCCGGCGCGGTGCAGTCGCGGCAGGTAGAGGTGGTCGAAGGCGGCCACCGAACCGCCGGCGCGGTCGGGTGCCAGGCCCGTCATGCGTGAACGCTGTACCAGGAACGGGATCAGGTCCGCCCTGGCGAAGATCTCGATGACCAGTTGCGCGTCCTCGAGGTTATAGGCGGCGAGCCCGGCCGGGTCCTCGCGGTACAGGCGGCGGATCGCGCCGAGGCGATCGTCCTCCTCGATGAGCTTGCCGCGGCCGAGCATGGCATGGGCCACGGCATCGAGTTCGAAGCTCTCGAACGTCCACGTGGCCATGCGCAGGCAGTCGATGCCGTCGAGCGCCAGGCGCCCGGCGATCCGGGCGGTCCGCGACTGGCCGTCGTTGAGCGGGGGCAACACCTGCATGGGCGAGCCGTCGCGCCCGATGTGAAACGCGATCCCCAGTTCGCGGCAGCGCCGGTCGATGAAGTCGAGATCGAAGTTGACCAGGTTCCAGCCGAGAATGAGGTCCGGGTCCCGGGCGTTCAGCCAGTCGGCGGCTGCCTGGAGCAGCGCACGCTCGTCGGGCACGACGTGGAGGTAGTCCGGCCCGCCCGGGAGAGGGGTGCCAACCAGAAAGACGACGCGCTCGTCCGTCGTCGCCAGTGCCATCGAGTAGATGACGCCATCCAGATCCGAGGTTTCGATATCGAGCGACACGAAGCGCAGGTCGGGGGCCGTCGCGCCCGGGCGCCAGCGTGGATTGTGCAGCTCGCGATAACCGTGCCGGTGGACGATGTGGCCGGTGACGTTTACGCCGCCGTGGATGAAGCGTTCCATGAGGAAACGGTCGGCGGGCTTGAGGTCGGATTCGAAGAGCGCGATGCCGGTGCCGCCGAGCCGTTCGCGAAAGTGCAGGAGGTCGCGTTGCTGGTGGAAGTAGAGCGCGTCGACCGGTGTGCCGTCCATCGTCGCGAGGTTCACCGTCCGGCGGCGTGCGGGGGAGAGGTCGTCCGGCAGCGCGGCCTCGCGGGGAATAAAGCACACCGCCTGCTGGCCGGTGACGACGAGGCGCAGGGGCCCGTCGGCACTCCAGGCCCAGAAGACCAGCTCGATCCCGTCCGGGCCGTCACGCCACTGGCGCGTGAGCAGGAAGGCGTCGATCGAGTGCATGCGGGGTGAACGTTTCTGGGCGGTCGGCTATTGTAGCGCGAACACGCAAGCGGAGTGGGATGCATGCACGATGACGCACAACGGCTGGCTGAGGCCCGGGCCGCGTATGCCGGTTTCGTCGACGGTTTCAGGAGCCTGTTCATTGCCAGCATCGACGAGGGACAGGGACCGGAGGCGAGTTACGCACCCTTCGTGCGTGACGAGGCCGGGAACTTTTACATCTTCGTGAGCCTGTTGGCCGAGCACACGGGCAATCTGCTGGAGCGGCCCCGTGCCGCCGTGATGCTGATCGAACCCGAGGAGCAGGCACGCCAGATCTTTGCCCGCCGCCGCGTCACCTTCGGCTGCCGGGTGGAAGAAGTACCGCGCGATTCGGCGGCCGCCGCCGCACACCTGGCGCGATTTCGAGAGCGCTTCGGCGAGATCATGGAGGTGCTCGGTGGCCTGGGCGATTTTCGGCTGCTGCGGCTGGTGCCGACCGAGGGGCGTTTCGTCATTGGTTTTGGCCAGGCCTACCGGCTGACCGGGGATGGGCTCGGTACCCTGGTGCCCATCGGCCCGGAGACGCGCTAATTCGAACCGATACGGTGCGTCGAGGCCCCCTGATGGGCGAGGGTGGTGCGTGATCCGGTGCTAAATCGGGCCGAAATCGCGATCTGGCGCCAGATTCGAAGTTGGCACGCGATCTGCTACATACCGAGTGGAAGGTCCTCATCGGCTTTCCGATTGTTCGTTCGTCATTTCTTCACTCCTCCTTTCGAGTCGGGCGTCCCTCAGGGCGCCCGTTTTTTTTGCCCCGGCAAGGGCGACCCGCTTTCGATACAATCAGGCCTCGTCTTTTCTGTCGATCCGAGGACACGCATGGCCCTGGGCCCCGTAATGCTCGATCTCGAGGGCACCGAGATCACCGCGCAGGAGCGCGATCTGTTGCTGCACCCCCAAACCGGGGGCGTCATCCTGTTTACCCGGAACTTCGCCTCGGTGGCCCAGCTCACCGAGCTGGTGCGCGAAATCCACGCCCTGCGCGATCCGCATCTGCTGGTGGCGGTGGACCACGAGGGCGGGCGTGTACAGCGTTTTCGCGAGGGGTTCACGCGACTGCCACCCATCGCGCGACTGGGCGAGATCTATAATCGCGACCGAGCCCGTGGGCGCGAGCTGGCCGAGCTGACCGGGTGGTTGATGGCCGTCGAGCTGCGTGCCGTCGGCATCGATTTCAGCTTCGCGCCGGTGCTCGATATCGCGCACGGTGTGAGCGGCGTGATCGGCGACCGGGCCTTTCATGCCAATCCCGAATCGCTGGCCGACCTCGCACATCACTACATGATGGGCATGAATGCGGCCGGGATGGCCGCCACCGGCAAGCACTTCCCGGGGCATGGTGGCGTGAAGGAGGACTCGCACCTGGCTTTGCCGGTGGACCGGCGACCGGTTGAGGACATCCGGCAGACCGATATTCTGCCCTTCGAACGCATGATCCATTACGGGCTGGCCGGCATCATGCCCGCGCACGTCATCTACACCCAGGCCGATCCGGAACCCGCGGGGTTCTCGGCTTACTGGCTCCAGGGCGTTCTGCGGCGCGAGTTGGGTTTTCAGGGCGTGATCTTCAGCGACGACCTCAGTATGGCGGCTGCCCACGTCGCCGGCAGTTACGCGCAGCGCGCCCGCAAGGCACTGAACGCGGGCTGCGACATGGTGCTCGTGTGCAATCACCCGGAGGGGGCGCGCGAGGTGCTCGAAAGCCTGGAGGGATATGACGATCCCGTCTCGCAGGTGCGCCTGGCACGCATGCACGGACGCAAGCCCCTGAGCTGGGGCGACCTGCACGAGTCGAAGCGGTGGCGCGACGCCGCCACGGCCGTGGCGAGTTACGACGAGTCGCCGAACCTTGAAATGGATGTGTGAGAACCAACCCAATACCGAGAGGCGAATCCGGAAGCGTTATGTCTGAACTGAGCGAGTGGTTGAAAACCCTGGTGGAAACCTACGGACTCGGCGGGTGGATCACCCAGGTGTTCATCGTCGTGTTCACCGTGGTGGTGTTCAACTTCATCACGTCACGCGTGCTGGCGCGATTGCAGAAAAAGGCGGAAGCGTCGCGCCCGGTGTGGGACGACGCCATGATCCGGGCCATTCGCCTTCCACTCAATCTCCTGATCTGGGTGGTGGGCATCGCCTTCGCCGCGGAGATCGTGCGCGAGGAGACCGACGCGCCCCTGTTCGACGCGGTCGGGCCGATCCGCGATGCGGCGGTGATCGCACTCATCACCTGGTTCCTGGTGCGCCTCATACACGAGACCGAGGTCTCGGTGGTGCAACGACGGACGAACCTCGGCCAGGAGGTCGACGAGACCACCGTGCGCGCGATCGGCAAGCTGCTCAAGGTTTCCGTCATCATCACCGGTGTCCTGGTGGGATTGCAGACCCTCGGTTTCAGCATTTCGGGCGTGCTCGCCTTCGGGGGTATCGGGGGCATCGCGGTGGGTTTTGCGGCGAAGGACCTGCTGGCCAACTTCTTCGGCGGGCTGATGGTCTATCTCGACCGGCCGTTTACCGTTGGCGACTGGATTCGCTCACCGGACAAGGACATCGAGGGGACGGTGGAGGATATCGGCTGGCGCCTGACGCGTATCCGCCGTTTCGATAAGCGGCCGCTCTACGTTCCGAACTCGGTGTTCACCAGCATCGCCGTGGAGAACCCCTCACGCATGACGCACCGGCGCATCTACGAGACCATCGGCATCCGCTACGACGATATCGGCGTCATGGACGCGGTGGTCCGCGATGTGAAGGCGATGCTCGTCGCGCATTCGGAAATCGACGAAAGCCAGACGATGATCGTTAACTTCAACGCCTTCAACGCCTCCTCGGTGGACTTTTTCGTCTATACCTTCACCCACACCACCGAATGGATTAAATATCACGAGATCAAGCACGACGTGCTGCTCAAGATCGCGGACATCATCGAGAGCCACGGCGCTGAAATCGCCTTCCCGACGCGGACCCTGCACGTTCCGGAGGGGCTGCGACTGACCGAGGCCGGCGCGACGGGGGCGCAGGCCTAAACCCTGCAGGGTATAAGGGTAAGTCTTTGAAATCGCGTGGTATTGCGCTTTCGGGCATGCCCGCTCGGGTTCGGCCTTCCTGTGACAAAGCGGTGGCGCCCGGCGTGCATATCAGTAAATTAGGTAGTGCTGGATTTGTGCGTTCTGCAGTCCTATAATTCGCGCCTTTACACTAAAGCACGACTGACTCGGGAGAGAATCCTATGGCTGACAAGCTGATGATCGTGATGGTCAACACTGACCCGACCAATGGCTCCGAACTGGGCGCCCCGTTCTTCCAGGCTACCGTGGCTGCCGCCATGGAATATGAAGTGGAAGTGATCATGACCGGTCGCGCCGGCGAACTGGCCAAGAAGGGCGTTGCCGAAAACCTGTACGTGCAGGAAGGCAGCGACAAGTCGGTTTATGACTTCATGAAGGACGCCGTCGAAGCTGGCGTGACCTTCAAGGTCTGCACCCCGACCCTGGATCTGTGGGGCGACGACCTGATTCCGGAAATCGAAGAGACCGTTGGTGGCGCCTACGTCATCAGCGAGGCGATGGACGACGACACCGTCACCTTCACCTACTAAGTCTCGTTTCGTCGTTTCTACCAGGAAACGCACGACACGATGTCGGTAACGCCGCAACAGGCAGCACAGGTCTTCGCTGAGGCCGACTGCCTGGTCACCGGGGCCGAGATTGATCAGGCCCTGGATCGCATGGCGCAGGCGATTACCGACGAACTGGCGGAATCCAATCCGCTGGTGATTTGCGTGATGACCGGCGGCCTCGTGGCCGCCGGTCAGCTTTTGACCCGCCTGAACTTCCCTCTCGAACTCGATTATCTCCACGCCACGCGTTACCGTGGGGAGACCAGCGGCGGTGCCGAGGTGCACTGGCTGGCCGAACCGCGCAACAGTCTCGAGGGGCGTACCGTTCTGCTGATCGACGACATCCTCGACGAGGGCCATACGTTGGCCGCGATTCAGGCCTACTGCCGTGGGAACGGGGCTGCCGAGGTGCATACCGCCGTGCTGGTGGACAAGCTGCACGATCGCAAGCATCCGGACGCCGAGGCCGACTATGTCGGTGTCGAGGTCGAGGACCGCTACCTGTTCGGAAGCGGGATGGATTACAAGGAATACTGGCGTAACGCGCCCGGCATCTGGGCCGTTAAAGACAACTGACCCCGTAACGCGGGAGACTCGGAAGGAGACTGTACTGCATGGCGAGCCTGGCGATTATCGGTGGGACGGGACTGACCTCGCTGGAAGGTCTCAAGATCGTCGGTCGTGAAGTGGTGCATACGCCCTATGGCGAGCCCTCCGGTCCGCTCACCCATGGCCAGCTGTTCGGCTCGGACGTGACATTCCTGGCACGCCATGGCTATCGGCATACCATTCCTCCGCACCGGATCAACTACCGGGCCAATCTCTGGGCGCTCAAGCATATCGGTGTGACCCACGTCATCGCCGTGGCCGCTGTGGGCGGTATCACGGAACGCATGGGCCCATGCCAGCTGGCCGTCCCCGATCAGATCATCGACTACACCTATTCCCGCGCCCACACCTTCTTCGAGGAGGGGCTCGACGGCGTGACCCATATCGATTTCACGCAGCCTTATTGCGCTGAGCTTCGCGCGACCCTGCTCGAGGGTGGCGATGCCACCGGTATCGACGTCGTGGATGGGGGTACCTACGGGGCGACCCAGGGTCCCCGGCTGGAGACAGCGGCCGAGGTGGACCGCCTGGAACGCGACGGCTGCGATCTCGTGGGGATGACCGGGATGCCGGAATCGGCCCTCGCCCGGGAACTCGGGCTCTGTTACGCGACGTTGGCGGTGGTGGCGAACTGGGCCGCGGGCCGCGGCGACGGGGTCGAGATCACGATGGACGAGATCTCCGAAAACCTGCGCCTTGGCATGGATCGTGTGCGCAGCATCCTCAAGGCGGCGATCCCGCTTATCTAGCAGCCCTCGGTAACGCCGGCCCGCAGGGCCAGGCCGGGTCACTGGCTGCCGGCTTCCTCCACCGGCGTGATCTGCACCAGCACCCCGAGCAGGGGATGGTCGATGTAGTGCAACTCGCGACTGCGCATGCGGCGATGTTCGCGCATCGGAATGTCGAGCAGGGCGGGGGTTTGCACCGCCTGCTGAGTCTCCGGGTCGACCTGTTCGAGCACCACCGGCTTTCGCAGCAGCAGATCGGTGTAGACGTGCAGGAAACGTCCTAACTCCACCCGTACGGTGCCGTCGAGCTGTTCCAGACGCTCAGGCCCCGGAATCTCCACGATGTTGCCGTCCTCGCCCACTTCCAGGCGGGGCTGCATGCGCTCGGGGTACTGGGCGCCGTAATCCTGCCCGCCATGGATGCGCACCGGCACGGCATCGGCCGCGGCCAGACCCGGCTGCTGCCACACGACGTGCTTGAGCACCTCGTAGCGATCCGAACTCGCCAGCAACTGGCGGGCCTCTGCGAGATCCTCCGCGGCCAGCGGTACGAAGCCTGACGGACGCGAGCCACCGAACAGATCCACCGCCGTATCCATCTCCGGCGGCTCCACTTCCATGGCCCACTGCTCGGAATGGAAGGCCTGCGGCTCGGTGTTGGCGAAGACGATGAGTTCGATCTTGTAATCGATCGCCCAGGCGGGCGCGGCAACGGCGAGTAGCAGCAGTACGAGAAGTCGTGTCACGGGTGTTCCTTGTAGGCGGTGTATCAGGCGGCGTCCTTGAGCGCGAGCTTGTCCAGCAGCCGTTCGACAGTATCCACGCGTTTTTGCAGATTTTCCAGTGAGAGGGTGAACCGCAGCTTGTCCTGGCCATCGAGCCGGTAGTGCTGTGGATCCGACTGGATCAGCAGGATGACCTGGGCCGGATCGATGTTCGGGTTCTCGTTGAAAATCACACGCCCCCCGTTGTCGCCCACATCCAGTTTCTTCACGCCCAGGGACTCGGCCATGAGCTTGATCCGATTCACTTCGAACAGGGCCTTGGCCGCATCCGGCAGCAGGCCGAAGCGGTCGATCATCTCGACCTGCAGCTCGCGCAGTGCCTCCTCGTTCTCTGCACTGGCGATGCGTTTGTATAGCACGAGCCGCGCATGGATGTCGGGCACGTAGTCGTCCGGCAACAGGGCCGGCACGCCCAGGTCGATTTCCGCTCCCGTGTGCAAGGGTTTTTCCAGTTCCGGATTCTTGCCGGACTTGAGTGCCCTGACGGCGCGTTCCAGCAGTTCATTGTAGAGCGTGAAGCCGATCTCCTGGATCTGGCCGCTCTGTTCGTCGCCGAGCAGCTCACCGGCGCCGCGAATCTCGAGGTCGTGGGTGGCGAGGGTGAAGCCCACGCCCAGGTCCTCGAGCGACTCGATCGCTTCCAGGCGTTTCACGGCATCCGGCGTCATCGCCACCTTGGGGGGCGTCACCAGGTAGGCATAGGCGCGGTGGTGCGAACGGCCGACGCGGCCGCGCAGCTGGTGGAGCTGCGAGAGGCCGAGCTTGTCGGCGCGGTTGATGATGATGGTGTTCGCCGTGGGCACGTCGATGCCGCTCTCGACAATGGTCGTGCACAGCAGCACGTTGAAGCGCTGGTGGTAGAAATCCAGCATCACGTCCTCGAGTTCGCGCTCGCGCATCTGGCCATGCGCTATCCGGATCGAGGCCTCGGGAATGACCTGTTGGAGCCGTGCGGCCATCTTGTCGATGGTCTGCACCTCGTTATGCAGGAAGTAGACCTGGCCGCCGCGCCGTATCTCGCGCAGTGCCGCTTCCTGCAGCAGCGCATCGTTCCACTCGTTGACGAAGGTCTTGATGGCGTGGCGCTGTATCGGCGGCGTGGCAATGATGGACAGGTCGCGCAGCCCCGAGAGCGACATGTTGAGCGTGCGCGGGATCGGCGTGGCCGTGAGCGTCAGGATATCCACTTCGGCGCGCAGGTTCTTGAGCTTCTCCTTGTGCCGCACGCCGAAGCGGTGCTCCTCGTCCACGATGATGAGCCCGAGGTCCTTGAACTTCACGTCGCCCTGCAGCAGCTTGTGGGTGCCGATGACGATGTCGACCGTGCCCCCGTAGATGCCATCCAGGGTTTCTTTTTGCTGCTTCTGGCTGCGAAACCGGGACAGGCCCTCGATGCGTACCGGCCAGTCGGCGAAGCGGTCGCGGAAGTTCTGCAGGTGCTGCTGGGCGAGGAGGGTGGTGGGCACGAGCACGGCCACCTGCTTGCCCGAGTTGGCCGCGACGAACGCCGCGCGCATGGCGACCTCGGTCTTGCCGAAGCCCACGTCGCCGCAGACGACGCGGTCCATGGGGCGCTCGGCGCCCATGTCCTCAAGCACGGCCTCGATGGCTTTCAGCTGGTCCGGTGTCTCCTCGAAGGGGAAGGAGGCGGCAAAGGCAGCGTATTCCTCGGTGTGGACGGGGAACGCGTGTCCGCGGCGGGCGGCACGGCGCGCGTTGATGTCGAGCAGTTCGGCGGCGACGTCGTGGATCTTCTCGGCGGCCTTGCGGCGCGCCTTTTGCCACTGGTCGCTACCCAGCTTGTGGAGGGGTGCGGTGTCAGCCGCGGTGCCTGTGTAGCGGCTGATGAGATGGAGCGACGACACGGGCACGTAGAGTTTGTCGCCCCCGGCATATTCCAGGGTGAGGAATTCCGCTTCGCTGCCCCCGACCTCGAGTTTCTGCAGACCGATGTAGCGGCCCACTCCGTGTTCCTCGTGCACCACCGGTGCCCCGACCGTGAGATCGGTGAGGTTGCGCACCACGGCGTCGGCATCGCGGGTGGGGCGCTTGCGCCGGCGCTCCTGCTGGGCCCGTTCCCCGAACAGCGCGTTCTCGGGGATGATGGCCAGACCGGCATCCGGAAGCCGCACGCCGGTCTCGAGGGGCGCCACCGTGATGGCGGCCTCGACATCGCTGCCGAGGAAGTCCTGCCAGCTGTCGACCGTACGGGGGTGGATCTGGTAATGGCGCAGGGCGTCGATGAGATATTCGCGCCGGCCCGCCGACTCGGCCACGAACAGCAGGCGCCCAGGGCGCGAGGCCATGAACGATTTCAGGGTCGCCGCGGGGTCCTGCGCCCGGCCCTGGATGAGGAGGCTTGGCAGGGCCAACGTGGCAAAGTTCTGCGCCTCGTTGGCGCTGGGCGACTCGATCTCGAATCCCTGCATCCCGACGTGCGCGTAGCGGTCGAGACCCTCGGCCAGTTCGTCCAGGGTCAGGAACACCTGGTCGGGTGGTAGCAGCGGCCGCTGGATGTCGTGGCGGCGCTGTTCGTAACGGTCCGCGACGCGGGTTCCGAACTGCTCACCCGCTGCCTGCGGCTCGTCCACCGTGATCAAGAGTGCGTCGTCCGGCAGATAGTCGAACAGCGTTGCCATCTGCTCGAAGAACAGGGGGATGTAGTACTCGATGCCGGCCGGCGCGCTGCCGTTGCTCACCTCGCGGTAAATGCTGCTGGCCTGGGGGTCGCCCTCGAAGGTCTGTCGGTAGCGCTGGCGGAAGCCCTTGATGGCCTCGTCGTGAATGGGGAACTCGTGGGCGGGCAAGAGGCGAATGCGTTCGACCTGCTCGCGCGAAAGCTGGGTCTCGGGATCGAACTCGCGGATGGTCTCGATCTCGTCGTCGAACAGGTCGATGCGGTAGGGTGCATGCGCACCCATGGGGAAGAGATCGACGATCGAGCCGCGCATGGCGAACTCGCCGTGTTCCATGACCTGGCTTACGTGCCGGTATCCGGCCTGTTCGAGCCGTTTGCGCAGCGCATCGATGTCCAGGCGCTCGCCCCGGTCCATCATCAGCGTGTGCGCGTCGAGGAAGTCGCGGGGCGCGATACGGTGCATGAGGGTGGTCACCGGCACCACCAGCACCCCCTCGCTCAGTTGCGGCAGTCGGTGCAGCGTCTCCAGGCGCTGCGAGATGATGTCCTCGTGCGGCGAGAACACGTCGTAGGGCAGGGTCTCCCAGTCCGGAAAGCTCAGGATGGTCAGATCGCTGCCCGCGGCGAAGAAGCGCAGTTCCTGCTCGATGCGGTAGGCCGATTGCGAATCGGGGGTCACCAGCAGGGTGAAGCGACCGGCGGAGGCCACCGCTTCGGCCACGGCGAGCCCGCGCGCACAGCCATACAGGCGGCCCCAGCGAAGGCCGGTGTGTTCCCCGCGGGGCAGGCGGGGTTCGAGCAGGCGTGGGGTGCTACGTGCGTTCATGGCGTACGGGTTGCGCTCTTCGCGGCGGGTGTCGGAAAAGCCGGCCATTTTCCCATAACAGGGCCCGGATTGCAGGCGCCGATCACGAAAAAGGGCGGCCCGGTGGCCGCCCTTTGTGGGTGGTGTTGAAGTGCGCGCTCAGCTCTTGCCGCGGGTGTTCACGCCGATCAGCGAGTACGCCGGGCACCAGCCGATGATGGCGGTGACCAGCGGCACGATGCCGATCAGCCCGACCCACCGCCACGGGGCCTCGGGCATGAGCACGATGAGGGACAGCAGCACGAGGCCGACGACGATGCGAATCACGCGATCGATAGTTCCCATGTTGTTGGTCATCTCGATTTCCTCCAGGTGGATTGGTCTTGTTGATGGTGACGCTAGCATGCGCCGATGTCACCGTGATTTCAGTAACCAAATCACACAGAACCGGCGCTACATGAGGTCGAGTCTAGCCAAGGCATCACGATCGCGGACCTCGACCTTGCCCCGGTGGAGCACCACCCAGCCCTGGCGCTCGAAATCCTTGAGCTGACGACTGATGACCTCGCGGGCGCTGCCGATCTCGGTGGCCAGCTCCTGGTGGGTGAGGGTGACCATGCCGCGGTCGTCGGCAAAGCGCAGCAGGCGTTGCGCCAGGCGCGCCTCCAGCCGACCGAAGGCCACTTCCTCCACCAGGGTCATGAGGTTGGAGAGGCGCTGGCCGAAGCCCGCGAAAACGAACTCGCGAAATCCGGAAGAAGCCGCGACGGCGCGGTGGAACGCCGGGGCGGGAATGGCGACGGCGTCGACCTCGCCCTCGGTGATGCCCTCGGCCGCATAGGTATCGGCACCGAGCAGGCAGGAGGTGGTGAGGACACAGGATTCACCGGGCCCGACGCGGTAGAGCACGATCTCGCGTCCGTTGGGTGCCGTCTGGCGCACGCGCACCGAGCCGTCGATGACCAGCAGGTAGTTTTCGCAGGCGTCGCCGATACGGAACACCACAGTGTCGGTCGGGACGCGCAGGCGCTGCGCCTCGGCGACCACGCGCTGGCCGGTCGGATCGTCGATGGCGTCGAGGCCCCGAAAATGCGAAACCCAGTCTGGCAGCCGTGCCTCGCTCATGAGCGGTCGCGGAAGCGTTTGGTCAACTCGTCGTAGGCGTCGATGCGCCGGTCGCGGAAGTAGGGCCAGATGCGGCGTACCGCCTCGACACGTTCCCGGTCGATGGGCACCACCAGGACGTCATCGCCGTCTTCCGGGCACTGCGCGAGAATCTCGCCCTGCGGACCGGACACGAAGCTCGATCCCCAGAAACGGGCCCCGGGACCGGTGCCCGAGGGGTCGTCCTCGTGCCCCGTGCGGTTGGCGCTGATGACCGGGATGCCGTTGGCGATGGCGTGCGCGCGCTGGATGGTGATCCAGGCGTCCCGCTGGCGGGTTTGCTCGTCCGGGTTGTCGTTGGGGTCCCAGCCGATGGCGGTGGGATAGAGCAGCAGGTCAGCGCCGGCCAGCGACATCAGGCGTGCGCCCTCGGGGAACCACTGGTCCCAGCAGACCAGGACCCCGAGGCGGCCGACCGAGGTGTCGATGGGTTCGAACCCGAGATCGCCCGGGGTGAAATAGAATTTCTCGTAGTACCCCGGATCGTCCGGGATATGCATCTTGCGGTAGATGCCGGCGAGCGAGCCGTCGCGCTCGAGCACCACGGCGGTGTTGTGATACAGGCCAGGGGCGCGGCGTTCGAACAGCGAACCCACGATCACGATGCCGAGTTCGGCCGCGAGCCGGCCCAGGCGCTCGGTGGTCGGGCCCGGGATGGGCTCGGCCAGGTCGAACACGCCGGTGTCCTCGGTCTGGCAGAAATAGAGACCCGTGTGCAGCTCCTGCAGCAGCACCAGTTCCGCACCGCGACGAGCCGCCTCGCGCACGCCGTCCTCGGACTTGCGCAGATTGTGTTCGTAGTCGGCGGTGTTGCTCTGCTGCACCAGTCCGACGTTGAGCGTCTTGTTCATTGCAGCACTCCTTCGGGCAGCTGCATGGTGATGCAATGCAGGCTGCCGAACTGTTCGATCAGCGCGCGGCAGTCGATACCGATAACCTGGTGGTTCGGGAAGGCGTTATCAAGTCGCTCCAGCACCACGGGGTCCAGCGCGTCGCCGTAAACCGGTACCAGTACGGCCTCGTTGATGATCAGGAAGTTCGCGTAACTGGCAGGCAGCCGGTCGCCCTCGGCGTTATGGATCGGCGCGGGCATCGGTAGCGGTACGAGGCGATACGGCTTGCCTTCCCGCGTGCGCAGGGCGCGTAACTCCGCCTCCATGGCCTGGAGGGGCGCATAGTGCTCGTCCTCGGGGTCGTCACAGGCCATGTAGGCGATGGTGTCGTCCGAGCAGAACCGGGCCAGCGTGTCGATGTGGGCGTCGGTGTCGTCTCCGGCGAGATGCCCGTGCTCGAGCCACAGGACCCGCTCGAGACAGAGATGTGTCTTCAGTGCCGCCTCGATCGCCTCGCGACGCATGCCCGGGTTGCGCCGGGGCATGAGCAGGCACTGGCTCGTGGTGAGCAGGGTGCCGTGGCTGTCGACTTCGAGCGAGCCGCCCTCGAGCACCAGGTCGATAGTCTCCATCGGCACGCGAAACACGCCCTGGTCGGCAAGCCGGTCGTTGATGCGGTCGTCGAGGTCGTGGGCGTATTTCTCGCCCCAGCCGTTGAAGCGAAAGCTCAGGAGGCGGGGGCGACCGGTGTCGTCGACGACGGTGATGGGGCCGTGGTCCCGCGCCCAGGTGTCGTTGGCCGGCGCCAGTGCCCAGCGCACGCCACCGAGGTCCAGGCCACCCTGTTCGAGCACGCCGCGGATGTGATCGCGGTGCGCTGCGTCCTGGGCGACGATCAGGAGCCGCTCGCGCTTGAGGATCTCGCCGGCGATCTCGCGATACACCGGTTCCACACGCTCGAGGAGCGGGGCCCAGTCGGTGCCGGCGTGCGGCCAGGTGAGCATGACGCCGCTTTGCGGCGCCCATTCAGGCAGGAAACGGCAACGATGCGTCGCCATGGGGTGCGGCACCTATCGGGTCAATGCAGGATGAGGTTACTCGGAAGCGGCGGGGGCGGCCGGAGCCTCGGGGGCCGGTTCCTTGCGGTAATCCACGGAGTGAAGGACGAGGTTACCTTCGAAGTACACGGCGAAGTCACCGTAGTCCCAGCGGCTGATCGGCGGATCGCCGACCGCGCCATGCATCTGGTTCGGCTCGCCGAAATTCTCGATCACGCGTTCCTGGCTCATGCCGCGGGTCGGGCGTTCACCCTGCTGCACGACGACCGGATCCTGGTTCTCGATTTTGAGCACGTCGGCATAGGCGGGCGCGCCGAGCGCGGCCAGCATGAGGACGGTACCGTGGATCCAGCGGTTGCAGAACATGACAGGGACTCCCGTTCGTATCGTTTCAACGGATCATAGCATCAGTCAATTTATCAGCAAAGTTTTCTAGCTTATTGAGCGGTCGAAACTTTTTGCCTTTAAACGGCGGGGCGACGCCGCCCGGCTCGCGGTGTGCGAGCCGGATTGCGGCATCCGTCGTCCCCGCGCCCGCGGGGCGTCGAAGCCGCCGTGCGCCGGTGCATAAGCTATCACTGAAATTTTTGGTTAAACATGGAGTTAGTCGCATTTTTTCATTCAACTTTAAAACGCCATGTGATTTAATCGCGGCATGTTTCAGCCCCTAGAGCTCTTCATCGGGTTGCGCTACACCCGCGCGAAGCGGCGCAATCATTTCATCTCGTTCATCTCGCTGGCGTCTATCGCGGGGATCGTGGTGGGCGTGATGGCCCTGATCGTGGTGCTGTCGGTGATGAACGGTTTCGAGAAGGAACTGCGCGAACGCACCCTCTCGATGGCCGCGCACGCGAGCGTCAGCGGGATCGGCAGCCGCCTGAGCCCGGCCGATGTCAAACGCCTCGACGCGGCGCTCGCCGGACGCGCGCACGTGGTCGCGTTTGCGCCCTACATCGATTCCGAGGGGATGCTGTCCTCGGGACGCCGCGTGACGGGGGCGGCCATCCGCGGCATCGAGCCCGGGCGCGAGAAGCTCGTTTCCGAGATTCATACCAAGATGGTGGAGGGCAGCCTCGACAACCTGCGCGGGGGCGAGTTCGGCCTGGTCGTGGGGCGCGAGCTGGCGTTGGCGCTCGGTGTCGGCCTGGGTGACAAGGTGACGGTGTTCGCCCCGCAGGCGGGCGTCACGCCGGCCGGCGTGATTCCCCGGATGCGGCGTTTCACCGTGGTGGGCGTGTTCGAGGTGGGGATGCACCAGTACGACCGCGGCGTCGCCTACATGCACGTGCGGGATGCCGCGCCGTTGTTCCAGCTGGGGCGTGACGTGAGCGGACTTCGCCTAAAGCTCGACGACATGTTCCGCGCACCGCGCATCACGGCTGAGCTCAACGAGGCGCTGGGTACCCAGTACTGGGTGACCGACTGGACCCGCCAGCACGCCAACTTCTTCCGCGCACTCAAGATGGAAAAGACGGTGATGTTCATCATCCTGTTCCTGATCGTGGGGGTCGCGGCCTTCAATATCGTATCGACCCTGGTGATGGTCGTGACCGACAAACAGTCGGATATCGCGATCCTGCGCACGCTGGGGATGACGCCCGGAAAGGTGATGATGATCTTCATCATCCAGGGCAGCGTGATCGGCGTGCTCGGCACGCTCGCGGGCGTGGCGGCAGGCGTTGCCGTGGCTCTCAACGTCGAGGTCATCGTCGCCGGCCTGGAGGCGCTGATGGGCGTAAAGATCCTCTCCCCGGACGTCTACTACATCAGCGATATTCCCTCGGATCTGCGCTATGGTGACGTGATCCGGGTTGCCCTCATGGCCTTTATCCTTTCCATTCTCGCGACGCTGTATCCGGCGTGGCGCGCCTCGCGTACCCAGCCGGCGGAAGCCCTGCGCTACGAGTAATCATGATCGACGCCTTCGAACAGGACCAACCCGTCATCCGCTGTCAGGGTCTGACCAAGACCTTCGACGAGGGACACGCGCGTCTGGACGTGCTCAAGGGCATCGACTTCGAGGCCCTGCCGGGGGAAAAGATCGCCATCATCGGGGCGTCTGGCAGCGGCAAGAGCACGCTCATGCACCTGCTCGGCGGGCTCGACACCCCCAGCGCAGGGAGCGTCCACATCTGCGGCCAGGACATGAGCACGCTGTCCGACGCGGACCGTGGACGGCTGCGCAACAGGGCGCTGGGCTTCGTCTACCAGTTCCATCACCTGCTGCCCGAATTCACCGCGCTGGAGAACGTGGCCATGCCGCTGCTGATCTCGGGCGCCCACTCGGCACAGGCAGCGCAGCGGGCCCGGGCCCTGCTCGAGCGCGTGGGGATGCTCGGTCGCGTCAAGCACAAGCCGGGGGAGCTGTCGGGGGGCGAACGTCAGCGCGCCGCCATCGCGCGGGCGCTCATCACCGAGCCACGCGCCGTTCTGGCCGACGAGCCGACCGGCAACCTCGACCGCAAGACCGCGGACCAGATCTTCCAGCTCATGCTGCGTCTCAACCAGGAACTGGGCACCACGCTCATCGTGGTCACGCACGACCCCTATCTGGCGGGCCGCATGGACCGCACCTACGCGATGGAAGACGGGATGTTGCGGCCGGCCTGAGCTGGCTAGTCCCGTGGCGGCTTGCGTAACGAGACGCGGCGTGCCAGGCGCTCGTTGCGGCGTTCACGCCATCGCAGGACCACCGAGATCCGCCAGAACACCCGAATCCCGATGTAGCCGGCCAGCGAGGCCGTACTGCTCATGATGAAACAGCCGAGCAGGAAAGGCCGCCAGATGAGCAGCATGTCGGTCTTCAGCCATTCCCAGCTGAGCTCGAAGGCAAATGCCATATGCGGTGTGTCGAGGACCCACTGCCCGAGCTTGTAGGCGGAAAAGAAGATCGGGGGCATGGTCAGTGGGTTGGTGATCCAGACCAGGGCCACGGCGATCGGCAGGTTCACGCGGAACAGGATCGCCAGGGCGGCGGCCGCGGCCATCTGGAAGGGAATCGGGACGAAGGCCATGAACAGGCCCACGGCAAAGGCACCCGCGACGGAGCGCTTGTTCAGGTGCCAGAGGTTGGGGTCGTGGAGCAGGGTGCCGAAAAACTGCAGCGCCTTGTGTTCCCGGACCTTTGCGTGGTCGGGGAAAACGCGTCTGAAGAATTTCTTCGGCATGCCTGAGGATCGTGACCCGCGGTTATAGTAGGACTAACGAGTAAGGGTAGTCGCTGAGGAAAGGCGCGCCCATTATCCATAATTTTCCAGGGATCGGAAAATGCGCATGTTCTCGCTGGGGCTGTTGGCCGGCATCATGCTGGCGTTCGAAGTCACCCGCCTACCATCGCCCGTCTGGCTGCTGGCACTGCTCCCGGCAGTCCCGTTTCTATTCCATCGCCGCGCCGTCGTGCGTCTGCCCGCCGCCGTTCTGGTCGGCATGCTCTGGGCCTGGGGGTATGCGCACGTGCTGCTCAGTCCCGGCCTCAACCCCTCCCTCGAGGGCGTGGACCTGGTACTCGACGGTCGGGTGGTTGGCCTGGTCGAGGCGCGGAGCCACTCGATCCGCTTCCTCTTCGAGCCGGTGAATGCCCCGCCGGGCATTCCGGATCGCCTGCGCCTCAACTGGTATCGCACGGAGGCCCGCCCGGTTCCCGGCGAACTGTGGCGGTTCACCCTGCGACTCAAGCGCCCCAACGGCTTTCAAAACCCCGGTGGATTCGATTATGAGGGCTGGCTGTTTCAGCAACATGTCGGTGCCACCGGCTACGTGCGCAACCGTGGGGAGGCCCGGCGCCTCGATCCGGGAATCTGCACACTCGACTGCGTGCGCACCCACCTGCGGGCCCGTCTCGTCGAGCAGGCCGCGGAGCTGCCCCACTTCGGCGTTCTCCTGGCCCTGGCCATGGGGGACCGTTCGCAGATCGATGCGCGGACCTGGGAGACGTTGCTCAGCACGGGCACGAATCACCTGGTCGCTATCTCCGGCTTGCACATCGGGTTTGTGGGGGGCTTGGTGTTCTTCGCCCTTCGGCGCCTCGTTTCGACGGTTCCGGCGCTCTGCCACCGTGCACCGGCCACGCGCTGGGCGGCCGCGGGCGGCCTGGTAGCAGCGTGTATCTATGCGGCACTGGCCGGCTTCACGGTCCCCACGCAACGCGCGCTGCTCATGCTGGCGGTCCCATTCGGCGCGATTCTTCTGGGTCGCCAGGTACGGGCTTCGAACGGGCTCGCGGTGGCGCTTGCCGTGGTCTTGTTGATCGATCCGGCCGCGGTGCTGTCGGGTGGCTTCTGGCTGTCCTTCACGGCCGTCGCCCTGTTGCTCTTCGGATTCGCGGGACGCCTCGGTCAAGCGCGCCAGATCCTTGGATGGACCCGTGCCCAGTACCTGTTGGGCCTCGGGCTCGTCCCGCTGACCACGCTCTGGTTCCAGCGCGCCGCGATCGCCGCGCCACTGGCGAACCTCGTAGCCGTCCCGTGGGTGAGCCTCGGCATCGTGCCGCTGGTGCTGCTGGGCACCCTGGTGTCGGTCTTCCATGGCCCTCTCGGTGCCGTGTTGTTTCAGCTCGCCTCGTGGCTCTTCACCCCCCTCTGGTGGCTGCTCGAGGCCCTCGCGGCGCGCCCGGAACTCGTCTGGATCCGTGCCGCTCCGGGACCGGTCCCGTTCGTGCTGGCGGCGCTCGGAATCACCTGGCTGCTGCTTCCCCGGGGCGTGCCGGGACGTCTGCTCGGTTTATTCTGTTGTCTCCCGCTGCTACTGCCCGTGTCTTCGCGCCCGGTTCCCGGGGCCGCGGAAGTCGCACTCCTCGACGTGGGGCAGGGCCTGGCCGCAGTCGTGACCACGGCCAACCACGTGTTGTTGTTCGATGCGGGGCCGCGGTTCAGTCCGGAGTTCGATACGGGTGAGGCGGTGGTTGTCCCTTTCCTGCGCGGCCGCGGCATCGATCGTATCGATACCTTCATCGTTTCGCATGGCGACAATGATCATATCGGCGGGGCGGCATCCGTGCTTTCGGCGCTCCGGGTCGGGCGGTTGCTGGCCAGCGATCCGGCCCACGGCGACCTGGCTGGAGGGGCGCGCCCGTGCGCGGCCGGGCAGGCGTGGGTCTGGGATGGTGTGACCTTCGAGGTGCTGCATCCTGCGCAGGCCTACCGGGGCTCCGAAAACAACGGCTCCTGCGTGCTCCGCGTCCAGGCGGGCGACCAGGCGGTCTTGTTCAGCGGCGATATCGAGGCCGAGGCCGAGTGGGCCCTGGTCCACCGGTACGGCGCCCGGCTGCAGAGTGAGGTACTCGTGGTGCCGCATCATGGTAGCGCCACCTCGTCGACCGACTTCTTCCTCGATGCCGTGAGGCCGGAAGTGGCACTGGTATCCAGGGGTTATCGCAACCGCTTCGGCTTTCCAAAGGCCGAGGTGGTAGAGCGGTATCGCTCGCGGGGCGTGAAGCTGCTCGACACCGCCCAGGGTGGGGCCTTGATCTTCACGCTCACCCCCGAAGGATGGGGGCCCGTGAGCGCCTACCGCGAGACCCATCGGCATCTCTGGAATCGCAAGCCCGCACTGTGACGGCCGCCATTCAGTCACCGCGGCAAATCAAGTATCATGGCGCCACTTCAAGGACAACGACCCCGGGGGATTCGGAGTGTTCGAGATTATCAAGTCCGGCGGCTGGCTGATGCTGCCGATTATTGCGTGTTCCGTGGTGGCGCTTGCCATCGTCATCGAACGTCTCTGGAGCCTGAAACGCTCGCGTGTGATTCCCCGGCAGCTGGTCGCCCAGATCTGGCAGTGGGCCCAGCAGGGCCAGCTCAACGACGAGCGCCTGCGGGAACTGCGCGAGGGGTCGCCGCTCGGCCGCGTGCTGGCCGCCGGCCTCATCAACCGTGACCACAGTCGCGAGGTGATGAAGGAGGGCATCGAGGAAACCGGTCGCCACGTCGCCCATGAACTCGAACGCTTTCTCAACACCCTGGGTACCATCGCGGCCATCACGCCGCTGCTTGGCCTGCTCGGCACGGTCATTGGCATGATCACCGTGTTCAGCGTGATCACCGATGTCGGTGTCGGTAATCCGGGCGATCTGGCCGGCGGTATCTCCCAGGCGCTGATCACCACCGCGGCCGGCATCTCCGTTGCCGTGCCCAGCCTCATCTTCCACCGTTATTTCCGCGGCCGCGTGGACGAGCTGGTGGTGATCATGGAGCAGGAAGCCATCAAGCTGGTGGAGGTCATGCACGGCGAGCGCGAGCGTGAACAGGGCGAATCCTCCCGGGAGCGCGCCGCGTGAATTTCCGCCCGCGACGTGCCGAAAGCGTCGACATCAACCTCACGCCGTTGATCGACGTCGTCTTCCTGTTGCTGATCTTTTTCATGGTCACCACCACCTTCGATCGCGCCAGTGAACTCAAGATCGACCTGCCACAGGCGTCGCAGGCGCCCGAGGAACAGCAGGTGGACAAGCTGGAACTCGTGATCGATGCAGCGGGCAACTACTTTCTGGATGGCAACGAGCTGGTGAACACCAAGCCGGAGACCGTGCGTGCAGCACTGCAGAAAGGTGCCGCCGGACGCACCGACCTGCCGCTGATCATCCGGGCCGATGCCAATACGCCGCACCAGGCCGTCGTCACGGCGATGGACGCGGCGCAGAAGGTCGGGTTGACCCGCATGTCGATCGCCACCACCCAGGGTGACGGACCCTAGCGGTCACCGCGCCTCCTGGGCGCCTTCATTCCCAGGGCCCGCCGGCGTGCGGGCCCGACGACGACCGAACGCGACATGAGTTACAACCCCGACAGCTACACCGCATCCCGTTTCACGGTGTTTCGCCAGAGCTGGCGTGACCGCTTCAAGGGCGAGCACGCGCGCGCCAATGCGCGCCTGGGGTACCTGCGTCAGCCCGCGGGCGAGGGCAAGATCATCTGGATCAAGGCGGGTGGCTCGCGCGACTCGGTCCGCCTTGGCGTCGAACTCATGGGCGCCATCCGGCAAAAGCGTCTCGACGTGCGCCTGGTACTGACCTTCGAGGAGGATTACGAGGATATCCTCGAACAACGCGTCGCCGGGATGCAGAAGATCGGGCTGGGCTATGGCCCCTGCGATGTCCCGCGCGTGGTCAAGCGCACCCTGGAGCGCCTTCAGCCCTTTGGTATCGTCGTGGTCGACAGCGCCTTTCCGGATAACCTGGCACGCCAGGCCAACGACGCCGGCACGCATCTAATCGCCTTCAACACCCAGCCCGGCAAGGGCCACGTCGAGGCGGCCTACCCGGTGGATGCGGCCCAGGAGGCCGCGTGGCAGGATGCCGGCACGTCCAGCTACCTCGCCGAGCCGGCCGATCCGCACAGCCTGTTCGTGGAGGCCCAGGTCGACACCACCCTGCGCAGCATCGTCGAGGGTGGCGAGGACAAGGAGATCTGGTGGTGGCAGGGTGCAGCCGACCAGGCCGCGGACTTCGTGCGCGCCTGGCGCACCTCGCCGCTGGCCGAGACGGGCGTGCTGTTTGCCTCAGCGGATGGGGCGTCCGATGCCGGCAGCGGGGCCGACGTGAGCATTTCCGCCTGGAAGCGCCGGGCGCTTCCGGCCGGTAGCGTGCTCTGGGTCGATGACCCGAAATGGTTCGGTGCCATTGCCAGCGCCGCCAATGCCGGGCATCTTGAACAAGCGGAGCAGGCGACCCTGTGGTCTGCGCTTTCCGGCGGCACGGCCATCAGTATCAGGCCGGGCCTGAGCACGCTGCACGCGTCGCTCGCGGAAAACCTCCGCCAGATGGACAATAATCAAGCGGTGCTCGATCTCTGGTCGACGTACCGCGAGGCCCCGATGGAGGGCCGGCGGCAGGGGGATGTCTGCCGACGACTGTTCTGGGACGAACGCCGAAAATTGCAAAAAACCATCGATGAATTCCTCCAAAGGATATTTGACTGGTAATGGACCTGGAGCCGCACTGGTACAAGAAAGGTTTTATTGCATACATACTCTGGCCGTTTTCGAAACTGTATTGCGCATGGACGCTGACGCGTCGTGCGTTGTACCGGTTACGTAACCGGATCTGGCCGCGCCTGAAGGTGCCGGTGGTGATTGTCGTGGGGAACCTCACCGTCGACGGCTCGGGCAAGACACCGATGGTGGTCTGGCTCGCCAACCACCTGAAGTCGAATGGCTATCGTCCCGGGGTGATATGCAGCGGGGAGGGTGGCGCGTCGAAGGACTGGCCACAGCGCGTCACCAGCCGCAGCGATGCAGCCGAGGTCGGCGACGAGCCCGTGCTGATCGCCACCCGCGCCGGTTGCCCGGTGTATGCCGGGCCGAAGCGGCGCCGCGCCGCCCGCGAGCTGGTCAAGGCGCAGGACGTCGACGTGCTCATCGCCGACGATGCGCTGTTGAACTACGGGCTGCAGGCGGACATCGAGATCGCGATGATCGACAGCCGACGCCGGTTCGGCAACGGGTTCTGCCTGCCTGCCGGACCGCTGCGCGAACCCATCTCGCGCCTGCAGGACTGCGACTTCGCGGTGGTGAGCGGTATGGCGAAGCAGGGCGAGTTCGCCATGGGCCTGCGCGGCAACGTAGCGGTCAACGTGCAGGACGCCACCGTGGCCAACACGCTCGACGTGTTCCGCCACCAGCAGGTGCATGCCGTGGCCGGTATCGGTCATCCCGAGCGCTTCTTTGATATGCTGCGCGTCAACGGCATCGAAGTGATACCGCACCCGTTCCCGGACCGGCACCGCTTCACGCGGGATGAACTGGACTTCGGCGACGACCTGCCGATCTTCATGACGGAAAAGGACGCGGTGAAGTGCCGCAACATGAATCTGGACAACGCGTGGATGGTCCCGGTCTCGGCCCTGCCGGACAAGACATTCGCGCAACAATTGCTCGGCCGTGTTCGCCAGGTGGCAACGGCCAACGAGACCTACAGGTTGAAGAAACGTGGATAAGCGCCTACTCGATATTCTGGTCTGCCCGGTGACCAAAGGTCCGCTGGTGTACGACAAGAAAACCGACGAACTCGTCTCGGTCAGCGGCAAGCTGGCCTATCCGGTGCGCGACGGCATCCCCGTGATGCTGGAGGAGGAGGCCCGCAGCCTCACCGAAGACGAAGTCGCCGCCTACCGCAAGTAAACGTTCGGACACCCTTGGCATGAAATTCCATATCGCCATCCCGGCGCGTTTCGGCTCGTCGCGCCTGCCCGGTAAGCCGTTGCTCGAACTGGCCGGCAAGCCCATGATCCAGCACGTCTACGAGCGTGCGCTGGAGAGCAATGTCGGCGAAGTCGTGGTCGCCACCGACGACGAGCGGGTGCGCCTCGCCGCGGAGGACTTCGGCGCCGAGGTCTGCATGACGGCGACCACGCACCGCTCGGGCAGCGACCGGCTGGCCGAGGTCGCCGAGCAGCGCGGCTGGGACGATGACGACATCGTGGTCAACCTGCAGGGCGACGAACCCCTCACGCCCGCCAGCGTCCTCAAGCAGGTGGCGGACGACCTGGCCTCGCGCCCGGAGGCGAGCATCGCCACGCTGTGTACGCCCATCCACAGTGCCACGCAGCTTTTCGATCCGCACGTCGTGAAGGTGGCGCGCGATGCGAAGGGCTACGCCCTGTACTTCAGCCGCGCGGCCATCCCCTGGGAGCGCGACGCGTTCGACGTGGAGGCGCATCCGGAGGTGAAGGCCTGCTACCGCCACATCGGCCTCTACGCCTACCGCGTCGGCTTCCTGCGGCGCTTCACGGAGCTGGAACCCTGCACGCTGGAGATGCTCGAGCAGCTCGAACAGCTGCGCGCGCTGTATCACGGCGAAAAGATCTACGTGGGTGAGGCGCTGGAGGTGCCGGGACACGGCGTGGATACGCCGGAAGACGCCAAGACCGTCGAGGCCTTGCTGCTCGCCCGCCAGGGGGGCATACGGGGCTAGTGACCCGCGGCGCGCGCGAGCGCGACGAGCGAATCGCGCTCGCCGTCGCTGAGCAGTTCGATCAGCACCGGGTGCAGGTCGTCCCGCACCTGGCTCCAGAAGGGAATCATGTAGGTCTGCGGCACGCGGCGCCGGGCTTCCCCGAACTGATTGGGCTGGATGATGCCCCCGGCATCGGTGCGACTGAGTACCAGGGTGGGCCCGTCGGTAAGCACGTCGATCACCTGGCAGGCCACACCGTCGTAGACCAGGCGGCGGCCCACCAGGGCATGCAGATTGCTGGAGATCTCGTCCATTCCCGTCATTATAGGCGCTCGTCCATGCGCAAAATACATCGCAAATGAAGTGGGAAATCCTCAAACGCGACCGGCTCTACAAGGGATTTTTCGAGTTCCTGCGTTTCGAACTGCGGCACACGCGCTTTGACGGTGGCGTGAGCCCGCCGCTGTGCCGTGAGGTGCTCGCCCAGAACAATGCCGTGGCCGTGTTGCCGTACGATGCACGTCGCGACCGCATCGTGCTGATCGAGCAGTTCCGCATCGGTGCGCTCGAGGCCGAACCGGGGCCCTGGCTCACCGAGATCATCGCCGGCATCATCGAGCCCGGCGAGGCACCGGAAGACGTGGCGCGCCGCGAATCGGTGGAGGAGGCCGGCTGCGAGATCGGGCGTCTCGAGCGCATTCACCACTACCTGCCGTCGCCGAGCAGCTCGGACGAACAGGTCACGCTCTTCGTCGCCGAGGTCGACAGCGACGGCATCGGGGGCCTGCACGGCGTCGCGGAGGAGGGGGAGGATATCCGCGTACGGGTGGTCGACACCGGGCACGCCTTCGAACTCCTCGATCGCGGTGTCATCAACTCCGCCATCCCCATCATCGCCCTGCAGTGGCTGCGCCTGAACCGGGAAACGCTGCGGTCCGCCTGGGGGTGACCTGTGTCAGCCCGGGTTCAGCCGGGACTGCCTACCATCCGGGTGTTGTCTATAACCCTGGATCTAGGCGGAGATGTCTTCTCCAAACCTAGCGACTGCCGCGTTCCGAGTCCTCCGTGCGCGGTGCCAACTCCAGCCAGCAAGACTGGATTGCGAGGTGTCCCATGAACAAATCAGCGATTGTTGCCTCCTGTCTCGCGGCCATGATGGTCCTCTCCATGCCCGCGTTCTCCGACAACCGGGGCGAGGGTCAGGGCTACGAGCGTTACCGCGACTACGACCGCTACGATGGCTATCGGGACCGTCCCTACGACAAGGGTCGCCACCATTATCGCCACCGTCACCACGAGTATCGCGGCCACAGCTATGTCTACCAGGGGCACTGGCGCTCGTGGGACCAATGGGACCGCTACCTGCGGCATCGTCCCGAACTGCGCCGCCACGGCCGCTACTACTACGAGGGCGTGCACCTCATGTTCCGGACCTGCCCGGAACCCGGAACCTGCCTCTATTTCTCGATTGGGCGATAAAGGCATTCGTCCAAAGAAAGCCCCGGTCCGCCTGGTTCGGACCAGGGCTTGCCTTTCAGGATGCAGCCTGGGTTCAGGTGGCCGCGTGGCGCGGTGCGCGGCTGCGCCACAGGACGACGAGCGCCAGCACGAGCAGGGAAGCCTGGGCGGCGAGGCCCTCCAGGCTCGGATAAATGCCCAGCAGGCTGACGCTCGGGAAGTTCACCGGGTCGATGGGCAGCTTGCCGGCTTCCTGCAACGCGGCGATGCCCTTGCCGGCAAACACGATGGCCAGCACGAACATGAAGATGCTGGATACGCTGAAGAACTGGCGTAGCGGGAGCCGCTGGCTGTAGCGGAGAATGAGCCACGCCAGCACCGAGAGGATTGCCGCGGCGGTGCCGATCCCGGACACCAGCATCCCTTGGGCGGGGGCATCCGCCTGCGCCCACAGGGCCTGGTAGAAAAGGATGGTCTCGAACACTTCGCGGTAGACGGCGATGAAGGCCAGGCCCGCCAGCCCCCACAGCGTGCCGGTGGACAAGGCCTTCTTCACCGACCCCTGGATGAACTGCTGCCATTGCCGGGCATTCGTCTTGCTGTGCATCCAGAAGCCCACATAGAAGAGCACGGCCATGGCCACCAGTGCTGCGACCCCCTCGGTGATCTCTCGACTGCTACCGCTGAAGTCGATGAAGTACTCGGCCGCCAGCCACGTCGCCGCGCCGAGCAACAGCGCACCGATCCAGCCCGCGTGGAGATAGGGCAGCCCATCGCGGCGGCCGGTCTTGATCAGGAAGGCGGCCAGCGCGGCCACCACCAGGATGGCCTCCAGGCCCTCGCGCAGCAGGATGATTAGGGCGCTGGCGAAGGCCGTGCTCCCCGAGAGGGTGCTCCCGTTCATGCGCGCGCTGGCTGTTTCGAGCTGGGCGATGATCCCGCCGGCCTTTTCCTCGATCGCCGACGCCGGGGCGCCGTCGCGGATCAGGCTGCGGAAGGTGGTCATGTCGGCCTCGATGGCGCGACGCAGCTGCGGTGCCGCCGCGTCGAGGCGATGCTCCATCAGTTCGAAGCCTTCCAGGTAGGCGCTCACCGCCAGCCGGTAGGCCTCGTCGCGGTTTCCGGCCGTGTAGGCGGCCACGCTGGCCTTCAGTGTGTCTTCTGCAAATGCCAGGGGCGAACCGTTGGCGAACAGCACGGCAGGCTGGTCCCGCAGGAAGGCCGTCACCTCCCGTCCTGCCTGCCCAAAACGCGCCGCGGCCTCCTCGGGGGTGGTGACCAGCAGGGTCTTGAGGTTGGCGAATCCTTCTGCGGCGGGGCCGTGGGCCTTCCAGATGGCCTGTCCGGCGGCGGCATCCTCGCTCGCGACCGCCATGCGTCCCACGTAGAAGGCGAGATCCCAGCGTTCTGCGTCACTCAGCTCCGCGAAGCCACGCATGGCCGTGTCGTCTACGCCGGCGGAGATCGTGCTGTAGAGCCCGAACAGGGTGCGCTGGCCCCAGCGTTCGGCATCGTGGAAATTGGTGGGCACCGGCTCCATGCCGACAGCGGCCGGACCGTCACCGTTACCGGCGGCGCCGTGACAGGCCACGCAGTTGGCCGCGTACAGGCGCTCGCCCCGCGCGAAATCCGGCGCCTGGCGGGGCTCGGTCACGATCTCGAAGTTGTTCACCATGGCGTGGCGCAGTCCTGCCGCGGTGGCGGCAACGACTTCGGGTGCGGCCTTGGCGCGAACCTGGGTTGCGAGCGCGCGGGCCGATGCGGCCAGAGCCGGCGCCTGTTCGGTCTCCAGGGCTCCGGTCTGCTCGACGATGGCGGCCGTGAAGTCGAGCATCTCGTCGTATTCACCCGCGTTCAGCACCCGGCCGTTTTCCACTGCACCCCGGTAATCCACGCCCACGTAGTCGATGAGCTGCACCAGCCGCGCAAGATCGGTATTGGCGATCGCGGGGTTGGTGAGGGCGAGCAGGAGGGCCGTGGACAGAAGCAGGATGCGGGACAGGTGTGGCATACGGGTGTTGCACCTCGGCGGTTTGATGGGTTACCGGGAATGTAAAGTACAATGATTCGCATTCAGCGTAAAGAGGGCGTGCCTGCGGTGGCGCCCGATTACGTTCGCCGGGTGGCCAGCGATACAGGCTTTAAGCCTGTGGATAGTAGGGTTCTAATTCATACGATCTTCACCGCGCTGAAACTTTGGCCACCTAGCTTCATGGACTCCGTTTCCACTTCCAATGACGGATCAGGAGGCCATTGACCATGCGCGACGACGACACGACCAGCAATGTATCCCGCAATCGTCCGTTTCAGGACGTTCTCAACGTAAACCTCGAACGGCGAGGACTGCTCAAGGGCGGCCTCGCACTGGCGGCGACGTCCCTGTTCGCACCCAGCGCCATGGCGTCCGCCATGGAGTACCAGCTGCGCGACAAGTATGGCAAGTACGGCAAGAGCGGCCGGGGCCTGATGAACTTCACGCCCGTAGCCATCGCGGACGGCACCGGACCGGTGCCGGCCATCTCGCCCGAATACGACTACGACATCATCCTTCCCTGGGGCGATCCGATCGAGCCCAGCGCCCCGGCCTTCAACTGGCCGCCGAGCGCCGAGGACCAGGCCCGCCAGTTGGGCATCGGCCACGACGGGATGTGGTTCTTCCCGATCCTGCACCGCGGCAGTCACCGTTTTGGCTGGGACGAGGATCGCGAGAACAACCCGTGGCGCGGCCGCGCTTTGGCCTTCGGCCAGGGCAACGACCATGGTGTGCTCTGCCTCAACCACGAGTTCGGCGGCAACGACCACGTACTGGGCAAGCCTGCGCCCGAGAGCCTGGAGGATGTTCGCGTTTCCCAGCACGCCCACGGTGTCTCCGTGGTGGAGATCAAGAAGTCCCGCCGGGATGGTCGCTGGAAGCCCGTCGAAAGCGAACTGGCCCGCCGCATCCACGTGAACACCCCGATGGACGTGAGTGGCCCGGCTGCTGGTCATCCGCTGCTGCAGACGCCGAACGGCAACGTGGTTCTCGGAACCGTGAACAACTGTGCAAACGGCTACACGCCATGGGGCACCTACGTCACCTGTGAAGAAAACTTCCACGGCTATTTCGGCAGCACGGATGCCGCCTGGTCCGCAAGCGAGTCGCAGGCACGCTACGGTTTCAGCCAAAGCGGCTTCGGTTACGGCTGGCACCTGTACGACAAGCGCTTCGACCTGGGCGATGCCGACTACCGCAACGAAGAGAACCGCTTCGGCTGGGTGGTAGAGATCGACCCCTTCGATCCCACGCAGACGCCGGTCAAGCGCACTGCGTTGGGGCGCTTCAAGCACGAGGGTGCCACGGTGCACGTCGACGACCAGGGCCGGGTCGTCGTCTACTCGGGTGACGACGAGCGTTTCGAGTACATCTACAAGTTCGTCTCCGCCGACAGCTGGCGGGCCATGCGGGCCCGCGGAGAGAGCCCGCTGGATCATGGCACGCTGTACGTCGCACGATTCAACGACGACGGCACCGGCACTTGGCTCGAGCTCAGCATGAACGTGCCGGCGCTTGCTGCGCGCTTCAGTGACATGGGCGAACTGCTGGTGAACACGCGGATCGCGGCCGACATCGTCGGCGCTACCCCGATGGACCGCCCCGAGTGGATCACCGTCGGTGCAGACGATCAGGTGTACTGCGCGCTCACCAACAACAGCCGGCGCACGGTGGCCGACGCCGCCAACCCGTTGGCCCCGAACGCGGACGGCCACATCATCCGCTGGAGCGAGACGCATGGCTTCGGGGGACAATACTTCGCCTGGAACATCTTCCTGATCGCCGAGGACACCCACGGTGCCGACGACGAGGATACCTTCAGCGACCCCGATGGCCTCTGGGCCGATCCCGATGGCCGCCTGTTCATCCAGACCGACGGTGGCCAGAAGAAGGACCTCAACAACCAGATGCTGGTGGCAGACATCATGACGGGGGAACTGCGTCGTCTGTTCACCGGCGTGACCGATTGCGAGATCACCGGCATCACCGTCACACCGGACCGCCGCACCATGTTCATCAACGTGCAGCACCCCGGGGACGGCGACCCGTCGGCCACCAACTTCCCGGTCCCCAACGGCGTGCCGGACGGTGTCACCATCCCGCGCGATGCCACCGTGGTCATCACGCGCAAAGACGGCGGCGTGATCGGCTCGTAAGCCGTCAGAAGGCGTGATTGCCCAGAAGACGCGGGCCCCGGTGCAATGCCGGGGCCCGTTGTTTGTGCGGGGCTGGCAAGGTGTGTCGAGCGCCGTGTTCGGTATCTTGCACAGCGTTTGGTTCGGAATTTGCAGCGTGTGGCAATGACGTTTCGAACGACACCGTCTTCGAGGTACCCGTGATGCAGAACGAGCGAGCCCGTGAGTTGAGGGTCGATGCCCTGATCGTGGGCGGCGGCCCGGGTGGCATGAGCGTGGCGATCACGGCCGCGCAACTCTGGCCGGACAAGAAGATCCTCCTGGTGCGCCGGGAGGACGAGCCCGTGGTGCCCTGCGGTATTCCCTACATCTTCGGCACCCTGAAGGGCGTGGATGACGACCTTCTCTCGAGCGCCCCCTTCAAGGCACTCGGCGGCGAGGTGCTGGTGGATACCGTCGTGAAGCTCGACCGCGAGGCGCGCACCGCCGAGACGGCGTCGGGTCACGTGATCCACTGGGAGCGGCTCGTGCTCGCTACTGGTGCGGGCCCCTTCGTCCTGCCCGTCCCGGGTGCCGAGCGCGAGGGCGTGTTCGTGATCCGGAAGGACTACGCCTACCTCGAGTCCCTGTTCGAGGACCTGGTGCCGACCGTGAACCGCCTGGTCGTCGTCGGCGGCGGTTTCATCGGCGTGGAATTCGCCGACGAGGCGCGGAAGAACGGCGTGGACGTCACCATCGTCGAGATGTTGCCGCACCTGCTCATGCGCAATTTCGACGAGGACATCTGCACGCGGGTGGAGGCGCGCCTGCGCGAGTCCGGCATCCACATCGAGACGAACGCCACCGTCGCCTCGATCGAGGGATCTGGCGAGTCAGGCCGGGTCGAATCGGTCGTGCTCGAGGGTGGCAAAGAGATCCCCGCCGATGCGGTGCTGCTCGCAGTGGGCGATCGCCGAAACACCGAGCTTGCCGCGCAGCTCGGTCTGACCATGGCGCGGGGCGGCGGAATCTGGGTGGACGCGTTCCAGCGGTCACGTGAGGACCCAGCGATCTTCGCGGTGGGAGATTGCAGCTTCAAGCAGGACTTCTTCCTGCGTAACTCCGCCCACTCACTGCTCGCATCCACCGCCGCGGCCGAGGGGCGCGTGGTGGGCGCCAACCTGTTCGGCCTGCGCAACGAGCGCTACAACGTCGGCTCCATCGCGATCTACGCCAGCCAGATCGACGACCTGGCCTTCGGCTGTGCGGGCATGACGGCGCGCAACGCGCGTGAGGAAGGGCTGAACGTGATCGTCGGGCAGGCCGAGGTGCCCGATCACCATCCGCCGACCATGCCCGGGACGAAGCCGATGGCATGCCAGCTCCTGTTCAGTCACAGCGGCTTGTTGCTCGGCGGGCAGGTGGTGGGCGGGGCGACCACGGCCGAGGTGCTCAACGCCATCGGCATCGCCATCCAGGCCAAGCTCGGCGCACAGGACCTCGCGACCTTCCAGTTCGGTAGTCATCCCCGGCTTACCGCACCGGCGCACCCGATTGCCCTGGCCTCGCTGGATGCATTACGGCAATTGCGCTGCACGAACGAGTATCAGGTTCCGTAGGGCGCAATAACCGTAGGGCATTGCGCCGTCGTATCAGACAGCTGCGGGATATCCGCTACCAACCGTACGTGGCTTTCAAAACCACCCCGTTGAACCAGGCGAAGGTATACACATCATCGTTGTCGGCGCCGCCCTCGATCGTTCGGTACCCGCCGGAGAGCGTCCACTTGTCATCGAGACGGTAGTTCGCGAGCAGGGCGAGGTCGATGGCCCGGCCCTGCGGTGCGAAGGCGAAATCGGTATCGAGGCGGGCGGACCAGTTCTCGCTCATCGAGTAGGTGGTGCGCAGGGCCAGCAAGGGGACCAGGCCCAGGTCGTCGTCCTCGCTGCGCGTGCCGTTCTGAATCAGTTCGATACTCGCATCGCGCACGAACAGCGTGCCGCCCACATCGAGAGCCCAGGGACCTTGATCGATCCAGTGGTAGAGATATCGAAGCCGGTAATTGGTGAATTGATAACGCGCCTCGACGGCCTGATTGGCCGTGAATGTCGAGCCGTTGAACCGGATATCCTGGTCGAAGGCGCCTTGCTCCGTGTAAGAGAAGGGGGCGTAGACCAGCTGGAGCTCGTGGTTTTCGGCCGGCAGCCAGCCTAGCGTCAGGCGTGCACCAGTGAACGGGCCATCCCCAAGATCGGTAATATCAAAGCGATCCCCCTGGCTGTCATTGGGGATCTGGACGTCATTGTGATCCGCGTTGAAAAGCCCCGCTTCCACATCCAAGAACCATTGGGCGAAGGCCGAATCGCTCAGTGGCATCAGTAATGCCAAATAAAACAGGCTTTTCTTTAACGTGGCCTTGGAATACATAACCGGACTCTCGACGAGATGCTCTAGAAACCAACGGAATTGGGCCTGGGAAAGCTGTCAACAATACAAAACTTCAAATGCGAATATCCAATTTAAAGGGTACTGACCCATTTTTCCTTCATGATCTTGACCCGACTTTTGGATTGAGCCTAACTACAATTAGTGGACCTAAAAGACCGGTTTAAACTGGTCAATTGGGACTCGTAACAGCCGCGCCCCATAGAAATCAGTGGCTTGGAAAAAGCAAACCGGACAATCTGTCTAAAACCGGTCATCCACGACGTCACTCCACCACCTCCACCTTCACACTAATCGCATCATCCCGCCCGCCGGTCTCCCAACGCCGCGAAATCGTCCCGCTGGATTCGCGCCGTTCCTCCTGTGCCACGCCGCCGATCGTGATCCATTCACCTATCGGCCCGGAGATCGTGGTCTCGGCCTCCTGGGTGGCGATGGTCTGATCCGGTTGCAGTTCCTGCTGCACGGGCCGGATGTGCAGGAATACGCGGTCACCCGAGACGCGAGGTGTCACGTAGAAGCCCGTTTCCACGCGCCGGTACTCGACGCCGCTGGAGGTGATGACTCGGTGGCCGGTGACGATGACGCCGGTGGTGACGTAGGGCACTTCGCCGCCGGTGCGGATGAAGGCGCTTTGGCCTTCGAGCACGCGCACGGAGCTGCCCTGGGTGGTGAGGCTGCGGGTGGTTTCCTCGCGCAGTGTGCCGTGGATGCCTTCCTCCTCGGCATCACCGATTGTGACACTGCCGCGATCGGTCTCGATGCGCCCGGAGACGCCGACCTCGCGATCGCGCAGGTCCTCGGCGCGGCCGGCGCTGACGGTGACGAGCAGGTTCTTCTGGCCCTGGTCGAGCTGGCGCACGAGGTCGCGTACCTCGCGGATGGTGTCGGGTTTGGCGCGGATGATGAGTTGGTAGCCGGTGCCGGTGAGGGCGTCCTGCGGGCCGAGCAGGGGGCGCACCAGCGGGATGACTTCCTCGGCGGGGCGGTTGCGCAGTTCGATGATCTCGAGCTGGTCCTGCGCGGCGTGGGCGTTACCGGCGATCAGGGCCGAAACCAGGGCGAGCAGGACCAGGAACTTGCGCATCAGATGTGCAACCGGCGGAAGTTGGGTTCGTGCTCGGCGTGATCCCACATGGCGACGAACTGGTTGTAGAGGTCCTGGGCGCGGGCCGGATCGTTGAAGCTCACCTGGGCCTCGTAGAGGTCGGCCTTGGGCCGGTGCAGCACGCCGCGGCGATCGGCGAGCAGGAAGGCCTCGTTGTACTGGCCGTGCTCGGGATGGATGCGGCGGATCTGGATGTAGGTGCTCAGGCGCCGCGCGGTCTCGATGAGGCGATGGCCATAGGACACGGCCGGCTCGGTGTTCTTCACGAGGATGCGGATCTCGGCGTAGCGGCTGTTGCGGGCGAGCTCGGTGACGGCCTGGTCGAACTCCGGGGTGCCGTAGACCGCGGGATCGAGATCGCGCGTGACGATGTGCAGCGAGCGCCGGGCCTGCTGCGCGAGCCGCAGGGCGGCCTCACGGTTGAGTTCGACGGTGTCCAGGGTGAGCGTGTCGCTCTCGGCGCCGATCCGGTAACGGTCGGGGTCGGCCAGTAGGGGATGGAGGTCTTCGTCGGCCATCGGGTCTCTTCCGATTGAGTGTCTTCCCCGAGGATAGCGCAACGGGTCGCGGGCACGAAATCCGGCCGGCGGGTTTCTACAGGGCGCGGTGCATGGTGCGGTGCGGGATGCCGGCGTCCATGAAGACGTCGCCCTCGGCGACGAAGCCGCTGCGTTCATAGAAGGGAATGGCCTCGAACTGGGCGTGGAGGAAGACGGCCTCGAGGCCGCGCTCGCGCGCGGTGTCCATCAGGGTCTCGAGCAGCGAACGCCCGACACCGCGCCCGCGCCAGGGCCGCATCACCGCCATGCGACCGATGTGGCCGTCTGGCAGCAGGCGCGCGGTACCGATGGGGGAGCCGTTCGCGTCCTCGGCCAGCAGGTGAGTGGCATCGCCATCCAGCCCGTCCCATTCCAGGTCTTCGGGGACCTGTTGCTCCTCGATGAACACGCGGCGCCGTACCCGCGCGAGTGCGGCCTCGTCGCGGGGCCAATGCGCGCGCCGCACGCGGAACTCAGTCATCCAGGTCGTCCTCGAAGGCCAGCGCCCCGCTGTCGAACAGGGCGCGGGCGAGTGCAAAGAGCGCGTCGTCCCGGGCCAGCGCCTGGCTCACCTGCGGGGCGTAGCGATAGCCCTCGCACAGGGTCTCCACGCGCACCCGGGCCTCGATCGGCAGGATGCGGCACTGGCCGTCCCAGAAGAAGAGCAGGCGTTCGTCCTCGGGGATGAAGGCGAAGCGCGAGACGGCGGCGCGCTCCAGTGGGACCCCCGCGGCAAGACGTGCGCGCAGGCCCGCATTGTCTTCGGCCGGCGGCTCGTAGAGCAGTGCGGCGAGGTCCGGGTTCTTCAGCTCGGTGACGTACTGGCCGAACCAGACGGCCAGGGCATTCGGCTCGACCTGCAGCACGGGCGAGAGCATGGTGCGCACGCGTGAAAGTGCCGCGGCATCGATCTCGCCTTTCTTTTGTACCGGTTCCATGCCGGCGTCCCCGTAGCGAGTACGGGCCGGGAGCCGGCTGGCCAGGAACTCGGCGAAGCCGGTGACGAGCTCGCGCTGGGCGGGCGCGCGAAAGCCGATGGAGTAGGTGAGGCAGTGGTCGGTGGCCACGCCGTGGTGGGCGTAGCGCGGCGGCAGGTAGAGCATGTCGCCCGGTTCCAGCACCCAGTTCTGCGCGGATTCGAAGTGTTCGAGGATGCGCAGCTCCAGGCCCGGGACGTAGCGTTCCTCGGTCGTGGGCGCATCGCCAATCATCCAGTGGCGATGACCGTGGGCCTGCAGCAGGAAGACGTCGTAGTCGTCGATGTGCGGACCGACCGAGCCGCCCTCGGGGGCGTAGCTGATCATGAGGTCGTCGATGCGCCAGTCCGGGATGAAGCGGAAGTGCTCGACGATGTTCAGGAGTTCCGGGACGTGCTTTTCCACGTCCGAGACCAGCAGGGTCCAGTGGGTCTCGGGCAGGGTGGCGAAGACCGATTCCTCGAGCGGCCCGTAATTGACTTGCCAGGGGCCGCACTCGCCGTGTTCACGGATGATGCGCGAGCTGATGCCCTCCTCGCAGGCCAGTCCCGCGAGTTCGTCGGGGGAGAGCGGGGATTCGAAGCCGGGGATGGCCTGGCGGACGAGCAGGGGGCGTTTCTGCCAGTAGTCGCGCAGGAACTCCGCCGCGCTCAGTCCGCCGAGCAGCTGCATCTAGATGTTGCGGGCCTGTTCCACGGCGTTGCCGATGTAGCTCGCCGGGGTCATGGCCTTGAGGCGGGCCTTGGCCTCCTCGGGGATGTCCAGGCCGTCGACGAAGTCCTGCATGATCTGCTGGGTCACGCGCTGGCCACGGGTGAGTTCCTTGAGCTTCTCGTAGGGCTTCTCGATGCCGTAACGGCGCATCACGGTCTGGATCGGCTCGGCCAGTACTTCCCAGTTCCGGTCGAGTTCGTCGGCCATGTTCTGACGGTTGATCTCGAGCTTGCCCAGGCCCTTCATCAGCGACTGGTAGGCGATGCTGCTGTGTGCGAAGCCGACACCCAGGGTGCGCAGCACGGTGGAGTCGGTGAGATCGCGCTGCCAGCGCGAGACCGGCAGCTTCTGCGCGAGGTGCGTGAACAGGGCGTTGGCCACGCCCAGGTTGCCCTCGGCGTTCTCGAAGTCGATGGGGTTCACCTTGTGCGGCATGGTGGAGGAGCCGACTTCACCGGCGACCACCTTCTGCTTGAAGTGGCCCATGGCGATGTAGCCCCAGACGTCGCGCGTGAAGTCGATGAGGATGGTGTTGAAGCGTGCAACGGCGTCGAACAGCTCGGCGATGTAGTCGTGCGGCTCGATCTGGATGGTGTAGGGGTTCCAGGTGAGCCCCAGCGAGGTGACGAACTTCTCGGCGAAATCGGCCCAGTCGAGATCGGGATAGGCCGAGAGATGCGCGTTGTAGTTGCCCACCGCGCCGTTGATCTTGCCCAGCATCTCCACCTCGGCCACCTGCTGGCGCTGGCGGCGCAGGCGGGCGACCACGTTGGCGAACTCCTTGCCCATGGTGGTCGGAGAGGCCGGCTGGCCGTGGGTGCGCGACATCAGCGGGGCCTCGGCGAACTCGTGGGCCAGACCGCGCATGGTGTCGATGATCTCGTCCATCTCGTTGAGCATCACCTGGCCGCGGCCCTCGGCGAGCATCAGCGCGTAGGAGAGGTTGTTGATGTCCTCGGAGGTGCAGGCGAAGTGGATGAACTCGGAGACGGCCTCGAGTTCTTCGTTGCCGGCGATCTTCTCCTTGAGGAAATACTCGACCGCCTTCACGTCGTGATTGGTCGTGCGCTCGATGTTCTTGACGCGCTGGGCGTCCTCCTCGCTGAACTTGGTCACGATGTTGTCGAGGACGTTGTTGGCGTGCTCGGAGAGCGGCGCGACCTCGATGATCTCGGGGCAGGCGGCCAGGGCCTGGAGCCAGCGGACCTCCACCAGCACCCGGTGACGGATCAGGCCGTACTCGCTGAAGATCGGTCTCAGCGCCTCGGTCTTGCTGCCATAGCGGCCGTCCACGGGGGAAATTGCGGTTAGGGATGAGAGTTCCATGCCTGCTCCGATAGAATGACGTGTTAACGTGTATGGATCGTGCGAAGGGCACGGATTATACATCACCCGCGCCGGTTTCCCGACCGGCGCGCGCAACCCGGGAACAGGACCAGATGGGCAAACAAGACTACCGAATCGAGAAAGACAGCATGGGCGAACTGAAGGTGCCGGCGGACGCGCTCTACGGCGCCCAGACCCAGCGCGCCGTGGACAACTTTCCGATCAGTGGCATGGTGATGTCGCGCGGCTTCATCCGCGCCCTCGGGCTCATCAAGGCCGCCTGCGCCGAGGTGAACTTCGACCTCGGGCTGCTCGACGAGGCCCGTGCCCAGGCGATCGTGACTGCGGCCGAGCAGGTGGCCGAGGGCGACCACGATGACCAGTTCCCCATCGACGTGTTCCAGACCGGTTCGGGCACCAGTTCCAACATGAACGCCAACGAGGTGATCGCCCATATCGCCAGCGTGGGCGGCAAGGTGGACGTGCACCCGAACGATCACGTGAACATGGGCCAGAGCTCCAACGACGTGATCCCGACCGCGATCCACGTCGCCGCCTGTCTGCAGGCCGAGCAGGAGTTGCTGCCGGCCATGCGCGCCTTGAGCGAGACGATCACGAAGCGCGCCTGGGAATGCGAGGACTTCGTGAAGACCGGCCGGACCCACCTGATGGATGCCATGCCGGTGCGCCTGTCGCAGGAACTGGGCGGCTGGGCGGCCCAGGTGGACGACAGCGTGGCGCGCATCGAATCCAGCCTGCCGCGCCTGCGCCGCCTGGCGCTGGGCGGTACGGCCGTGGGCACGGGCATCAACGCCCATCCGGAGTTCGGCGAACGCGTGGCGCGGCGCCTGGCTGAGCGCACCGCGGTCGATTTCTCGAGTGCACCGGACAAGTTCAAGGCCCTGAGCTCGCAGGACGACGCCCTGGAACTGAGCGGACAGCTCAAGGCCTATGCGGCGGCGCTGATGAAGGTCGCCAACGACCTGCGCTGGATGAACTCCGGCCCGCTGGCCGGCCTGGGCGAGATCGCGCTGCCGTCGCTGCAGCCCGGGAGTTCCATCATGCCGGGCAAGGTGAACCCGGTGATCCCGGAGGCCACCGCCATGGTCTGCGCCCAGGTGATCGGCAACGACATGGCCATCACCCTCGGGGCCCAGTCCGGCAACTTCCAGCTCAACGTGATGCTGCCGCTGATCGCGCACAACCTGCTGCAGAACCTCGACCTGCTGACCAGCACCTCGCGGGTGCTGGCGGAGAAGGCGATCGCCGGTTTCACGGTCAACGACGCCAAGCTCGCCGAGGCGCTGGCGAAGAACCCCATCCTGGTGACGGCCTTGAACCCGGTCATCGGCTACGAGAAGGGGGCAAAGGTCGCGAAGCGCGCCTATGCCGAGGGCCGCGCGCTGCTGGACGTCGCGCTGGAGGAGACCGACCTCGACCGCGAGACCCTCGAGCGCCTGCTGGACCCGGCGAAGTTGACCGAGGGCGGAATCACGCAGGGCTGAGATAATTCTCAGTAAAACCGTCGGTTACATGTTTCAGAAATGTAAATTATACTGCGGCAAACGCTGACGGCCGTCCGGGGCCAGGTCCCGGGCGCCACGTCGCAAGCCGCACGCCTTGGCCCGAGCCGGTCCGGGGGTGTGTTCGGTACCAGACCATAACAAATGACCGGCCACCGACAGGGCGAACATGCTGGAACCGTTGAACCTGATACCGCCGGGCCTCGTGCTCGCGGGTGTGGCGCTGCTGATTGCCTCGCTGCTCCCGGCCTGCCGCCTGTGCGGCGAGGCGCGCGATACGGTGAAGGGCTGGCGGGGGCTGGCCGTCCTGATCGTCGGCTTCATCCTCGGTTACATCGCCTACAACGTCTCCCTCATCGGCCGCGACCTCAGCGCCATCGATTTCGTCGTCGCCGGCGTGTTTTTCCTTGGCAGTATCTTCGTCCTGGTGGTCAGCCGCCTGAGCATGATCACCATCCGCGAGGTGCGCCGCATGACGGCGCTGGAGCGACACCGCGCCTCGCACGACGGCCTGACGGGGCTGCCGAACCGCTGCGCCTTCAGCGACCGCATCGGCCACCTGATTCGCCAGGACATGGATCGTGTCGGCAAGGGCCGCTTCTCCGTGCTCATCATGGACCTGGACCGTTTCAAGGCCATCAACGATACCCTCGGCCACGACTACGGCGACCGGCTGCTGCTCGCGGTGAGCGCCCGCCTGGAAGAGGTCGTGCAGGAGAACCACGTCCTCGCACGCCTGGGCGGCGACGAGTTCGGCATCGTCATCGAAGGGCTGAGCGGGGAGCGCCGCATCCTGGCCATCGCCGAGCGCATCCGCACGGCGCTGCACGAACCGTTTGCCATCGACGGCCACGTGATGGACGCCGGCGTGAGCGTGGGCGCGGCGTTCTACCCGGAGCACGGCACCGATGCCACCACGCTCATGAAGCGTGCCGAGATCGCCATGTACGCGGCCAAGAACCTGCCCACGCATGGCGCGGTCTATGCCGAGGCGCTGGAACAGCACAGCCTCAATCACCTCTCCTTGCTGGGCGAGCTACGCCGCGCCATCGACGCGGACGAACTGGAGCTGGTGTTCCATCCCCAGCTCGATCTCGCCAAGGGGGCGATCACCGGGCTGGAGGCGCTGGTACGCTGGCCCGGTCACCAGGGCGGACGCATGGTGCTCCCTGACGAGTTCGTACCCCTGGCCGAGCAGACCGGCATGATCGTGCAGCTCGACCGCTGGGTCATCGGCCAGGTGGCCCGTTACCTCCGGGCCTGGGACCATGGTCGTTTCGAACTCACCATTTCCACCAACATCTCGGCGCGTAGCCTGAGCGATCCGGCCTTCCTGGATTACGTGACGGAGACGTTCCGCGCCGACGACATCTCGCCGCGTTCGCTGGTGCTCGAGATCACCGAGAGTGCCGTGATGGCCGATCCCGAACAGGCGATGCACGCGGTGACGCGCCTCACGCGCATGGGTTTCGGGTTCTCCATCGACGACTTCGGCACCGGGTACTCCTCGCTGGCCTATCTCAAGCGCCTGCCGGCCTCCGAAATCAAGATCGACAAGTCCTTCGTCACCGACATGAGTTTCGATGAGAACGACGCGGTCATCGTCCGCTCCACCATCGACCTGGCGCACAACATGGGGCGTCGGGTGGTGGCCGAGGGCGTGGAGGACAAGGACACCCTCGACCTGCTGGCGATCCTGGGGTGCGACCAGGTGCAGGGTTACTACATCAGCAAGCCGCTGCACTGGTCCGACCTCGGCGACTGGCTGCGCACGGGGCCATTCAACCCGCGCCAGACCGACATGCTCGCCTCCATGGCCTGACGTCTTCCGGCCCCCCTGAAATGAAAAAGCCCGCAGCGGATGCTGCGGGCTTTTTTGTGCCGGACGGCGCGGGCCTCAGGCGGCCAGCTGGCGCAGCACGTAGTGCAGGATACCGCCGTGGCGGTAGTAGTCCGCTTCCACCGGCGTATCGATGCGCACCCGGGCCTTGAACTGCGTGGTCTTGCCGTCCGCATCCGTGGCCGTCACGGTGACGTTCTTCGCGTTGCCGTTGTCCAGGCCGGTGATATCGAAGCTCTCCTTGCCGGTGAGCCCGAGGGATTCGGCGCTGTCGCCGTCCATGAACTCGAGCGGCAGCACGCCCATGCCCACGAGGTTGGAGCGGTGGATGCGCTCGTAGCTCTGGGCGATGACGGCACGCACGCCCAGCAGGCGCGGGCCCTTGGCGGCCCAGTCACGGGAGGAGCCGGAGCCATATTCCTTGCCGGCCAGCACGATGGACGGGACCTGCTCGTCGGCGTACTTCATGGCCGCGTCGTAGATCGACATCGCGTCGCCGCCGGGCATGTGCAGGGTGACGCCGCCCTCGGTGCCGGGCGCGAGCAGGTTGCGCAGCCGGACGTTGGCGAAGGTGCCGCGCATCATGATCTCGTGGTTGCCGCGGCGCGAGCCGTAGGAGTTGAAGTCGGCGGGCTTTACGCCACGTTCCTGAAGATACTTGCCCGCCGGGCTGTCGGCCTTGATGGCACCGGCCGGGGAGATGTGGTCGGTGGTTACCGAGTCGCCCAGCAGTGCCAGCACGCGCGCGCCCGTGATGTCGCCCACGGTACCCGGTTCCTTCGCCATGTCGACGAAGTAGGGCGGGTTCTGCACGTAGGTCGAGTCGTCGGACCAGTCGAAAAGCTGGCCGGCGGGGGCCTCCAGGTTGTTCCAGGCGTCGTTGCCCTTGAAGACGTCGGCGTAGGCGCTGGAGAAACCCTCGGCGCTCACGGAGCCGCCGACGATCTGCTGGATCTCGGCCTGGCTCGGCCAGATGTCCTTGAGGTAGACGTCGTTGCCATCGGCGTCGGTGGCCAGCGGCTCGTTGTACGGATCGATATCCATGCGCCCGGCGATGGCGTAGGCCACGACCAGCGGCGGGGAGGCGAGGTAGTTCATGCGCACCTCGGAGTGGATGCGCCCCTCGAAGTTGCGGTTGCCCGAGAGCACGGAGCAGACCACCAGGTCATCGTCGATGATGGCCTGGCTGATGGGCTCGGGCAGCGGGCCGGAGTTACCGATACAGGTGGTGCAGCCGTAACCGACCAGGTTGAAGCCCAGGGCGTTCAGGTGCTCGGTGAGGCCGGCCTTGTCGAGGTAGTCGGTGACCACGCGCGACCCGGGGGCCAGCGAGGTCTTCACCCACGGCTTGACGCCCAGGCCCCGCTCACGGGCCTTCTTCGCCACCAGGCCCGCACCCACCATGACCGACGGGTTGGAGGTGTTGGTGCAGGAGGTGATGGCGGCGATCACGACCATGCCGTGATCCATGTGGAATTCCTGGCCCTTGTGCGAGACGGGGGCGCGGCGCTCGTGCTCGGCCTGGTGCTCGACGCCGACGGCGGTGTGGCCGCCTTCGCCCTCGTAACGATCGGTCGCGACTTCCGACGGCTCGCCCACGCGGCGCTCCTCCAGCATGGCGTCGATCACGGCGCGGATGGAGCCCTTGGCCTCGCTCAGTTTCACGCGGTCCTGCGGGCGCTTGGGACCGGCCAGGCTGGGCTCGACCGTGGACATGTCGAGTTCGAGCGTGTCGGTGTACTCGGCCTCGGCGGCGCCGGTCTCGCGGAACATGCCCTGGGCCTTCGCGTAGGCCTCCACCAGCGCCACCTCGTCGGCATCGCGGCCGGACAGGCGCAGGTAGTTCAGGGTCTCGTTGTCGATGGGGAAGATGCCGCAGGTGGCGCCGTATTCCGGGGCCATGTTGGCGATGGTGGCGCGGTCGGCCAGCGGCAGGTTGTCCAGGCCGTCACCGAAGAATTCCACGAACTTGCCGACCACGCCCTTGGCGCGCAGCATCTCAACAATCGTCAGCACCAGGTCGGTGGCGGTGGCGCCCTCCGGCAGCTGGCCGGTGAGCTTGAAGCCGATGACCTGCGGGATGAGCATCGTGACCGGCTGGCCCAGCATGGCCGCCTCGGCCTCGATGCCGCCCACACCCCAGCCCAGCACGCCCAGGCCGTTGATCATGGTGGTGTGGGAATCGGTGCCGACCAGGGTATCCGGGTAGGCCTGCAGCACGCCGTCGTTCTCCTTGGCGAACACGCCGCGCGCCAGGTATTCCAGGTTCACCTGGTGGACGATGCCGGTCTCCGGCGGCACGACCTTGAAGTTGTCGAAGGCCTCCTGGCCCCACTTGAGGAACGCGTAACGCTCCTTGTTGCGCTGGTACTCGAGCTTCTCGTTGAGCGAGAAGGCGTTGGTGTCGCCAAAGTTGTCGACCTGGACGGAATGGTCGATGACGAGCTCGGCCGGCTGCAACGGGTTGATCTTTTCGGGGTCACCGCCCAGGGCCTTCATGGCGTCGCGCATGGCCGCGAGGTCCACCACGGCGGGCACGCCGGTGAAGTCCTGCATCAGCACGCGGGCCGGGCGGTAGGCGATCTCCTTGGAGGGCTGGGCCTTCGCGTCCCAGCTCAGCAGCGCGTCGATATCCTCGGCGGTGACGCTCTTGCCGTCTTCGAAGCGCAGCAGGTTCTCCAGGAGGATCTTCAGGGAGAAGGGCAGGCGTTGTGCCTTTTCGAGACCGCTCAGCTGGAAGATCTCGTAGGATTTACCGTTGACGTCGAGCGAAGAGCGGGTCTTGAAGGTATCAGCCATGATTCGTCCTGCTAGTTGGAAGTTGTGCGTGTATCGCGGCGCGAAAGCGCGTAATTATCGGTGATTTGCCGTCCAAACGGTAGGGTGAGCCGGGTTTTTGCGGCTAGTGCGGGCCCAGCCGGCGCGCGGCCGCCACCAGCTTGTTGCGGCTGAAGATCAGGTTCCAGCGGGTCCCGCCGGCCTGGCGCCAGAGCACGGCCGCGCGGATGCCGGCCAGTAACAGCGCGCGGATGCGCGCCGCGTTGTCCGGGTTGCTGAGATAGCCCTGGTCACCCTGCACGATGATGCGCGGGCCCATCATGCTGATGGTATTCTGGTAGATGTCGGCCAGTCGCGCGATGGTGTTGTCGTGCAACGCGTCGAAGAACTCGAGCTGCTTCTCCGCGGCCTGGATGCCTTCCTGGATGGTGGTGACCAGGTCGGTGCGGCGACGCAGACGCCGTTCCAGGTGAAGCAGCGTGATCACATAGCGCGTGAGTTCGAGTTCGCGGCGCGTGTGGTCCTGCCCGAGCTGCTGTTCGAGCACCGTGAAGCCCAGGCGCAACGACGAGATGTCGCCGTAAATGCCGTCGACCGTATCGGCATCCAGCGTGAACAGGCTGCGAATCGCAGTCTCGAAGGCGCGGGGTTCCGGGGTGCCTTCCCAGGCGATCTCGCGCACGAGCTCGGCGCATTGAAACATCGCCGCCATGGCGATGGCACGGTTTTCGACAGACTGTTCCAAGGCTACACCTGCTGTACGTTGTTGAGCGTGGTGATCAAAGGGTTCAGGCCTCGACGGCGTCCTCGATGATGGCGCCGCCCAGGCATTCCTCGCCATTGTAAAAGACAATCGACTGTCCCGGCGTAATGGCTCGTTGCGGTTGCGCGAAGTCCACGCGCAGAGTCGCGGCGTCGAGCGCCGTCACGGTACAGGCCTGGTCGGGCTGGCGGTAGCGGATCTTGGCGGTGCAGGACAGTGGCAAGGCCGGCGCCTTCCCGGCCACCCAGTGCGCCTGGCGCGCGATCAGCGCGGGCTGGTACAGCATGGGGTGATCGTGGCCCTGGGCGACGATCAGTCGGTTATCCGCGAGGTCCTTGCCCACGACGAACCAGGGCGCCTCGCCTGCATCACGTACGCCGCCGATACCGAGGCCCTGGCGCTGACCCAGCGTGTAGTACATCAGCCCCTGGTGCTCGCCCATGGGTTCGCCTTCGGGTGTGACCATGGGGCCCGGCCGGGCCGGCAGGTAGCGGCTCAGGAAGTCGCGGAACTTGCGCTCGCCGATGAAGCAGATGCCGGTGCTGTCCTTTTTCGCCGAGGTTACGAATCCCGCCTTGCGGGCGATTTCGCGCACGCGGGGTTTCTCCAGCTCCCCGACCGGAAACAGGGTGCGGGTGAGTTGCGGCTGGCCGAGCGTGTAGAGGAAATAGGTCTGGTCCTTGTTGGTGTCGATGCCGCGCAGCATGCGGGCGCGCTCCGGCCCGTGCTCGACCCGCGCGTAGTGGCCCGTGGCGATGTAGTCGGCACCGAGGCCCAGCGCGTAGTCGAGGAACGCCTTGAACTTGATCTCCTTGTTGCACATGACGTCCGGGTTGGGCGTGCGGCCGCGCCGGTACTCGTCGAGGAAATACTCGAACACGCGATCCCAGTACTGGCGCGCGAAGTTGACCTTGTGCAGGACGATCTCGAGGTCCTCGCACACCGCCTGGGCATCGGCCAGGTCCTGGGCGGCCGCGCAGTAGTCCGCGTCGTCGTCGTCCTCCCAGTTCTTCATGAACAGGCCCTCGACGCGGTAGCCCTGCTCGATAAGGCGCAGGGCCGCGACCGACGAATCGACGCCGCCCGACATGCCGACGATCACGCGTGGAGAAGGGGAGATCATGGTGTTTCGTGGGTTCGCTGTCAGAGGTCGCTCATCAGGTCGAGCGGATAGCGCCGCCCGGCTAGGTAATCGTCGATACAGCGCAGGACCAGCGGGCTGCGCAGGCCGAGGTCGGATCGAAGCAGTGCATCTCGGTCCATCCAGTGATTGGCGAGGATGTCCGGGTCGAGATTCGCGCCCCCGTCGTGGTCTACGAGCTGGCCCGTGAACGCCGCGCGCAGGAACGTCAGGCCGCTTTGCGGGTGAATCCAGCGGTAGAGCCCGACCAGCGCGGTGGGCTCGAAGCCCCAGCCGGTCTCCTCGCGCGTCTCGCGGATCACGGCGTCGCTCAGGCTTTCGCCTTCCTCGAGGTGCCCGGCGGGCTGGTTGAGCACGCGCGCACCGGCCTCCGCTTCCTCGACCAGCAGAAAACGGCCCTCGCGTTCGACCACGCAGGCCACGGTGACGTTCGGCTTCCAGACCATGGGCCGGATCATATCATGCGCGCGGCAGCGCTCCAGGGCTGCGGCATCCCGCTGCTTTGATGTACCAAGCGCACCCGGAACTTTCGCTTGCTCGCGGCGTCTTAATCTCGAAACCCCTTAACCATCAAGGGGTTAATCGTGAATTCGTGACAACGTGCCATTGGGTCCGCAGGGCGTGCTGCGGTATACTCTGAGTCCCGCCGATATTGACCGCAACTGAACTAGACTCAGAAGAAAATGGCAGAGGAACAGCAACACGATCTCGACGGTCAGCTGCTCGTCGAGGAATCGAAACCCCGCGTCAAGAAGCCGCCCATGTATAAGGTGGTGCTGCTGAACGACGACTACACGCCGATGGAGTTCGTGGTTCAGGTCCTGGAGACCTTCTTCAACATGGACCGGGAGCGCGCCACCCGCGTGATGCTGGCGGTGCACACGAAAGGGAAGGGGGTCTGCGGCATCTACACCCGCGATATCGCGGAAACGAAGGTGGCGCAGGTCAATGAGTATTCCCGGGAAAATCAGCATCCTCTGTTGTGTTCGATGGAGGAGGCCGACTGACCCGGCCGGAACAGTGTGAGAGCCCATGCTCAGTAAAGAACTCGAATTTTCCCTGAATGCCGCCTTCAAGACCGCGCGCGAGAGCCGGCATGAATTCATGACCGTGGAACACCTGCTGCTGGCGCTGGTGGACAACCCGACGGCGGCAGGGGTGATGCGCGCCTGCGGGGTCGATCTCGATGGCCTGCGCCGTGACCTGGCGATGTTCATCGACGACAACACGCCGCTGCTGCCGCCGAACGACCCGCGCGACACCCAGCCGACGCTGGGGTTCCAGCGCGTGCTGCAGCGCGCGGTATTCCATGTACAGTCCTCCGGCAAGAAGGAAGTCAACGGCGCCAACGTGCTGGTGGCCATCTTCGGCGAGCAGGACTCCCAGGCCGTGTACCTGCTCGGCAAGTACGACCTGACGCGCCTGGACGTGGTGAATTACATCTCCCACGGCATCTCCAAGATCGGCGACGAGGAGGAGATCGAGGACGAGAGCATCGCGCCCGAGGAAGTGGAGGGCGAGGACGATGAGGCGCGCAAGAGCCCGCTCGAGGAGTTCGCGACCAACCTCAATGCCCTGGCCATCCAGGGCAAGATCGACCCGCTCATCGGCCGCGACGCGGAGATCGAGCGCACCATCCAGATCCTGTGCCGCCGGCGCAAGAACAACCCGCTGTTCGTCGGCGAGGCCGGCGTGGGCAAGACGGCCATCGCCGAAGGCCTGGCGAAGAAGATCGTGGACGAGGACGTGCCCGAGGTGCTGGCCGATAGCACCATCTACTCGCTCGACTTGGGTGCGCTCGTGGCGGGTACCAAGTACCGCGGCGACTTCGAGAAGCGTCTCAAGGGCGTGCTGCGCCAGCTCAAGAAGGAAGAAGGCGCCGTGCTGTTCATCGACGAGATCCACACCATTATCGGCGCCGGCTCGGCATCGGGTGGGGTGATGGATGCCTCCAACCTGATCAAACCGATGCTGGCCTCGGGTGAGCTCAAGTGCATCGGGTCGACCACCTACCAGGAATACCGCGGCATCTTCGAGAAGGACCGGGCGCTGGCCCGCCGGTTCCAGAAGATCGACGTGAACGAGCCGTCGGTGGACGAGACCTTCGAGATTCTCAAGGGCCTGAAATCACGCTTCGAGGATCACCACGCCGTCAAGTACACCAACAAGGCACTGCGCGCGGCGGCCGAGCTCTCGGAGAAGTACATTTCCGACCGGCACCTCCCGGACAAGGCCATCGATGTGATCGACGAAGCGGGCGCGAACCGCCGCCTGCAGCCTGAAAGCAGCCGCAAGAAGACCATCAACGTCCACGACATCGAGAACATCGTGGCCAAGATCGCGCGCATCCCGCCGAAGAGCGTGTCGGCCTCCGACATGGAGACGCTGAAGAATCTCGAGCGGGACCTCAAGATGGTGGTCTACGGTCAGGACGAGGCCATCGGCCTGCTGTCCTCCGCGATCAAGATGTCGCGCTCCGGTCTGGGTGATCCGGACAAGCCGATCGGCTCGTTCCTGTTTGCCGGCCCGACCGGCGTCGGGAAGACCGAGGTCACCCGGCAACTGGCCAAGGTGCTCGGTATCGAGCTGGTGCGTTTCGACATGTCGGAGTACATGGAACGCCACACGGTCTCCCGTCTCATCGGCGCGCCGCCCGGCTACGTCGGTTACGACGAGGGCGGCCTGCTGACCGATGCCATCCTCAAGCATCCGCACGCGGTACTGCTGCTCGACGAGATCGAGAAGGCGCATCCCGATGTCTTCAACCTGCTGCTGCAGGTGATGGACCACGGCACGCTCACCGACACCAACGGGCGCAAGGTCGATTTCCGTAACGTGGTGATCGTGATGACGAGTAACGCGGGGGCCGAATCGCTCACCCGCAAGTCCATGGGCTTCACGCCGCAGGATCACACCACGGACGCGATGGAAACCATCAAGAAGACCTTCACGCCGGAGTTCCGCAACCGGCTGGATGCCATCATCCAGTTCAAGGCGCTGGACCCGCGCACGATCGTCAACGTGGTCGACAAGTTCATCATCGAGCTGGAGGCACAGCTGGAGGAGAAGAAGGTCACTCTCGTGGTCGAGGATTCCGCGCGGCACTGGCTCGCCGAACGCGGTTACGACCCGCTGATGGGCGCCCGCCCGATGGCGCGTGTCATCCAGGAGCACATCAAGAAGCCGCTCGCCAACGAGATCCTCTTCGGCAAGCTGGCCGGCGGTGGCGAGGTGCGGATTGCGGCCGGCGAGGACGGGCTGGAATTCGAGTACGAAACGGAAGAGGCGGTGCACTAGGCACCGCCTCTTTGGTATTCGCCAGGGATTCCCGGGGCCGGCGAACCGCGATCAGCGGTTGCGGTAGGTGATGCGGCCCTTGGTGAGATCGTAGGGCGTCAGCTGCACGGTCACGCGGTCTCCGGTGAGGATGCGAATGTAGTTCTTGCGCATCCTGCCGGAGATGTGGGCCGTGACGACATGGCCGTTATCCAGTTCCACTCGGAACATCGTGTTGGGCAGGGTGTCCACCACCGTGCCTTCCATTTCGATGTGATCTTCTTTAGCCATAGTCCTACGTATGGGCGTCGCAGCATTGACCAGCGGGTATTATCGATAACTGGCCAGATAAAACAAGCGTCGAAACGCGCTTCTTGTTGACTCTAGGACATTTTTTCCTGTCGTGCGTCCCATTTGCGCTGGCCCGGCGCATTGCCTACACTACGCGGCTTCATATTCTTGGCTCGACCACAGACCTCACATAATTAGATAAGGCAAGAGGCCGCCAATATGACCTTCGCAGCCGTGTTCCCCGGCCAGGGCTCCCAGTCCATGGGCATGCTCGCCGAGTTGGGCGACAAGTTCTACCAGGTTCGTGAAACCTTCCAGGAAGCGTCCGATGCCCTCGGTTTCGACCTCTGGTCGCTGACCCAGAACGGTCCCGAGAGCGAACTCAACAGCACCGAGAACACCCAGCCGGCCATGCTGGCCGCCGGCGTCGCCGTGTGGCGCGTGTGGAAGGCGCAGGGCGGCTGCATGCCCCGCGCCATGGCCGGCCACAGCCTCGGTGAATACACCGCGCTGGTCTGCGCGGGCGCGATGGACTTCGACGCCGCCGTCACGCTGGTCCGCGAGCGCGGCCGTCTGATGCAGGCCGCCGTGCCGGAAGGCGAGGGCGCGATGGCGGCCATCCTGGGCCTGTCCGACGAGGACGTGAAGGCGGTCTGCGAGAAAGCGGCCGAGGGCGAGGTGGTCGAACCCGTCAACTTCAACTCGCCCGGCCAGGTCGTGATCGCCGGCAGCGCCACCGCCGTCGAGCGGGCGGTCGCCGCGGCCAGCGAGGCCGGTGCCAAGCGCGCCCTCAAGCTCCCCGTCAGCGTGCCGTCGCACTGCAGCCTGATGCGCGGCGCCGGCGACGAGCTCGCGGCTCGCCTGGCAGGCGTGGCCATCAAGGCCCCGTCGATCCGCGTACTCCATAATGCCGATGTCACGGCTCACGACGACGCCGACAAGATTCGCGACGCCCTGGCCCGCCAGCTCTACAGCCCGGTGCGCTGGGTCGAAACTGTTAACCGCTTGGCGGCGGACGGCGTGTCCGACATCGTAGAATTCGGCCCCGGCAAGGTGCTCGCCGGCCTGACCAAACGTATCGACAAATCCATCGCGGCCCAGTGTGTTCTCGACGCGGCTTCGCTCGAGAAGGCGCTCGCGCTTTGTGGGGAGAAAGGCTGATGAAACTCGAAGGTGAAATCGCACTGGTGACTGGAGCCAGCCGGGGTATCGGCAAGGCCATCGCCACCGTGCTCGGCCAGCAGGGCGCGACCGTGATCGGCACGGCAACCAGTGAAGGTGGCGCCGAGGCCATCAGCAGCTACCTGAACGAGGCCGGCATCACGGGGCGTGGCATGAAGCTCGATGTCACCAATCCCGACGAGGTCGCCGCGACCGTCAAGGCCATCGCGGACGACTTCGGTGCGATCACTGTTCTGGTCAACAACGCGGGCATCACGCGCGACAACCTGCTGATGCGGATGAAGGACGAGGAATGGGATGCCATCATGGATACCAACCTCACGTCCGTGTTCCGGGTCTCGAAGGCCTGCCTGCGCGGCATGATGAAGGCCAAGAAGGGCCGCATCATCAGCATCGCCTCCGTGGTCGGGGCCACCGGCAACCCGGGGCAGGCTAACTACGCTGCCGCCAAGGCGGGTATCGTCGGCTTCTCCAAGTCGCTGGCGCGCGAGGTGGGTTCCCGTGGCATCACGGTCAACGTGGTCGCACCCGGGTTCATCGACACGGATATGACCCGCGCGCTGCCGGAAGAGCAGCGCGACGCGCTGGTCGGCCAGATTGCTCTGGGCCGCCTCGGTCAGGCCGAGGACATCGCCAACGCGGTGGCCTTCCTGGCGTCTCCGGAAGCCGGCTACATCACCGGCGAGACCCTGCATGTGAACGGGGGCATGCACATGGCGTGATGGCCATGTGCTAGAAACGGGCGCAGGTAATCATCGCAAGCATATGTAATCAAAGGTTTTTGGATGGGGGCGAAAACTGAGCGGCCCGATCCTGAAGGGTGGGCCCCGCGCCCGGTACGTGCCATGCGCGCGCCGGAGTAGATTGGCGGGGGGCTTTACACTAAAATACCGCCGCAGTTACGCTGCATTGAGCAAACAGGGGATATATAGACAATGAGCACTATCGAAGAACGCGTCAAAAAGATCGTTGTGGAGCAGTTGGGTGTCAAAGAAGAAGAAGTCACCAACGAAGCTTCCTTTGTTGATGATCTGGGCGCCGATTCTCTGGATACCGTCGAACTGGTCATGGCTCTGGAAGAAGAGTTCGAGACCGAGATTCCCGACGAAGAAGCCGAAAAGATCACCACCGTTCAGCAGGCCATCGACTACGTCAACGCGCACAAGTAAGCGCGTAGTCTGCTGGAGGTAATAGAAGAAAAAGACCGCGACCTATATGGTGGCGGTCTATTTCTTTGGGTCCTAAAGCTAAACCTAAGAAGGGAAAAGCCTTGTCCAAGCGTCGTGTAGTTGTCACCGGTCTGGGTATCGTCTCTCCGGTCGGTTCCACCATCGATTCCGCCTGGGAAAACATCAAGGCAGGGAAGAGCGGCATTGGTCCGATTAGCCCCGATCTGTTCGATTGCACCGATTTCTCGGTGCGTATCGCGGGCAACGTGAGCGGCTTCAACGCTGACGACTACATCAAGCCGAAAGACCAGAAGAAGATGGATCTCTTCGTCCAGTACGGTATGGCGGCCGGTATCCAGGCCATTGCCGACGCCGGGCTGGAGGTCACGGACGAAAACGCCGAACGCATCGGCGTGTCCATCGGTTCGGGTATCGGCGGGCTCGGCACCATCGAGCGCAATTACGAGGCCTACATGAAAGGTGGGCCGCGCAAGATTTCCCCCTTCTTCGTCCCCAGCGCCATCATCAACATGATCTCGGGCAACCTTTCGATCATGTATGGTCTGAAGGGTCCGAACATCGCCATGGTCACGGCCTGCGCCACGGCCACCCATGGCATCGGCGACGCCGCGCGCCACATCATCTACGGCGATGCCGACGTGATGATCGCAGGCGGCGCCGAGATGGGCTGCACCGTGCTGGGTATCGGCGGTTTCGCCGCAGCCCGCGCGCTCTCGACGCGTAACGACGATCCGCAGGCGGCCAGCCGCCCGTGGGATCAGGATCGCGACGGCTTCGTGCTCGGCGACGGTGCCGGCGTGCTGGTGCTCGAAGAATATGAGCACGCCAAGGCCCGTGGCGCCAAGATCTACTGCGAACTGGGTGGTCTGGGCTGGTCGGCCGATGCGTATCACATGACTTCGCCGTCCGAAGGCGGCGAGGGTGCGGCCCGCTGCATGACCATGGCCATGAAGGACGCGGGCATCAACCCGGAGCAGATCGATTACATCAATGCCCACGGCACCTCCACGCCGGCGGGTGACGTGGCGGAAGCGGCTGCAGTGAAGCGCGCCTTCGGCGATCACGCCAAGAAACTCGCCGTGAGCTCCACCAAGTCGATGACCGGTCACCTGCTGGGTGCCGCCGGTGGCATCGAGGCCGTATTTACGGTCCTGGCGATCCGCGACCAGATCATGCCGCCGACGATCAACCTCGAGAACCAGGATCCGGCGTGTGACCTGGACTTCGTGCCGAACACGGCCCGGGAAGCCAAGATCGAGATGGCCCTGTCCAACTCCTTCGGTTTCGGCGGGACCAACGGCACGCTGGTGTTCAAGAAACTCTCCTGATTCTTCCCCCCCACGGGCGGGGCGAGTAGCTCGCGTGCTCTTACGCTGGTTCGACACGACTCCCGATCTGCTCGCCCTGCACCGTCGGTATCCCGCGCGATACCCGTTTCTCCTCGAAAGTGCCGTGACCGGCACACCCCAGTCGCGCTACTCCCTGTTGCTCGCCCTGCCGGGGGAGCGGTTGGTCCTCGATGAGAACGGCAAGCTGTCTGGTGCCTTTGCCGACAACCATCACCGCTTCCTCGATGCCCTCGACGCCTGGTGGGCGGATCAACGGCCGGACCAGCCGGATCTGACGGGGTCCGATCTGCCATTCCACGGGGGATGGTTCGTCTATCTTGGCTATGAGATGGCGGGTGAAATCGAGCCGACGCTGGCTTTGTCGGCGCCCCCTGAACGCACACCAGTCGCCGTGGCCGTACGATGTCGCGGGGCGGTGATCATCGACCACGCAAAGCAGCGCAGCGCCGTCCTTGTCGAGCCGGGACACGATGAAGCGCTCGATGGCCTGGTCCGTGACGTGCTCGCGGAAGACGCCTCGGGCTTGGATCCCGGTGACCTTGTATTGGGTGCCGTGCGGGAAGATGCGCCGGACCTCTACCTGGTGGGGGTCGAAGCCTGCAAGCGCTACATCCGCGACGGAGACGTGTTCCAGGTGAACCTTTCGCGGGCCTGGGCGGTGGACATGCGGTCACCCGTGAGCAGCGCGTCCGTTTATGCACGCCTTCGGCAGGCGAATCCGGCGCCGTTCGCGGCGCTGGCCGACTTCGGCGAGTGGGCCATCATCAGCTCGTCGCCGGAACGCCTGGTGCGCGTTCTCGGTGAGCGGGTCGAGACGCGCCCGATCGCCGGCACCCGGCCCCGGGGACAGGATCGCGATGACGACGCACGTCTTTCCAGCGAACTCATCGGTCACCCGAAAGAACGGGCCGAGCACGTGATGCTGATCGATCTCGAACGCAACGACCTCGGGCGCATCGCCGAGCCCGGCAGTATCCGCGTCGACGAACTGATGACGGTGGAGAGTTACCGGCATGTGCATCACATCGTCTCGAACGTGGCGGGGCGGCGGCGTCCCGGCGTGACGCCGGGGGAGGTCATCCGTGCGGTTTTTCCGGGCGGCACCATCACGGGCTGCCCCAAGGTACGCTGCATGGAAATCATCGGCGAACTCGAGCAGGAGGGACGCGGTGCCTATACCGGGTCGCTCGGTTATCTCGATCGCAACGGCGACATGGACCTCAATATCCTCATCCGCACGATAACGCGACAGGGCGATACCCTGCGTTTTCGCACGGGCGCCGGAATCGTGGCCGACTCGGATCCCCGGGCGGAACTCGAAGAGACGCGCCACAAGGCCCGCGGACTGCTGCGCGCTCTGGGGCAGGCGGGATGATGCCGCCCCCGATGCTCGTCAACGGTCAGGCGGCGAACACCATCGACGCCCGTGATCGCGGCCTGCAATACGGTGATGGCGTGTTCGAGACCCTCGCCCTGTTCAATGGAGTGGTGCGGCACTGGCCGGCGCATCTGGCGCGGCTGCGTCAGGGCTGCGAGCGCCTGGGGTTGCCCCAGCCCTGCGAATCGACGCTATTGGCGGAGATCGACACCGTGGCCACGCGAGCCCGGCGCGAAATCGTCAAGCTGGTGGTCACGCGTGGTGTTCAGGGTCGCGGTTACCGCCCCCTGAAGGCGGCCACGCCCACGCGCATCGTCAGCCGCCATGACTGGCCCGATCACCCCGCATCGTATTCAGTGGATGGAATCGAGGCGACCGTCTGCCAGACGCCGCTGGGGATGAATCCGCAACTGGCGGGTATCAAGCACCTCAACCGACTGGAGCAAGTGCTGGCCCGCGGCGAATGGGCCGACGAATACCAGGAAGGCGTGATGTACGACACGCGCGGCCAGGTCGTTTCCGGTACCATGAGCAATCTGTTTATCGTCTCCGCGGCAGGCCTAGTGACACCGGACCTGAGCCAATGCGGCATCGAGGGCACCATGCGCGCACACGTGCTGGAGCTGGCAATCGCGTTGGGGATTCGGACCGAGGTCCGCGCCGTGGGGGCAGCCGAACTGCGAACGGCGCAAGGGCTGTTTTTTACCAATGGTGTAATCGGTATCTGGCCCGTGCGGCGCCTCGATAACCGGACTTACAAGATTCCAGAACTCATCAGGACACTGGCAAGCCGCATCGGTGAGCCCGAACCGGATCAATGAAACGAATTCTTCTGACCCTCTTTCTGCTTGCGGTGGCGATTGCCGCCGGTGCACTCCTCGATTTTCAGAATTACATCACCTCGCCAGTCGGAGAGGACGAGGAATCCATCGTCTACGAGGTGCGCAAGGGCGCATCGCTCGGCGTCGTCGCACGTGAACTCCATGCACAGGGTCTGATCGAGCGTCCGTTGTACTGGAAGCTGCTCGCGCGCCTGGAAGGCAAGACCCGCAGTATTCGCCTGGGTGAATTCCGCCTTTCGGGCGCGATGTCACCGTCTGAAATCCTCGACACCCTGGTCTCCGGTGCCACGGTGCAATACAGCCTCACGGTGTTGGAGGGATGGAACTTCCGTCAGTTGATGGCAGCCGTCGCAGCCCACCCAAAGCTCATCGCCACCGACATCACCCAGGATCCGGATCGGTTGATGACGCACCTCGGTCAGCCGGGCATGCACCCCGAGGGCTGGTTCTATCCCGACACCTACCATTTCCCCAAGGGCACGACCGACCTGGCCTTCCTCGAACGCGCCTACGGCATCATGGCCTCAACCCTCGAACAGGAATGGTCGGGGCGGGAGCCCGATCTCCCGCTCGATTCGGCCTACGAGGCGCTGATCCTCGCCTCCATCGTGGAGAAGGAGACGGCGGTGGCGTCCGAGCGACCGATGATCGCGGCCGTGTTCCTGTCGCGCCTGCGCAAGGGCATGCGCCTGCAGACGGACCCGACCGTGATCTATGGCATGGGTGAGCTTTTCGACGGCAATATCCGCAAATCCGACCTGCTGCGGGACACGCCCTACAACACCTACACCCGCGCCGGGCTGCCGCCGACGCCGATCGCGCTCCCCAGCGGAGCGGCGATACACGCCGTGCTGCATCCGGCCGAGACCGATGCCCTGTATTTCGTTGCCAAGGGCGACGGCAGCCATCATTTTTCGGCCACGTACGACGAGCACCGCGACGCCGTCATCCAGTTCCAGCTCGGTGGCAATGCCAGCCGCTACAAGGGGAGCCAGTAATGGCGGCTCGCGGCAAGTTCATCACCGTCGAGGGCATCGAGGGCGTCGGCAAGTCGACCAACATCGAGTTCATCCGTCAGGCCTTGGCCGCGGCGGGCAAACGCGTCATCGTGACGCGGGAGCCGGGTGGCCCTGAAGTGAGCGAGGCGATACGCGAGGTGCTGCTCTCGCCGGAGCTGCCATCCATGCATCCCGATACCGAGTTACTGCTCATGTTCGCCGCCCGTGCCGAGCACCTGCACCAGCGCATCCTGCCGGCGATCGAGCAAGGCGACTGGGTCGTGTGCGACCGGTTCACCGACGCGACCTACGCCTACCAGGGCGGCGGTCGCGGGATCGCACGTGAACGCATCGCCGCGCTTGAAGGTTTCGTGCAGGGTGACCTGCGCCCCGACGCCACCATCCTGCTGGACACTGATGTAGACACGGGACTGAGCCGCGCCAAGAACCGCGGCGCCGCCGATCGTTTCGAGCAGGAAACGGTGAATTTCTTCGAGCGTGTCCGCGACTGCTACCTGGACATGGCGAAGGCCGAGCCCCGGCGGTACCACGTCGTCAACGCCGCCCTGCCGCTGACGGACGTCCAGACGCAGATCGCGGCCGTCATCGACGCCCTGGTGTGCGGCACCTCATGACCTATCCGTGGTTGAGCGAACAGTGGGCACGCCTGGTCGAGCGCCTGCGCGCCGACCGTCTCCCGCACGGCCTGATGCTGGCCGGCCCGGGCGGACTCGGAAAGGGGGCGCTGGCTCAGGCACTTGCATCGAGCCTGCTCTGTGAAACGCCCAACGACGATGGCACGGCCTGCGGCAGCTGCCACGGCTGCCGGATGTTCGCGGCCGGAACGCACCCCGATTACCAGCACGTGACACCCGAGGAACCCGGGGCCCAGATCAAGGTGGACCAGGTGCGCGAACTCATTCGCTTCATGGCGCTCAGTCGTCAGTACGAGCGCTACAAGGTCGCCATCATCGAGCCGGCCGAAGCAATGAACCCGAATGCGGCCAACAGCCTGCTGAAGACGCTCGAGGAACCGGCGTCGCAGTCTGTGCTGATCCTGGTGACCTCGCAGCCGTCGGTGCTGCCGGCGACCATTCGCAGCCGCTGCCAGCGCATCGACATCCGGGCCCCGCGTTCGGATGCGGGACTGGCCTGGCTGGCCGATCAAGGCCTTGGCGAGTCCGATGCCGCCGCATTGCTCAAGCAGGCCAACCAGGCTCCGCTGCTGGCCCTTCAGCTCGCGGAAGAAGGAGCGCTGGAGACCCAGGCCGACTTCTTCGGCCAGTTCATGGATGTGCTGCGCGGCCGCGGTTCCGCCCCCGCGATGGCCGAGAAATGGCGGTCTGGAAACCTCGAACGCATGCTCGCCTGGCAGATCGAGTGGGTGGACGAAATGACACGGTTTCTCGCCACTGGCGAGATGACGGCAGCAGGCGAGACGGCTACCGTGCTGTCGCGCCTGGCGCCGCTGATGGGCACGCAGGGCCTATTTGACCTGCGTGACCAACTCATACAATATCGACGCATGCTCACGGGCAACCTGAACGCCCAGATGATGCTCGAGGACATTCTCCAGGCCTGGTCGCAGACACTCGACCTCGGCAAGAGAAAAACCGCGTAGAGAGGGGAAACGCTATGCCGGCCGGACAAGGTATTCTTTCGCTGGCGATCAAGGACAAGGGTTCGCTGTACGCCGCCTACATGCCGTTCGTGAAAAACGGCGGGCTGTTCATTCCGACGACGAAACCCTACAAGATCGGCGACGAGGTCTTCATGCTGTTGACCCTGATGGAAGACAAGGAGCGCCTGCCGGTGGCCGGCAAGGTCGTCTGGGTCACGCCTCAGGGCGCACAGGGCAACCGGACGCCCGGTATCGGCGTGCAGTTCTCCGAACAGGACAACGGCCAGACCCGCAACAAGATCGAGGGCCTGCTGGCCGGTGCCTTGAAGGCCGATCGACCGACCCATACGATGTAACCCACGATTCACACCCGGATTGACCCAAAGGCGCCCCAGGGCGCCTTTTCATTGCCAGACTGAAGACGACAGCATGCTCATCGACTCCCATTGCCATCTCGATCGCGTCGACCTCGAACCCTTCGACGGCTCGCTCGACAACGCCCTGAACCTCGCCCGTGACAACGGCATCGGCGGTTTTCTATGCGTCTGCATCGATACCGAGCATTTCGCGGATGTCCGTGACATCGCGGCGGACCGCGACGACGTCTGGTGCTCCGTCGGCGTGCACCCGGACGCGCAGGACGTGCACGAACCGGATGTGGGCGAGCTCTGTGAACTCGCGGCCGACCCCAACGTCATCGCCATCGGCGAGACCGGCCTCGATTACTTCCGCCTCAAGGGTAACCTCGAGTGGCAGCGGGATCGCTTCCGCACCCACATCCGCGCCGCGAAACAAACCGGCAAGCCGCTGATCATCCACACGCGGGCCGCGCGCGAAGACACGCTGCGTATCCTGAAAGAGGAGGGGGCGGACGAGGTCGGTGGCGTGATGCACTGCTTCGCCGAGGACTGGGATACCGCCGAGAAGGCCATGGAACTCGGTTTCTATATCTCGTTCTCGGGTATCGTGACCTTCAAGAACGCAGAAGAACTTCGCGAGGTCGCCCGAAAGGTCCCCCTGGACCGCCTCCTGGTGGAAACGGACTCACCCTACCTCGCACCCGTGCCGCACCGGGGACAGGGGAATCACCCGGCATGGGTGCGCCACGTCGCCGAGCGCGTGGCCGACGTCCAGAATCGCCCTATGGACGCGATCGAAGATGCCACGACCGACAACTTCCATCGGCTCTTCTCCTCAGCACGAGTCTGAACCGGACACCTCCTGTCGCTAGTGTCCATGGTTCGCGGCAGGGCGTGTTTTCGCGCCCTCCCGCGGAACTTCGGTGCAAATCCATCAAAAATTCCGAAAAAAGGCACCAGATTAGTGCGTTTCGACGCCAATCTCGATGGAAATGCAGGCCTGACTAACGGGTGGTTTTTGCCGATAAACGGTAACGACGTGTAATCAGGCGAACGCGGGACGCCCGCGATGACACCATTAGCTTCCGCTTATATTCACACAAAAACGCAAACTTATTGAGTATTCGCAATATTCTGCCTGAACTTTCCCGTGACCTGACTTTTTGGCCTTCGCAGAGTTTGAAGCCGGTCACAGTTTTTTTGCCCATGCTATAAAGCCGAGCAATGCTGCCGAAAAGGCAGTTTTATGTGCGTCCAAATAAGAAAAACGCGGCCTATCGCGTGTTTCACCGGCTCGGGAGCTAACAAATGGCTGAAAGGCAGGGATCCAAACCATCCGTTTTTCTCAAATCCCTCACGCCCATCGCGTTGGGTATCAGCCTCGCGCTGAGTGGCTGCGGAGGCAGTAGCGGGGGAAGTGATCCGACAGGGCTCTCCATCGCCGGTGGCTCGATCAAGGGGCCGCTCGCCAACGCCAATGTGGCGGTTTATCCCATCACGCTCGGGGCCACCGTCGGCATCGACCGTACGACGGCGATCGCGACGGGCAGCACCAACAGCCAGGCCCAGATCACGGGATTGAACATCCCGGCTGGGACTACGGGCCCCTTGCTGCTGGAATTCACGGCCACGGATCTCACCACCGACCTGATGACAGGGGGCGCGCCGACGGTTCAGACGATGCGCACGGTGGTGACGAGCGCGGACATCGCCGCGAACCGGACGCGCTACTACGGTTCACTGCTGACCACCATGGCCACGGACATCGGCCTGGCCAAGGCAACGGACACCTCGCTGGACGGCACGATCGACGAAGATGAACTCGTCGCGGCGCTGGGCGATGCGTCCGACCAGGTGCTCTCGACCCTGGGCTTCGGTGCATCGTCGGAAGACGTCAACGTCTTCACGACGTCGCCGATTGCCGACGAAACCACCTCGACCCCCGAAGCCGCGCAGGCCACCACGGATTTCCGGACCGCCATCGAGGCCTTCGGGGCCATCCTGAGCCAGATGGACGCAGAGGCCGGCGGCGACGGGGAAGGGGCCATCGATTATGCGGACGAGGTCCTCGCGGCCTTGACCGACGACCTCGCCAGCGACGGCCTGATCGATGGCACCGGCAGCAGCGGCCCGATCACGGATTTCACCGAATCGACGTTGACGATTCTCCAGCAGGACCCGACCAGCTTGTCGCTGCCGTACGACTCGGACGGTGACGGCGTGGCAGACACCACCATCACGCTCGACCAGATGGACCAGGTGGTCCAGGACGAGACCACGAAAACGGGCGAGTCAGACGTGACCACGGTCATGACCGATGTGGTTGCCGATCCTGCTCCGGCGTCTACCGATCCCGACCGCGATGGGGATGGCGTCCTGAACGCCGCGGATGCCTTCCCTGATGATCCGGCGGAGTGGCTCGACACCGACGGCGATGGCATCGGCAACAACGCCGATACCGACGACGACAACGATGGCCTTTCCGACGGGCCTGACGACTTCCCGCTTGATCCGACCGAACAGACGGACACGGACGGGGACGGCATCGGCAACAACGCGGACGACGACGACGACGACGATGGCGTCCTCGATGCCGATGACGATTTCCCGCTCGACGACACCAAGAGCAGCATCACCGATCTCGATAACGACGGCTGGGACGTCACCTACGACCCCGATGACAACGATCCCGCCAACCCGGGCGTTCCCTTTGTCGACACGGACGGCGACGGGATCCCGGATGCCAGTGACACTGACGACGACAACGACGGCGTCAACGACGGCCCGGATGACTTCCCGCTCGATCCGGCCGAGACGACGGATACCGACGGTGACGGCACGGGCAATAATGCCGATACCGACGACGACGCGGACGGCACACCCGATACCCTGGACGCGTTCCCCCTAGACGCCACCGAGACGTCCGACTTCGACGCCGACGGGATTGGTGACAACGCCGATGCCGATGCCGATGGCGATGGCATCGCCAATACGGACGAGGACCCCAGCACCACCACGCTCTTGAATGCCCCGACGCTCGCGGACCAGGACGGTGACGGCAAGCCGAACTGGCTGGACCGTGACTCGGATGGCGATGGCTACCTCGACAGCGTCGACATTCACGCCTACGACGATACCCAGACAGTCAACAAGGCACCGGTAGTGGCCGATGTCGCCACCACGACCGATGAAGACACCGGGGCTGCCGTCGTACTGGTCGCCTCCGATCCGAACGGTGATCCCGTGACCTACACCGTCGGCTCACCCAGCAGCGGCACCCTCTCGGGAACCGCGCCGAACCTGACATACACGCCGGACGTCGATTTCAACGGTACGGACTCGTTCACCTATACCGCAACGGACGGATCCCTGGCCTCGAACACGGCGACAGTGACGATCACGGTCAACGCCGTGAACGACGCCCCGGTGGCTACCGCCGACGTCGCTGGTACCGCGGAGGACACGCTCGTGACCACCGGTGACGTGCTCGCCAACGATACGGACGTGGAGGGGGATGCGCTGACGATCACCGCATTCGACGCCACATCCGCCAATGGTGGCACGGTGACGAGCAATGGTGACGGCACCTTCGATTACCTGCCCCTTGCCAACTTCGCGGGAACGGACAGCTTCACCTACACGATCTCCGATGGCACCGACTCAGCAACGGCCACGGTCAATATCACTGTGAGCGCCGTCAACGATGCCCCGGTGGCCGTTGACGACAGCGTCACCACCAACGAGGACACGCCGGCTGCGAACATCGCCGTCCTTGCGAACGACTCGGACGTGGAGAACGACACGCTGTCGGTCACGGCCAAGACCGATGGCACCAATGGCACCGTCACCATCAACGGGGACAACACCGTAACCTATACGCCGAACGCCGATTTCAATGGCACGGACAGCTTCACCTACACGGTATTCGATGGCACCGACAGCTCGGTCGCAACGGTCAACGTTACCGTCAACGCGGTCAACGACGCGCCGGTAGCGGTCGACGACAGCGTGACCACCGACGAGGACACGGCGGCCGCCAGCATCGTGGTCCTGGCCAACGACTCGGACGTCGAGAACGACGCACTGTCGGTTACGGCCAAGACGGACGGGGCCAACGGCACGGTCACGATCAATGGCGACAATACCGTGACCTACACGCCGAACGCCGATTACAACGGTAGCGACAGCTTCACCTACACGGTCTCGGACGGCACCGACACGGCGACTGCTGCGGTCAACGTTACCGTCAATGCGATGAACGATGCGCCGGTTGTCGTCGATGACAGCGTGACCACTGATGAGGACACGGCCGCCAACGGTATTGCGGTCCTGGCCAACGACTCCGATGTGGAGAACGATGCGCTTTCGATCACGGCCACGACCAATGGTGCCAACGGTACGGTTTCGACCGACGGTACCACCGTGAGCTACACGCCGAATGCGGACTTCAACGGCAGCGACAGCTTTACCTATACCGTCTCCGACGGCACCGACACGGCGACCGCTACGGTCAACGTCACGGTGAACGCCGTGAACGACGCCCCGGTGGCCACCGATGATGCCGCAAGCATCGTCGTGAACGGTTCCGGAAGCATCAACGTGCTCGCCAATGATACGGATGTCGACACCGGCGATACGCTCAGCATCGTCGGAACCGGAGGTGCGCCGGTCGGTACGGTGACGTTCACGGCATCGAGCATCACCTACGATGCGGCCGGATCGGGCCTCGTTGCAAACGATACGGATAGCTTCACCTACACCGTATCCGACGGCACGGATACCGCGGTTGCGACCGTAACCATCACGATCACTGATAATCCGCCGCCCACGGCTGACGATCAGAGCGCAACCACGAACGAGGACGCCCCGGTGGGCATCACCTTGACGGCTAGTGATCCAAATGGGGATTCGCTGACCTATGCCATCGCCAGCGGACCGGCAAACGGTTCCCTGACGGGGACGGCTCCGAATGTCACCTACACGCCGAATCCGGACTTCAACGGTAGTGACAGCTTTACCTTTACGGTCAACGACGGCACGAGTGACTCGACGCCGGCCACGGTGAGCATTACGGTCAACCCGGTGAACGATGCACCGGTGGCCGACGCCGGGACGCTGAATGTTACGGAGGACACGAACCAGTCCGGTACGCTGACGGGTAGCGATGCCGACGGCGATTTGCTGACCTACAGTATTGTGAGCCAGGGCAGCCTCGGCATTGCGACGGTGACCAATTCGGCCACGGGCGCTTACGAGTACGTGCCGGCAGGTGATGCGGAAGGGGGCGACAGCTTCACCTTCAGCGTCTCGGACGGTTCGCTGTCGTCGAATGCATCGATCACCGTGACCATCACGGGCACGCCTGATGCGCCGGTGGCCAATGGCGACTTCGCAGTCACAGCTGCGAATACGCCGATCCTCATCAGCCCGATCTCGAACGATACGGATGTGGATGCGGGGGATTCGCTCACGCTCAGCGCCGTTGACACCACCTCCTCACAGGGCGGATCGATCTCGAACAACGGTGACGACACGGTCACCTACACACCGCCTGCCGCTTTCAGTGGCGTCGATACCTTCCAGTATACGGTGTCCGACGGCACGCTTACGGCGACCGCCACGGTTACGGTGACCGTCGGCAGCGCTGGCGCTGTGTGGGATCAGTTCAACTGGGATAATGCCAACTGGCAATAACAGTACACTGCTAAAAAGGGGAATAACCGATGAATACGAAAATCAAGAATCTCGCGATTGGAGTCGCCAGTGCCCTGAGCATCATGAGTGCTGGTATTGCCTACGGCGGCTCGGTCACGCTGACCAATACCTTTACCGCCGACAGTCCTGCTGTAGCGGCTGAAGTGAACCAGAACTTCGGGGATGTGAAGACGGCGGTCGATGACAACGACGCGCGCATCAGCGCACTTGAGGCCCAGATTGCGACCCTGCAGGACACGGTCGACCAACTGTCAGGTGCCAACGGATTTAGCGCTTCAACGTTGAGCGGCACTTATACCGCGGTGATCTTCGAGACCGCGCTGTTCGCGGATGTCGACATCCCGGGTGGCACCGGCGCCTGGTCGAGCGTTGGTACATTCGTCTTCGATGGCTCGGGAAATCTGACGTCGGCTTCCATCGATTTCACGGATGCTTTCATCGATTATTACGATACAGAGGCTGGTATTTCCGGTGTTCTGGATTCAAAGGTTATTGTTGAAGAGGGAACCGACACCTTCTCCGGTACGTACACCGTCCTGGCGACCGGGCAGACGACGATCAACGTTCCGGGAACCTGCACCTATAACGGCCAGGTCTCGCGTAGCGGTGACGTCGCAGTCATCCGACTGGGTGAGAACTGTACCGCGTCTACCTCCTATCAGGGCGTCGATGTGGCCCGCGGCGTCTTGATGCTGATTCGACAGTAATCAGACGCTGCTGTGCAAAAGGGCCGCCTAGTGCGGCCCTTTTTTATTCGTTAAATCAGCTGTTTTGGTTCATCAGGTTTCTCACGACCGCGACAGTTGGTCATGTCGCCCAGCCGGGGTCAACCTGGAAACGTTCACCATGCCGCGATTGCAGTTCCTGTAGGCGTGTGGCCAGGGCCTGGTCCCCGCTCTGCTGGCGGTAGTGCATGGGGCCACCCCTGAAGGGGGCGAACCCGGTGCCGAAGACCATCCCTGCGTCCACGAGATCGGCATTCTCGACCACGCCCTCGCGCAGGCAGGCCACCGCCTCGTTGATGTAGCGCAGGATCAGTCGGTCCTGCACCTCCTCGATGGCACCGGCGAAGTCGGTGTGCTTCGCTTTCACCTTCTTGCCATCCGTGTAGCTGTAGAAGCCAGAACCGGACTTGAGGCCCAAGTGCCCCTCGTCCACGGTCTCCCGGAGGATGTCGGGCACACTGTAACCGAGTTCGCGGGCGAGGATGTCGCCGACGTGCAGGCAGATGTCGAGGCCGACGGCGTCACCGAGTTCGATCGGCCCCATCGGCATCCCGAAGTCGCGCGCGGCCTTGTCGATGACCTCTTTCGGCACGCCCTCGCTGTAGAGGATCATCGCTTCCAGCAGGTAGGGCATGAGAATGCGGTTGACGAGGAACCCGGGCGCGCTTTTCACCGGGAGCGGCAGCTTGTCGATCTGGCGGGCGAAGGAGAGTGCCCGGGCCATGACGTCGTCACCTGTGTTCTCTCCGCGCACCACCTCGAGCAGCGGCATCTTGGCGACCGGGTTGAAGAAATGAAGGCCGACCAGCCGGGACGGGTCTTCGAGTGCCTGGCTGAGCTGCTCGAGCGGGATGCTCGAGGTGTTGGTGGCTAGCAGAGCGTCGGGTTTCAGGCGCGACTCGAGGTCCCTGTACAGCGCGGACTTGGCATCGAGGTCCTCGAAGATCGCCTCGATCACGACGTCGGCCCGCGCCACACCGTGACCTTCGGGGTCGGGGATGAGGCGGTCGCCCGCGGCGACACCCTGTAATGGGAAGGCGCGAAAACGTCGCTTATAGAGCTTGTGCGCACGCTTGAGCGTTTGTGCGAGCGCTTCGGGCCTCGGGTCCTGCACACTCACGTGAAAACCCTGCAGGGCACACCAGGCCGCGATATCGCCGCCCATGACGCCGCCGCCCATGACGTGAACGTGTTTGACCTTGAAGGCCTTTCGGTCCCCCTGGCCCTTGAGCAGCGTCTGGAGCTGGAAGACGCGGATCAGGTTCTGCGCGGTTTGACCGGTGATCAGGTGCGCGACGGAGCGCGCCTCTTCGCGGTACATGCGTGCCTTCTCGCCGCCGTACTGTTCCCATAGATCGATGAGGGCCCAGGGCGCGGGATAGTGCGCCTTCGGTGCCTTGCCTGCGACCTTTTTACGCAGCTGCCACGCGATCAGCGCCCGCATGGGCCGCAGGTTTGCGAGGCGGTGAGCCAGGCGCGGTGCCGGAATGGCGGGCCGGGCGAGCACGGTTTCGCGGGCAGCGTGGCGCAATTGACGTTCCGGGAATACCTGATCCACGAGGCCGATGCGTCGCGCCCGCTTCGCATCAAGACTGCGCCCGGTCAGCATCAGATCCATCGCTGCGATGGGTCCGATTCGCTGAATGGAGCGTACGCTGCCGCCGAACCCCGGGTGAATGCCGAGCTTCACCTCCGGCAGGGCCACGCGCGTCGCCGGGTCCTCGAGGGCCAGCCGATAATCGCAGGCGAGGGCGAGTTCCAGTCCGCCGCCCAGGCAATAACCGGTGATCATCGCGACCGTGGGGCAGGGCAGTGCCTCGATCCCATCCATGATCGCCTGCCCGCGGTGGATGAGTTCGACGGCCTCTTCCTTGTCCGCCAGTTGCGTGAATGCCTTGACGTCCGCGCCCGCGATGAAGCCGCCCGCGCGGGCCGAGCCTATTACGAGGCCGCGCGGCGATTGCTCGCGAAGCCGGTCGAGCAGGGCCTCCAGTTCGTCGAGCGTGTCGCGCGTAAGCACGTTGGTCGGTTGTCCCTGCGTCTCGATGTTCACCCAGACGATGCCGTCGTCGTCTTCCTCGATCTGCCAGTTCTTCATCTTCGGGAACGTCATGTTCACCCCGCTGCCGTGTTCTCGACCAGCATGGCGCCGCCCTGGCCGCCGCCGATGCACAAAGTTGCCACGCCCCGTTGGGCCTTCTCGCGTCGCAGGACGTTCAGCACATGCAACACGATGCGCGCGCCAGAGGCGCCCACCGGGTGTCCGAGACTGATGCCACCCCCGTCGACGTTCAGCCGCTCTAACGGGAGTTCACCAAAGGCCTTCTTCAGGCCGAGTTCGTCCCTGCAGTACGTGTCGTCGGCAAACGCCGCCACACAGGCGAGCACCTGGGCGGCAAAGGCCTCGTTGATCTCCCAGTAGTCGATCTTGTCCATCCCCAGCCGCTTGCGCTTGAGCAGCGGCACGGTGGCATGTACCGGCCCGAGGCCCATTTGCGCCGGGTCGAGCCCGGCCCATTCGGAGTCCATGATGCGCCCGAGCACGGGCAGGTCATGCGTGTTCACGGCCCGTTCGCTGGCCAGGATGAGCCAGCTGCAGCCATCGGTGACCTGCGCGCTGTTGCCGGCGGTGACGCTGCCGTAGGGCTTGTCGAAGACGGGGCGAAGCTGCGCCAGCCGGTCGAGATCGGTGTCGGCTCGCAGGCCGTCGTCGCGATCGAAATGATGGCCCGCATCGTCGTAGGCGGTTTCGATCTCGTCGTCGAGCAGGCCGTCCTCGTAGGCGCGTGCCAGTCGTTGATGACTTGCGAGTGCGTACCGGTCCATGGCCTCGCGTGAGATATCGAAGCGATAGGCGAGGTTTTCGGCGGTCTGTCCCATGGAGATGCCGACGACGGGGTCCCGCAACCCCCGCATCAGGCCGATCACGGGAGCCAGGTGATTGGGCCGCAGGCGGGCCAGGGTCTTGAGACGCGCGGCGAGACCCCGCGCCCTTTGCCAGTCCGCCAACCAGTTCACCATGGGGTCGTTGAGGAGTACCGGCGAATGGCTCATCGCCTCGACGCCACCGGCAAGCACCAGGTCCGAGCGCCCATCCGCGATGTTGCGGAAGGCGGCATCAAGTGCCTGCATGCCGGAGGCGCAGTTGCGTTGCACGGTCCACGCCGGGACGCGCTCCCCGCAGCCGAGACGCAACGCCGCAATGCGGCCGATGTTAGCCTCGTCCGGACCCGGCGCCACGCAACCGAGTATCACTTCATCGAACTGGTCCGGTTCGAACGGCTGGCGTAACAGCAAGGGGCGCCCCGCGGCCACCGCCAGATCCGCTGCCTTGAAGGGACCAGGGCGGCCGCGGGCCTTGAGAAACGGGGTTCGGCTGCCGTCGACGATGAATACCGGGCGGCTGGGGCTTCTGCGTGTTTGGGCCATTCAGTGCTCCATGCGTGGTGGCGGTTCAATCGGTGACTTCACTTTAATGTAGCTGCCTGAGCTCGCCCGGGGCGAACTCGTCGACCTGGATGGCCTCGAGACTGGCCTGCCAGGCGAGCCGTAGCCGCTCGGCCTCGTCGGTGTCGATGATGCGCGCCTGCATCGCGGCATCGAGATCCGGCATCTGGCCATTGACGTGAATACGCCCTTCGCGGGCGGCGTGGCGCAGCTTCTCTTCGACCGGCGCAGCCGCCGCCATCGTCTCGAGCGCGTACTCGATACGTCCGGTGACATCCCCGGGCTCGTCACTCACGTAGACGCCTTCAGTGAGCCGGTCGCGGGTTGGCGAGGGCTCGAGTAACAGCGCGGCCACCTGGTGAATGGTCTCGTCGTTCGGCGGACGGTAGGGCTTGCGGCCAGGAAAGACCAGTGCACGCAGCACATGGGCCAGCGGCCGGAAGGGGAGATTCCAGAATACTGCCAGGAGCGACTGCTGAGCCCGGTAGATGGTCTGGTGGCAGGCATAGTGCACCAGCGGGAGATCCGGATGTTGATGGCCCTGGTCCTCCCAGTGTTTGAGCACGGCGGAACACAGGTACATGTTGGAGAGTACGTCGGCAAAGCGTCCCGAGAGGCGCTCCTTGCGCTTGAGCCTGCCGCCGAGCGTGATCAGGGCGACATCGGAGACGAGGGCGAACGCCGCGCTCAGGCGCGTGAGCTGGCGATAGTAGATACGGGTCTCCTTCTCACCGGGAGGGAAGCTCAGGCGTGCGTTCGTCGCGCCCAGCCAGAAGGCGCGCACGAGATTGCTCAGGCTGTATCCGAGATGACGCGTGAAGGCATGGTCGAAGTCGGCCAGCGCGGTCTCGCTATCCGGGTTCTGCGCCGCGTTGATCTCGGCCAGCAGGTGGGGGTGACAACGGATTGCACCCTGCCCGAAGATGATCATGCTGCGCGTGAGGATGTTGGCGCCTTCCACGGTGATGCTGATCGGTATGGCCTCGTAGACGCGGCCAATGAAGTTGCGCGGTCCGAGACAGATACCCGAGCCGCCCTGGATGTCCATCGCGTCGTTGACGACCTTGCGCATGCGCTCGGTGAGCTGGTACTTGATGATGGCCGATACCACCGACGGCTGTTCGCCCTGGTCGATGGCCGCGGCGGTGAGCCGACGGGCGGCATCCATGATGTAGGTCTCACCCGCGATGCGCGCCAGGGGTTCCTCGATCCCCTCGAACTTCCCGATGGGCATTTTGAACTGGCGACGCACGCGCGCATAGGCACCGGTCACGCGGCTCATCACCTTGCCGGCGCCGGTACTCAGCGCCGGCAGCGAAATACCGCGGCCTTCGGCGAGGCACTCCATCAGCATGCGCCAGCCCTGGCCCGCGTACTCGGGACCGCCGATGATCATGTGCAGCGGGATGAAGACGTCCTCGCCGCGGTTGGGTCCGTTCTGGAACGGGATGTTGAGCGGGTAATGCCGGTTGCCGATGGAGATCCCCGGCAGGTCGGTGGGGATCAGGGCGAGGGTGATGCCCCGGTCCGTTTCCTCGCCGAGCAGGTGATCCGGATCCTGCAGCTTGAAGGCAAGGCCCAGAACCGTGGCCACCGGGCCGAGCGTGATGTAGCGCTTCTCCCAGTTGAGGCGAATCCCCAGCACGTCCTTTTCGCCATCGAACTCGCCTCGGCAGACGACCCCCGTGTCCGGGATGGCGCCGGCGTCGCTACCGGCCTCGGGACCGGTGAGCGCGAAGCACGGAATCTCCTCGCCGGTGGCCAGCCGAGGCAGGTAGTGATCCTTCTGTGTCTCGGTGCCGTACTCGAGCAGCAGCTTGGCCGGACCGAGCGAGTTGGGCACCATCACGGTAACGGCTGCCGTGATGCTGCGACTCGCAATCTTCATCACGACTTCGGAGTGGCCGCGTGCCGAGAACTCGAGTCCACCGTACTGTTTCGGGATGATCATGCCGAAGAACCGGTGCTGTTTCAGGAACGCCCAGATTTCCGGCGAAAGATCGTAGTCCTCGTGCGTGATCTTCCAGTCATCGAGCATCCCGCACAGGGTCTCGACCGGACCGTCCAGAAAGGCCTGCTCCTCGTCGGACAGCGTAGAGGCGGGGGTCTCCCGCAAACGCTGCCAGTTTGGCTTTCCGGAGAAGAGTTCCGCGTCCCACCAGACGCTGCCCGCCTCGAGGGCTTCACGTTCCGTTTGCGAGATCGATGGCAGTGCCTGGCGCAGCACCTCCAGTACCGGCGCGCTGATGAGTCGCCGGCGCAGTGGCGTCAGGTTGAAGATCAACGTGAAGGCGGCAAACAGCACCCAGGCCGCTGCGAGACCGACGGTGACGCCATACACCGCCGTGGCAACGGCCAGCGCAGCGCCGACGATGAGCGTGTTGAAAAGAAGCCTGACCCTGAAGTAGGCGAGCGCACCGACGAGGCCCGCCAGAACCAGAAACCACAGCATCGTGTACCGTCCTTTTCGTCAGGATGACGAGGTTTTTGGAGCCATATCGTTCAGGAGGTCGACCACCTGCGTCTCGTCGGCGTCGCGGATCTCGTCCATCACCTCGGGATCGGGCAGGCAGCCCTCGACGACGACGTCGAACCGTTCCCTGAGCTGATCGAACACCGCGCCGTCCTGGTCCCAGGGCAGGTTGCGATACACCGCCAGCTCGTCGAACGCGAACATGGGGTACTTGATGATGTTGAAATAGGGGGACGTATCGAAATCCTTCGGCGTGAACAGCTTGAAGTTGCGCTGGTAAAGCTTCACGCTGCCGTCCGCGCCGTGCGCCAGCAGGGGCAGGACGGGAAAATGGACGGAATGAAACGCGCGGGCGATCATGCTGGAGCACACGTTGTGGGTGGGCGCCCCCGCGTTGTGCACAAACAGGCTGGAGCGCCATTTCCGCGGCAGTATGCTCCAGGGAAACATGAAGCGGGCGAGGTCGAGTACCTGGCGAATATCGTAGTTGAGGCCCAGACGCTCGGCGGCGTGGAGGATCACGGCAAAGGCGTCGCGGCGGGAGATACCGGCGGGTCGACAGATACGCAGGTGGTGGCCGCGGTACTTGCTCAGCGGCGCCACGATCGTGCCGTCGCCGAGCAGCGCCTCGATGACGAGTTGTTCGCCCGGGTCGCCGTTCCAGTGGCGGGCTAGAATGTCGCGGGTCTGCGGGTCTTCGATGTCGTGCAGACGCCCGACGTAAAGCGCGGCGTGTGTCCAGTTGGACACCGTGATGGTCTTGATGATACTGCTGATACGGCTCCGCCCCTCGACGAGAACCACGTCGCAGGGTTTTACTTCGAATCGCAACCGGTCGAAATCCGAGGGTTGCGCATCGATCGTGGACGATTCCGCCTCCAGCCAGTTAGTCAGTCGCTTCCAGGTCCAGACCTGTAAACGCTTGAACATGCCGCACCTCCCGGCAGTGGTTGGGGTGCATGCGTTTGGACTTGCGTACTACCTAGTCTAGACAACCTGGAGGAATTCGGGTTCAAGCGCTTGGATTTTTATCCGCCGAGCCGACGAATGGCCTCGCTGGCTGCATCAATGGCAGCGTCGATGACATCACGGGGGGTGTAGAAATGCGGTGAGAAACGCACACCACCGCCCCGCAGGGCGCACATCACCCCGGCCGCCTGAAGTTCGCGATACAGCGCAGCGCTGTCGACATCCCGGTGACGGAAGGTGACGATCCCCGAGCATCGCTCCGGGCTGCGATCGGAGACGATCTCGAAACCCTTCGCCTCGAGTGACTCGACCACGTAGCGACTGTTCTCGAGCACGGCCTCACCGACGGCATCCACACCCGCGTCCAGCAACAGACCGACGCTCGCCGACAAGGCATGAATGCCCAGGTTATTGGCACTACCCGATTCGAACCGCCTTCCGCTCTCGGCCGGTTCCCAGCGTGGTGCGTCGAAATCGCCCATCGCCTCGACCATGTGCCAGCCGTACTGACGAAGCACCAGCTGCGCACGCAGTTCGGCCCGGCAGTAGAACAGGGCGAGCCCCTCGGGAGCCAGCATCCACTTGTGCCCGTCGGCGGCCACGAAATCGGCGCCGATAGAACGCACGTCAAAGGGCAGGGCGCCGATGTGCTGGATGCCGTCGACACTGAACAGGGCGCCTGCGGAACGGCAGGCCTGCCCGATGCGCTCGAGGTCGATGCGCAAACCGTCGGCATATTGCACCGCGCTGACAGCAACCAGCCGCGCGCCTCGCTCGAGCTCCTCCTCGATTGCAGCTTCGGGTGCCTCGTGCGCGGCCAGGTCGATCTCAACCACCTCGACGCCGTAACGCATCTGCAGCGACTCCCACACGATGCGATTGGAGGGAAACTCCTGCCGGAAGGTGAGGATGCGGTCGCCCAGTTGCCAGTCGATGCCGTAGGCGACCACGGAAAGCGCCTCCGATGTGCTCTTGAGCAGCGCGATTTCGTTGGAGGACTCGGCGTTGATGAGCGCGCGCAGCTGGCCGCGCAGCTTGGTCTCCGTCTGCACCCAGGCCTGGAAGTGTTCCGAACCGCGGCGCAGGTTCTCCTCGGCGAAGCGGGTGATCGCATCGACCGTGGTCTGCGGCCACGGCCCCACACCGGCGTGGTTCAGGTGGAGGACATCGGGATCGAGTGGAAACTCGCTCGCCAAACGCTGTTGCAATGCGGTTTTCATGGTTGTTGAGCCGCGCTTAACTTTATGATTTTTTTGTTAAATTTGCCCCGTAAGACGAAATCTGATAAATTACGTCGGAATTCACGAAGCCTAATTCCCGAGCCGGCCTCCCGCACGCGACGCCGGCTTTTCTATGTGTCATCGCGATGATGGCATGCGCTGGCCGCCGAGGCCACATCAGGGCACGCCCAAGTGTCCTGTCGACAACGACAATCGAAAGAGGTGGTAACGAAATGAGAACAGCAGCTCTCACGTTCGACGCCGTCTCCAGCGATGAGTTTGAACCGCGCGCGTTCGAAGTGCACACGGATCGGCACCTGGACCGCATCAAACCGCTGGAGAAATTGCCGGAAGAGCAACGCTTTGAAATGAAGGTCGTGGCGAGCGTCCTGCCATTTCGCGTCAACCAGTACGTCATCGATGAACTCATCGATTGGACCAACATTCCGGAAGACCCGATCTTCCAGCTGACTTTCCCGCAACGGGGGATGCTGGCGGCAGAGGATTTCGAGCGCATGGCCGAGCTGCACCGCAGCGGTGCCGACAAGAAGGAGATCCAGGCCGCAGCCAACGAGATCCGCGCGAAGCTCAATCCGCATCCCGCCGGGCAGATGGAAATGAACCTGCCGCGCGTGAACGGAGAGGTCATCAACGGCCTGCAGCACAAGTACCGCGAGACGGTGCTGTTCTTCCCGGCCCAGGGTCAGACCTGCCATTCCTACTGCACGTTCTGCTTCCGCTGGGCCCAGTTCGTGGGTGACAAGGAACTGCGTATCGCCAGCCGCGAGGCCGATACCCTGATGGCGTACCTGAAGGAACACCCGGATGTCACGGACCTGCTGATCACCGGCGGCGACCCGATGGTCATGAAGACCAAGAACCTGAAGCAGTATCTCGAGCCGCTGCTCGAGGACGACGGCCTGGATCACGTGCAGACGGTCCGTATCGGCACCAAGGCGCTCACGTTCTGGCCGTACCGTTTCGTCACCGACCCGGATGCCGACGAACTGCTGGAGCTGCTCGCGCGCCTGGTTCAGGCGGGCAAGCACGTGGCGCTGATGGCGCACTTCAACCACTGGCGCGAGATGGACACGGACATCTGTCGGGAGGCGATACGCCGAATCCGCGCGACCGGTGCCCAGATCCGCAGCCAGGGACCGCTCATCGCGCACATCAACGACAACGCGGACGACTGGGCCCGCATGTGGCGCGAACAGGTGCGTCTTGGCATCATCCCGTATTACATGTTCGTGGAGCGCGACACCGGGGCGAAGTGCTATTTCGAGGTCCCGCTCGCGAAGGCATGGCACATCTACCGCGACGCCATGCAAAAGGTCTCCGGCCTTGCCCGCACGGCCCGCGGCCCGTCCATGAGCGCAGGCCCCGGCAAGGTCGAGATCCAGGGTGTCACCGAGATCAACGGTGAAAAGGTCTTTGCCCTGCGCTTCGTCCAGGGGCGCAACCCGGACTGGGTACAGCGTCCGTTCTTCGCCCGGTACGACGAGAATGCCACCTGGCTCAACGACCTGAAACCCGCCTTCGGCGAGGAGAAATTCTTCTTCGAGGACGAGTACCGGAAGATGACCAGCAAGATCGGCTGATCGGCACCCGGATAAGACCCTGCAAAAGGCCGCGTTTCAGCGGCCTTTTGTCTTTGCTAGCATCGCGTTTTTCGTGTTTCGAACCAGACCCCCGATATAGACCGATTTAGAGAGAGACCGGAGATGACGAGTAACGCCGATATCACTCGCCGCGACCTGCGCTACGTCTGGCATCCCTGTACGCAGATGAAGGATCACGAGACACTACCGGTGATCCCGATCCGCCGCGGGAAGGGCGTGTGGCTCGAAGACTACGATGGCAACCGCTATATCGACGCGGTGAGCTCCTGGTGGGTGAACCTGTTCGGCCATGCCAACCCGCGCATCAACGCCGCGCTGCGCGAGCAAATGGAGCAACTGGAGCACGTCATCCTGGCGGGCTTCACCCATGAGCCGGTGGTCAAGCTGTCCGAACGCCTGGTAGAGGTCACCCCGCCGGGACTGGATCACTGTTTCTACGCCGATAACGGCTCGTCGGCCGTGGAAGTCGCGCTCAAGATGAGCTTTCACTACTGGCAGAATATCGGCAAGCGCAAGAAGACGCGTTTCGTCTGCCTGAGCAACAGCTATCACGGCGAGACGCTCGGGGCGCTGGCCGTGGGTGACGTGGCGCTCTACAAGGACACCTACGAGCCCTTGCTGCTCAAGGCGATCACCGTCCCCGGACCGGACTGCTACCTGCGCGAAGCGGGGCAGGACTGTGCCGAATTCGCGCGGGAGCGATTTGCCCACATGGAGCGGGTGCTGGCCGAGCAGGGCGACGAGATCTGCGCGGTCATCGTGGAACCCCTGGTGCAGTGCGCCGGTACCATGCGCATGTATGATCCCGAGTACCTGCGCCTGCTGCGCGAGGCCTGCGACCGCCACGGCGTGCATCTCATCGCCGACGAGATCGCCGTCGGCTTCGGGCGTACCGGGACCCTGTTCGCCTGTGAGCAGGCCGGCATCTCGCCAGATTTCATGTGCCTGTCAAAGGGGCTGACGGCGGGTTACCTGCCGCTTTCCGTCACGCTCACGACGAACGAGGTCTTCCAGGCCTTTTACGACGACTACGAGAAGCTCACCGCCTTTCTCCATTCCCATTCCTACACCGGGAACCCTCTCGCCTGTGCGGTGGCCAATGCCACGCTCGACATCTTTGCCGACGACGACGTGATCACACAGAACCGGCGCCTGGCCACGGTGATGAAGGAGGCGACGGCCCATCTTCAGGAGCACCCCCATGTCGCCGAGGTCCGCCAGACGGGCATGATCCTCGCCGTGGAGATGGTCAAGGACAAGGCGAGCCGTGAACCCTTTCCCTGGCAGGAACGACGCGGCCTGCGGATTTACCGTCACGCGCTGAAAAACGAGGCCCTGCTGCGCCCGTTGGGCAACGTCAGCTACCTCATGCCACCCTATGTCATCACCGAAGAGCAGATTCATCACCTGGCACGTGTGATGACCGAGGGTATCGACCTCGCGGTCACGGACTAGATACGAAAAAGCCCCGCTCTTTGGCGGGGCTTTTTCGTGAGGCGGTCGTACACACCTCAGAGTGAGGGCCTGGTACCGGCATGTGTCTGCTCGTGCCGCTCCTGGCAACGATGGCAACGCCTTGCCGTGGGGTAGGCATCCAGTCGCGCGGACTCGATGGCGGTCGAACAGTCGATGCATTCGCCGTAGGTTCCCTGTTCCAGACGCCGCAGGGCATCCTCGATTTCGTACAGTTCGTCGATATGCCGGTCGACGTCGGCCAGGTTGAGGTCGACCAGCAGGTCCGCCACCGACTCCTCCTCGATGTCGTGCACCTTTCCCGCCAGGTCGGTGAAATGCTGGTCCTCCTGCTGCAACAGGATGTCGCGGGTTTCGTCCAGCAACTCTCGCTTGCGCGCCTCGAGCTTCTGCCGGAAGTGCCTGCGGTCATCGGTGGTCAGTTCATTTGGCATAATGCCCCTTTGGTCCGTGTCGAGAGCAAGTGGGTGATGTGTATGGCCGCTCGGATCTAGCCCTGCCTGATCCAGAGGCCGTAATTACAACGCAGAAGGCTCTCGCCACTCCGGATTTGCTCGCCATGGCCGAAACCGCGGTCGTTGAAATAGCAAACGACGTCGCCCGGCATCTGCTGGCGCAGGCTTTCGGCGTCCTCGTCCAGTTCGTCCGCGATGGGGGAATTCTTCAGTTCCGGGTCCGGCGCTCCCTGGTCCGGAAGATCTTTCCACGACATATGACGGTCTCCTCACTTTGTTGGCTGCGCAGTCGACGCTGGCTTGCAGCCCGCCTGCAGTCATCTAAGCTCTTGAGATCAAGCCTGTGAACCAATCATCGAACGAGAGCGGGGTAGCTGCATTGATATGCGTCATGTGGGTCGAAGGGCAGTGGACACCCGATGCACCCGAGGTGCCGGAACCGTTGCCAGAAGAGATGCCGTAACCGGACGTTCCGCCGGGCCTGCCCACCGTAGAACCCCCTGAGGCGCCCCCGGACCAGCCCGACGAAAACCCGGCGGTGCCACCGCCGGAGATCGATCCCGGGCGCGGTCGCCGAGCAGCCTAGTCTCCCGAGCGCAACATGCGCAGGCTGCGCTGCTGCGCACCCCAGTCGCTGGTGCCGAGTTCGGTCTCCGTATAGCCGAGATCGTCCGGTTCGATGTCATCCATGGGGCCGGTCCAGTCCTCTGGCTCCGCGATCTGCTCGATCGGGAGCTGAAACCAGTCGGTGAGCTCGAATTCCTCGATGTCGCCATCGAAGTACTGCGCCTCGACGATACCGGCGTCATCGTCTACCGCCACCACTTCGAAACGCTCGCCCTTGTCGAAACGTCGATACCATTGCCCGATGATGGGATTCATTTCGTGGATCATCACAACCTCCCAATCCAGAGCCCGTGTGCAAAGTTCGTGGGCGCGTTACCCTTAATTAGCAGGTCCAACGGCTTCCTGCCACGCCAGGAGGCACCGGAACCGGTTCAGGTCAAACGAAACGACGATCCCCGGTGCGCCGCCCGCCCAGGCGCGATAGTATCCAAGTACCAATGGCGTAACCGTTTGGCGGTTCGCCGCCATATCAAGGACGCCCTATGATCGCGACAACAATACGCCTGCATCTCCGTCAGTCCATCTGGATCGCCCTGGTACTGGTGCTGCTCGGGGGCTGCGCGACCACATCGGTGCTCAACGGCCTGCACGAGACAGCCACGGCGAGCAACCGCGAGGGACTGGCGTTGCTGGAGCAGGACGCCTTCAAGGCTGCCCAGACGCGGTTTTCCAATGCCATCAACCTGCTGGAGCAGGTGCTGGCGACCTGCGAGGATACGGGCGATTGCGATCGCCAGACCCTCGAGCCGGTCCGGGACAACCTGGCGACGGCGTACACCAACCGCGCGTACACACGCATGCACCTGGGGGGCATGGACGAGCTCGCTCTGGCGGACCTGGACCGGGCACTGGAACTGGCGCCGGATCGGGTCGAGCCGCATCAATACCGGGCAGTTATCGCCATTCGCAGCCTCGACGAGGCCGCCGCCTGGGAGGAATACCTGTACCTGCGCGAGCGAGATCCGGCATTCGCCGACGAGCTGTTCCAGGCCTACGAGGAAGCCTTCGGTCCCCGGCTTCCGGAAACCACCGGATCGCGGTAAAGGCGGCATGAGTCGGGTCGCGGGGGCATGAGTTCATGACACGACCTGACGACACCATGGCGGGCACGGGGATAGAGGCTACGGCCAATCGCTCGCTCGCGGAATTTGTCTGGCAACAAAAGTATCGCGCCGACGACGAGGGCACTGTCGACGACACCTGGGTCCGCGTCGCCGCGGCCGTCGCGGGGGCAGAGGCGCCGGACCGGTGTGACATCTGGCACGAACGCTTTCTGGCGCTCCTGCGTGACCACCGGTTTCTTCCCGGTGGACGCATTCTCGCCAACGCGGGCGCAGGGTACGGTCGAACGCTCTTCAACTGCTTCGTCATGGACCGCATCGAGGACTCCATGACAGGCATCTTTCATTCCCTCGCCGAAAGCGCCATCACCATGCAGCAGGGCGGCGGGATCGGGGTCGACTTCTCGACCCTCCGTCCAGCGGGCATGCCGGCACGGCGCAGCGGCGGCACCGCGTCCGGCCCCGTGTCCTTCATGAAGATCTGGGAGACCATGTGCGCCACGTTGCTGGAAACGAATATCCGGCGCGGCGCCATGATGGCCACCCTGCGCTGCGACCACCCTGATATCGAACGCTTCGTAGCGGCCAAGCTGGAGGCTGGTGCGCTCGTGCACTTCAATCTCTCTGTGCTGGTTACCGACGCGTTCATGGCGGCGGTACGAGACGGCGCTGACTGGCCGCTGGTGTTCCCGGACCCGAAGCACCGCTTGAACGCGGCACACTACCTGGAGCGTCGCTGGCCGGGTTTTGCACGACCGGTGGCGTGCGCGGTGGTTCGTGAAATACCGGCACGCGCGCTGTGGGAGAGCATCCTCAAAGCCGGTTACGCCGCCTCCGAGCCCGGTGTGCTCTTCATCGACCGAATCAACGCCGAGAACAATCTCGGCTATTGCGAGGAAATCTGCGCCACCAATCCCTGTGGCGAAATTCCGCTGCCGCCGAACGGTGCCTGCAACCTGGGGTCGATCAACCTTGCACGGTTCGTACGCGAGGCCTTCACCCGCGACGCGCACCTGGACATGGACGCGATCGCGCGGCTGGTGCCGGATGCCGTGCGCTTTCTCGATAACGTCATCGATATCTCGCCCTATCCACTCGAGGCCCAGGCGGTGGCCGCCCGGCGCTCCAGGCGCATCGGGCTTGGCATCACCGGGCTGGCCGACGCCCTGATCATGCTGGGACTGCGCTATGACTCGGCCTCCGGGCGCCAGTGTGCCGCCCGGACCATGCGACTGATCCGCGACAGCGCCTACGCGGCATCGATCGAAATCGCCCGGGAGAAGGGACCGTTTCCTGCTCACGATTCGGCCTACCTGGAGCGCCCCTTCATTCGGCGGCTGCCCGATCGGCTCCAGCAAGACCTGGGCCGATACGGTATCCGCAACAGTCACCTGCTCGCCGTCGCACCGGCCGGGAGCATCAGCCTGCTGGCGGACAACGTGTCGAGTGGTATCGAGCCGCTCTATGCCCTCGCCAGCCGGCGCCAGGTGCGCGATGCCGAAGGATGCGTGCAGACCTTTGGCGTGGCGGCGTATGCCGTCGCGCAATGGCGCGCCAAGCGGGGAATAGGCGGTAGTACCACTGTCCCGCCGGCCTGCGTCACGGTCGATCAGCTCAGCCCCGAAGCCCACGTCGATATGCAGGCGGCGCTGCAGCCCCTGGTCGACAACGCGATCTCCAAGACCGTGAACGTACCCGCCACCCTCGCGTACGACTCGTTCAGGCGCGTGTTCGACTACGCCTATGCACAGGGCCTGAAGGGCTGCACGACCTATCGGTCCAGTCCGGTTCGGGAGGCCGTGCTCGCGCACGATGACTCCGTCGGCGCCTGTTGCGATCTCAGCTTCAAAACGCCCGTTGATCCCGAAAGGATCACGCCTGCATTACACCACCGAGGGGAACTCCCTGATGACTGAACCCAAACGCTATCTCACCATCCATTTCAATGACGACACCAAGATGGTGATCGACTTTCCGCAACAACACACGGATGCACAGATCATCGCTTCGCGCCTGAAGGAAGTGATGCACGCCAAGCAGGTTATGCTCGAGGTCGACGGCACCTTGATTGCAATTCCGCTGAGCAGCGTCAAATACATTCAGGCCTATCCGGCTCCGGAGAAACTCCCGGATGGCGTGATTCGCGGCGCCCAGTTCGTCGCGGCCGATTGACTAGGCGGGCAACCTCGGTCCGGCGTCTCGGATCGAGGGGGCGACGTCGAACCGGCCGAAGTTATCGATGAAGCGGCCGATCAATTCGGCGGACGCCTTCTCGTACGCCGAACGATCGCTCCACGTCCGCCGCGGATCCAGGAAAATGTTGTCGACCCCGTGTACACGCAGCGGGATGCGCAGGTCGAATCCGGGCAGGGTGGTTGTTTCGGTGTTCTCCAGTTCACCGCGCATGACGGCATGCACGACGGCACGTGTCGTGGCGATGCTGAAGCGGTTGCCCGTGCCGTAGGGACCACCGGTCCAGCCCGTGTTGACGAGATAAACCTGGGCGCCGAAGCGATCGATCTTGTCCATCAGGAGCTGGGCGTAGACCTGGGGTGCGCGCGGAAAGAACGGGGCGCCGAAACAGGCGCTGAAAGTCGGCTTGATCCCCTGTTCCTGGCCGACTTCCGTGCTGCCGACCAGGGCCGTGTACCCACTCAGGAAATGGTAGGCGGCCTGCTCGCGGGAGAGCAGGGCGACCGGAGGAAGCACGCCGTAGAGATCGCAGGTCAGGAAGATCACGGCATGGGGATGGCCACCCTGGTTTCCGGGCATGCGTTTGTCGACGAATTCGCGCGGGTAGGCCACGCGGGTATTCTCCGTCACGCTCCCATCGTCATAGACGGGCCTGTGAGTGTCGCCGGCGAGCACGACATTCTCCATCACCGAGCCGAAGCGAATCGCGTCCCAGATCACCGGCTCGCGTTCGCGCGTGAGATCGATGCACTTGGCGTAGCAGCCACCCTCGAAATTGAAGATGCCGTCCTCGTCCCAGCCGTGCTCGTCATCGCCGATCAGGAAGCGGTCCGGGTCGGCCGACAGGGTTGTCTTGCCCGTACCGGAGAGGCCGAAAAACAACGCGACGTCACCGCCTTCACCCACGTTGGCCGCACAGTGCATGGGCAGCACGTCACTCTCGGGCGCGATGAAATTCAGTGCCGAGAACACGGCCTTTTTCATCTCGCCTGCATATTGCATTCCCAGGATGAGGATGCGCCGCCCGACGAGGTCGAGGATGACGGCACCATCACTGTGCGTGCCGTCGCGTTCAGGCTCGGTCTTGAAGGAGGGCAGGTTGAGTATCGTCCACTCGGGCGAGTCCACATCCGGGGTGGCGGGGTCGGGGCGTACGAAGAGCTGGTGGGCGAACAGGTTGTGCCAGGCATACTCCGTCACCACGAACAGGGGCAGGGCGTGACGGGCGTGCGTGCCGGCCTGCAGGCGCGCGGTGAACAGCTCGCGTTCCCTCAGCCAGTCGCAGGCGCGGGACCACAGCGCCTCGAAGGCTGCGGTCTCCAGCGGCTTGTTGATCTTTCCCCAGTCCACGTCATCGTGAACGGCCGGGTGATCAACGATGAACCGATCTGCAGGCGAGCGTCCGGTACGCGCACCGGTACGCACGCAGAGGGCGCCGTTATCGGCGAGAACGGCCTCGCCGCGCTGCAATGAAATCTCCAGCAGCTTGGGTACGGCGAGGTCCATATGCAGACGCGCATGCCGCAAGGCATCACCCAGATGGGCCGTGACGGTATTCTTGCCGTGGTTTGCTCCAGACACGATCTCGCTCCTCAGCTAGTCTGTGTTACCGGATGAGGCCTCCAGCTCCTGGAGCTCCTCATCCACGCCCGCGGCCCGCGTGAGCTCCGCCACGTTATCCTTTGCGAAAAAGCCGTCGAAATCCCCGAACCGCTGCACGTACTCCACGATCAGCGAGGAATGCTCCGAGGCGCTGGAAAAGATCTGCTTCAGGCCTTCTTCCTTGGAGCCGATGACATCCAGCAGGAAATCCTTACCCTGTTCGCTGATCGCCCGGACGGCATAATCGATGTTCTCGACCCCGTCGCGTTCACCATCGCGCACGGCGACCGCGATGTGATGCAGGCGCGGCCCGTAATTGCGCACGAAGGTTTCGGTGGGCGAGGGCAGCTTCTCCAGGTGGTTCACGAAATAGGGCGTGTTGTTCGCGGTGAACACCTTCGCCGGACTCCTGAGTTCCTGGTCGTAATGCACGCTCTTGGTGACGTTGGTCGAGGAGTTCTGGTCCTTGATGTCGTAGGAACCCCAGTAGTAATAGCTCGACAGGGAGAGGTACTCGAGGATCGCGACCTCGCGATTCTGGCTGTATACGCGCGTCGCCAGGTGATCGATGGGCAGCAGGAGGTCGTCGACGCGCAGTTTCTTCTGCATTTCCTTGGCCGCCAGCGCGGCCTCGTTCACGTCCGAACGGATCGTGCTGAGGCCGAGCGCGTACACCCGGACCTCATCGCTGTTCCGCTCCATGTAACCGACAAGGTTGTGCGTGTACGGCGAAGGCTTGCCCCAGGCGACGTTGCCCGGCAGCTCCAGCTTGCGCACCTCGTCCTGCGAAAAGAAGCGAAACTCCCGCTCGCGTTGCAGGGCCGTCACACCGTGCTGATCCGTGACCCGCAGGATTTCGCCCATGTAGCGGCTGTTGGGCTTGCGGGCGCCAATGGGGTAGACCTCGTTCAGGCTGCGGAAGATGCCGCGGGTATTCGGGTCCTTCACCTCGCGTACCAGGAAATCCGGGGAGTCCATGCCGATGCGCAGGACGTGCGTCCAGTGGGATTCACTCTCCAGCGTCACCAGGTACTGGTAGGGCGTCATGAGCGCCAGCTCGGCGACATAGTCGATCGAGTGCCCCGGGTCCACGGTGATCATCAGGGCCTCTATCTCGTGGATCATGTCCGTGAGTCCGATCCGGTCGCGCTCCTCGAGCAGGCGCTGGAGAAACGTCTCGAAGAAGTCCGAGTTCTGTTTGTCGCCGTGGCGTGCACAGCCCAGTGAGTTCGTCATTTCCTGCCGCCGGTAGTGACCATACCCAGTTACGTCAGCAGCAAGTTCTACGCCATGCCCGCCTAGGGGTTATTCCTACGTATCGGGGGGATATGGCGCCCAAAGGGCGTGCACCGCGCGCCATCAACGCCACACGACGGTGCAACCATCGGTGGGCTACCTGCACACTGGTGGGACGCCGCGCCGGACGGATGGCGTCTTGAGGGCTGGACGACCAACTTAAGATTGAAAGTGAAGGCGCGACAAAGACTCGAGGAATCAATATGTTAATCGCTTCTGTCCCACAGAATCTGCTTAATTGGACTACCCGAGCGAGCTAGGATTAGCTTTTCAGACTATTCCACACAAATTTATGAATTAGTCGATCAGATTCTTAAGGGCCATTTTTCGGTCCCTACGCGGAATAGCTCCAGGAAATGCCCCAAAACGTTCGCTTTGGCTTATGACTGCAGGCGCATTGCCGAGCAGGTCGACTAATCAACAACTCGGTTGCCCCGGAACGAAGGGTTACGGCTGAATCTGGGGTGCAGACAACCCAGCGGGAGGGTTTAGGGTTATTAGGGTATAAAAACAACTGTTCAGAGTTCTCTTGAATGTGTGGTCTGCCCGCGGTATCTCTGAATCTAGGGGTAATCCACATCGTCCTTTTATGGGCGTTCTGGTTGAATAAATATCAGAGGATATGAGGGAGTCTCAGGATGGAAGGTTCAATGATTGTGCGCTATGTGTTCGGTTTGATGTCCCTGCTTCTTGTCGCGCTACTCAGCGGTTGCGGAGGCCTTCACGTCGTACCGGATAACAATTATTCGGTTACTGACGACCCGAACACGATCCGTGTCGCATTTGACCAGGATGGAGATATCTATCCGCAATCTCCACCTGATCAGATGCCGAATCCCCCCAAGTTTAATATCAACTGGGCCTTTACTCTGGCGGATTCTTACGAGCGTCGTACCGGCCAGCCATATACTCGGCAAATCCGTGATCAGATATACGATGAAGTTACCAAGCAGGTCATCGCGGCGACACAGCGCCTCGGGACCAATCGTGTGGTCTTCTTAGTCCATGGATATAACAACAGCTATCGAGAAGCTTCGGGTCATATCGATGATCTGAAAATCATGGTGCGCGAATCTATGGGTGAAGAAGAGGCTGTGTTCGTAGAGGTCTACTGGGACGGTCTGTACAAAGGGCGATATACATGGCCGCCGGGGATGATGTATTGGTTCGATGGGATGACGTACTCGAACATCGTGGGCCAACGTGGCGTCAGACGACTTCTTAATCAACTCCCGGCAGGGCTGGATGTGGTCTTCATAACCCATAGTCGTGGGGCAGGGGTGGCATTTAGTGCCTTTGCTGACCCGGATTATGATGATGATATTGAGGTGCCGTGTTATGAACGGCTGCGAAAGGATCATTTCGCGTCGGTGACGATTATTCCGATTGCTCCGGCCATTGGGGATGGCCATCCTCTCGAGGCTTTGAAGGCAGCTCTACCCGCAGACTCACGTGTGGTGGTCGGCTTCAATGAAAATGACTGGGTCCTCGGAAAAGAGTTTCTGTTTCTGAGAAAAAATCCCGAAAACTTCGGATCTACGCAGCTTGGAACCGACGACGAATATTTCCGGGAACAGGAGTCGCTTCTAAACGCCGATGGTCGTGTGTGGTTGCAGCGCGTTGTGTATCAATGCTTCCCGAAGCACCGCTGGGATGAGTATATCGAGCATGAGGCGACGGCATGTTTACTGTGGCGCGGCGGTCTTGTATCGGACGAGCCGTCGGAATACTGCTTGAAAGACCACTTGAAGGATGTAGTCGAATGTGACCGCGAGTAGGCGTTTAAATCGGACTCCGATTGTCTGCTAGAAACGGAGCCGGAGCGCCCAGGATGGGCTCTCCGGCTTTATTTCAAATAGAGAAGCTCGGTCTAGGGTTTTGAGCCCGAGTCCCTCGCTTATCGCAACTCAGGATCCATCCAGTCGTAGTTACTTTCCCTTCTGGCATCAATCCCCATATCCGAAGGCTGATTCACCCAGCCACGCGATAACAAGTGATATGAATGTTTATGTCGATCGCGCCACCGCAGAACGGTTTGTCTTCGTGATTCTCTCCCTGATAGGCATCCGAGACATTGACGTGGACTGCCCCCGGTCTAGTGGACACCTCCGGCCTATAATTGGACTGCCCCCGGTCTAGTGGACACCTCCGGCCTATAATTCGAGCATAGGAGGTAGCCATGAGTAATCAGCGTTATACACCCGAATTCAAAGACGAGGCCGTGCGGCAGATCATCGAGCGCGGC